>Ga0075163_10000121_pt1 | contig 88345 bp, 114 predicted proteins | sample JI1023141ADNA_FD_71478 | JGI IMG/M metagenome (GOLD analysis project Ga0075163, IMG submission 71478) | Wastewater effluent complex algal communities from Wisconsin, to seasonally profile nutrient transformation and Carbon sequestration -... | ecosystem: Engineered > WWTP > Effluent > Algae... | reverse complement strand
GGTCGGGACCGGATGACCCCATTTTCATCGAGCGTATTGACGGTCAACGTGGTGGCGGTCATCGCGGAAGTCGCTCCCGTTGAAGTGGTGGTGTTCCCGGTGGTGGAACCCGTGATCTCGAAGACGAAGCGGACGTTCACAAAGTATTCGTCCCGGTCCGAGAAGATCTCCTCGGTGTATCCATCCTGTGGCTTCACGAATTGGTCCGGAAGGATGGACAGGGTGTGCGAGGATGTGATGGCGGACGTGGCGGCGGAGTACGATACGATCGGCGTGGAGATGGAATCGGCCACCTTTTGCCACGAAGCATCATCCCGCCTCGCGCGGTATGCGAGAATGTCCTCGTTGCGGACCTTGTGGATCTCGTTGAGAACGCCATGGAGCCGCGTATCGGCCGTGAATACCGACGTATTGGCGGTGAATAGCAGCGACAAGGTCGGTCGCGTATAGATGACGAAGATCGAGGATGGAGCGGAACCGTAATAGTCGTAGGTCCCCGTATTGGAGGAAAAGGCCGGAAGTACGTACGTTATCGGACCTTGGTCGATCGACCGTTCGATGACGTAGTTGTTGTTGAAGAACACGTGGGCCGGTCCTTCATTGTCCCCCGCCGTACGGAACTGTCTCAATAATGGGATGCTCGGTTCCATCGCCAATAAATAGGCGCGAACGGATTATCGCCCACAGCCGCAATCGTCGCATCCGCAACCATTGCGCGGACCCGGATTGTTAGTGGAGCGAAAGAGCTTCTTGAGGAATTCCTTGATGCGCTTGATCATTGTTGATGATGTTGACCGATTCGTTGTTCGTCCGGAATTCCGCGAACATCCTGCATAAAGATGGCGCCTATTCGGGCTTCGGTTCCGGAGATCTCTCCCAAGAGGCCTCGTATCTCCAATCCATCCCTGCAATTGTCCGGGATGTCGATGTGCATGTTCATTCCTCCGATCTCAAAGCCGATCCGGTCGTCCGATCGTTCCAAGCGCATCAGAGCGGGGCCCAAGAAATTCCATTCCCCCGCCAGTTCTGCGGTGAACTCCCCGCGCTCTGTTACCAAATGGACGGTCAACACACCCGGAGTGAGACGGACGTATCCGCCATGTTTGAAGGAAAGAAGGTCCATCGCACCGAGCTGTTCAATGCAAATGTCGAAGGCCACCTCGATGTTCTCGAAGGGAACCCAGCGTTCCACGAAGGTGTAGCATGCGCTGAGCGCCTCTTGCTCTTGGACATACAGGCGACCTTCGTCGAGGGCCAACATGCCGTTTTTGGCCAGAGCCGTCATGGAGCCATCCGTGGAGTACACGACTTGGACCTTCTCATCGAGGGTCGTTATGGCTTCTTGTTCAAAGAAAAACTGCATGGCTCAATATAACATGACAAAGGGGCAAATCAAGTGAATGATCGCCCCTTTGAGTAAAGCCCTGAGATTATAGGCTTATCGGCAACACTTTAGAGAGTTGTACCCTTGCGGTTGACCCTCGTATCCATGGCCCCTTTTGATCGGGACCATACATCGCCAGCATCGGTGAGTTACGCTATCACCACGCTTATCGTCCCGGGTTCTCGACGAAGATCGACCAACCAACACCAGCTAAGCGCTAATAGGTCAACTACTTCATCAATCAAAGAGGTTTGCGACCTGCCTTGACTCGCTTTATGGTTTGACGCACAGCGAGCTTAGATGCCTTTCCCCTAGGACGCTTACCGCACTTTAGCTTTTCATGTTTTCCATTTTAGAATGTGGTTGCCTTCTGAGGGGCGAGCATATGGTCAATGCGGAAAGATGTGGCGGCAAGCCTCCCGGTTCCCTCATCTTTTGAACGAGGAAATACAGGACATCTCTCTATCGGGCGTTGAGACACCCGAATATCGTACATTGTTCCATCTGGCCTTCTCGGAACGACCTTGCGACCGCCCCGTGACACAACTTGCGTTGCATCAGCAGATAGATGACATACGATCTGACTTGGCGCTTTGTTTCTCAGGCATCGCACTATGGCGCATCGTTGGCACGACACGCTTCGGGTTTCCCCGCAAGCCACCACCGCTCCCTCTGAACCTCACGGCCCATTCAACGCCATGGTCTGACGTTACTCCCTTTGAACCGCTAGGCCGCAAGGAAGTGTACTGTTGTGGTGCTGGTCATTTCCATGGCAATCTTGCGACCACCACAGAACGAATGAGTTGTTGAACCACCACCCATCCTTTATCCGTATTGCTACGTTTATTTTCCGCCCCTTGCGGAGCGGCATTGTTCTTCCTCCGAAGAGAAAGAATAAGAGCCCAGCGGCCCTCAGAGTTCGTTACGTCAAAGAACGTTGTCGTTCGATTCGGAGACAAATATAGACACACTTTCTCGAATAGCAAGAGAAATCGAAAAAAAAGTTTGTTCGGCCTTTCCGGGGATATTTATTGACAATTGCTTGGACATGCGAAAATCATTCAGTAAAGACCAACTTCTTGAGGCTCTCAGCGAGCGGATAGCCGCTCACATGACGAGGGAAGCTCTGGAGCACACCAAGAAGGGGTTGGAACTCCGCCTTGAGGATTTCGACTCGGACGACTTCCTTTGGAGTGATGCGGCCGACGCGGCCCGCTCGGACATCGAAGCCGAACAAGGGGCGGACGCATGGTCCCCTTTGGGCGACCAAGAAGACCCCAAGAACTTCGTGAACAGCCTTTCTACCGCCGGAGAAGAGGACGTAAATGCGCTCGCTTCGGATTGGAAGCAAGGCTATGCACAATTCGGAGAGAAGCTCATGGACCATCTGGGGCAGGACCCGCAACTGCAAAACGTGCATGCGGCAAATCCGGAAGGCTTCACGGATGCCATGGCCAAAGCCATGTACAAGTACATGATGGACCACAACTCACGGTCCGCCTTCATCTCTTCGATCCAACAATGGATCGTCGATCATGATGATCAATTCGACCCCACCAACGAGGACGGCGCCATTGAATTGGACCCTGTCGAGTGGAAGATCTACAAGCGCTTGTCGGCCTTCGAGCGTCCTTACAATCGGAGCGTCACCTCCAAGAAGGCGTCACATGCGGCGCTTCCGAATAAAACTTCACGCGCCGCGCAATTGAAGGAAGACCAAACCAAACTCAAACGTGCCCTCGCGCTGCTGAGCGAAGTGTGGGAATGGGGCCATAGTCCCGAAGCCTACGATAACGTGCGCGAGAACCTTCACAACCTGCCTCATGCGACCTTGTTGGAGATCATGGGAGAGTGGGACGCCCGCGAGGCCGCTGGAAGCAACTCATTGATGGCCGCCGACTTTGACGCCGTGGACACCACCAAGTACGCCCGCCTTCCTGTTGATGTACTGGCGGACGCTATCTACGAAAAGGCGCAAGCGGCCAGCAACACCGACAACGGAGGCTTCCATTTCTGGGTATGCCCCTATGGTTGTCACAAGGTGTCGGCTGACGTGGAGGCGCCGCAAGAGATGGACGAAGCGGGTGTGAAAGGAAAGACCGCTCCGTATTCCGACATGGTACGCGGAGAACATGACCCGAAGCAGACCTATGACTGGCAGGTGTATTTCCTTGACGAGATGGACAGAGAGCTCGATGACGAACATACCATCCTCAATAAGTCCTACGCTGAAGCTCTGAGGGATGCCAAAGCCATGATACCAACAGTGGAGGGTGCAGTTTCCGTAGAGCTTGAAGAAGTGAAGCGCACCATCAAGTACGAGTACAACATCAACCTCGACGAGCGCGGTTCCTTCCTCGCCGACGTGCGCGACGAGAACGGCAAGACCGTCTACTGGATCAAGGCGGGAAATGAACTGGAGGACGGAGAAAGTTCCATCTTCGAGGATGGGTTCATGAAGCACAAGGACGACCTCGCAGGTCTGGAGGAATACCTCAAGCAGCTCAAGATCATGGAGCCCGAGGCGAAGCTGGTATCGGCTTACGCGGAAGGAGCGATAAACGAGGATATTGATGACATGGATCTCGATGGCGGAGAGCTGAGCGACGAGCTCAGCCCATGGAACAATGACACTCTGAACGATGTCTCATCAGGCCATCACATCATGCCTCCAACGGCCGAAGACCCATACTGGTACATTGTGAACGCCGATGGCGATCCGATGGATTCCTACATGAGCGAAGAAGAAGCGCAGGCTGCATTGTCGGCCATGGGGGAACCTCAAGATGCCCCTCCGCAATTCGGCGTAGACTTCAAGGAAAGCACCGAAGCGCGGATCGATCGCCTGCTGAGAGAAGCAGAACAACTCCTGCGCCTCTAAAGGAGAACCCCCCTCTGACGCATCAAATCCACGAAATGGTGGATGCGCTCGTTATGCTTGAATGCAAACGTCCCGTCCATGCCAGCCCTTTCCGCATCGGGAGGAATAGCAGACAGCTTCGTCCACTCCACTTGCTCCACTTCTCCCGAAGAAATAGCCGCTGAGGCATCCAACTTGGGGAGCGGACCCGTGAACACAACGCCGAAGATGTTCGCCACGTTCTGACGATTCTCCTTGGGAGAGGAGATGATATCATGAGGCACCCTCTTATCGTAATGGCGGATGCGTTCCGCTTCGATGGATGTCAGGTCCAATCCGGTCTCCTCGAACACCTCACGCACTACCGCCTCATCGAGGGTCTCGTCCCAATCGAGATAGCCGCACGGCATGCACCATCGCCCGCTATGGTCGACCGCCTTCCCACGCTCTCCCATGAGAACATAAGGAATTTCACGGACCACACAGATGACACAGGCTACGACGGCGACAGAACGTGACAGAAACTCTACGCGTCCATCAGCGAGCGTCACCCTCTCGTTATCTCGATTCTTGAATTCCATGCCCATTTGTACGGCGCAACGGTTGGTTTTGTTGCGCCGCAAAGATAGAAATTCCTATCTCACAAGGTTCACGTGCCCATACAGGACATGGTGATGACCGAAGACGTCCGTGAACAGAACTTTGTATACGTACACGTCGATCTGCGACAGCACGCCATCATAAACTCCGTCCCACCCGATCGATATATCCTGCGAATGATGGATGAGCTCGCCCCAGCGGTTGAATATGAATAGCTCGAAGTCCTCGATACCAACGCCCTTGGCGCCGAACCTGTCGTTGATGCCGTCGGAATTGGGCGTAAAGGTGTTGGGGATGTACAACGCGTACATGTCGTTCACATGCAGCTTTATCCGCATCGTATCGGCGCATCCCATGTAATTGTACGCAATGAGCATCACATCATATTCCCCGGCGTTCACGAAGTCATGCACGGGTTCGTATTCGCTCGAAAAGGTGCCATCCCCGAAGGACCACCAATAGACATCGGAATAGGCGCTTGTGTTGTTGAAGGCCACGGTCCCATCCAGCACGCTCACATCGTTGGGAGAAGCCGTGAAGTGCGCAACGGGAGATGGAAGAACGGTAACGAGGTCAGAGAACGTAGTGTCGGCGCGACATCCATTCTCGGAGGTTACGGCCAGATGCACATCATACACGCCCTCGTCCATGTAGGGAATGACGGGGTTTTGTACCACGCTCACCCGGCCGTTCTCGAAGGTCCATTCCCACTGAGCGATGTAACCCGATACGATGGTGGACATGTCCCTCAGAGAGGTCAACGAGGATTCACACAGCTCGGGGACCGCCAACACATCCGGCGTAGGATTCGGGTGGACGATCACATTGGCCGTCACACTATCGGCACATGCATCCAATCCTATGTATTCCATGCGGAGAGAAACAGGATACGATCCGTGTTGCGAGAACATATATGAATTATCGAATGCATTGGAGGTCTGTCCATCAATGGTCCACTGATAGGCCGTCGGAAGGCCCGTCAAGTACATGCTGGTGTTCCACAATGTAGTGGTGAGACCTTCGCAGACCGAGTCCGCGATGAACATCGCCATGGGCGGCTCCAGCACCAACACGTTGTCATAGGTGGTGTCGGTACAACCGGCGCTGTTGGTGGTTATGAGCCCTATTTCGTGCCATCCGGCGTCCGGGAAGGATACGTCGAGCGATGGCCCTCCCGTGGTCCACGACACGCCTTCATCGATGGACCATTGATGGGTCACGATCGATCCGTTCTGGGCAATGGATTGGTCCACGATGGATACCGTTCCACCGATGCACGCCAAGTTGCTGGTGAAGTCCGATATCGGATTGTCCGAAATGACCACCTCGTTGGTGATCGACCCGATGCATCCGCTATCTGAAACCACGGTGAGGTCCACGAAATACGTTCCGGCGTCGTCGAATGTATGCGCGGCGTTGAAGGTGGACGCTCCGGACCCATCTCCGAAATTCCACGTGATGGCCGTTATGGTGCCTGATGCTATCGAAGAAAGATTATCGAACGGCACGGTGAAGTCGGCGCATCCTTGTGGAACGAAATAGCTCGCTACGGGAGCCGGTAACGTCTGTACCGTCTGCTGCGTATCATCGATGCAACCCGCTGCATCCACCACTTGATAAGTTACGATGTACAGGCTGTCAACAGCATAAGCGTGTTGTACATTCTGGGTGGATACCGTAGGGGTTCCGTCGCCCAAGTCCCATGAATGCTGTACAATTGCCGATGAGCCCGGGGCGACTTGTGATGTAAGCTGGACCGGATCTCCGGGACAAGCAGGGTCGAATACGAAGATGGCAACAGGGGAAAGGAGGACATCCACCATCATGGCGGTGCTATCGGAACATCCGTTGTCGAGGGTGATGAACAACTCCACTTCATATTGACCATTTGCCTGATAAACATGGCCCACCTGCTCTCCGCTCTGCATGGGCGTGCCGTCCCCGAAATCCCAATCCCATTGAACAATGTTCCCGAAGTTGGTGGAGGAAGCGTCAACGAAGAATGTCGTGTCGCTGGAACACGAAAGACCATGGGTAAATCCGGCTTGTATGGCGCTTTGGACTCCGACCACGGCGGTCGTGGTATCCGAGCATCCCGAAGCGTCCGTCACGATGAGCGTAGCGGTGTATTGTCCCGACTGTGCATAAACATGGTAGGGAGCTTGTTGTCCGGAAACGATCGGCGAGTTGTCCCCGAAATTCCAAGTCAAGGATGTGATCGTCGTTCCGACCGAAGTGCTTGTGTTGGTGAATTGCGTTCCGCCATCATTGCAGGTGGATGATGCATGAATGAATGAGGCGACCGCCGAAGGGGAATAGTTCACAACGTATGCCACCGTATCACGACAACCCGCCGTATCCGCCACTACGAGCGATACATTGAACGGAGGTGGAGTAGAGAAATCATGTTGCGGATTTTGTTGATCGCTGGTAGCGTCCCCGAAATCCCAATGCCAAGAGCCGATGGGAGCGGTGGCGTCTTGGGTCTCGTCCACGAACATAATGGGCTCTCCCGGGCAAACCGGATCATAGGAGAAGTCGGCATCCGGATAAGGGAGAATGAAGATATCCTGTGTGGCGCTGTCGCTGCAACCCGTGGCGTTGGTGACGGTGAGCGTGGCCAGATAGGTTCCGGCCTGCTGATAGTAGTGGTCGGGGTTCTGCTCGGTGGATGTCTGGCCGTCGCCAAAGTCCCAGAACCATTGGGTCACCGGAGATCCATACTCCACGGTCGTTGCATCGGAAAAGAGCGTAGTACTCTGACAGGGACTGCTCTGGGCGATGTCAGCCACGATGACCGTGGGCTGGATGAGTATGTCAAGCTCCACCACGCATCCGGTGAATGAAGTGATGGTGACGGTGTAGGTGGTCCCCACGGTAGGGTTGGGTACGGTGACGGTGGCGGTGGTATCACCGGTGCTCCACAGATAGTGCGCAAATCCGGCCGGAGCGCTCATGGTGGCGGTCTGATCGGTCTGGCACAAGTCGCTGGAGATCTCCAGCGGGCCACATGAGGCGTCCAGATAAGCGTATCCGAAGTGGCCGCCCTGTTCGCAGTCGCCAACAGCGAAGTCAATGGTGACCGTTTGACCGATGTATGGCGTCAGGTCGATGGCCACGGAGGTCCAATTGGTGTAGTGGATAACGTCGCCAAATGGAGTAGTATAGGTCTCGAAGCCCGGAATCCCGGCGCTCGACACGACCTCGTAGGTCCCGCATGGAATGGCGGCTCCGCCTTGGTCGTAGACGTTGATCTGGAAGCGCGGTTGATCGGCCGCCGTGTGGTTGGGGTCCTCGAACACCACCGCGTAACGATAAATGAACAGGGCGTTGGAGACATCCACCAAGAAGGAGTACGTCAACCGTTCCGCCTGCGCCCCGACCCCTGAATTCCCAAGCCGGGCCGAATAGCTACCGCCCGGAGCCACCACCGGAAGTGTTCCATTACTGAAGGGGTCCATACCGCCTCCGGACATGATGGTGTGTCGTCCATTGACGATGCCGGGGTTGTTGGCGGTGATGGGGCAGCAGGAACCTCGAAACCCGTTCCATCCGGAGAAGTTACCGGATTCGAAGTCGGCGTTCGGACACGTGCTTTGGGCCGTACCGAACAGGGCGTACAGGAATATGATCGTAGCAAGAAGGAATCGAAGGGAGCTTGTATCTTTTCGCATGACTCCCATAAATAGAAAGCCTTACGAAGAGCATGATCATCCGATCAACTTGCTGATGTCCAGCTTGATCCCATCCTTGAAGACAACGGTCCGAACGGCGTCATCGAAATGACTTGACATGTTGATGGTGCTCTCCAGCACGCGGGAAGGGAAGGAGAGCTTTGGGTCGATGTAATAGAGCCAGTCATGTTTGAACAAGCTGCTCCACGCTTCATGGAACGTTTCTTCCCTGTTCTCCTTTCCGGCGTAGTGCTCGCGCACCAATGCATTGAATACGCCAGCTCCGAATTGTTCGATGCACTTACGCACCAATTGAGGCATCTCACTGTCGACCTCACTTTGTCCACGGTACGGATGAGCGCGCAGGATATCGAAATACTTCATGAACATACCGTGCCAGTCCACCAGATATTCCTCAGCAGGCTGGAATACGCCATCCTTTATTGTGCCATTCACATCCTGATTTCCATAGAACAACTCTTGGTGTTCCTTAGCGATGTCGGCCTGCCAAACCGCCAAAAATGAGTTGGTACTGTAACCGACCTTTTGCTTGCCCTCGACTCCCTTGTTATTGATCGTGGTCAGGCTCAATTGATGGACGCCGTTCTTTTCATCGCGCTCATCCTTGAACGACATCGCATCCAATCGATATTTCAATCCCTCATCGATGTGGTAAATCGTCATGCCGACCTCCAGCTTGACCGTGCGGACGCGCTGTCCGATGAACAGAACGGGCGTATCTTGTTCATGCGACCCCTCCAGCCAGCGCAGCACGTGATATTCCTTCTTGGCCATCAGAACATGGATTTGAAAACATTGTACAACCGCTCCTGCTCCGCCTTCAATTCATCACGACGTTCCTCTCCTTTCATTCTGCCTTCTTCTTCGATTCCCTCATCCAAACGCCTGACATCAGACGCCAACATGACGGCGTTCTTCTGCCATGGCGTCAAGAGCCGATTGTCGTATATCGGATGCGGTTTACGCCCCATGAACAGCATGCCGCGCACGTAGTTCTCCAATGACCAACGCCAGCCCTTAGGGCTCTCAAGCCACTCATTGGCCTGACGAACAAGGCCATCAAAGTCCCACTTCATTGAACTCCGCTGAATTGGGAGCCAACGCGTTCCGACGCAAAGCGCTTGGACTTGGCCGCATGCTTTGTTGCTCCCACTTGGTGCGTCGGAGCGCAGGATGACAACAGGATGATCACGCACAGTAGGAGCGAGAACGCCTTCATGGAATTTTGGATTTGATATTTCCTTGTACGAAAGTACGCGGTAAAATGTTGCGGATCAGAAATCCAGCTCCAGCTCGAAGGTCAGATAGCGCGACTGGCTTTTCTTGATGGGCCACGTGGGCTTCGCCACTCCGACCATCTGGCCTTGCGCATCGAATATGCCGATCTCCGTTACATACGTCCCATTATTGACGGTCCCATCGAAGGTGCTATTGAGCGAGCCATTGAAGTCGGTATCGGCGGCGACCACCTTCCACGTGGTCTTGAACACGGTAGCCGCCATGACGGTCTTTATGACACCCGGGAACACCGTCTCGTTACCGTAGGTCAAACCGTAAGGCGAGACATTGTAGTCGGTGTTGGTGAAGAATCCCGGATGATGCACGGACAGGTCGTAGGTGGACCCGCTGACGTAATCCTCGTTCGATGCGATGAATTGATGACCGACCAACTCTGACGGGTCCACCAAGGCGGAGCCGGAGGAACCCGATACGATGCCGTTCCCGCCGATGGTGAGGTCGGACACCGCGCGCCAAGAATCCGTAGGGACGAACCCGACACCACGATCGTCGACGTTGTCGACCTTGGCCACCAGCAGTTGCACTTTGTTGCAGGTCCAACCGAACCCGCTGAAGGTGGTGAATTCGCTCGGCCCTCTCAAATAAGGGAAGGAGAGGGCGGGGAACTTGGCCGACAAGTAATAACTGTATCCGTTCGAATCGGTATACCCGCTGATCCGTTGCACATAGTTGCAGTGCATGATGGGAGCATAACCGTAGGATGTCGCGCTAATGGGTTGGTCCATGATGGCCCGATACGTGACATAATACGTCTTCCCACTTTCGCACATCCCGCTCGCGCTGAGGTTCGACAATGGCGGCTTTGGGTCCTTCACCAAGGAAACGCTGAGCGGAGGGAGGGTCCAATTACGATTGCTCTTGTACGATAGGGCCGTCAAGAGCTCTTGGTCCGTCAGCGCGATGATGCGCAGTTTGAAGTACACCCGACCCACCGCAACTTCACCTCCGAAATTGCTGTCGCCCTTCAGCAACGTATAGGGTGTTCCAGCTTCATGATCGTAGTGTATCTCGCTGGCGGTGTCCGTGAACCTCACACCCTTCACCATCCCTTGAGCGGGGGCGACCCTATACCCGTGCCACATGACCAAAGGGAGGTCGATGGTGGTGTTCTTGGGGATGAATTGTTCCCCGAACGTATTCCCGGTATCGGAATTCGAATAATGAACGAAGCCGACCGCCCGGGTGTCGGTATCGAATCCAAAGCTGTGCTTGACGCCAGCGAACTCGATCGATCCATACCGGACGTAACGCATTTCCACGGCTGGCGTACCGATCTCGGTGCTCGTGCGGACGATGTTCAGGTTCCATACGGGCGATTCGGTCGTTCCGGTCCCATAATAGGAATCCGACCCGCTCCACGGAAGGAAGTATAGGCTGATGTTCTTGGGACTCGTGGCATCGAAGGATGCGGTCGGACGATCGAGTGTCATCACGGTCGATGAGGTGGCGCTGTAGCGATACCATAGCGCATTGGTCGGAACCCACGTGTTCCCCGCCGCATTGGCGACGGTCGTCCCGAAGCGGGTCTGCAACCCCGTGAACACCACCACTCCATTGTTGGGCAACGTTCCAGTGACGGTCACGGTGTTATCGCCTCCCAGTTGGGCCGTTGTAGTACTCGCGGCGCCACGATTAAGGCTCTGGTTCATCACATATCCAGAGAAGGAATCCACCGCGCTGCTGGCGGAGAAGATGCCATAGCTGCTCGTGACGGCCGTAACGACCTTCTTGTCGCTGTAGACGTTGCCATCCAAGGAGATGGGAGGAGTCCCGTCGAAGTTCATCAGCGGAAGGGGCGGCGCATCGTCGACCGTCGTGAGGACCCGGTTGCAGGAATGGTCATAGTCGATCTCCGTCCCGAACCTGTAATCGATCTCACGGTCCGACAGAACAGCCGAAGAGAAGGTCAATTTTCCCAAGGAAAGCATGCGTCGGCCCACATTGGTCAAGCGGATGCTCAAAAAACTATTGGGTTCTCGGGTGATAAAGGCCATCGCCAATAAATAACGGCAAATCAAAAAGGGAATTCAATCGACGTTCCAGCTTCTATTTATGGCCGTGCTCGACCTCATCCGCCAGATCATTAGGGAATCCATCAAGGACGCCAAGATCTACTATCACGGCCGCGCCGGACGCGTACCTTATGGCGGTAACCACATCTACCTGACCGATAATCCTCACTACGCAATGGAATACTCGGACGGGAAGATCATCAAAGCTTATCGCCTGAAGGTCCCATCCAGTTCCATTTTCAGCATCAAGAACCCAGCGCAACTAGCCCTGCTTGCAAAACATGTCGACCCCATAGTGATCAGCAGTCTGTTGAAGGGTAACCGGAACCACGAAATGGATTGGGCCTCCATCAGCTACATCGAGAATAATGAACACGAAGAAGCTGAGGACCTGCTGATGAGCTTAGGTTTCCATGGCATATTCCTGTACGAACGGGAATGGGCCGAAAGCATTTACGTCTTCGATCAGAATGACGTGGAATTCCTCAAGGACATCGACATCGCCAATCCCGCCATGGACGCCTATCGTCAGAAGATGTACAACAAGAGATTGGAAAAGCACAACTCCATTTGATCAGGTTGTAACCTCATCCTTGACCTTCAGCTTCTCGAAAAGGATCACTTTCTTGCGTCCGCTCAACGCTTCCGCAATGCGCCCGTCCTTCAGGATGATGGAGTAGTACGTAGCGATGTGCGAGAGATCATGGTGGATCTCCGCCACTATGCCCTTCCGATCGGTCACTGATGCATCGAACGGACGCTCGTCATTTATCCGTCCGTTGAGGCGACTCACCCATTGGTTGAGGAGTTCACGCACCTTGCGAAAATCATGCGACTCAAAGGCATCACGGTCGGCTCCCAAAACGCACTACTTGCATCAATTCCTCCTCAGTTTTAGAAAGTGACCGAAGCCGCTTTTCATAGCCCGCAAAAGCAGTCGTCACCCTCTTTGGTTGAGGATGAATTCCACGATAGCGAACAATAAGGGGCCCGACTTTCTCCCATGCCTTATCACATGCTGCATGCCGTTTTCGTACAAGCGTCACCAAACGTTCTATCTCCTTCATACCTCAAATGTAGTCATTCGATTCCTTATAGGTTAAACCACTTCGGCTCATTCAGCGCCTTAATGATCAGCCAAGCGCCCATAGCGGTCAACGCCTCATGATACGCGCTATCGACGTGTCCGCCTTTGTGGTGTCCAAACTCGTGCAGGATCAGGTCGATCATCGACTTGGATGGACGGCCATCGGCGGACCATGGACCAAACACCTTTGGAACGTTGAAGCGCATCGTGTTGCCCTTCAGATCGAAGTTCGCCACCACGGATGCCGTCGGAGCGGAAATGAATTGCACATTCAGCTCTTGACCGAAGAACTCCCGGAAGAACTTCTTGGCCCAATCGGCCACCTTGCGCTGCTCATGTGTGGGCTCCACCACTTCGTGTCCCACTACGCTCTTACCGAACACCTGCGTGGAAGAGGAGATTGCCGAGAACCGCTTGATGCTCTCCCACTCCTGACCGTTGAGCTCCGAACCGCGCACCACATGGTAACCATGCGACAATGCATCGTCGTTCGCCACGGGGTCCATCGGGTTCGCCACCACAACCTTGTCCCCGAAGCGCCCCAGCACCACGGACGTCACGGCGGCCTTGTCCACCAATGAAGAAGATACAGCCTCCCGCACCCATGCGTTGGCGGCATTCTCGGCGCTGATGGTCTCGTGGGTATGGTTGAGCACCAAGGCGTATAGCTCCTTCAGGAATGTCGCAGACACCGTGTCGCGGTCCGTCGATAGTGGAACTTTCTGCTGCACGTCGATGGAGAAGTCGCAATCGATCTCACACACCGGGATGCCCAGTTCGTACAGGTACTTCGCCTCCACGGTCTGATGTACATGGACCTGCGTCTTACGTCGCGTAGGACGGAATGCTTCGCCATCCTGCAACTCGGTACGCAACGTCGCCTCGAACTTCTTGTATGGCTCTTGATGAGTACGGACACTCTGTGTCAATACGTCTTTTTTGCTATCATACCAAAAATTGAAGTCTATACCCTCCGGTATCAGCAACAGATTTACGAAATCGATGATCTCATCAACCTCCTTGCGGCTCATGCGTAGCGTGACCTTGATGAGAGAACCTTCGTCACGCGTCTTGCGCTTTTTGTGTCGACCCTCTTTGTCGAATACGATGGTCCCGGTCGTTGTGACGATCTCTGCGCTTTCGCACACAGAGAACACCTGCTTCTCGCCGAGGTTGAACCGCCCGCGCTTGGTGGCGTCCGACCGTTTGTACGTGCCCTTAAAGAGCGTGTACGCGTCCGATAGGTCCCTGAACCCCTCGGGCGAATCGTCCTCCACGGTGATGCTCACCTTACCGCCCGAATGCTCCCACATCCGAAGCGTACACGTGGTGATATTCTCATCAAAGGCGTTCTGAAGAAGCTCTCGGACGATGAACGTCTTGGGCTTTCCTTCCTGAAGAGCCTTCAGACCATTGCGATCGACCTCGAACCAATTGTTTGTGTCGGACATAACGCACGTTTCCTCCTTTTACGAAAGGAGCGCCGCCTTTGTTGCGATCAATCCTCTTCCTCCAACAGGAACATCGGGTTGATGACCTTGAAGGAAATGCGCGACCCGTTGAATCGCCCCTCCTTGAGCGGGCGCACCACGATGCCTTCGGCCCATGCTTGATCGTTGATGGTGGACTTGATCTTGGCGGCCTCCACCCACTTGGGGATATCGGCGTGCATCTCCGTGCTCTCCGAAAGGATGGGCACCATAGGCAGGTCAAGCTGCGCCAAGAACTCCTTCATCTCTTGGAAGTTCATGTAACGACGCTTATCGCAGTCCAGCACATTGAAGAACTGGATGCGTTGACCCAAGATCTTCTCGGGATTCTTCTGGATACCCTCACCGTAGATCTCGCCCTGTAGAACGATGTTCCTCCCGGTGGATCTCAGCTTGTTCTCGATGTCCATCAAGCGGGCCATCTTCCATTGAGAGTTATTGGGCGTTTCCTTCAGGTCTATCGTACGACTACACACGCCGAACTCCCCGTTGTTGAGATAGATCGATACGCTGGAACCATCGATCTTCTGGGTCACATAGAACAGCTCTCCAATGAACGTTTCCAAGAGCGGCATGACGGCATCGGTCTGAATACGCGGCTCATCCGTCATGGGCACGAAGTCCGGGCGGAATCCCTTGGCGTCTCCGGCCAAACAAGCAGGAATGGGCGGCTCGAACTTCGTGACGCCCAACATGGCGGTCACGTCCGTTCCCTCTTCGAGACCGACCAGTTCCGGAAAGAGCGCCGGAGGCAACGCCAATCCTTGACTCACCACGTCCCGTAGGCGGATCGTCTTGAGACGGAACCCTTCGCTTCCATCGGCGAGCTTGCGATAGCACCCTTTGCGAAGGAACTCGAACTCCTCGCGCACGGGCATGAACGAATCAGGCTCGAAGAACACGCAAGGATCGCCCACGGCGAAGTTCCCCTTCTGCGACACGAGCTGCCATCCGAGGATCGTCAACTTTTCGATGCGGTCGGCGCCCGGAATGGGTTCGATCGCCGCCACCTTCTGAATGCTTGCCAGTTTTCTCATCGTTCTTTCTTTGAGAGCGCCATTACGAAACTGCGCTCGTTTTTATTGCACATGAGCGACAGGATTACTTTCTGCCGCGCATTTACTTCGTACTTCCAAGCGACGTTGACAAAGGCGTTCCCGCTCCTGAGCGCGCCGTCCATCGCCACTGAATCCTCCATCGCCTTCACATCGCTGCTCGCCCATACACTAAATGCTATCGTGACGCTATCGCCGAACAGTTCTCCGGCCCTATCGGCGGCTTCGCGGAATCGGTTGACACAGGCCATATAACCCCTCACGTCCAAGGACCCTGAAAGAGCCATTCCGGTTCCCATGTCCACCACCTTGTTGCGCCTCTCTTGTTGTGGAAGACTCAGGATGGCATCTTGGCTCCATAGGTCGTTCATCCCCAACAACGCCGCCATCTCCTGCGCCGAGACCTGCGCCATCGCGGACGCCACCGACAACATCAACAAGAAGACCGCGATCGTTCTCATGACGGTGACTTCACCATCATGATGAACCTGCGGACCTTGTCGTTGCTCACGAAGGTCAACGACATCTCTTGATTGCCCACGCGGTACTTGCGGGTGATGTCCAGACGCGCCTCTCCTTCCCGATACGCCTTTTCCATGTACACGGGGTCCAACGCCTTGCTCATGTCGAGCGGAATGGAATCCTCGCGCAGATATATCTTGGCGCCTCCATAGAGGAAGTCTGCGGCCCGGGCCGTTCTCTCGAACAGGTCCACGCACAACATGTACCCCGCAAGGTCCATGGCGTAGTCCGCCTCGATGATATCGTCCTTGATCGCCAATTTGTTGATGCGGTCGCTGGTGCTGAGCTCGATCAATTGGTCTTGCAGCCATATGTCCTTCAGTCCAATGCGCGCGGCGATATCCAACGGAGAGACGTTCTGCGCTTGGACGGACGATACGAATAGGGCGAACGCAATAATGATGTACCTCATGGCGCAAAGGTAGGCATTCAAAAACAAATATTGGATCATCCGATCATCCCGCGAACGACCTCACGCACCATCGCCCTCACCTCATTGAGATTGGGCTCCGGGAAACTACGCAGATCAATCGGCACGCCTCCCATTTCGCCTTTATTGTAGCGATCGCCGAAGTCGATGAATCGATGAGCCAAAGCGATGATCTCCCGATCTCTGCGAAGCTCCTCGTATTTCGGGACGATGTTCGAAAACACATAATCCATCGCCTTCAATTTCGATCCGTAATGCTTGAGAAGAATACCAGCGGCGTTCAAGCGGTCATTCCAATCCAGAACGCCCTTGTGTTTCTCCAATAGGCGATCTAACTCATTGGCCATGAGCTCCACGTTGACGTCCTCAAGATCCGAGCTCCTTCCGCGTTCCATTATCCATAAATATGGAGGATTTCACGGATGGTACTTCTGGATCCACTTCAAAGTCTGGTCGTAATAGTTCCTTCAAACCTTAGCGTTTATTGCGCCGCTAGATCCGAGGTCTCCGAACACAAGGGACTCATAGGCTCCTTGCCCGGACTTTCAAGCCAGAAGAATCCAGCTTTATTGTCCGGCCGCTTCTTCCCGCTCCTCGAAAGAACGGGAAGACCGAGGCTCAAGTTGGAGGAAGCATTCAAGTCGGCATCGGCGGCGAAGCCGCACGATCCGCATTGGAACTTCTTCCTCTTCCTGTTCGCCTCGCGGGTCCATCCGCAACACGAGCATCGTTGGGAGGTAAAGGCCGGGTCCAACTCGGAAACAAGGACGCCTCGTTCTTCCGACATGGACTTCAGCCGCCCTAGGAGCTCGGCATAAGTGAAATGGGACATATAGCGGCTGCTTTTTTTGCCGCTGCGCATCCCACGAATTCGTTCAATGTTTATTTGTTTGACGCCATCCCATGGCATGAGATTCGTCTGCTGATTGATGTAGTTCTTCCGGTGTTGACATGCCTCGCGGAAGCCCCGACTGCCCTTCTTTTTGCGGCCGATCTTCTGGCAAATGGACGCGAGGTCATGGCCATGGGCGCATGGCGCCGAGGCCCATTGCGCGCCGCCCGCCTGCGAGACCGAAAATGCCGTCGTCATGCCAACGTCGATGCCCGCCGTGGTGCCGTTTGTCTTCTTGGGGACGTCCGGCAACTCGAACATGAAGGTGATCGCGCGGCCTGAAATGCGAACGCCTTTTTTGATGATGCCATTCGCGTGAAGCTCGTTGAAATGCTCCGTGCGCTTGAATGGCAAGCGCATGATGAGCTTGTTTCCAAGACACGTCAACCTAAGCCATCCGTCGAACATTTTTGTCCCAACCTCCAGTTCGATCGAACAGAAGCGTTCGTCCAGTTCCATCGGCAGACCTTCCTTCACGTCTGGTTTGCTGACGTCGTGCTTTTGGATGGACATCCACAACTTGCGCGCATGCTTGTGCTCGCCTTTGGCGACCAGCTCCCGGTGTTTATGCAAGCGCCGCTCCAGCTTCGTACGCGTGCCGCGCACCACGCCCGAGGCTTGCTTCCCGGCGCATTGGACGAGGCGGGCCGAAAGCGTTGTGGGGACCAGCGCAATGATGTCCTTATCGAGCAGCGATTTCACCTCCTTGTGCGGGCGTTCCCACAACACGTCCACAAAGGCCCGGACCACACGCAGATATTCCGCTTGCACGCCCGCAAGCGCTTCGCGCTTTGCGGAGTTGGCGAACCTCAACGTGGTCTTTGCGGAGCGGATCATTTCAAATGAGTCATTTCAGTGTGCGATCCTTGTTCTCGGAAATCCATCGAAGCATGTACTTCTCAATGAGCGAGGACTTGTTGATGGCGAGGTCGGCGGTCAACTTGGTGAATTGCTTCTCCACCTTCTTGTCTACCGAGAAGCTGGCGCGCATTTTTGTGTCGGTATTCTTCATGACTCATCCATAAATAGGCGATCGGAAGGAAAAACCGAAGGAGAAAGCAAAAATTATTTCTTCGCGCGGCCTATTTGCTGTCGCTCTGCTGATGAATGCTTATATTTGTGTGACTGATTTCAAATACTTCAACTTCTCTTTCCAGATCGTGTTGTCGAGTTGCAACATGAAGCAATCCGGGATATGAATGTCACGTTTGCGGAATTCGTCAAGAATGTCATCCTTCCGGAAAAGCCCTTGACCGATTCCTTCGCTGTATTGATTTACCCATAGGGAAAACCCTTTCTTTCCCATCATCACATGTCGCATGACGTTCGGATGGTTGCATTCGATGATCTTCTCGCGGCCGTAGCGTCCGTCCTCGAACAGGCGGAAGCAGTGCTTTGCCGTCAGCGTTCGGTCTTTGGACGGAAGGATGTTGATGCGTTCTCCGCAAAAGTCGATCAGACCCCGGCGCGATAACAGGAAGAAGAACCGGAAGTTCTCGTTGAACCCGTCGGAGTACTTCTTCAATTTGCGGTCATGACGATTCCCAAGGGAGCGGCTGATTGTTTTCAACCTCTCTCCCTTGGGCATCATGCGTCCAAGCGGTTGTCTCCCGGCCTATTCTGGTTTTCCATTTTTGTGAATCGTTTGTTGAAATCCTCGTTATCGAACCATTGCCAACTCTTGACGCCCATCCGGGTGACCGCTTCGACCTCGATTTGAATGCTGCCCCCACTGATGTCCACCACTTTGGATGTCGCCATAAATGTAGTTCCATCCTCTTGGGATCCATCGTAAATGTTAGATCTCTCCAGCACTTCGTTCATGCGACCCTTCTTCTGAGCTCGTTGTAACAATGCAGCGGCCTTGACGGCGTCGAAATGATATCGATCCTCCTGTTTAAGATGTTGCTGCTTCTCATCATCCGCCATGATGGTGAGGAATAGGACATCACAAGCGATGGTGTATCTTTCCTTCTTGTGCGCGAACACATGGAATGTCGACCAACGATCATTGAGATGATCGCCTATTTTGATGTTTTGCATCGTCGTGAAATTGTTGTGGAGAGCTAGAAAATCGAATTCTACACGCGGTTCTTGCAAGGAACTGCCGCCAGCCTTGGTACATGGCCCCCCATTGTTGTTGATCGTTGATTGTATCGATGAGTAGATTCGAACTACTGTGGAACCTTGCGGTTCGCGGGGATATGAGCCCCGTGCGATCGGCCTCTCCGCGCACATCGACATATTGTGGAGCAGAAGGAAATCGAGTCCTCCACGCCGATCATGCCATGATCAGCCGCCAGCCTTGGTACATGCTGCCCCGATTCAGCCTGTTTACTCGTCCGTTACGACGGCGGATATCACTTGCTCACTCCCAGTTTCTTCGGGTCCAAAGCGATCCTCATATTCCTATCGGAACGATCAGCGGACATCGTCCTGCTGAACTTCTTATAATGTCTTTGAGACTTCATCTTGTCCCATGCCGCCTTTGCCTCTGGCTGTTGCAATCCGGAAGCATGGAGATGCATCTTGTGCTCCCACATCCATTTGGTTCCCTCATGGTATAATAGCGTGGCCAATCCTTGACGCTGATATTGCGGCAATACCTTGATGTAATCCACTGCTGGTTTATCGACGTGAAAGAATTCGAACTCCATGAATTCATCTTCATACTTGTCGATGAGAAGCTGCTCCAACCTCTTCATGTCTCCCTCCACATCCTGAGTTCTATAGTTGAGGGAACCCATGACGTGGAATCCCGACTCCACCGCTCTCTTGGGGTCATCTCTCCAATTGGAGAATGCCGAATGTCCTCTCACCTTATAGGCGAAATCAAATATCGATGTGAACTCCCTATCGAACACCTCTCTCGGTATATAGGATATCCTGATAGACCCAACCTTCTCTCCATTCAACTTGGCGTTCAGATGATGAACCACCCATAGACTGTCGGGGTTCCCCGCTCGCTCGGCGTCCCATACGCGTTCCAACTGCACATCTTGCGTCAGAGACTCAAGAATGGCTTCGCGTATGATCTGGCGAATGATGCTCATTGACCATAAATATGGTCATTCATTCCCTTTATGCTTTCTGATGAACCAATTAAAGGTTTTTCCATGAGGGTCCATCCACTTTATGAAAACTCTCGTCAGGGTGCTGAGGAAGTCCAACGTATTGTAGAACGGAGCCACCCATACGATCCAATCACCTGTTGGGTCATCTCCTTTTTGTGGCCATCTGAAGTAAGCCCATCTGGACCCGAAGATGGATACGATATAGATGGTCACAAGTACTATTATGAATGTCATCATGTTCAATTTTTACCAAAGAACCAATTCCTGAATCTACCATCACGATCAATGATTCTGATAGCATGGTAAACACACAAAACGATGAACACAATGGTGTTGGTTATCGGTAAGAACCATACGCCAAACATGGGCGAATCACGCAAGAAATGGTCTTCCTCCAAAAGAAATGTTGCCCATCTAAGCAAGAATATCGATGCAATATAGATGAGCAGGGCTATACCAAGGACTTCCATGTTGTAATTTGATTTGGGATGTGAAGATATAGAAAAATAAGATGGCGGCTCCGATGGGTAACGATCCCACCTGATTGAACACCGTGACAGGGTGACGGCCACACCAATGCAGCCCCCGGAGCCATTACACTACACTTCCCAATTTGGCGGTCCATCACGGATTTGAACCGAGGATCTTCTCATAGACAGTGAGACGGGAACGACCAGACTTCCCTAATGGACCAAAAAGAGGCGGCGTTCTCCCATTGAACTAACGACATTCATATTACGAACGCCGTGCAGATTCGAACTGCATTTCCGCCGAGCAAATTCAATGTGGGAGCGGAGGGTATCGAACCCTCTGGCTGGAGTTTTACAGACTCGGCCTACGCCCGATCACTCCCATTTTCCCGGTCTTTCCCGAGTTGTCATTGTGATTAACTCATTGATTTTATCCACTTCCTTATAGATAATCGGGAGCGCTGACTCCATACTTCCTGCCAGAACCTTCATATCCTAACATTTGAATATCTTTTGCCAATTCTTTCCTTCTCCGAAGAACCAATGGCGAAATCTGTATTTTCTATCGCACTTGGCCACAATCAATGACACAGCGTATGATATGCCAACGATAAAGAAGTTACACGTATTAACGAACGGAACAAACCATGAGAATAGAAGATGCCACTCCTTGTCGGCCGAATATTGATAACTACCAACCCTTAACATGACCCATCTTGCTCCTATCACCGATAGGACATACACCGCCAACAATAATACGAAGGTTTCCATTTTCTTAAATTTGTTCAAAGATAAGAAAAAGTGAGCGAATAATCGGGATCGAACCGACTCTATTGCGACTTGGCAAGCCGCTGCACCACCATTTATGCGTCACCCGCTTGGAGTCCCTGAGTTATTCATCCTCTCAAAGCTCGGGACCAAGCTTATCTCCAAAAAGAAACGCGAGACCCATTTCGGGTCCCGCGCTCCATAGAACGCTATTTCTGCTCAGCTATTCTTGTGCTTCTCGAACACCAGAAGTCTTTCCATGTTGCGCTTACGCACCGGATCGTAGAGAAGGTCGATCAGGACGATCTCATTGGTCTTGATGTCCAAGATATACATGTTCGGCTTATCGGTGCTCTTGGAGATGAGACGCCCATCTTCCTTGATGACGTACACCGCCTTGAGCTCCTTGCTCTCCTCGTCGCAACCCGTAACGACCAGCTCGTCGCCGGAACGCTCGAATGTCAGCGCGATGACATCGCAATGTTCGTCCTTGCCGACATCGCAGATCCTATCGCCGTTCTCGTTCTTTATTTGAACGAGGTCCCATCTTCCTTCAATTGCCTCCTTGTACGATGTGCAGGACATCATGAACATCAAGGCAATGATCATAATTGTGTTCTTCATGCATCTAAATAGGTCGGCACCCGAGGCCAATCGCGGGTTTCAAAACGTATTTTGATGCAGAACTTGAGTGGGATCAGAGAGAATTGAACTCCCGGCGCCTAATTAAAGGTCGGCATTTACAGTGCCGTGCGACCAACCAACAGTCGACCTTGATCCCTCATTATTCCGGTCTCTCCCGAACGTCCTTCTTCCTTCCATCTCTAATCACCATATCACCCTTCGTCTTCTTCTTATGACAAGCAACGCACAGCGTCTGATATCCATCCAAACTCGATCCTCCTCCACCATTGACGACCGCCAACACATGGTCGGCTTCCCAACGTTCAACTTTATCTTTACATTCAGCGCACACCGCCTTATCACGCTTCAACAAAGCTTTGCGAATGTGCTTGACGTCGCCCTTCTGGATCCTGAATTCCAACACGGCGGCGCGAGAGCATTTCTTCGAACTCCAGCGCTTCTGTCGTCCTTGCAATTGCCCTCCGCATCCGCAGGCGCAAAGACCATCATCGCGTAGCGGGAATATGTCCTTGACCGCAAGGCCTGTTCTGTAACGTGGCATCATGATGGTCGCTACAAATTACATATGATCAAGATCCAAAATCGTATCCTTGCAATGATGGTTTCTCAGGTTCATTGGTAATCCATAAGAAAAATTTCCCTGTCTCGTTTTGGATTTCCATGACCTTTATAACATGGGCATGTGCGCTATTTTTTTTGTCAGGCACTACACGATAGCCCCTAAGTTTGGCCATTTTTACCAAATTGTCGAAGTTATCATCTGCAACCTGAACCAATGTACCTCCTTTATGGAATCTTATGACCTTCACTTCATTGTCCACGTGTTTACCGAATGCGCTAATGGCAATATCCCTTGCATCGTCATCGTTCAATAGAATGTGAGAATCCTTGTAATTATCCATGAAGTCATAGAACACTGTTTCCTCATCTGAATGTCCGTGGAACAGTGGTCCAACTTTCTTTTCATATTTCTTCTTAAGAAAGTCATACATCAACTTACCGTCATTCCTGACATTTATGGCATAATTGTGTGATTCAGAATCGGTTTCCCCATAAGCTATCAGTTTATGGGCTTCCTCAGTCTTGGTTCCGGTTCCAAATTCCATGTCCCCATACGCTTCTCGTATGATTTGTCTTATCAAAAGCTGAATATTCATGTGGCGGACATTTGAAGATATACCAATAAATAGAGACACTATCGAACCGCATCGTCTTTACCAATAAACTCCAAGGTCTATCAGATAGACCTTGGAGTTTTCAAGTTGTAAACATTCGGTGTTTATTTCCAACTTGGGCCGCGTCGTCATCCTTGCCAATGACGATATTTCGATAGCTGGAGCTCCGTGTGGTAATCGAAACCACTCCAAGGCCGTGGAAAGGCCCTATGCAGCCAAAACACCTACGAAGCAAATTCATTTTTCGGTAACCCAACTCGGGTCAACCCACTCTCCATTCAACCACATCTTGGAGTTCGATCTTATCTCCCTCAAAAGCAACTCTATCTGCTTGGTCGTTTTCGCATGCAATTCCACTTCTTTATTCTCATCAACGATGGCGTCCTCCACACATAAGTCGCAGAATACATTGCTATTGTGGAATAATCCCGATGCATCTGCAATTTTCTCTTCAATCGAACATGGGCGTTGCAATAATATGCTAAGCCACTCTCCCGGAAAAGTAGAATGAGTGCCGCATATCCTGCACCATGTCCCCATATCGGCATAGATGACAAATTCATTATCCATCCTCAGCTTCATTCGAAGAAGACCCGGACTGTATTTCGAATTATCGAACGCTCTAATGTTCATGATCAATTCAATTTCCCTTGCGCCGCCATTCTCCTGAGATCCTTCCGCTCCTTCTTGTTCGGGACGTGCGGCCGATGCGACAACTCCGCCTTCATGGCGTTCACCATTCGATCGATCTGGACTTTCTCTTGCGGCTCAAGAGGCCTGAAGTCTCTTCCGCAACAGTCGCAGCATCCCTCCATCACTCCGTTGTTCTGGATGATCCTGAGCGTCCTGAACGTATACAGCAGGTCTTCCGTCTTGGCGGTCTTGTAGTCGTATTCGAGGTTCTCAAAAGTGTGTACCATGGCCTTTGTTTTTTCTGTGGTTCCTGACCTACTTTGCCGCCGGAATAATTGTATCGATTTCTCTCAGGAAGAACGACTTCAGCACCTTGTATGACTCCTCCGGATCCAACCCTGTAAAGACATGGTAATCCTGCATATCTTCACGCGTAACAAGAATGCCATTATCTTCTATTGGTGGAGAAAGAAATGGACTTAGGCCGCGAGATCTTCTATCCTTCAATTCATCTTCAATTACAAGCAAAGCCTTTTCAGTAATAGTTCTGGACCTTGGCCATTCCACAGCTTTGGATGTCGGCCAATCCTCATGAAAAATCCCCTTCTCATGCTGCCTTATCATTTCATTCATGATGGATTTCAATTCTGGCACATAGCTGTTGTGCATCACAGCCTTCAATCCCGACTCGGTGAAGCTGCTTTCGGCAAGCTCCTCGCCAGTGTTCACATCCGTCAACGCTATCTTCAATCTGTATTTTTCCATGACTCTTTCGATTTATATCGGTCTTCAGCCGATGGGTTTTCTCTTTGACAACCATTCCTTCAATTCTCTCAGCGTCTTCTCCAACAACTCCGGCTCGTTCGCTTGAAGCTGAAGTTCATCCGACGTGAACTCAGCGTCGCCCCGGATAATCTTGACGGCAAGCGCAAACGCATCCCTTTCGACATTCACCTCGGGTTCGAACAACAAGTCGCGCAAATGCTCCTCCAACATTCCCGCCTGATAACGCTCAAACCCCTTCTGTCGGCCCTTCCATATCCACTCCGGCTCGCCGCGCTTCGTATTACAATGGATGAAGCTGGACGCCTCATGGATGCGCTTCAGCTCTTCTGGGTCAAGTTTTGGTGTACTATCCATGGCTTACGGTAGGACATTACCTCCGTTCCATGGATGGTCGGCCGGAGCGGGGCCAATGGCGTTGAACAGTTTGGATATCTGCTCGGGGGTCAATGGAGTTCTTTTCTCGGTGATATCCTTGGCGGTACCCGCCACTTCTATTTCCTTCGTCTCCCCTGTTGCGTACTTCTTAATGCACTCGTAGGCCGTTTCCGAACTCACGCCGAAGTATGTCACGTAGTCCTGAATGTCCTCCTTGGTGACGGGGATGCCATCCTCAACCCAAGGCCAGAAATCCTCTTGCGTCTCGCCCCTTCTTTTGTCGATGACTTCCTGCATGTTCTGAAGGAAAGAGACGGTCGGAGAATCTAGCGTTCCAATCGTCGCTCCTTCGTTCTTCTCAAGAGATAACTCAAGAGACCCCATGGCATCCTGTACAAGATCTTGATATCCATCTGGACCGCCCACCGGGTATATGTGTCCGGAATTCCTGACGTTCGCCTTTTGCATAATGCCTTCGGGAATCGCCGCCTTTTCTCCCCACCCAAACCCCAACTTCCTCAAAGCCTCCTCCTCGGAACAATCGTGCAACTTCATCACATCCGCGATGATTGTCACCATCTCGGGTGATGTCTTGTCGTGAGGGAATTCCTTCACCATCTGCGTGACATCCTCTATTCCCTTCTTCATGGTCTCCACCGCGTCCAACAGCACATCAACGCCATGCATTCGTCTAATGGCATTAGCATGTTCCTCGGTCATCGTGGTACGCGCCAAGACCTTTCCGGTCTCATCTTGAAGTTCAATCTTGATCTTGTATTCCATTCAATCAATATAGTAATTCACATCACCTTTTCCAAACAGGAGCGAGGCCCATTCCCCGCTCCCGGCAACCTACAGAGATATTCTGTTTATGTACTCCATCACTGCGTCCTTGTGCCCATAGATGATGGGAATCAATTTTTCTACGGCCGCCATCTTATTCTTATCTCTTATCATGCAATATGGATTCTTCGGATCCAAATACATATTCTGATTTGGCAAGTAGAAATCAGGGAAATAATGTCTTGTTTTTCCTTCTACATCAATCCAAACTATAGGCATAGGACGAAACCATTTGATGTTATGTTCACCCAGTAAATTAGCTATCTCAAGCTCCCAGCTTGATTCCAATAAGACCCTTCCTTGCCACGGATTATCAAACCATATTACCTTTCGTTTCCCATTCTGGTATGTACGTGTACCAACTGATGCTTGAATATGACAAATGTGAGAGCATGTGCGTCTGTCATAATTATTTTTGGCATTCGCAGATACAAATAATTGCTTGCAATGGTTGCATGTCCTGTATCTTATGGCACATTTTTTAGTTCTTGGGTTGATATACTCATTATTTGTCAGTCCTTTGTATTTGCAAGGGGTTCCAATTAAAGATTTACTTATCTTATTCTTGGTTTCTTGGCTTTTCTTGGAACCATATTGAGTATATGATGCTGAGCAGGAGCTTGAGCAAAATCTGTTTACTTTTTTCTTTTCATAAGATATCGCTCCATCACACTTAAGACACCGTTTCGGATTGATGTAGTACAATTCCACACGTTTACGTCTTTCTTCTTTTTGTTTCTGAGCCCCTATGAGGCTGCCTTTGTGAAGATTGGCAAGATGCCTTGCTGATTTTTGGTATGGTTCCATACCAATAAATAGCTTGAAATTGTCTGGGTGACTGGATTCGAACCAGCGTTTTCGCTTGCGCTACTTCATGCTCCCAAAGCATGTCGGCAACCGGACTACCGCACACCCAGATTATAGGGAAAGGCCCAATTGCCTTCCCCATTTTCAACGATCAACAACATTTCAATGAACTCGTACTCCCAAAAACCAAAAACCCCTCAGATCCTTGCGACCTGAGGGGTTTTTGTGTCCTTCGACTCTTTTACTTCAATGGACATTAAAACGCACCTCGGTCGCCACTACCCCATAATCCGGGGCGGCGGGCATGCCTGCTCCCGCTGGCATTGCGATCGTATATGCGTTCAAGGTGTTCATCGGACTTAAATAGGCGTCGTTTTTATTTTGACGACGCAAAGATAGAGAAAGTTGCATCGGATGCAAACATTTTCTTGTTCATGCCCCAACGATAATTGATCAAACTCTACGGCCGCAAGGGATGCAGCGCAGAAAGAATTTTTTCGCATCCCCTCCCATATTTATGAGCAATGGACTTCACAATTAAAGCCGGAACGGAACTGTTCCATTCCACGGGAGAACCCTTCGAGGATGACGATCTGAATGTGGGAGGCTTCGACAAGGTATTGTGGACGGCCATGGAATCCGCCATCTCTCAGGCCTACATCCCCAAGGCCGGATCGAGCGTCATGACCACCACACGCTTGATGTGGGCTCCGAGCGATCACAAGGACATCACCAAGTTCCAACGCGAGCACTTAGGTTTGGAGTACGGGGATGTGAAAATGGAGCATGGACGGGCCGTTTCCTTCCGCGTTGTCAAGTCGCCCGTCAAGTTCAACTACAGCGACCCTGAATTTGAAAGGAACATGAACGCCTACGTGAACCATGTTCTCATGTCTCCTCCGTTCGGTTATGAACCTTCCAATCGGAATTCCTACGATGGAGACCATCATTGGAGGTTGTACCATGACGACATCAACACAATAGCGCCAGCGGACTTCTTCATGAAGGGCCGCCTGTTCATATTGGTTCCCAAGCGCGATCTCAAGCTGTTCGACATGACCCATGGCGGGTCAGAAGGCGCCGACCTGAACGACAGGGACTACTACGAACTCGATCTATTCCGGGAGCTGGAGACCAAGGGCTACGATGGGGTCAAGATCAACGACCACGCCCAGACGGAGGAATTCGGCAACTTCGGCCATTTCTCCTACGGTCTATTTCGCCATACGCTCAAAGACCTCAAGAAAGAGATTCTAAAGGACGTCCAACACCCCACGAACTTGAAGAACATGTACGGCGCCGAGAAGAGCAACTGGCATAGCCAAGAATACAACAAGCACCGTGGTCTGTCGGAAATAATCCGCCGGATGATCAGAGAGGAGCTCGGTCATCCGGCTCAAAAATAGACCCGACCACCTTGTAGTCGAACCCTTTCATGATGATCATCTTCTGCGGAGGAAACCCTCCGTTGACGATAGTGCAGCAGACTTGTCCCACCACTTCGGTAAACAAAGCCGGAAGAGCCGCCGCTGGAGCAAGCTTCGAGTGGGTGTTGTAGGCGCGCAATTCTCCGCGAAGATCGAAACCCTCTCCGTGTATGATGTGGGTGTACCAATCATGAACGGCTCGGAAGATGCAATTGTCCTCTTCGCTGAAGTACGGATGGGATGAGTGGCCGCGATAAATCTTCATGACCTTGGACTCCTTGACATCGCGCCTCATTTCATCGGCCGTACTATAGGGGTCCTCATCCACGAACTCCACCCGCACCTTGGATTGTATCTGCTTGAAGAGTTTGTGGTTCGATTGATTGAGAGCGGCCCAATGGCCTTCAACTCCGCTCTCCTTCATCGGAGCTGCCATGTAGGCATCCGCCACGCGCTTTGCATATTCGTTCAAGTCGACCTTGGCGATACGCTCATTCATCACTCCGGCATTCTGAACATTCATCCGCCAATATGATCTCACCTGACCTTCATCCCGGAAATACCTCACATCAGCCGGAGGGGCATAGTTCACCATCTCCCGACCTTTGATGACAATTCCGTCATATCCCATCTTGAGCATCTCCGCCTCAATGGTGGTGTTCTTGTGGAACGCTTGCCTGTCGGGGAATCCTCCCTTGGAGAATCTGGCGTACACATTGTTCTGGAGCCATACCTCGCACTGGTTCGTATCTCCGAAGACCATCGGGTTCTTGGGAACGGCGTTGACCACGAAGTAGACCGTGCCATACTGTCGGGACATCGACTTATTGGAGAGCGCCGCCGTGTACAATCCGCTTCCGAACCTTGCTCCTCCGCCGTTGAACCCATCCTCTGTGGGCGATTCCTCATTGACCCCGCGATAGGAAACGTTCTTGCGCTTCCAAGCGAGGTAGGCCTTGCGGTCGAACTCCTCGATCGCCTCGCGTATGATCGAGCGTAGGTCCATCAAACTTCTTTTCCGAGCGCCTTGATCAATTCCTCCAGAACCCATTGCGCCTTGTACGGCATCTCCGACTGAACGGTCGCCACCTTCTCATTGATCATCGCCGCCACCGTTCCCGATAGTTCGTCCACCACCGCCTGAAGCTCCGGATATTTGCTCTCGGGCATTCCGAACTCGATGTCCTCATGAACGGACGGGTCGGGCTCCTTATTGAAAAGTCCAACATTCCGATCGAAGTCCGCCACGGCGGCTCGACCTTCAGCGTGGCCCTTCTCCACCATCATCACGAATTCCTCGGGGCTCTTTGCAACTCTCAGCATATCATAAATGTCCGGAGGCATGCCCGATGGCCATCCCTTCCCGAACAACTCATGGCAAAGCGCCTCGAACTGGGCGAAGGTCTTCCCGGTGGAATCCCGATTGAGGGTCCACAAGAGTTTCATCTTTTCTGGGTCGTATGGAGAAACTTCCGTGCCCTCCACCTCCAACATGCCACCCTCCTTCAAACGCGGGATGAATGTGGCATTCGGAAATAAGCTTTTGATGTGCATCTTGGCGGCCCGCATGCCCTTGGCGCGAAAGAACAACTCGATCTGGTCGTCCTGCCCATGCTCGAATTCAACAGGCTCAGAAAGCTCGGCATAAGCGCGATACACAGGTTCTCCCATACCCCAATAGGCTCCTTCCTTGTCGTACGCCTTATCCGTGCGGTCCATAATGGACTCGATCTCGAAGGCGGCCGGGACATTCTTATCCACGGGTACGTTGTCTCCTCGACCCATGCTGGCTCCAGTGGGGACATAATTGCCATTGGCATCCGTAAAACCTCTCATTCCGCTCGACAACTTTGGCATCGCCATCTCCTTCAACACCCGTTTGCGTACATCCTCCGGGAGCAGGCTCAACTTGTTCTTGCCTTCCTTCACGAGCTTCTTCACTTCCTTTCTCAATCCCTCAGAGAGGCGCGACAACTCCAACTTCGGGTTGGGCGTGGGGTCGACCTTCAATGCGGCCAACTTGATGAAACGCTCTCGTTCTTTCATGCGGACGGGTTTTGCAATTTTATGCACCAATTGGTCGACAATGTAGTTCGCCTTGTACGGAAAATCCGGATCATTGTTCTGGAGACCCAATTGCTTGGTAATGGTGTTCCCTACGTTGAAAGCCAACTTGTCGATGAACGGGTCCAACTCCGGATAACCATGATGGTCCGTGGCCATGGCGGGCATGCCCATTTCTTTTATAGAATCGAGTCCATCCATACTTTCACGGATAGATTCCATGTTTTGCAACCTTGCTTTCATGTTGAAATTGGGTGCATATATCTCAATCGCTGCGCCCGACATGGACCCAATCAATCCAGCTATTTTCAGCTCTCCCCCAACAAAACCTTGCAGTTCTTTTATAGAAGTGTTCTTCAGTCTGACAATGTACATGTTATTGGAATGAGACACTCCAATTACATCCATCCATCCCTTGCCTCCATCATATGAAATATGCAACATGGCCGCTCCGCCTTTTTGAAGTTGCATGTCGGCTTCCGAGGTTTTGGAATCAATGGAATTCATTTCCTCGGAGATCATCTTCTTGATCGCCTCGGGGAATTCGCTCGTCTTCTTTCTTCCGCTCTTCACGAGCTTTTTCACCTCCGCCTGAAGCCCCTCGGACAACAAGGAGATCTTAATGGTTGCGGGGCGAACGTACTTGGCCGGAGCGTCGCTCTCGTCCAGTTTCGGAGCCGGAGCATCCTCATCCTCAAGGCCCGCAAGCTGGGCAAAACGAATGCGCTTCTGTTCTTGGATCGCCTTGAACTCCGCCTTCTCGGCGGCCGTTGGCTCGTATGGAGCTTCAATCGGAGCGGCTTCCGGAGTTTCTTCTTGAACCTCTTCGTGGATGATCTCGCTTTCGTTGATCTCTTCCAGCTTAAGGATCTCGTTGAACCTCTTGATCTTTTCTTGCTTGTTCATGGATGCTATTTCGCATAAATAGCTCCGAATTCCGGGAGAGGTTCCGATATTTATTGGCATGTCGCCATCCGCAACCCTCTCGAACAAGGTCGTTCTTGTCCTGTTCGCCCTTTTCCTTCTCTGCTCATGCGCAAGTCACAAGAGGTGCCCCGCCTATAACAGCGGAAACCCGCTGAGCCTCAATAGTGGAGGCGGATGTACAATGCCTCCTTCGGCTTATCCGGTATCACCGTGGCGCAATGCGCCGGAGAGAACTGGTCTTTGAACTCATTGATCTCCTCTTCGCTGTTGTGTTGGTCATGCCTTGGAGGTGGTACTTTGTAATTCTTCTTGTCGAGATAGTATCCGCTGTCGACCTTTTGATTGTGTTCTCGCATGTGCATGGAGATATCGTTCTCCATGAGCAGCACGGGCCATTTGTCCCTCCTCGTTCCTTCCGGCAAGGGTCCGGTTGTCCCATCCTCCAGAACACCATGGTGACCCGAGACATCCCGACCATCGAAGTAGACATCCTCCACCCTCTCGATAAGCACGGGAGCGTCGTCGGGCAGGTCATACCTCTCGATGATCCGCCTCAAGTCGCCCACCCGAAGGATGTGGCCCTTGGAGATCTCCTCCAGTGTTACGGCGTTCATTGTCCTTGAGAGCTGCGAAAGATGCGCTCCGATATCCTGTCGAAGGTCTTCTCCATTTGATCGAAGATCCATTCGAAGGCCTTGCGGACCGGATCATTGATGAGGGTCCACAGCGCCGAGAACGGCCACCACGACATCCACAAAAGAATGTCGCTGCGATGGTCCTTGGCCTTGGGGGCAACAGAAACCTTTTCCGTTGGGCCCCATGCCCCCGTAGCGTCCTTGTCACGCTTCACCCAATCGGTCGGCCAGTCCTTGTTGCGCTGCTTTTTCTTCAAGAAGAAATACCACTTCACGATGCTCCACGCGGTACCCGTGACGAAATACAAGAAAGCAAGCATGACGATCGTCAAGGGATGATGCCCGGCATATCGGAGTGCATGCTGGAAAGTCTCCCGCGACCCTAGGAAATAAAGAACGAGTCCCAATCCTATCACGAACAAGAACGCTCCCCAACCATTGCCGTCCTTTCGTTCCACGAAGAACGTGACGACGATGAACCCCACCACCAAGAGAGTCCAGAACCAAAACGTACCAATTGCGAATATTGTCATTGTTGTTTACTTAGAATTTCAAGTACTTCCTTCACATCCGTGTAATCCATAGGTTCGGTCTTGCCGTTCGTAAGCACGGAACGAAGACCGCCATGCCCATCCTCCATCACCGTCACAACCTTGCTGTTGCGGGTGACCACCTTGATCATCACGATAACGCCCGTCTTCTCGTCTCGAACGACCTTGCCCTCTTTGTCCTTCTTGGGCATCATTTTCCAGATCTCGCGTTGCTTATGTGAAACAACGTTACCTCGCATAAGCCGTACGGCCGAATCGATGTCGTCGAAGCGCGGAGCATTCTCGCACATGTACGGCAAGAAGGTGATCTCCCCTTCTTTGATGGTTGTGGATGTAACCTTTTCCTTGGTGGCTGTTTCGCTCATTTTGCCTTATATGGTTTATGGTCGAACTGAGGAAAGAACGCCCTCCCTTCCCGCTCCATGAGATAACATCCCCAGTCCTTCGCAAACTGTACATCGGCATGTTCATTCCCTCCCGGAACGGATGACATGTAGGCGTTCCATCCGAATTCGTCCTCCACCGCCACGATGCCTATCGTGTCCCTTCCGGTCCGCCATTCAACGCCGATGATGTTCATGGATATCAATTTTGATGTGCGAATCTACGGATTTCATGAGTTCTCCCCGAGGATACCAGCGAATTCATTCGTTGGTGGTTGACTTCGAACTCTCTACCGCTCTCGCGATCTCCACGGCATAGGTCCAATCCAGTTTATCGGGGCGCGGCAGAATGAAATGTGCATAAGCAAGAGCCATTTGTCTCGCCACCTTATCCAGCGGCAGGCCTCCGGACAAAGCGCCCAACCCGCAACACACTACACCACTAATGTCGTTGTGCGTCTCGTTATGCAGTTGCACCGCCGTCAACATTGCCTTCATGGCCAAATAAGCATTATCGGTCCCATCGATGTTCGTTGGGACCCGCATGGTTGGCGTATGGGCGACAAAATTCATTCGCCCATTACGAATGACAGGAACAAGCATGCTGGTCCCAACAGGCTGTTCACCCGCATATTCCTTGATGATGCGACGTTGAACTTCCGATTGCAGACCCAACCCATAGTAATCGATTATGGCGCCATCAATGCCTCCATCCATCAATCCAAAGGAATTGGCGGCGCTCACCACACAATCAAATTGGATGTTCTGGAACACATCGCAAACGATCTCCACGTCCGGGAATTTGAACCACTTCTCGAACTCCTCACAGAGCGCGCGGTTCGGATCGCACAATATCAGTTTGAAACTCGGTATCATGCAATGTCCTCCTCTTTGAACTGTTCTCGGACCTTCTCGGGTTTTTCGCCCCAATCGAACCCCACTCCATCCCCCTCCAGCAACCCCTGTTCCTGCGCCATTTGATAGACCGTCTTGAGGTTCTCCACCGTACGGTTGAATACCGATGCAGCTTCCTCCAGCGTGATCTTGTCCTTCTTCTTGCTCACGACGTACTTCAGGATGTCCTCCGAGAATTGCTTGATGCGCGTTCCGGCGATGCCCTTGCCGTCGGCATCGAACATTTCCGCGAGCGCATCCTCGATCTGCTTCTTGGTGCCCACGACGATCTTGTCCTTTCCGAAGAACGAATCCTTCAAGTAGATCTTGGCGCACTCCATGACGTATTCCCCCTTGAGGTTCCCGAACATGAAGATCTGGTCCACCCGACCCGGACGTTGAAGAATGCGCTTCTCGATCTTCTGCGGATAATTGGTGGTCATGATGATGTACGCTCCGGCCGGGTTCACGGGCTGGTCGATGCCATCGAGGAAGTTGAGAAGGCCGCTATCGGGCCGTTGCAGGCTGCTCTCGGCGTCCTCAAGGATACAGATGGTGGAGATCTTGTACTTGGCGCAAAGGTTGAGGTGGTTCGCCAATCCGCCGATGTCATCGAAGAACGTCACGTTCTTGGTCTTCATGGATTGGTTGGCGATGCGGATCGCGAGGGACGATTTGCCCGTGCCGGGAGGGCCCACGAGCATCACCTTGCGCGTTCCGGGCATGTTCCAGCGTGTGAACTGGTCAAGGTTCCCGAAGAACATGTCGATGTCTTCCTTCACCATGCTGACGGCTTCATGCACCACGGGGGTTTCCTTCAGCTTGTTGCGCGTGACGTACACGCCGTTCTCGCACTTGTAGACCTTGCCGATGGGCGGCTTGCGGCGCTGATGCTTGTTCTTGTTGATCAGCGAAAGGAACTTGAGCCATACGTCGTCCTCGGTGGCGAAGATGGAGTCCACCATGCGGGCCTTGCCCGATCCGATGATCCACTTGGCGAAGTACATGAACGAACCATCGGAGAAGGACACCCTGAAGATGCCCGTCTGGTCCTCCATTTCCAATTTCGTCTTCTTGGGAGAAAGACTGACGGAGAAGCAGAACTTCAGCTCTCCATTGTCGATGCGGTCCACCGAAAGAATGCGGAAGGAACGCTGGTTCTTGGTCCCCGCCATCAACTCTTGGAAGAGCGTATAGGTGTATTCGTTGGTATACTGGATGCGCACCTCTCCGCATTTCACATCCGCCTTCTTTTTATCTCCCTCGTAGAGTTCAACCAACTTGCGATGGTACTGGTTGGTCAGCGCGATGTTCGCGTTATCGATGACGTCCTTCTCTTTTGTCTGCATGATATGTTATCTCAATTTTGATTTCAATCCACGTCGCCTACAACGGCAAACGAAGAATTCACTCCGCGAACCGGTCCACGTTATCTTCTTTCTCAAATGATAATCTCCATCCGCCCCTGATCTTGCGGATCATCTGGTTCATGTTGAAGCCTCCCCTTGCCCTGTCCTTGTTGTCGACCACCTCGTCCACGGAAGCTTGGGACATGATGCATTTCATTCCCGCGTCCACGTTCGCCCGGGCGATGCGCCCCGATGGAGTATCGAGCAGATGGATCCTGCCGAAGATGTTCAGAGTGTCCGGATCAAAGATGATGTCCAGCAATTGGAACGCGGCCTCCTGTTCATTGATGACCTCTTCATCATCAAAGCTTCCATGTACTTGCAACCCTTGCGCAACGGCGATCGGGTCGAGCGTCTGGAACGATGCGAACTCCTCCATGGACATCTCGTTCTCGATGCTCTCCTCGATGGCTTTGTCGAGCTTTCCGAATGCAATACCGGCGTCCACCATCTTGGCCTTGTAGTGGGCCACCGCGCGTTGGGCCGACTCATCGTTGAACGGCACATCCGCGAGCGGTATCTCGTAGATGACTCCATCAAGAACGTAGCTTTCCTTGTCCACCACCGTCATCATTCCTTCTTTGAGTTACAAATGTAATGCATAATTCCATTCGCAAAACAAAAAAGAATTCCGCCATCAACAAAAAGAAGGGGTGGCAGATCGATCTGCCGCCCCTTCAGGAACAATGAGCCTCCCTCAATTCTCCATCTCCATCATGATGTCCTCCACCTTGTTCTTGAGCGCCAAGAACTTCTCGGTCCGCTTCAAACTGCGGTCCCTATGGAAACCAAGGTCTACTTTTATCTCATGAGCGATCACCGCTGGCGGACGCGAGAGGATGAAAATACTGTCGGCCAAGTAGACCGCCTCCTCAATGTCGTGGGTCACCAGCACGATGGTGGGCTTGAATTCCTCGAACAGCGAACACAACAGGTCCTGCATCTGCCCGCGCGTCTTGACGTCCAGAGCGCCGAACGGCTCATCCAACAGGAGCATGTGCAACTTGATGTTCTCCAGCTTGCCGGAGATATCAGCAGTCACGGTGTCCATCGTGGACAGGAAGTTCTTCCGTTGACGTTGGAGATCAACGTTCTTGGTGGAGATCTCATCCTCCAATGCACCCAGCGATACATTGTGCTCATTGATCTTCTTTTCCAGTTCGGCCTTCTGCTGTTGCAGTGCGCCCACCTCGGTCGAAAGATCATTGAATTTCTTCTGCTGCGTTCCTATCTCGCTCTCCACCAGATCATCAAAGCCTGCATCGAACTCGTTCTTCTCCTTGGTGAGGATATCCAAGTATATCTGGCCCGACTCTAGCAGTGTAGCCTTCATATTGGGGTTCTTGTCGTCCAAGGCCTTGATCGATTCATAGGCCGATGTGTATTTGTCCACCGCGCGGATCGATTTGCTCTTGTTGAGCAAGCGGTTGAACTCGAAGAAGTCCATCCCCGAAATGTTAGCGGCCTCAATGACCTTCCAGATCTTCTCCATAAAACCATCATCGACTACGCCGGACACTCCGGTCTCGACGCTCTTGACAGGAGCATCGGATTTCGGATTTGTAGGCGAAGGCGCTGATGTTATGGGACCTGAACTTCCTTCGTGAACACGTTCCACAAGCTCTTCCCGAGCTTGCGAATACCCTCGCCCTTGGGGGCGACTTTTTCTGTAGCGGACATGTTTGGTTGTTTGATTGGAACCCTCTTACGAAGGCGATGGGGTTTTGTTGCAAAAATGCTCAACGCACCATGGCATGGTTCTGCCAGTAGTCCACAGCGAAAGCGTATTCCGCTGCGTCCAAAGGAACGCCATTGCCGCCGTATGCAACACCCAAGGCATTGCGCATCATCGTGATGGGAGGCATGGGAGGAACGACGTAGTCATTCACCGGGATCACCGACACGATGCTCCAATCATCGTCGGGCACCAAGGTCATCTCCACCGTGTCGGCCTCCTTGAGCAATTGCTCTCGGCTGTACAGGATGATCATCAACAGATTGGACGGAGCCGGTTTGCATGGAAGATTGAACCAACGCACAAGGACCGGCAGCTCCTTTTCGGTGCGCGCTTCGTATCCGCTGCTGAGCCATTGCGCATTCGAATTGTCGATGCGCAAGTGCGCCGGGTGAGCATCGGTGAAATTGGCGATGAACAAATACTTACAGAACGGCATGCTCTTGGCATCGACAACACGATGGCCGCCGAGCATGGAAGCCAGATCGTCATTCACGAATTTCACGAACGCCTCCGGCGTCGCATTGATCACCGGCTTGTCCTTTCCCCCACCTACGAAGTTCTTTTTGCCGAACTCAGATATTCCAATTGACTTGAACGGCAGTGTGTCCATGGGGCAAAGATAGTAATTTGCCCCTTGTACGCGTCCGCTCCTCAATTTGTTTCGTCATTGGACGTAGTATCCGGGCTCACCCTGCTCGTTACGGTCGATGATCTGGGGTTTGGCGAACAGGTTCGGTCCGAAGTGGCGGGTGTTCGCGGACACGAAGATCTCATGCTCGTGGTGGGCCTTGTCGCGGACCTTGCACGTCCACCCCTCGGATGTACGCTGAGCATCGCTCAGGGCGACGATCTCGATGTTGCCCCACGTGTGGTGGCATTCGTAGAAGCGATCTCCCTTCTTCACGTTGGCGATGTCTATCAGTCCATCGCAATCCTCCATCAAGCCCAACTGCTTTGGGCGCACGAAATCCTGCATCATGTTCAGAACGATTTTGGTGGTTGTCTCCTATCGTATTTCCTTTCTCCTTTTGCCCTTATAAATAGGGGCGAGGAGGGAGGAAATTACCGTTCCAAAACCGACACGAAAAAGGATATTTCTCCCTAGCGCTTGTGACCCAACATTCGGATCACCTCACGATAGGATGCAGGGTCGGAAAGAGGTATTGCGTGCTTGTTTGCGTACGCCTCCACTTCATGGCGCAAATAGGCCCTACCCCAGTGTTTTTCCCAGTGCTCATCCGTCTTGACGTGGCCTTTTCTCACCGCTTTGAAGAGATGGCGAACGAAGTCATCCACATGATATCCATTCACATCACGGAACACAATTCCTTCCATGGTGCATGGCTTGTCATCGAAGATGTCATAGGACCCGAACGTATTGGGTTTGGACATCTCGTGCAACACATATTGCTTCAAGCTGTCCTCAGTGAAATCGCTCACTGGACGATGGGAAATAACAGGCACGGTCCTCATATCGAACACGGATGCCCACCACTCCACTTCTTCCCAACTCAGCCACTGGTCCAGATGACGGACGGCGAACACATAAAAGTGCTCATCCAACATCGGGTACATAACGGAGTGGGTCGCAAATAGGCTTTCACCAAAGATCTCCACTTGGTCCTTTCTTAGGTCATGCACCATCAATGAATGCTTCTGCCGCAAGTAGGCACTCCATGGTTTATCGCTGGGTGCCGCGTGAGAGCGAGCGAAGACGCCATACTCATTCAGACATGATCCTTCTCCGTCAAGTTTGGATGTGAACACCAGATCTTTGATCTTCTGGATGTCGCTCCAATACTCCCAGTTCTTCCGGTCCGTGGAGTCGGTACCCTCGGACCACGGAACGTGGAAGGTCTTGCCGTTGGCGCCATATTTTCGACTGAGGCTCACGCGTCTGGGTATTTCTTCTTCAGCTCGGCAAGCTGGGCCAATTCCTCAAGTTTCTCTTGTTCCATCTTACGGACATGACCTTTGATATCCTGCAAGATCTTATTGAAGCTCTCTTCGCCACATTGGTACAAATCGTCGACTATTAAGTAACAATGATTGTACAAGACGACTCTTTGCTTAGTTGCCCCTCTTTCTGGCTGGATTTCAATGCCTGTCTCCAGCACCATGGCCAAGCGCTCTTCATTCAGACGAAGATCTTTCTCTTTCCGAATGCGCTTCTCTTCCTGTAAGGCGTTCTGGATGTCCTCGTTGGACATATTGAGCCATTCAGTTGGGAAGGATATTTCGGGCGAGAGTGCCGACTTGAATAATGGGTGTCCATCTCCTATGAATGGAGGAGAAAGCAGAGTTTGGAACTTGACGACATCCGGACCTATTTCCGGCATTCCGATGATTACCGTCTCCTCCTTTTCGTGTCCCTTCAAGGTAAGCAGGAATTTCTTCATCACGACCTCCTGCATGCGCTTGACGGTGGCACATGCGGCTGCGTACTCATCAGATGTTGGCTTGGTTTCCATAGGCCATTATACGCAATTATACAACAACTTGTTGCACCAACAGCGGCATTCTCTGTTCCACGGCACGCAGCGGATGCAACGTACCATCGAACGACAGCGGAACGATCCACTTCAAGTTAGTGAGCACATCCTTGTTGCCCACAAGAGAATCAACGCGATGGACCTCCAGCGGCTCGTCCGTCATCGTCTTGGCGAGCGACAGGTCGCCGATGCACCAGAAGAACGCCACTTCGTACTCCGGACCCACCAATGTGACGAATTCGTTCCAATCCATGGCCGCAATGGTCATTCCGGCCTCTTCTTGGAACTCGCGCTCCATCGCCTGACGGAAGGTCTCACCCGCTTCGAGCTTGCCGCCCACCCCATTCAATCGCAATTTCTGGCGTTCAGGCTTGTTCTTACGGATCAAGAGAACGTTCTCTCGGGCTTCGTCAAAAAGGAAACCCACGACATATTGTTGCTTTGGCATGCGCCAAAGATAAGGAAAAGGATGTTGCCCTAGCGGACGTAGAAAACCATCGATTCATCGGGGTAGTGCGCCCCATTCTGGCCGATGAAGATGAAACGAGCCTCATCGATCTTGACGGCCCAGCGGACCGGATTCACCAAGTCTTCCACCATGAATGGGACGTTCCATCCGATGTCCTTGAATTCAACTTTTTGGGGAGCGAGGACGTAATCCTCCGCGTTCAATGTGTCCATGACCCCTTCTACGAACGCCAGCGCCACAATGTTGCATCACGGCCTAGCGGCGGCCACTTCGCGAATGACAGCCGTCACCATGAAGGGTTCCAGCTCATGCCAATCAACGATCTCCTTGGAGTCGGCCGGACGGTCCCGGAACGCCATGGTGATGTGCTGTGTGTCATTCTTCGACATATACCCCGTCACCTTGAATGCCGCCGCTTTATCGCTGTAGCCGAAATGCGTGACGTGCAATTCCGCCTCTTGATCAATGTCGCCGCGCATCTTCATGCGAAGCGGAAGTTCGCCGACGCAGATCGTCATGTGATAATCACCGGGCTCCATCCACCCCGAAATATCCAACCCCAATGCGTACACCTGCGCCTCGGCCACCGACTTGAGCCGCTGGCAGTCCGCTTCATTCTCCACCACGGCGCCCGTGTACGCAACGCCATACGGGCGGTCCATCGTTTCACGAACGACGCTCTCGATCATTTTCTTGACATCAAACATTTCTTGCGCTGCTTCCGGCGATGGCGGAACGATATGGGTCGTGCGGCAATGGCTCGGTCATTTCTCTCCAAGGGCCGTCATCGGCCGACAAATTAGTTCCATTCATTCCCGCTATGGCACTGGCCATTCTTGCATTCTTGTCCTGCTCTTCTTGGAAATTCACCAATCTTTTGGATACAACGGGCTTACCATCGGCGGTCACCTTCGCGGACTTGATGACGAACACTTCTTCGAATTGTTTCGGATAGGAATTGTCCACGTAGTATGCCGTACCGAACAATCGATTGACGTCCTCCAGCACGTGCTGCATCCTCAAGGCGTTCGGCGATGCCCAGTATTTTTCGTACGCCGTAACCCCCATGCTGTTCTCCAGTTTCGGCTCCTCTATTGCTTTCAATTTGTCATAATAGGACGGGTCCTCCATAAGGTGGTCCTTGGCGATCTCCACCGCTATCATTTCCTCGGTGGTATGCTCCATTTCAACCTTGATGCCCTTCTTGAGCTGTTTCATCAAGCGCTCGATGGGAACGCCGTGCTTATCGGCAATGTCCTTCATGCTTTTACGTGAGGCCAATCCGCCGGGAATGTATTCCTCATGCTTTGCTCTGTCGATGGTCGAGCGTTTACTTTCCAATGATATCTTGGCCACGCAATTGCCGTTGACGTCCTCAAATATGGCATTGACGTTGAAGCTCTTCATCATCGCACCATACACCGCGCCATCCGCACGCGGCGCGTCATACACAACGCTTCGATCCAAAGGGCCTCCCACCAAATTCTCCATATTACCGTCGTAGCTCTTCTGCCATTCCGTTCTGGGTCGTTCGGGAGCCGATGGCGTGTTGTCGACCGCCCGGAACTCCGGAGCCCTGCCGTACAATCCCATCTCCTTCGCTGATATTCCCTTATTTCCAAAGTGAAATGCGGAGCCATTCGGAATGGGCGTATTATAGACATGATTGTCGACCTCCATCCTCGCCTCCTTATCGTAAGGAATGTCGCGCCTGAGCGCATTCGGATCGTGGTCACACGTCAGACCCTTCCGGACCTCCTCCGCTATGAGCTTTCTCAGGTTCACGCTTCAGAAATTGAGAACGCCAAGACCTTGTTCTTATCGACGTTCAGGTGGTTCCAGCTCAGATAGTGGTCCAACATGACCTCCGCGCTCATCTGGGCGACATCCTCCCCGGACTTATGGAAGGCGACGAATTCATTGATGTCGTTGATGACGTCCTTGGTGGGCCTTCCCTCGATGATGCTCAAGATATCCTCCTCGTGACCGAAGAGCCCGGACTGCTTCATGAACGCCCGGAAGCCTTCTTGGTCGAAGGTCCGTCCCTGCGCCATGGCGGGGGCCACAGTAGGGGTCAAGGCCATCTCGGGGGCCGACAGGGCCTCCCGGATGATGTTACGTACCAATGCGACTATCTCGTTCATCTCGCTCAATGTCCCCATAAATAGCCGCAATGGTGGACTTCAGCTTTTTGGGATCCATTCGCCCGGAGATGATGTCATCCGCCATGGCGAGCATTTCCGGGGCGGGTTTCTGGTAGAACTCCTGCAACCAATATTCTAGGACCTCCGGCCTTTTGTCGGTGAATTCCGAGAAGTTGCTGCGAATGAAGTCCCGGACCCGGGCGTACACCTCTCCGCCGTATTTGATGTCCATGAACTCGTCCCGGATGGTATCGGTGTACGCCATCGTGCGTTCGGACAAGGCGCGACCCGGGAGGCCGCACATCGCCAGAAGCTCATACATCCCCTTGATGATCTCGTGGATCAACACAGGCATTATGGTGGCTTTGGCGTTTATGGTCCATACTCCGGATATGTGCTCCAGTTGTACGATGCCTTGTGGAGGAATCGAAGCAACTTGGCGGTCCGTCATGTTCACTATCACATCATCATGCACGGTACGAATGGACCTCATGTTGATGTTGTCGATAAAATCGTAATGCTCCACCAATTCCTTGTTGGATGAACGAAACTCATCGTCGACATGATGGACTCCATGTGTTCCTAGTCCAGCACCTTGCGTGATCATGTTGGCTAGTTTGCGCTTGCGATATTCGTCCATCAATTCTGGAGAGAATTTCACCCTCTTTCCCGCTCTGGAATGCGGCAACTCTTCCACCAATTCCGCTTTGATGACAACTGATAGTTCATTGTTGCGAAAAACCGGAAAGGCATCCCTTGCAATGCGTTCCGCTATGGCCTCCAATTCTTTCCTTTTGGTCCGTTCCAACTGCCTGATGCGTTCAACTGACGCCATGGCCTGCGCCAATTCCTCAGTTGAACACGGTTCTTCGATCAAGGAAGACTTCAGAATATCAGTGACCTCCTTGGAGAAGACATCATCAATTCGCAACATTTTTTGGGGCGGGTATTGGTGTTCGATCCGGATCGGGAGATATCTGACGCCTCCGAACTGGTGTGGGAATGGTTTCTACTTCTCTTGTGGGGACTATGATCTCTCTCTCCATGATGGAGAGAATATCATCATTCTGTCACCGAAAGCGTAGCATGGTATACGGCGGGGAACACAATGTACTGTGGCGGCACGTTGTCGGTCAGCCATACGCCATTATCGGATATGAAGAATTGATATCCATCGGCGTACATCTTTCTGGATTGAACTTCCAGAATAATTGGATCTCCCCTTCGCGATCCGACCTTTGTGGCGGTCTCGGTGTCCTTCGACAGATGAACATGATGCCTGTTCATTTTTGACAGCCCATCCTTACGGATGAACGGCAAGGCCGCCCCAACGGTACCGTGGTACAACGTGAACGGTGGCACCTCTCTTTTCAGTTCGAGCTCCACATCGAGGGAGTGGCCTTGGGCGGCCTTGATGCGATTTCCATCCTCACTGAGGACGTATCGCTTCTTGTCGTTGGTGGCAACTATGTCGACAATATCCTCTCTGGTTACCGTGTTGCCATGCTCTCCCAGCTTCTGGATCAATACGTCCACATCCACCCATCCTCCTTTGTCGAGCTTCAGCCCGATCGTTTCCGGCTTGTGTCGAAGCACAAGGCTCAAGAATCTTGAAACGTTCTTTCCCATATCACTTTTCGTATCCGAACATGTCCGCCATGCTCCTGCGCATCATCACGTCACCCGTGTTCATGACAATGTCGTTCATTTTGAATTCCGATGGATGCTCGTATCCCGCCGCATGGGTGATGTCGTTGATATCACTACGCAGTGTCTTGATAAAACGCGCGATACGATCGGTCTTATCGGGGATGTCGAACCCGCGTTGCAACCACCAGCTATGCGTGGCGATGCCGCTTGGGCAGGTGCCAAGGTGACACTGCTTGGCGTGGATGCATCCGGCCGATATCATGGCCTCACGGGCAATGTTGATGAGGTCAGCGCCCATGGCGAACGCCATCACCGACTTGGCGGGGAACCCCAATTTGGCAGAAGCTATGAACACGGTCTTGTCGGTCAACCCATGCTGCTGGAACACCTTGTACACCAATGTGAACGCATCCACGAAAGGAAGTCCCACATGGTCCGAAAAAGAGGTCGGCGCTGCCCCCGTTCCACCCTCACCTCCATCTATCGTCAGAAAGTCCGGGCCATTTCCGGTCAACTCCATACGCTGGGCCAATTCACGCCAGAACCCTTCGTGCCCCACCGCAGACTTCAAACCAACAGGCAGGCCAGTCGCTTCAGCCACCATCTCGATGAAATCGATCATCTCGGTGACGTTGCTGAAGGCATTGTGCTGCGCGGGCGAAATGACATCCACGCCCTGCGGTACACCACGTATGGCGGCGATCTCAGCGGTCACCTTCTCAGCAGGAAGTACACCTCCCTTTCCGGCCTTTGCACCTTGGGACAACTTGACCTCAATGGCCTTGATCGATGGATTATCATTAACCAATTTCATGAGAATGTCCATGCTGAACCTGCGCGTTCCGTCAGGTTCGGTCACACCACAGCCGAAATATCCTGTCCCGATCTGGAACACGACCTGCTCCGCGTTCTTGTGGTATGGAGAGAATCCTCCCTCTCCCGTATTGTGATAGGCTCCCACCTCGGATGTCGCCAATGCATTGGCGGTCGTTGCCTTGTACCCCAGAGCACCGAAGCTCATGGCGGATATGTTCACGATGGAGCTGGGCTTATAGGGTTTTTTCCGACGCGGCCCCATGGTCTTGGCACATCCCACCAAATGCGTGTGCGGCCCGTTCTTGGGGAAAGCGGATTGGCGGATGAAAAATCCTCCTGTGGCGTTGAAATCCGCATCGGAACCGAAGCCCGCCAGATTGTTCTCGCCCTTGGCGGATGAATAGATGTATGTCCGCTCTACACGATTGAATGGCAAGCCGTCACGGTCCCCTTCCATGAAGTATTGCCTCAACTCCGGACGGAACCTCTCGAATATGAACCGCAAATGACCCGCTATGGGGAAATTCCGGGTGATGGTGTGACGCTTGTTGATGAACAGGTCCCTCACGAGAACTCCCATGAAGAACACTACAAAAACTACGATAATGGTGGTCATGGATACTTATACGGAACGGTGGACCATATGGTTACGGTCAGGCCCCGTCATCCTCCGAATGGGACCTCACCAGAACAGGCTTTTTCCTCTTTATCCGGGTCCGCGTGGAGTTCTCCGCGTGGATGTCGCGTCGGATATCTTCCATCAACGCCTTCAGCATATCCAATGTCAATTCCTTTCCGATGATGGGGGCATATCTTTTGTGATCCATATTATTGTCGTTCTTCTTGCAAAGATAATTCACTGACAAAAGCGCGAAGCTCAGCGGCTCCGTTCGGGTCCAAAAGACTGTTGGCGTCCAGACGCCTCTTGGTGCCATCGGAATCTATGGCGAGAAGGTCGTAAATGCCACCATCCTTCTCCAAGGATACAGCGACGATGTCACCGATTGGATTGCGAAAACGCATGGTCTTGCCATCAGGAGTAGGTTCCCCATGGCGGCTCACCAAGCTCTGCAATTTGACGTAGGTCTCTTCGGGTGAGGCCAGATCACGGTCGTCCGTCCTGCCCACCAGCTCTTCACGAAGTTCCGCAAGCGCCTCACGCACCATATTCTTGATATCCTCTTTCATCTGCCATAAATATGGTCACTTCTTGTGTTCTGTGACCAAGATCTTGGTCAGCGATCGAATGGATGCAGCCGATATGGCATCCCTCAATTCCTTCTCCAAGCTCTTCCTACAACTGATCTTGAGCCTCTTCACCTCTTCATGGTATTTTTTGAACCGAGAACTGGTGTCCCGATGCGTGGGATAGAAATTGCCCTTACATCCATCCAATTCCTTGAGGAACGCATTGCTCCATCGGAAAAGCATCATCACTCTTTTTCTCGATAGCGATCCATCTTCAACATCTTTCCGAAAATGGAACACCATTGTAAGGTGTTGCCCCATCATCGTAGACACCCTGTAGGTGGTCTCACCATCGACTTTTCCGGTGGTCTGCTTGAGAACGCTAAGAATCACCTTGTCCATCTTCCTGACGTATTACGCGGTCGACCGAGAACAGACCGAGCAGCTTGAGCCCGAACTCCAAGTCCATCATCATGCCCGAGAACATCGCTTTGTTCGTTGGATTTCCGGCGATGTGGTGGGTCTTGTAGAGCGAGTTGATCTTCATACAATGGTCCACCAACGCCCCGAACAACGCATGTGGAGCCTTGTTGTTCAAGGACTTCATATAGGCATATCCCAATGGGAAACTGGAGAACATGTCGCTACACAACGGCTCGATGCCAGCGCTTTTCAGACGCGCCGTGGTGTAGCTTACATAGAGCCCCACCGAATTGTTAGGGTCCGCCAGTGTTTTGCCATTGATGTTCTTGGTGGACTTTGGTTCCGCACGCAGGATCTGGCCAGCCAGAACATTGTAGGACAACAGGTCATCTTGGAACATGCCATTGAGCGTCTCCAGAACTTCCTTCGCATAGATGGCCTTCTTTTCTTCTTCGGTCTTCTCGGTGCCATCCTCGTTCCGACTGGACATCTTCAACCCGTTCAACAGCACCAATCCAAGGCCGATGTGATCGATGGAGGGGAACATCTGCTTCAACAATGCGAAATGCTGGATCTGCTCACTTCCTGTGAGGTACAATGTCGATGCGTTCAACTTGCTCGCCAATGCCACATCCTGATAGAAGTATGTGGTTGACCCATCCCCCTTGAGCCCTACGACCTTCTCCCCATGGACATCGAACACCTTGGTCCCCGTGTAATCGCGGGCCTTACCAGTGTGGTCGACACTTCCAAGGCCTCCATCCTCCATAGGTCCGTCGTATGCCATTTTTGAGGCAAAGAACAAGTGGTTGACAGGATAGTGGAAGCGAGCGCAATAACCATGGAAGGACGTAAGCGCTTCTTCCTTGCCCACCTGTCCCGCCAAGGTATCCCCAAGAATTGCAATGGTCTCTTGGGCAACGCCCAAGGCTTGGAACGCCTTGGCGAGCACCAGATTGGATAGATGCCCCAAATGCAAATGCTTGTTGAGGTTGGGAGAGAACCCATCAAGATACTTGTAGGGTTGCGGCTTGTGGAACAACTCCTCCGCCAACCTACCGTTGGGGATGATGAAGTTGGTGAACGTGCCGGAAACCTCCTGCTTGATGTTGTTCTCGCGGCACCACTGTTGCACCTCTTCCGATGGAACGCCATAGACGCAAAGACCCTCCCCGAATTGGGGCGGCATCATCTTCACTAGGTTCGGATCAATCTTCATTGCTGCCCTGTTTTTTCAGGCATTTTGCCAATCGTCATAATCGTCATCACGAATGCGGCGAACATGTAAGGGAATATCTTGCACAGTTCGTAGAACTTCACCATTCCCTCGTTTTCAGTGCGGGATATGATGTGATCGAAACCTCCTATCGCTATCGAAAGAAACAGCCACATGGCTGCGGCTCCTATCGCGATGCGTGCTAATCTCCTCACCATTTGCTCGGCGCTTCAATTCCATTGACCCCTTTCACGGGAAAGAACTTCCACCACTGCGCCTTGCTCATCTCATCGTCGTCCTCATCGTCCTCGTCTTCATCATGTATCGAAATGTCCTCCCAGAAAGGGTAGTGTTCCGCCACCAGCAGAACACGTTCCGCTCCCGCCTTCTTCATCCTGCGCACCACCTCTTCACCCGTGGTGAGCTCGAACCCCGGCTCTTGTTCCTCCTCTTCAGAAGGGCAGTCGCTGTCGGCCATCGTCATCCACGCCGTCTTGGTGGTAGGATTCCAGAAGAACGTCATCCCATCCCCACAATGAACGATGGAATTTGCCGCATCCACCAATGCTTTCATTATCGCAGGGTCCGTCTTTGGCAGGAGATTCCCATCCTTCACAACGTTCCGACCATCTAAACTGTAGACCGTGCAGAAAGCACCACTCTGGACGTTCTCGAACACACGAGCTACCTCATGGTCGTATCGTGTCTCCTGCTTGTGCCTACGCTTCCACTGTGAAGCCTGCGTGTCGGGGTAGCTCTCTACTATCGCCTTAACGCATTCCGCCGTGCTGCTCATGATGTTTTTCCTCGGATATTGTCTCCGAAGATAGGAATTTCTATTCGTAGTCCCTTACGGCCCACAAATTCAAATGGTACGGCACGCCACGATCGGTGAACCCGGCAAAACGAATGGTCGCCATTTTACCGATGAACTTCTCGGGCGTTGTCTTGAGTTCGCACCCCTCAGCGCCCACGGGTTTGGCATCGAAGGTACCTTTGTCCCCGGCGTCCATCACATACACGAGGTCAACGAGGCCACGCTTGCCCTCCTTGTAGCCGATGATCTTGTATTCGGCATCCATGAACGCTTTTACCTTGACCATGCGTTTGTCACGCCCGGAAAGGTACTCCGCGTCGATGTTCCGGGCGATGGCACCCTCGTAACCCTCCACCACGAACTGGTCGTGAAGCTCCTTGATCTGCGCATAGGTCTTGGCGTGGAAGTGCTCCACGAGCTTGATGCGCCCATTTCCTTGAACATCCGCCAGCAGTTCCTTCAACAGCGATAGACGCTTATGGAACGCACCATCCGCGAGCATGTCGTACACATGGAACTGCAACTCGCGGTGTTCCTCCATCGGCTCCTGCTTACGCATGAGGCCCGAGAACTTCTGCAACAGGCGGTCATGGATGTACATCTCGCCGTCGAGGAAATCGCCATCCTCCATGCGGTCGAAAACGCCATGCTCCTGAAGGTCTTGGATGATGAAGCGCGTGCTGATGCTGTAATCCTTGCCCTCGCGGGAGATCGCCACCACATCGCCTCCGATGCGGCCGATCATGCAGCGCACGCCGTCGAACTTGCGGGACACCATCCAATCCGCATTTTGGAAGATCTTCTCCTCCTTTCCTTTGGATGGGGATGCCAGCATGGGCTTGGGAACACCCGAGGCATCCGTGCCCTTGTTGTCGATCGCCTCCTGCTCGGAGCGCTTGTATCCCTTGTCGAGCAGTTTGTTGATGATGGAGTCGTATTGGAGCTGGACCTGCTCCTCGATGGAGCGTTTGACCTTGCCCTCCTTGATCACATCGGGGGAATGAACGATCTTCTTCCCTTCCTTCTGTCCGGTTTCTTTCCAGACCTCCCAATGGTCGCCCTTTTGTTCGGCATTGATGACGGAGGTAAGCATGACGCCCTCCTTGTTCAGCTTGTAAAGCGTAGTTTTCATGTCCCCTTCTACGGACCATCAACCCTTTTTGTTGCGATCGCCGTTCCTTTTCTTCACCGCCTTGACGATCGCAGCGGCCCGCTTCTCGTGGGCGATTCCCTTTTTCGCCAGTTCTTCGTTCTGCTCCAATATGAACTTCACCAATGGGGCATCCACCGTGTTCTGGGCCTCCTCCACCATTTCGAGGATGAAGTTCCGGTACATGTCGTGGACGTCCTCGTCATCGAAGAAGTCCGCGAAGTACGGCACGTTCTTGTCGAACAGGCGCTCCATCTTGGTCATCTTCCTGCTTCCTCTCTTGACGTGGTCCGCGTAGCATTGCATGCATTGGTCGAACATGTCCAGAAAGAAGTCGTCCCCTTCCTGCTCAAGCACCTTGTGCAGTTCCACATTGTTGTGGCTCTCTTGGTCAAAGAAGAACGCCGCGCCGATGGGCTTTATCCGCGTGAATATGTTGCCCCATGCCTCGCCAGCGCGCGCCTTGTCGTCGAATTCCCCTACAGGAACGGGCATGGTACCGTCCTCGAACGTCACGATGATGACGTCCGCCAAGTCCAGCGGCGCGTCCTTCGGGTCCCGCTCGCTCCACTGATAAGGACCATAGCTCTGTATCCCATCGTCCACCACGTCGAAAACATAGATCACCACGCCATCGCCGGGCGAGTGCATGGCAAAGCCCAGATATTCCAAGTCCTTCAGCATGGATGCGAAGATATGGATTATCATGGAAATTGGAAATGGAATTTGGTTTTTATTCCGCCTTCGATTATCATTGGAGAAACCAACGAACAATGAAAACACATCTTTTCCAATATGCCATCATCTGGAACCCCAACGAGGCTGAAGCCAAGGAAGGCAAGAAATCCAAGCTGATCTGCCAGCCAACCGATATTCTCGCCGCCGACCAGAATTCGGCGCAGATCGCCGCTGCTATGGAGATCCCCAAAGAGTACAGGGATCAACTCGACCAAGTGGAGATCGCCATCCGCCCTTTTTGAGAGGGGAGGCCTTGGTAAAACCAAGTTGCCTCCCGAACTCAACAGTAAGAGCTACGACCGTTTATAGTGGAAGCACCGATTTGAGCCATTTGCTCGGAGGCAGTAGCACCAACTGGGAGAGCCAAGGAGTTTCTTGGATCGTAAACAACGATTCGCAGAACTTCCTGAGTGCATCTTCCGGAAATAACACAACAACGGCCGCAGCATGCGCAACCTACACAACAGCAGCGAATGTGGTCGTGAGATGATCACTTCATCGGAAGGACCTCGATCACTTTTCCATATACGGTCTTGGTCCAGCCGTTGACGTACCCTTTATTGTTGCTGATCTGGAGGCCTCGCTTGTCATCCTTTGCGGTGACGAGATGAGTGTAATGGCGGCCGCCTGATAGCTTGCAATAGAGGATATCACCGACCTCGGCATCCTCCCAGTTGGGGAAGGGCGCTAGAACGTGTTCTTGATTTGAATAGATAAGGGGAACCATGGAGTTCCCCTTTTCCTTTGTGGTGATGGTCTCGCCAGAGATCAGACGTTCAACCTTGTAGTTCCGGCCCATTGCTCAACCCACCAAGGCCGATTCAAACTCATTGAACGTCACGTTCAATTCCTTGGCCACTTGGTTCATACTGTGCTGCCCCGTTGCCTTAGCGGCATTCCATGTCGATTGGAAGTTGTCCTTCACGAAGTCCCGCACAATAGCCCTGCCGTTCAGGCTGCGGATAATACTATCGATGGCGGAAAGATCGAAGTTCGCCTCGACCTTTGTCTGGTTGAAGAAATATCCGATGCATTCTGTGGCGGGACCATCGCCGTGGTCCTTTGCCTTCTGATGGTGTTCGTTCAGGTTGATGGTGGAGTCGCCCAGTTTGAAGGAACAGAACGCGAAGAGGAAGTCGTCCGACGACAATCCATCGAAGGGTTCCCCCTTCCATCCATCGATGACGTATGGACCGTATACACTATAATCCCTATCGAACACCAAGACGGCGGTCCTATTGAGGGACTTGAAGACGGCGGAAGCATAGATCATGCGGATCGTATTTTGGACGAATGTACAAGAAAATGGATGACTAACGCTCACCAGATGATCCACGCGTCCACCTCTTCCGGCTTCAGCTTGAGACACTCCCGCATGGAGAGCTGCGAGCCGATCTCCGTGACCCCGTCATTCCGATCGAATGTCGTGCTCCACGACCAAGCGCCAGCACTTCGTTGATGATGTCCATGGTGGAGGCGTTTGGGCAACTTTACCTTTTGACCGCTCCACAGTTCCAACTTCTCTTGTAGGCGCTCGGCGATCCTCTTCTGCGGCTTACGCGCGAGCTTCACCTCCCGGCCACTCGCTGCCTCCCGACCGTGTTGTACTTCACGGAAGAACTTGTCCCACGCTAAGCTGCCCGTTGTCATTGGATCGTATTGTTTCCATTGTACGATAAAAGTAGTGGTTTGTTACAAACAGCACTTATAGCTCAAGCGGACAATTACCATTTTCCTAAGTATTTATCATCAAACGATGATGAATGGAAAAGAGATTATTGGAAATCGCATTACAAGATGGATTGGTCCAAAGAGAAATGGCGCAACAATTCGGTTGTAGCCAAACGAATGTCCGGCACTGGCTGAAGAAACATGGCCTCTTGTCTATTCGCATAAATGAGGTTGGCTCCAAACTCTGTAGTCTGTGCAGTCAGTCGAAACCTATTGGCGAATTCTTCGAAAGAGAAAATGGGCGCTCAACATCAAGATGCAAGAACTGTTTATCCTTATCGAAGACACAAAGGGATAGAGATAACAAATCCATCATGATAGATTACAAAGGTGGCAAGTGTATAAGATGCGGCTACGATCGATGTCATGGTGCATTGGAATTTCATCACAGAAACCTAGATGAGAAAGAGGTGGACCCTAGCGCAATGAAGAATCGAAAATTCAATTCCAATGTCCAAAATGAACTTGACAAATGTGATCTTCTATGTTCCGTATGTCACCGCGAGGTACACTATGAGTGGACGGTGGACAAACGGTCTTTCAACAAAGACATCACACTTCAAAATGAGCCTACGAAATGTTGCACTAAATGTGGAGATTCACTGCCCCTATCTTCTTTCTACAGATTCACAGGCAGTGCTGATGGCTTATCGTGGGAATGCAAACCATGCAACTACCAAAGAAAGACAGCACACAAGAATAAGATCAAAGTCCGACTCATAGAGGGAACTGGAAGAAAGGTTGAGTGCGAATGCTGTGGCTATAATCGCTGTGTATCAGCCTTAGAATTTCATCATGTGGATCGCAACGAGAAAGAAGTGTTTCTCTCAGACATTCAATCACTGAAATTGTGTGACGAATACATCAATGAAGCATTGAAATGCACAATACTGTGCTCCAACTGCCACAGAGAAATACATTGGTGACCCCGGTAGGATTCGAACCTACAATCTTATCCTTAGGACGGATCTGCATCTCCAATTATGCTTCGGGGCCAGAGTAGGCCATAGTTGTTGTACGAAAGTACATAACTCTTTGTTTCAAAAGGTCGAACGCGGCTGATGAACGTACCAGATATCTTCTCTCGGGCTTCAATGCTCTGCGGGCATCCGTTGCGAGAACGGTCGCCGTTCGAATACAAGGCCTCTGGATCCTGTTTCTCGGGTTTGGACCCCAATACTTTTGTTCAACACAGACGCCCAGCTTTAGCCACGTTCGATATCATGATCGGACATCCCGGCAAAGTCGATAGATATCCCACAATTCTTCTTCTGTCATGCGTTCCAAGAGGTAAAGATTCCATACCCAATATGGCCTGACCCAGTCGTATGTCCGGCTTCCATACTTCAGTACGCTTTCCGGTATCTTATCGGGGTGTACCTCAATACCTTTTATCATCGACATGATATCTCGCTTCGCCAACTCTGCGGTCATCGTTTCTTCAGAATTATACCAACATCCCATGCAGAGACCACCGATGGTGACATCATACTCAAGAGAGTGACATTCCGAACATTCGTATTGAGGTTCCGGTATCTCCACAGAACAAAGATATCAAAAAGAATGCAGGCATGGCAAGGGTCGAACTTGCACATCGTATCTGGAGGACGCCCATCCGATACGCCGAAGAAATTTGGAGTCTCTCCTATCTCACCACATGAATAGCTTGCCTGTGTTGTGCTCCATGAGGAACTCGAATCCCCATAGTGGCCTTAGAACGACCACGTCCTTCCAATTGAACGAATGGAGCATGTTTGCACGGGCGGTGGCAATCGAAACCACTCGCGAAGGTTTTGGAGACCTTGCCGACACCAAGCCTGTCGCCCGTATATTCATTGTTGCACGAGTGGCAGTAATCGAAACTGCGTCCTTGGATTTTGGAGATCCCTGCTCAGCCACTTAAGCTACACTCGTAAAATAGATCATGGTGCCATCGTATGGCACACGACAGGACGCCGCGATTTCCTGCTACCGTTGTCGCCATGTTCCTATTTGACGACGACGGCAGAGATGGCACCATGATCTTGGCGGAGAGCACAGCATCGAAGCTGATGCCCGAAGGCACGACGCGCTTAGCAGGCGGTCCTCGGCTACCTGCCGAGCTTACTCTCCAGTAACAACAAATTCTCCCTTGATGATCCGTACAATGTCTTTGGATGATACGATGACACATTTCGCTGCAATCTCATCGATTCGTTTCTTCGGTATATCGTAGTGGTCTCCGTGGAACCAGCAGCGTTTGATGGACAACGCTTCGCTCATCGCGTGCAGGTTCTCCACCGAATACGGAAGACACACGAGGTGTCGGGCGTCGTCGCAGTAGTAGGTCATTCCTTTACTGCCCTGCCCTTTACTATCCTAACGAATCTGGACTGGCACAACTGAAGGTCAACATGCCTCTTGATCTCTTCGGCCAATTCCATGGCTTCCTCCCCACTTCCGGACTTCGGTTCTATCAGCCATTTTTCATCTGATTCCTCAAGTATGTTCACTGTATCCTTGTTCTTGTCCAACCAATCAAGGAACAGGTCCGCATTTTCCCTTCTACTCTCCTCTATGCGAATTTCAGGATAGGTCACAATGAACGTTTCAGAGGACGTGAAAACGCTTTGTACTCCTCGGTCTTCACGGAGTCTTTTCTCTACATCAGAAGGAATATCCTTACTGGCGACCAACCACCATCCCCTAAGCAGGGACCTTGATGTGCGGGATAGTTTTTTCCACTCCGACCCGCTCATGCCACATGCCAAGATCTTTGCGCCGTCTACGGCTATGAACTTGGTCTCTTTTTCCATATTACAAATGTAATAGAACTATGTCGAACATTGTCCTCCTCCGCACATGAACATTTCATCCGGTATGCTGTCGGCATTCTCCAAACGCCTCATTTCCCCGCGCAAGAGGATCTCAATCCCATACGGAAAGAACTTGAAGGCTTCATGGTCATTGCCGATATCGATTATCTCCTCATAGGTCTTATTGTGAAGGATATGCTTCTTGTACCCTTCGCCCTCTTTCTTGAGGATCAATCCGACCCCCAATGCTCCGCTCCGTTGGAACTCTTCTTTTGTTTGATTCTTCATGGCGGAAGGCAAGGGAATTCAACCCTCGTTACGTATTACTACGTAAACACGCTTTCCAAGCGTGCGCGACAAAGCAACATTCGCCTACCTTCCTTTCGTAATACAATATAAGAGGAGAGAGAGGGATTTGAACCCCCGGCACCCGAAGGTGCTCCTACGTTCGAAGTAGGTACGATAAGCCAGACTCTGCCATCTCTCCATTTTTGTGGACCACTTCCGACTCGAACGGAGTTTCCCAACAGCATGCGCCGTCCGTATTGTCTTCGGGACGACCATTAGCGTGGCCCATTTTGCCCTCCGAACGGGGCTCGAACCCGCATGTCACATTGCGAACAGGACTTGGAAAACGCGCTTCCCTACGGACCCAATAGCCTTTCGGTGCTTCTGCAACCATACATCCTTGAACCCCACACCGTACTAGCTCAGGCGAAGCCCTCATAGCATTCCGTAGCAGGTCAACGTGCCGCACTCTTCATGCGGTCCCCTTTCGTTTTAGGGATGGCTTTTCCATTTAAGCCTATCGGAAGAATACTATCCAAACCATGTAGTCCCTGTCGGCAGGCCCATGATTTGTGACCTTTGGCATACGAGGACGGTCATGCCGTAACCTGCCGACCATCCTTTTTGTTGCTTAATTCAAAGTGAATTTCTCTATGACAATTCGCACATACAAGTATACACTTATCCAACTCTGCTTTTATATTTTCAGAGAACGTCGTCAACTTCATACTAGAAATGCTAAAGTCCTTCTTGGAAGGATCAATGTGATGGAACTCCATTGCTGCATCACACTTACTATAAGCACACTTTTCACATTGACCCCCCTTGTACTCGATACACTGCTTCTTGAAAACTCTCTGCCTGTCTACCGCTTGATGTCCAGAACAAGGTTTGCAATAAGGAGTGGTGTCTAGTCCATTCCTTCTCCTATAAAACTCATCCACACTCTTTGTTTGAGTACATCTATGGCAATACTTTACACCCTCTGGCGGTAATCCCTTTCGTTTTCTTATTTTGGTTTGTAGGTCATATTTTAACAACCAGTGTCTGATAGATGTCTTTGATTTACCTACTCGGTCTGACATTTCTCGTAGTGTCAGACCTTCCATTACCATTTGAGTTATCACCTCTTTTTCCATACTACTAAATAGTAGCTCAAATGGAAAAAGTGATAACTTCTAATTTGGTGGACCCGCTGGGATTCGAACCCAGAACCTACGCTTTAGCCTACCACTTCGACTTTCGCCGCCTCTTACGAGTTCGTGGTCTGGACTGTCTCTTCATCTTCGACATTATTCGGTAAGATGTCTGGCATACAGTCTCTGCACTGCGATTGCAGCTCACGGTTGGCATTCATGCAATACATGAGAAGCGTTCCCTGAACAGCCAAAATCCCGTGGATGATTTCTCACTCACGGCTCCTATCCGAAGAGCGTTGCTCTAATCCGTTGAGCTACGGGTCCAATACTTCAAACAACGAAAAGCAAATATAGGAATTCCTATGTTCACTTCAATGCGGTGAGAGAGGGATTCGAACCCCCGGATCCCCTTTCAGGGATCTCTGCTTTTCAAGAACAGCGCAATCGCCCACTCTGCCATCTCACCATTGTTGCGGATGAGAGCCATTCCCCCATCCGCGATACGATCCAACATGTCAAAGAGCAAAAACGACAAAGGTCCCGATCATTGTGCGATCGGGACCTTTGTCGTTGAGGAACGTTATCCGCTCACCAAGCACACCCCGCTCGCTCGAAGCCCCTAGAGGAACTCGACCAACTGGATGATCTCGATGAAATGAAGATGTTCATGTCGTTAAATAGCGTTGACTTTCGTTTTGACGTGCGCAAAGATAGAAAAGTTTCCTGCGAAAGCAAATTTTCTCCAATCAATTCATCACTTCGACCCTCACACGTCCATTTGTTTCAATGGATATGATGCCGTCGATTTCCTCATGAACGACCCCATCCGCATAATCTCCAGCTTCCAGAAGCACGACATAACCATCCTTATGCCGCTCATACAGGTCATCCAACTTGAAGGTTTCATCCAACTTCCACGTCTTCACATAGCCGTACGCCGTATCTTCTTTGGGAGAACGATTCGGAATCCGCACCACCTCCTTGGTAACCTTATTCCAATTGAAATGCGGCGTTGCACAAAATCTTGTGCGTTCCGAATTTTCTTTGCTCAGGATGTACTTCACATCCAAATATAGCAACATATTTACCATCATGCTTCCCGAATCCGACCGCAACCGTCTCCAAAAGCTCGCTGGCATCGACAGCAACATCAACGATGCCTTCCGCGCTTGGTTCCGCTCCAGTAAGGTCGTTACGCCTTCCGGGGAGCCCCAAATGGTGCATCATGGGACAGGTTCGCGCTTCAAGAAGTTCAACCCCAAGCGGGCCACCATGGGCGGCATCTTCTGGTTCACCTCCAACAAGGGAGCCATCGAATCCGGGGACATCGGCGCCCAAGGCAAGGGCCACATCATGGATCTTTACGTGTCCATGCAGAACCCGGCCGGATGGGCGGAGTACGAGAAGTTCGGCCTTGGCGAATTGAAGAGCAGAGGCTACGATGGCGCCATCCTGCCCCACAAGGATGGGTTCGACGGCTTCGTGTTCGACCCGAACCAACTCAAGTCGGTGGAGAACGACGGAACGTGGGACGCGGGGGACAACGACGTGTTCTCGTGATCACCTTTTTTCGTTGATCTCTTTCCATTCGGCGAACATCCTTTCCGCCTCCTTCTTGGCCATTTCCAAGGCTCTGGCGAAATCGAATCGATGCTGCTTGATCCACTTGTCGTTTCGTTCCGATGGAATAGGTTCCTCGCTCCATGATCCATAACGCCCCAAGCATTCTCCGAATGCATTGACCACGGCCCACCCGGTAGTTCCTCGGTGTTCCACGGTCACATGACAATGTCTCCATTCACGCTCGTTCCTATCGAGACATGAAACGTTGATCCTCTCAACCCACGCCGTGGCTTCATTTTCCGTTTCCGTTCCCACGACCCGACACCTCCTGCATTCCACTTGGCTGTCATCCTCTTCGAAGATGAAGGCGGGAATGCCGAGCGTGGCATGCTTGACAATACCTTTCACGGTATTGGCGGTGTTGCCGCTCTTAAAAACTTTGGACTGAACGAGCTCCTTCAACTTCCCGCCCTTCGTGGTCACCTTGATGACCTTCTTGCCGATGGCATTCCAGCATTCGTATAACTCTTCCATATTCCGTTGTACGAAAACGGCAGAGAAATTGTTTCAATTCACCAAGTCTTCAGCGTCGCCATTCGCACTACTCTTCTTCCGTCCTTCAATATCTCTATCACCGACCTGCCGCCGGAATAGATGGCCACATAGTTGTCCTTGGTCCATGTGTTCAAGAAATCAGCCAATGGAATGTCATCAGCTATCACTCGGGTCAGGGTTTCAAATGGCCTGTACCGATGCGGATCATGTACGCTGGGTCCTGTGTCGACTTGCCTTTCGCGTAGGTCCCATCTACCATTCGGGCTCAATGTAAACCGTATCCGCGTCATGTCCACCCCTTGCATCTCCCTCCTCACTTCATCCACGCTATGCCAATGTCGCAAGTTCTCAAGTTCTTTGTCAAGTTGCGTTGGTACGAACGCATCCACCACCCTCTGCAAGCAACCCTTGCAGACGCAAGAAACATTCCTCCCGATAACATCGATGGAGGCGCATATCTGCATTTGATTACATCCATCGCATGTCTTTGGGTCGCCGTCAACGTATACTAATTTGAACATGTTCAAGCAGCCTCCACGGCCATCATTCGTTTAGCGGGGACATTCTCGATCAGTCCCTTGGGATTATAGTTGATGTTGGACATTTCGTCACAAGCCTCCTTCACAGCGCCCTTCGGAGAATCCATATACCTCAGGCAACACGTTTGATAAAATGACATGCTCCTTCCGGGAAAGAACTTCGGCAACACGACCCTCTCCCCATAGAACTTGGTCATGAACGTCTCGGCCATTTCCTTGGTAGGAGGACGGAATTCCATCACCATGTCCACACGTCCCGGACGGAACACGGCCTCGTCCACCGCATGTATGTCGTTGCATGACATCACGATGATGGACTTGTGGGCCGTCAAGCGAGCATCCAACAACGAAAGAAGCAACTTGATGTTGGGCTTGACCTCTCCGACCTGACCTATGCCTTCCACCTCCACGGATTCCGACGTGCCCATCTCGCGATCTATGTCATCGAACACGTAGACGCATTTCTCCGTTTTGAAGTCGACCTCGGACCCTATGCCGAACAAACTACAAATGACAATGTCATATCCAAGGTGACGGGCGATGGAATACGCGAGGCTCGTCTTTCCGGTCCCGGGCGCTCCATGGAACATGAAGCCCATCTTGTAAGGAAGGCCAAGTTTCACATAGCGCTCCTCTGAATTTCTCCACCCATCCAAGGCGTTCAACATCTTCGCATGATCTTCATGGTCCATCACGATATCATCGAGGGGCTTTGGCTTGTACTTGGCCAACTCCTTCAATCCATCCTTTTGCGTCATCTTGTACACGCGCACGAACCCATCCTTGGTGCGATTGTTGCGTTCATATTCATTTATAGCCGTGTCCAATATGTCCAACATTTTTTTCTTCGCCAAGATACCGGATATGGTCATACCATTACGGAATGCTTGGCGTGCATAGGTCGCTGCGGTTAGTCTTTCTTGAAAGAAATTGACCATTATAGGGGTCGCCTTTTTCCACATCAAAAACCTTCCCCGTGGAACCTTTACGATCGGATAGCCGATATCCTTCAGTAGAGATACTTCCCCCAACCCTTCAACCCTCTTTTGAAAATATTCCGTCAAAGCTAGATACAATTCTTCTGCTACATCTTTATCGATCCTAACGGTAAAAATCGTCTTCTTCACGATGAACGCCCACAGCGCGAACAACCATTGCTTTCCGATGACGGCAGCTCCGCCGAGCACCGAAAGCGCAAGGCCGCCCTGCAACAACATGTTGGACTTTATCTGCTCCGAAAAGAATCCATGTACCTGTTCCCACATCTTCGTTCAATTTTGCCTTGCAAGATAACAATTCCTACGCTTCCGCCCATCAAGGGCTCGGAGTGAACAATCTGCATTTATGACAGAACAACATCTCTTCATCAAAGTCGATGGGTCGAAATTCGTGTTGGCATTCCGCCATTATAATGATCGCATCCAATCCCGTATCACCCGACAATTGACGCACTTTCATATCATCGACCAGCTTCTTTTTGAAGGTCTCCTTATCTTCTGGGCTCTGTGGATATTCCATGGTTATTTCTGTTGCTCCTTCTTCATGCTCTCGACGATCGCCAGCACGTCCGCAATGGCCCTGTTGTAGCCGCTGACATATTCATTCAACAGCTTGTCCTGCAACGTTACGGCATGACGGGGTGCGCCCGTTCTGAGCAGCGCCATTATCTTTTCCTTCAGTTGCCCGATGGTCATTCGAAGCGCAAGGTGACCACGCTGGGGATGACGCCGCCCGTCGCAAGGAAAGCGTCCCTCTCCTGCTCGGACGGAGAGAAGTCCCTAGGATTGATGCCGTGATTTATTTCATCGGCATCCTTGTCCAATACAAGGAGCACGGGCCTGAACACGATCTGTCCATCGATATGCATCTCGTTCATCCACAATTTGACCAGCTTGATGGGATGGATGCTGCCGTACCGGGAGAGTATCATCCAGCGCAGGCGTTCGCGAATACCTTCTTCGGTCCATTTGTCGCTCGCCTCAGCTTCCCTTCGCAGGGAATTTCGCTGGCGTTCAAGCGCTGCTATTTCCTCGTTGATCTCCTCAACATAATCATCGCGCTGATGAACGAGGTTGTCAATTTCTTCAGAGATGCTATCGATCCTGTCATTGTAATCCATTGCTCCGCAAGTTTGGACCACAAATATAGGAAAAACCACGAATAGAACACCGTCACTTCCCGTAATCCTCCGAATCGAATGCGAAAAAGCGGGCATCAAGACAATGCTTCAGGAAGAAAGCTATACGAGCAAGGCGTCCTTTTTGGATTCAGACTTCATTCCCGTGTACGGGAAAACGGAGGATGAACCTATGTTTTCGGGTTACCGGAAAGGTCGAGGGCTCTACAAGCTTCGCGGGCGCAAATGTTGGCTGAACGCCGACGTGAACGGCTCTTTGAACATCCTGAGAAAAGCAATCCCGAACGCCTTCGATGCGCTCCGCGCTTCGTATGCCGACGGGATAGAGGGCGTTGGAGTTCGCCCGAGGGTCGCCGCATTGGCCGCCTTGAATGGAAGGGATATTTCGGTATCCGTTCTGTAACTCATAGCTCCTTGTACGCAACCGCCTATCGTTTTGTTGCGATCAGCTCATCACCTTCTGCCAACCGTAGTTCAACCAATCCGCCCTGCTCATGTGGAACATGCGCGTGGGGTTCTTCTCGAAGAACGACTTTATCGCGTGGCACTTCTCGTATTGCTCGTGCTTCTCAAAGTGCAACAAGCTCTCGTGTATAAGGAAATCCGGCACCGACCTTCCCAGCCTGCTCGCGCCCTTCGCCACCACCTCATAGAAGGTCCTATAGAGATATTCGTTGAATCCGAATCCTCCACTTATCACATAATCCATCTCAATTCTACATTTATCATTTCAACGATAAATATAGCGACGGACCATCAAAATCCAACGTCACGAGAAACAATACAGATGCGCATTTGCGCGCTATTTACTTATTGCCTTTTTCGCCATTCCCACCACTTGTCATCGTGGGACACGCGCTCGAACATTCCGCTCTCGCGTACCGCATCGATCAATCCACAACACATGCCATTGTACGCTTCAGTCGAAGTGGACCAAGGGCACCACCCGTGACCATCCTTTTCCTTGGATTGAAAAAAGCGTACGCCTTTCTCGCTATTGTCAAAAGCATCCTTGAGCCATTTCCTGTCGCTATCGAGCGTAAATGCGTACCACTGTTCTGATTCCTTGTCGACCATTTCGATTATGTCGCTCCGGAATTCATCCGGCACCCCTTCGTGGAACACGAACTGCTGGCGGGCCGTATCCTTCGATTCTTCTTCGCCGATCACATAGACCTCTCCGCGTAGCGCAGCTTCACGCTTCTTCTTGCTCGATGCGCGTTCCAACGCATCCCACACGGCGCTTTCCACATCCTGCGACATGATGTCGACTTTGTTGTTCTCGATGCTATAGACCAGCCTACCCTTGGCGTCAATGTATCGGTAAGCGCCATCATAGTACCCGGGCTTCTCTTCGAAGTATTTCGGCACCCCTCCGTCGGAGTCCATTATGAAACCTTCGCCTGAAGGATCTATCTCCTTCAATAATTCGATCAGCTTTCCGCTTTTCATGCGTTCTGTTTTTGTTCGATCCATTTGTCCAGCTCCTTCTCGATACTCTCGATGTACCATTTGCTTCGGCTCTCGTCGGTCTCGAAGACGATAAGGGCCATGAGTTTCTTCAGGAGCTTCTTTCGGTCATCGGCGATGGATGCCGACTTCTTCTGTCCATCGTACCACTGGGCGAGGTCCTGATGGATGAAATCCGTCATGCTCTTGGAGTTGATCAGGACACGATAACCCTCCATCGTGAAGTGCATCTTGCCGTCATCGTCCAGATATGAGAACGGACCTTTCGTGGAGATCTCCACCGAGACGGGTACTCCGTCCCAGCGGATGAAACATTCATGTCCGGCCTCCTCTTCCAATCTCTCAATGAATTCCTTCGTCTTCATGCTTTCTCCTTTTTGTTGTGGAGCATAGGGGATCGAACCCTACTCGCCCTTCGCTCTTTCGAGCGATGCTTGCTCCGTGGTGGGGCGCGAAGGAATTGAACCTCCGTGACGCTTGCTGCCACCCCGTTGAGGTCCGTCAAGGATCGAACCTCTTGATCGACGTTCTTGCGAACGTCATCCGGACCATTGGTGAAGCGTAGAGGATCGAACCCAATTGACCCGTCATCTTGCGATGATGTCCGCTCCATGGTGGGTCATCAGGGATCTTAACCCATGCAGTCCCGCATCTTGCGATGCCGACATGACCCGTAGTCGTTCCAGCGGGCTTCAAACCAGAGTTACCGCATCTACGCATGGTCCCTCCTTCTTAATTGCGCAATTGGGAAGGTCTTTCCATGTTTCAATGTTTCTCAACGCATCTCCGCTTTTCGGGCGGCGCTTTGATCATTCGAAGTGGTCCTCGATTCCATTTCGATTAAGCTACAGAACGATGGTGGGACGCGAAGGAATTGAACCTCCGTGACGCTTGCTGCCGCCCCGTTGTCAAAGAACTTTCTCGTGGAATGCAGGGGATCGAACCCATTTCGCCCGTCGCTCTTTCAAGCGATGCTCACTCCGTTGGCGGAGCGTGAAGGATCGAACCCTCTTGGCCGATGTTCTTGCGAACACCGCCTCGCTCCATGGTGGTCCGGTGAAGATCGAACTTCTTGGACGACGCTCTTGCGAACATCTCCCCGGACCTTTTTTGCGACCCATACAGGAATCGGACCTGCTACGGACGGCGTTAGGGCGCCGCTACCCCACCACGGGGTCCATGGGCCATATTGTTCAACCCGTCATCGCCATTCGGGGTTGGTTGAATTCCTTCATCGCCAGCGGAACATCGCTGACATAACGCGTGGCCTTCTCGGTGGGCTCCACGGCAATGGCCGTCAAAGCATTCCCCAAGTCGGGCTCGTGAAAACGTGAATAGGCAATGTCCAGACCATCCAATCGCGAGCACAAGCGCTCAAGCGAGGACAGGTCAGGGACGCTAAGAAATCCGATGTATTGTGAAACTCGATACCACCGTTGGTAGTGGTCAGGTTGCTCCTCAATGAACTTGGTGAGGGCGTGCGCGGCTTGTACGGCCTGCGCTCCTGCGTGAAGGTCTCTCCTCGTTATGAGGTAGAGCTTCTGGTTGGCAATCTAGTTGTTCATCTCTTCTAAATAGAGCTCATTTCTGAACTTGACGATGCAAATATAGGAAGGACTTTCGAAATATCCAAATGGAAATGCAAAATTCCGTTAAATCATCTTCATCACTTGCGATATACAACCACCGTCACATCCTCTCCCTTGAGCGTGTTCCCGATGATCTCCTTGATGATGTGCCATGCGCCGCCCGCAAGTCCCGCTCCGATCATTGGAAGGCCGATACGCTTTCCCGGGAACGCCTCCTTCACCCTGCGCAACCCCTCCTCAAGGAATTCGTACTCCAAGTCGATCTTATCGCGCGTGTAATTGTATTGCGTGTACAGGTTGACGATGGTGAGGTCTCCGACCTTCGCGAAGGAAAAGGTCCCCATCTTGTCGCGGTCGGCCTTCTTGGTGGCACAGTCGGCAGCGTACGCCTCGGGCCATGTTTCCCGGATAGTCTTGGCAATACCGGCTCCCATGTTGCAATGACAATTGCATCCATGGACGATCACATCGAAACCTCCGTTCTTGGCGAGTTCCACCAGATCGCCGTACGAAACCTTGAACGGATTCTCGTCGGCATTCACTGTCTGGTCTTGGTTTTTTGGGGGCATATTTCTTTTCGGCACCTGCATCCGGCAAAGGTAAGAGAACTATTTACATACACATGGGGTTCCTGACGACATTCAAGAAAGCTTGGAGAGGCATCCAAGTGGATGACAATAATGACCGCAAGACAAGGTTCATAATGACAGTCTGGTCGTTCATGTTGTTGTCGTCCATTATGACCGCATGTTTCACTGCTGCTCTATGTGTTAAAGATGCATCTATTCGATTAGCACTTATCGACCTCATAAAACACCTATCATATGTGTTTGGCGGCCTAATTGCATCTTACCACGGGGTAGAATCGTTTTTCCCTTCTGAAGCGCGTAACTATTCAGGCCTCGGCGGCTTCGCTGCACCACAAGAAGTGAAAGTAGATCCCAAGAAGGATCCGCCGACACACCCCTCCAGCGACGACTTGGATGATCAATAATTGAGATCGGGCAAAACCCCATAAATAGCCCGGCCCCTTCCAATTCCCACGGTTTGCCCAAACTATTTCCTGATAATTCCTTCGATCCGCCACAGCCATCCAGCTATTTAGTTGTGAGCATCGCCATCCCATGGAAAACAAGGAAACACAAGAGACCTCGCAAGCCGAGAACGTCGAAACTCCCATTTCCAAGGAGATCGGGGACTTCAACTTCCTGATCTGCACGGTCATCGAGTACTATCAGGCCAAGTCCGGAGAGCCGCTCGACCCAGACGAAAAATGGAAGGAAGGAACCGAGCACGCCCCAAAGCCGCCCATCGACATCCCCGACCGTGTGGATGCCTTGGTGGAAAAGGCCTTCATGAAACAACTGAAGAACTTCGCTTGAGTTGTTCGATGACCACCACCTGCTGAGGCTCGCTCTGGCCTATCTACCTGCGCTTCTGTACGCCTTCTTCATTTCCCGTTACGATCGAACGATCACCCTGCGCACGACGCTGGCGTTCTTCATCGGAGGATTCTTGGCGATGGAATTCCTCTACACCGCACAACAGGCGTTCCCGAACCTTCAGGATCTTCTGGTGGGTATCCTGTTCCTCGCGAACCTCGACCCTTCCATTCCGGACGAGGTGCAGCGGGCCTATTCCATGGTATTCTACATGTTCGTCCAAGTGGGATTGGTGGAGGAGACAATAAAGGGTGCGGCCTTTTGGGTCATGTGGCGCATTGTGCGACCGACCGCCACCTTGTTCGCCACCATGTTCTATTGCTGCATGGTATCTGTGTGTTTCGCCGGAGCGGAGAACCTTCACTACTTCATCGAACTGGCCGACGATAACGTCATCCTCATCCGCACCTTCACGGCCGTGGTGGTCCACATGGTGTGCGGCCTGTTCATGGGCTATTTCATCGCCATGTCCAGCTTGGAGGAGTCGACCTATGGGCGCATCAAACGCATCGCCAAGGGTATCTTGTGCGCCGCAGCCTTCCACGGACTGTACGATTGGCTCACCAAGGGGTATTACGACATCACATGGATGAACCCCATGAACAAGGAGATCATCACCATTCCGCTCTATTACCCGTTGATACCGATCGGAGTGATAACGTGTTTCTTCCTCGGACGTGACCTCATCGCCCGGCGATCAACATCGGACCCAACTCCGAAAAGAAGCCCTCCATCACCTCCAGAAGAGTGAATTTCGAATTGAGCGTGCGGTCCTCCATCGCTCCGGAAAAGTCGCTGATGACCAACTGCTCCACGAGCGCGACCGGAGCATCGAGCAAGAGACCATCGCCCGGCACGATAATGATCTTCGGGATGATGTTGACAAAGCCGAATCCATCCACCGTCATTTCCTTGTAGATGTCCACCCGCTCCACATTCCTTTGGGCGTCCATCGTCAACAAAGCGTCGAGCACGTGGTGGTCCTCCAGAAAGTAATCATGGATGAACCCTTGCAAGCGAGAGAAGACATCCATCATGTCGCGCACGGATGCTCCGCCGATGTCGCATTGCTCCCCTATGTTGGCCATGAAGAACGCTTCCAGTTCCTCTTGCGGAAGAACAACTTGGTCGCCTTGCAGGAACAACCTACCGTTACTTGCTATGGTCAACATCGATGGTCACCGTTTCCTTCTTGACGTCAAATCCTACCTTGAACTTGTCGCCCGGCACGATCTTCTCGTCCAGCATGCGCTGTGCGATCTCGTTCTCGATGACCGAGGTGATCAATCGCTTGAGCGGGCGCGCTCCGTATTCCTTGTCGAAGCCGTTATCGACGAGATACTTCAACATGGTGGGCTTGAGCGTCATGGTGAGGTCCTTTTTCTTCAATCGCTCGGCAAGGACCTCCACCTCCAATGCAATGATGCGCTCGGCTTCCGAGGGACCGATGGACTTGAAGATGATCTTCTCATCGATGCGATTGAGCAATTCGGGACGGAAGGCCTTCTTCAATTCCTTGAGCACCTTCTGTTCCGTTCCGTGGTCCATATCGCCTCCGATGTTGAAGCCGAGGTCGCTATCGATCAGGTCGGAAGTGCCGATGTTGCTGGTCATGATGATGATGGTGTTCTTGAAGTTCACCGTCGTTCCGTAACTATCGGTCAACATGCCGTCCTCCAACACTTGTAGGAACATGTTGAACACGTCCGGATGAGCTTTCTCGATCTCGTCGAGCAGCACGATGGAATAGGGATTCTTCTTGACCTTCTGGGTCAACCCTCCCTTCTCTTCGTGTCCGACATAACCCGGCGGAGCGCCGATGAGCTTGGTCACGCTGAACTTATCCATGTATTCGCTCATGTCGAGACGAATGAAGGATTCATCGAGGTCGAACAGATAACGCGCCAGCACCTTGGCGAGGAAGGTCTTACCGGTCCCGGTCTTGCCCAAGAAGAGCATCGCGAAGGGGCGGTCCGGGTCTTGGATCTCCATCTTGCTGCGCTTGATGGCCTGCGCCACCTTCTTTACTGCATGTTCCTGACCGATCACCTTGGAATTGAGGAACGGCTCCATGTTCTTGAGCCGTTCGCGTTGATCGCGCGTGAGATCATCGAGCGCCACTCCGCTGTGTTTGCTGATGACGGCGGCGATGTCGGACGTCTTTACCTGAATGCGGTTCTTGTTCCTTTCGCTCCTCCATGCTGCGTATTTCCGGTCGATCTCCTCCTGCAACCCGCGCTGCTCATCGCGCATCTTGGCCGCATCCTCATAACGCTGCTGTTTGGCGTACACCATCTTTTCGGCCAAGATGTGCTTGAGTTTTTCTTCCAACTGCACACATTCCTCCGGATGTCCCGATCCCTTGATCTTGGTGAAGGCCCCCACTTCGTCCATCACGTCGATCGCCTTGTCCGGAAATTGACGATAGGTGACGTACCGATCGCACATGTCGATGATCATCTTGATCTCCGCGTCGCCGAAGACCACGCTGTGGAATTCCTCGTAATGCGTTTTGGCGTTCATCAGGATGGGCACCATCTTTTCCTTTGACGGTTCGTTCACCTTGACCTTCTGGAACCTGCGGTCCAGCGCTTGGTCGCTCTCGAAGTATTTCTTGTGGTCCTCTTCGGTCATGGCGCCGATACACCGGACCTCGCCTCTGGCCAGTGCGGGCTTCAGGATGTTCGACGCATCCAGTCCCCCTGCGGAAGAACCCGCTCCCACCAAGGTGTGCATCTCATCGATGAAGACGATGATGTCGGGGTTCGCTTTGACCTCCAACATGACCTCCTTCATCCTCGCCTCGAATTCCCCTCGATACTTCGTTCCCGATATGAGCGTGGTGATGTTGAGGTCGAATATCAGCTTGTCCCATAAGGAACGATCAATATCGTGATTGGCGATCTTGATGGCAAGTCCCTCGGCAAGAGCCGTCTTACCCACGCCGGGTTGTCCGATGAGCAGAACGTTGTTCTTCTTGCGCTTGTTGAGGATCTGGGTCATCTGGTCGATCTCCTCGTCCCTTCCGATGACCGGATCGAGCTTGCCACGCTTGGCCAGATCGTTCAAGTTGCGGGCGAACATGTCCAGCATCGGCGTCTTGCTCCCGCTTTTCTTGGCCTTTTCCAACTTCTTCTTGTCATCCTCTTCCTCGAAAGCTCTGTCGGACATGTTGTTCGTTCTTTGGTTTGCCCATGGTGAACTTACCCTTGAGCCAAAGGCTCTCGAGCTTCATGGGTCAACACTCCCACCAATGTGGGCAGCTCTCCATGAGTTTTAGTCTGCGTTCCACAGACGGTTTTGTTTTTCGCCAATGCGAATGCCTTTATATTCAAAGCAGCATTTCGGTCCCGGTCATGATGGACGCCGCAACTCCGGCAACGCCATTCTCGCTCCTCCAATGAAAGTTCGCGATAGATCCATCCGCATGACGAACATGTCTTGCTTGAAGGGTCGAACCGTCCGATCTGAAGGATGTTCTTCCCTTGCCATTCGGCCTTGTACCGAAGCATCTCAACGAACATGCCCCATCCGGCGTCGCCGATGGACTGGCTCTTCTTAGACTTTTCCTTCTGACCATTCGGGAGATAACCTCCGTTACCGTCTGGCAAAGGATCGTTGCGTTTCATCATACCTTTTATATCGAGGTCCTCAATGGCAATGGAGTCGTGGTTCTTGACCAATTGCGATGAGGCTTTGTGAAGAAAGTCGCGTCTTTTGCTGGCGACTTCTTCGTGGAGGCGGGAGAGTTTGCGTTTTGTTGCTTTACCCTTGTATCGGCTGAACCGGCTCTGGGCGTATTTCAATCGATCCATCGCCTTTTTCAAATGGCGCGGGTTGTCGAATGTCGTCCCATCGGAGGCGACGAGGAAGGATTTCAAGCCGAGATCTATGCCGATGGTGGACACCTCTTTGATGACCTTTTTATTCAGCGTCTCCTCGTCCGTTTCCGTAAGGATGGAGGCGAAATACTTTCCGGTCGGAGTTCGAGAGATAGTCGCTTGTCGAATCTCCCCTTTGATGGGACGATGCAATCGGATGTCGATGCCTTCTCTGAATTTGGGTATAAGTAATAGGCACAATTCCGCATCGACCTCCACGGCTTGTGGAACGCAAAAGTTTTGGCGCGCGGAACTTTTCCGTTTATGTTTTGGAAATCCACCACCATATTTGAAGAAATTCTTGAATGCGGTATCTAGGCATACCAGCGCATATTGCAACGATTGGCTGTTGACCTCTTTCATCCAAGGACATTCTTCTTTCAAGTCTGGAATTTGCTTTTGCAAGTCGAACCTTGAAAGGCTAATCTTCGCCCCAACATAAGCCATTTGCTTGGTTTCAAGAGCAAGATTATACAAAAAACGTGTCGCCCCCATATGTTTGTTCAAGAGTGTTGCTTGCGCCTTGGTAGGATAAATTCTGTATTTATACGCCTTGAACATTTTTCTCTTGTAAATATACAAAGAAAATACTTCTTGGAAAAATAAATGAATTATTCCAAGAATTTGTATATTCATTTTATTGATTCAGAATAATGTATTTTACCCTCAATGTTAAGCAGGGAAGGCGGCAAAAATCAATTGGCCCTTGGCGTCAATTCGAAGAACACCACATCCTCGCCATGCGCGCTTTCGATGGTACACAGATCATACGCCACCTCGGGATAATCCTTGCGGATCGAATCCCATACGTTATAGAAACCTTTCTTGTTCATTTCGTCCGATGTTATTTCGAACACGACCTTCTTGAGGGTCTTCATCGCAATTTTCATGTTCTCCTATCATTATTGTTTCCTGTCCTTGATGTTCGAGTAGAACGTCGGGTCCACCGACAGGTTGTCGATCACCTTTCGCGCGACATCCATGATCTTTCCCTTTGCATCCTTGTTGCGTTCGATCTTCAACCCGAGGTCAAACTCCGCCTTGGGAAATTCGAAGACCGAATTGTTGGAGGAGAACTTGTTCCAATCCAGCACGTAGTCCGTTATCGGGTCCAGTTGCTGGGGCTCATGATTTTCACCTGCATAAGGGAATGTCTCGGCGGTGCTCAACCCCTCGATGAGAGGCATGTTGCTGCGCAAAATTCTACGTATCAGGTCTCGCAATTCCATCCCCCATAAATAGGATGGATGTTGCAACTGGAATGTTATTTCGAAACCTCGCCGATCGCCGCAAGCGCATCTACATAGCTCTTGAGAGCTACACGTTCGTGCTTTCCGATCTTGATGATGTCCAAGTCAACACAAGCCTCAAGGAACTCATCGATCTGCTCCTTGGTGCATAGGATATTGGAGGCGGATATCTTATCCACCAACTCGTGATAGGTGTCCAAGTGATCGTTCTCGTTGAGCTTTCCGTTCTGGTACAACACGTACAGCAGGGCGGCATAAAGCTCCTTCTTGGAAGTGATGGGCGGAACTATTTCGGGAACTTTCACAACGGGCGCAGACGGTTCATGTATCTCTTGTGACTCCGGCTCCTTCGAAAAAGCAAGCATTTCCGGTTCTTGCGGCTTTACTTCAATGGGTTCCTCAACATCTTTCTCCGGCCCTTTCTCCGGCCCTTTTGGTTTTACTTCAATGGGTTCATCAACATCTTTCTCCGGCCCTTTCTCCGGCAACTCCTCCACCGGCTCCTCGACATTTTCTATCTCTTCCTCCTTCGGTCCATCCGCCCTATCAATGGCCATGTTGAACACGATGAGCAGGATGATGGAAAGGGGGTCGAAGACCGAGATGATGAGCAACATGAACACATTGGCGACCGAATCCGTCGATCTATTCATGGCCCGCGATATGAACTTGATGGTTCCCGCTTCACCGCCCGAGGCATTGGACTCCATCCGGATGACGGCGCTGTCCAAGGCCGCGATCTCCACCATGGCATCATCGATGACCCCGGTCAGACTGTCGGATTCCGCGTTCAACACCGCTATTTCCTTATCGGCGTGCGCAATGGACGCCTGCACCTCCTTGGCGGCGCGGAGCTGGCTCCTTGCGTACAAGGAGTCCAGACGGTTCTCCTGCTTCGTGCGGAGGTCAACAAGAGAAGCGCTGCGCACCTGCTTGCGCGCGATCGCTTTGTCGCACGCTGCTATCTTCTCGCGTATGCCCGCCACTCTCTGACCCTCAAGTTTCACTTGGGATTCGTGGGTGCGCATTCCGGAGGCCGTTCCCTCGTACTTCGAGCTCAAGTGCCCGAAGACCCCGATGCTGGTGATGAGCATGATGATGGCGGTCATGGGCACGAGCAACCATTTGAGCCAAGACAAGCGCTTCCACATCCTGTAGAGCACGCTGACCGATACGAGCTTGCCCGCTTCTATGGCGGAGGTCATCACGATCGTGGACCATCCGGGAAAGATGTTGGCCATACCAGTGATGGAGAAGAACCCAGCGACACAAGCAAGGACCAAGGCCGTAATACCAATGATGGCGGGGAACAAATACTTTCTCATCCGTACAAATCTAAGAAAATCAGGCGATCATTTCTCTCCCGGCTCGAGATCGGTGTGGGCATTAGCGGATTCGGGAACGCCATGCTTCCGCTTGAACTCCTCGATCTTCTTCTTCAGGGTCCTGCCGGGACGTCCCTGCACCTCGGGTACGGGACGAAGGTCGTGAAGGTGTTTCCGGGTCCACACGTTCGGCTTTCCGTCGGGGAGGATGTAGTCGTCGTGGTTATAGTACCATGCATCCTCCTCGCCCACCCACACGTAGAGCGGATGTTGCTCGCCATAGGAATAGGCCACGTACATCAGGCCAAGGTCCCCGATGTCCTCTCCATAGGTGTGGGAGCCCACGAAGTTCTTCCGCTCCTTTACCTCCAACGCCGCAGCTTTGTTGGTGATGCGCTCCTCATCAAGCATCTCCACGATAATGGACCTGATGTGGTCATTGAGTTGCGTCATGAAGATAAATATGGCAACATTTCCTTCTTCTTGCACGTAAAAGGGTCATAATCAAAGGAGATGCACCCATCGAACATCTGGCTGAAGAGCACGCTTGTCGTTGTCTTCTGCGGCTACCTATCGGTCCGGGAACAGGCCAGCGTTCCCAAGGAACATCCAATTGCTGATCCTGCTTTCGAACGCAACGTGCAACTGGCCACCACGGCTTTCCGCGCCTACAACCCCAACATCACCGACGGAACCATCCGGAACTTCTGCCGCATCGCCAAGGCCTACGACCTTCACGAAAAGGATGTCTTCCGCAAGTGCGTAGGCCAGATCTGCCTCGAATCCAAGGCCAAACAAAGCGCCATAAGCAGCGGTAACGCCCGGGGCATGGGCCAGATCGTCCCCACCACCGCCTTCGACGTACTCCACAAGATGTCGCACGCAGAGTTCCACAAAATGGATTCTTTGGGCGCCAGCGACATCGAATGGGCCAGAAAAGGTCGCTATTCCAAGCGTGAAACTCCGGAAGGGACGCAAATTTTCCTTTCCGACCGCCTCAACAAAAAGGCTGTAGCGTGGCTCAGCAACGAGACAAACAACCTCCTGATATGGGCCCACATCATGCGCAAGAATAGCCAAGAACATGGTTTCGACCACGCGCTGTTATCGTACCGTCTCGGAAACGGAGGGGCGGCCAACTATCAAGGCCGGGCGAGGAACCACCCCTATGTGAAGTCCATCGATCGCATCGGGGCCAAGTTCGCCAAAAAGAAAAAGGGCGCCCAATAGCGCCCTTTCTCCTCAATTCGTTGTTGCCTTAGAACGGCAGATCGTCATTGTCGACGATATCCGCGCCCGAAGCCGACACGGTCGCTTGGGCCTTTGCTGCCGGAGCTGCGGTCTCCTTGTACTCGCGTACGCTTTCAGCCGCTGCTGGCTCCTCTGACTTGGGTTCGGGCTTGCTTCCCAGCATGGTGAATTCCTTCACCATGATGTTGGTGGTGTGCCGCGTGGTGCCATCCTTCGCCTCGTACTTGCCGTAACGGATCTCTCCGAGGGTCTCCAGAAGCTGACCCTTCTTCACGTACTGTGAAATGGTCTCGGCGTTCTTGCCCCAAGCCTCCATGTTGTGCCACTGGGTATCGACCTTCATTTCTCCGGTCTTGCTGTCCTTGTGCTTACGACTGGTCGCCAAGCTGAACGTGGCCAGCGTACGTCCGCCGTCCAGTTGTTTCACTTCCGGGTCTTGACCCACGTGTCCCACCAGCATTACTCTGTTTACTCCTGCCATCTTGATTTTGTTTTATGGGTTTCCCCTGATTTGTGCGTCAAAGATAGTACATTATCTTCCAATAACAAAATGCGATCTCTTCTATTTTGGGTTATTTATGGAAAACGTACTCCGCAATGCCGAACATCATCCGCAACATCAATGAATCGATCGCCAAGCTGCGTAAGCTCCTGAGCGAGGAGACGCCCGTGGCCGCCAAAAGGAAGGCGTACGACACGGACAAGAACAGGGAATACAACGCAAAGAGAGCTAAGAAATCTCAGGTGGAATCTCCCTCCGACGCTGTTTCCCGTGGATTGGCGAGCGCTAACGCGTACGCCGACAGGTTGGGCGCATCTCATAAAATAAAAGCCAACAACGTCATTATCAATACATTACTTCGAGGCATTGCGGGAGCTGTTGATGCTACGTTCATCAAAGATCTTGACACCAGATGGACGGGTAAAGAAAGAGTGTCTATGGATTCCAATGACACCAATGCATTCGACTATATCATACAAATGTTGGCAGTCGCCTACAACATGACCGAAGGCCAAACCATCAATGTGGGCGGACAGGAAATACCAATCACATCCGATACACGCGAGAAGGTCTACAATGGATTTCTCAAGATGTTCGACATCAGAGATATGGCAGGAAGATGGAGGTATTTCATTTTCGGCTCCGCTCAATACTCCCTTGTGGATTCTCGATATAGACCAAAGGTATCAACGAGGCCGGATGGAACTCTTAATTTTGAGGAAATTAACGACTATCTCGACACTCTGAATCAAGAGGTACGCACTGGATTGTTGGCGCACATCTTGAAGCAGGGCGGGTTCTACGACAAGGGATTCGCATACTTCTTGGATGTTATGAGAAGGAGATACATTAGTATGTTGAGCAAGGAAAACCAAAAAGGAAACAGAGCGACCAACGACCACCCTTACGACGGTCCGCCACTCCCCCTTTCAGATCCTCGAATGCAAGGGCTTGTCAAGACAAAAACAATGAAGAGTACCGACACCACTATGGACATCAGTGATGTGGGGAGGAGGGACAACGGAGAAAATCCCGGACACACCTCACAAAAACATTTCATAAATGCACTGCGTTCCAACATCAAAGGAAAAAGCGATCTTGACGCCAATGATCTGACAATGTACACCATGGCGGATTACGTAGTGGAGAATGCATGTAAGTTCGTACAAGAGAAATTCGGTGAAGCCCCGCGAAGCCAGAACGGATATCCCGTAATCCCGGAGCTGTTCCGTGCTCACATAACGAGAGAGCCGGAAAGCCTTCAGTATATTTGCCTTAACGAAAAGTACAAGGAAATATATCCAAATGTTTATGCGGCATATTTCGGCAAGACAAAAACAGCTCCTGCCATGGCCTACATCAACTGGGAAAAGAAATACTACGCATCAGTGGTGGCCCCAGCAATTGAGCAGATCACCAAGCAATACATCGATGAAATGGACCTTGACACGGAGGAGCCGAAGGTGCCCATAAAAAAAGATAATGATAACAATGACATTGCCGCTATTGACTTTGGAGGAAGATCCATCGGCAAAGATAAGGATGTCGAAAAAGAAAAGCTGGCCTACAACGATTATCAAGACCCCACACGCCAAGTTAAACGAATAAATCCTCGTACAAAAGAACGAGAAAAATTCGTGGACTATGACGACTACTTCAACAGTCTCGAAGAGAACGAGGGTGAAGAGGGCAAGAAGAAGGAAATGCTCGACGCGGTCATGAAGACGTTCGCGCAACTGGCTGCTCCGCGCTGATCACCACCACAGAGAACTGCGGATCGGTCACTCGTTCGAGAGTGCCATCCGCATTTTTCTTGTAGATATTCAGGTCCGAATCAAAGACGACCTTATCGTACGGCATCTTGGTATTCACGACGCCGTTCTTGGCGATACGCAGAATGGGCTTTTCGCCTCTTCCGAGGTATGATTCGAACATCCTGTCGATGTCCGAGTGGAACTGCTCATTTTCCATTTTCCAATTCGATTGTTTGCGCCAATGGAACATGGACAACGGACATTCCGTTCATCATGTCCGTCATGCTCTTCAGTTTTTCCATCTCCGCGTCCATCATGATCTTGAATTCCGGCATGAGCGGCTCAGGTAGTGCATCGAGCGGAAACCACTGGGCTTCCGCCAATCCTCCCTCTACGGCAATATTGGCCTCTACCTCCCGGTCGAAAAAGCCAATAAAGGTGTAATAAACCACTCGCTCATCCACGTAGATATGGACCGGCTCTTCAGTGAAAATGTATGGATGTTCAATGCGGGTTTCTTCCCAGAACTCGCGCTTGGCACAATCCTGCGCCGTCCTGTCCCCTAGTTCCTCTTCGAACTTACCGCCCCATGATGCCCACGTACTTCCGTACATCACATGTGCATGGCGCTTGGAGAGAAGAATGCGCTTGGTTGTGATACAAATTGGAAGAACCCCGGCCGCGATGATCTTTTCCATGCCCCAAAGATAAGCATTTCAAGGGTTACCGAACAACATGAAATGTAGCTTGTGCTTCGCCCGGGAGATTGCCACATAGTGGATGTTCTTTTCCTCAACATCCTTATCCTTATAGTCGAAGCTGACCTTCTTGAAGTGCTTCTCCGGCAACACGAACCCGTTGTCATCGAGCACCTCAGGAGCGATGGAGTTCACCACCACGCATGTCTCGAACTCCCTCCCTTTGCTCTTGTGTATCGAGGTGATGAACTTCTTGCTCTGGCTGTTCTGTTCGATGAAATCGATGACAGCCCGTTCGCTTCCGAAGACGCTGGAAATCGACTTGAGCTTGCGTTGCAACACAGGATTGATCTCTCCCTTCTTGAAATGTTCGATGTCCTTTGGGGTGATGAAATTGAAATACCGCAACGGGTACTTCATGCCCAAGAACGTCTGCTCCATGTACTTGATGATCTTGTTGGTGCGCACCAGTACCGCCACCTCGCCATTGGTGTCGAATATCTCCTTGAGCTGTTCGGTCTTTGTGAACACGGTGTAATCCACCGTTCCGGCTTCCTGACTATGAGCTTTGGCCTTCAAGCTGGAATAGTTGTTCGAGTTCTCCACGATGGATGTATCCGATCGAAAATTCACGGTCAATGTCATTTTGTCCACCTCCCTTCTCTCTTTCAGGAGTTCCACCAGCTTGTCGCAATTGGTGCCACTAAACTGGAAGATCGATTGTTCGCGATCGCCGATTAGGTAATAGTACTTCGCATTGAGCGCCAACAACGTTCGGAGTTGAATGGTACTGGTGTCTTGGTACTCGTCGATGAAGATGTAGTCGTACTTGCCCTTGAACATCGATAGCCACTTGTCCTCCTTGAACATCTCATACACCTCGATGAGCATGTCGGCAAAATCCCTTCCCCTTCGCTCCTTCTGGTACTTCTCGTAGTCAAGAAAGTAATTGGGCAACTTGGATTTGATGCCGTCGGCCTGCTGCAACTTGAAGGCGCTGATCTGCCCGGAGATCAGATCTGCCGTCTCGTACATCTCAGAGATATTGTCGTAGAACTCCGCCACGTCCTCCCGGTGCGCATGCGCCGAAGGTTTGTACGCGGCCTTGTACCATTCTATGAAATCGAAAATGCTGGTGATGTCCTTCTTCTTTCCGGCCCTCAACAGAACGGAAAGACAGTACGCATGGATGGTGGTGACCTTGATGTCCTTGTTATCGATGCGTTTGATGAGCTCCTCGGTAGCAGCCTTGGTGAAGGAGAAGAAGATGATCTTCTTGGGGTCCACGCCGCGCTTGAGCAGCTTCTTCAGGCGTTGCACGCAACTGTAGGTCTTCCCGCTTCCGGCCGTAGCCGACAATAGGACGCTCTTCTTGCCGGAATAATCGATGAAGGCGTTCTGCTCCTGCGTGTTGGACTGGGACTCGATCTCATCCAACAAACTGACCTGATGCAGGTCTTCACCTTTGCGCTTGCGGGCCATCAGGCGTTCTGGGCTTGCGCGTTCTTATGCTTCTTGATGATGATCTCCGCGAGAGTGGTGACATCCTTCGGGAAATCCGCCTTGTCTCTCAACCAATCATAATATCCCTTGTCCGACAAGAGCACCTCGGCCACAAGCTTTCCCTTGTGTTTTCCCATGTTGAACACGGCCCTGTTGTCCTCATTCGTCGTAAAGAGACCACGAACGTCCAGTGTCTGCGGATTGATGCCCAAGTTCTTTATCTCATCCATCAATGGCGCTGCATTATCGCCCCCCAACATTGTATGCATCATGCGGTCGAGCAACTCAACATTCTTTTCGGTGGATACAACCTCGCCCTCTTGGAAAGAAGGATTCACGTACTGCTTCACCGCCGCCGCAAAGGTGCGCGGGTTCAGCTTCGTATACACCTCGTAGAGATCAATGAGCTTCCGAGTGTACACGACGTAGTCCAGACCACAACGGGCGAACTCCGCCATGAGCATTTCGACGTCGAAACGGACGTTGAAGCCAGCGATGTCGGCGTCGTTGATGAAGGTGAACAGCCCTTGGGCCACCTCACCGAAGGTCTTTTCCTTCTCCACCATGTCGTTGGTGATGCCGTGGATGGCCGTTGCCTCCTGCGGAATGTGACATTCGGGATTGATCAGTCGGGTGCCCGTCTTGTGCCCTCCGTCCTTGTCGTGCTTGGTGATGGTGAAGGCCACGATGCGGTCCATCTTGGTGTCCAGTCCCGTAGTGTGGACCTTGACGATGACCAGCGGTTTGTCGATTTTGAATCTCATGTCGTTTTGCTTTGGAAAGCAAACCTACAACAAAAATTCAAATGATAAACGTTTCTCAGAAAGACATTTTCAAGAAACCCTTCAACTTGACGCTCTTTTCGAAGACGCGCATGCGCTTGATGGAGTCCTTCATGATCTGACGCACCCTTTCGTTGGTGAGCCCCAGCGCCTGTCCGATCTCCCGCAGGGTCATGGGGGTGGAGTCGTTCAGACCGTAGTACATCGTGATGATCTCCACCTCACGCTCGGTAAGATTGCCCATGGCGGACCGCAGCTCCTTACGGAGCGCCTCGAAGTTCATCCTGTTCTCCATATCCTCGTAGTCACTCCCCGCCAGCATGTCCTGATATTTCAGGCCGTCGGAAGTTTGCAAGGGGCTATCGATGCAGAAGTCGAAGTTGCCATCGGTGCGATAGCTCTTCACGTCGCTGGCCGTAACGTCCGTATTGGCGAGGATCTCCGCATCGGATGGTTGGCGCTCCAGCTTTTGGACCAGCTTCTCCTTCGCTTTGGTGATCTTGCTGATGGAGTTGATCTTGTTGATCGGCAGTCGGACGTTGCTCCTGTTGTCGTTGATGGACTTGGTGATCGATTGGCGCACCCACCACACCGCGTAGCTGATGAACTTGAAGCCCTTGGTCTCGTCGAACCGGTGAACGGCCTCCATGAGACCGATGTTGCCCTCGCTGATCAGGTCCTCCAGCGGAATGCCGCTGGACTTGTATTCCTTGGCTATGGAGATGACGAACCTGAGATTGCACTCCACCAATTTGTCGAAGGCATCCTTGTCCCCCGCTTTGGCCCTTATGGCCAGTTGCACTTGTTCGTCACCACTCAGTACATCGGTCTTCTTGACCTCCCGATAGTAGTTCTTTATTGCAACGTTCTCCTTGTAATTCTCAACATCACCGCTCATCTTCGATCGTACATATCAATCCTCCCACTTCAGTGTGGAAAAGAAACTCTTCACTTTGTCAAAATCATCCTTATTGGTTATGGCCATATAAGTATTGCCGAGTTTCCCTTTGTCGTCCAAAGAGAAGCCCTGTATCTGGATATTGAGGTAACGCACTTCGCTTCCCTTCTCCCGGTGGCTCATGAGGTCGAACTCCACGTGACCGTTCTCGGTGTCGCCGATGCTCAAGTATGTGGCGGTCTGCATGAGCGGGATGGGGACGAACTCGCCTCCTTGTTGCTCTGGAGCCTGTGGCTGCACAGCCTGAACGGGCGGGGCAGGAGGGGGCGGAGGCGGAACAGGCTGTTGCACAGGGGGCGGGGCTTGCGGCTCCGCTGCGGGTCTTTTGATGCTCGCCGCCAGAGGCGGAATGGGCTTCATTCCTTGCGGGAAGACGGACTTTCTCTGCGTGTTCAACGGCGCTGTGTTTTCGGCTTCAGACCCACCGGACCCAATGCATTTTCTCAAATATAGGAAAAAGAGAAACGAAAACCAAATGCGCAGCTCACCCAAGGCTGCGAGCCACGTGGACGTTACGAATATGATGGGGAACGAATAGTACATCCGGGTGTTTTTCGCTCACCGCCAAGGCCACTGCATCCAACCAATCCAAGCGGTCCTCGTAGAAGTGGACCTCATCCCAATCGCCCGACCCCACGGCTTCCAATATGCAACTGGCCTTGAATTCAACGATGGTTTTGTGGCTGCTTTGATCGAAACAATATAGTCCCCGATCGGGCAATTCCAATCCCATCTCTCCGAACGCATGCTCGATGTGCCCCTTCAGTGCCACGGCGCGGCCCGTGACGATCATCTTGTGCTCAGCGGCCTCGTAGGCCTCGATTACCTCATCGTTCTTGATCCGTCCGATGGTATCGGGATTGGCGTGGAATCCACGGACCCGGGACACGATAATGGCCCCTTCCCGGTCGGTCAGGGAACCCAGTACGTCCTTCAGGGACGATCTTTTGACGCCAAAACGCGCTTTGAACACCTCAGGCGTGTCGACGTCCATCAGGAGAATTTGACGCGCCTTATCGACCTCAGCCGGAGCAACGTCAACAAGAACGATGAAGTCGCCCTTCACTTCGAAACTTACATCCCACCCCAAGAACGGAAAGAGCGTTTGTTGGATGTGCTCAAGGAATTCCTCCAAGTCGCTGTTGCTGTGCATCATGCTGGCGAACGTAGGAGTCACCAGCAGGGTGTCGTCGAGATCGAATATGTGAAGTATCTTCATTTGCGCAACATCTTTTGGTCTTTGTACGTAATAAGCAGCGGAAATGTTCTAACCAACTCTCTATCAATGGGTTCGAAAAGCCTCTATCACATCCAGTTCGCCTTGCACAATAAATACCCTCGGATCTATGGCACCATGAAGACCGCATTCGGCGCTGAAGATCAGTGGGTTGCCTTCAACAGCTCGACCTATCTGGTGCTCACCGATAAGCCGTTCGACGACCTTCGGATCCTCATAGGGATAAACATGGCCAACGAGATCGACGACTTCATGCTCATGAAACTCGATTATGCCACGGCCATGTCCACCTTCACCGACAGGCACGACATCCTCGAACTGCTCAAGACCGCCAAACCGGAATTACGGGCGGCCCACGAGAAGCCTTCACAGGACGATATCGACATCCTATTGGACAAATGGAACGATGGGCTCAGCGCCGATGAGCTCGACCTGTTGGGACGTTTTTAGGCTAGTTGGGGTGTAGCGAGCTGGGACAGAATGTCATCCAACTCGGGTTCCGAGAGAAGCGCGAAGGCGTCATCGAAACTCATCACCTTGTTGATGTTTTTCACATAGATGAACAACTCCCGCTCTTGGTCGGCATACCACTTGCCGCCCCGGATATTGATCACCGGAAAGGACAGGTTCGGACCTCTCTTGCGAACGGGTGCATCGGCCTTCTTGGGCGCCGTGGAGCTCAGGTCCTGCACGGTGATGTCGTAGGACCCGCGCTTGTCGACGATGTCCCACAGCTTTTCGATAAAGACGCGATAACGCACGTCATCGGGCGGATTATCGTCCCGGCGGAAGAACAGCGTAATGAGGTGATTGTCGCGTACAATGACCCACAGGTTGTTCCCGAAGATCGATGGCTCGCCCTTGGTCTTTACGGTGGACCTGTAGACGGTACCGGACCGGAATACGTTCACGGCCACTCCGGCGTCCTTGGGGAAGTTGACCCGCTTGAGGAACGGAACGATGTTCTGCACATGTTTCACGTCGAAGGGCGGCGTGATGTTATCGAGGTTCATAATGCGATCATCCAGCCTTTCGGAAAAGTGCAGGGTGTCGTAGGCCTCCCTCACCAACGTTCGGACCATGGACGCAACATCCATATCAATAAAGATTCTTGTATTTGAGCAACTTCTGCATTTTCACGGCATCCAGCACGAGGCCTTGTCCGCCGCCGAGCGTGATGGTGTACTCCTTGGAAATGGCATCCTCCAGCAACTCGAAGCTCAAACGCGTTCCGTCAACAGAAAAACCGCGCTGGGAGAACTGGGCCTTCCATGGCTTTTCCGTCTTGGTGTCGAATTCCACCGTCGTGGACCCCTTCCGCTTCGGGACGTTCTGCATGGCTTCGTTGACCACGCCCATGATGTTCTTGATAAGATTGGGGTCCATCGGGAAATGCTGCTTTCCCATAAATAGTCCCCGTTTCGCCATCAACCCTTGAAGAGAGCGTCGTTTGAGTAGGTGTCCGGCGTGGCATTCACCGTTGGAAGTTCCACCTCCGGCTGGATGCCCGACAAACGCTGGATCAACGACTCAAGCCTTCTCTGCTTCTCCGCCATGGCCTTGCGCTTCTTCTCGGCCCGAATGTGCTTGTTATCGGCGACCTTCTTGCCTTTGGCGAAGTTCTTCTTTCCGCGATTGGCCTGCGCCTTTCTCTGCTTGGAGGTCTTGCTGTTCTTCTTCATGCAACAATGATAATCCCACTCAAAGCAAAAAGGAGCCCGAAAGCTCCTTTTTCCAATTCCATCGAATGACGATCACTTCGCGCTGTCTACGCTGTTGGTGTCAGCGGTGGCCGTATCAGCGACCGGAACGGCAACGGTGACCTCCGCTGTGGTGTCCACCAGAACGGCGGTGCTATCGGCTTGTCCCGCTGCATCCTGAGCATCAGGAGCGGAGCAGGATGCCAAAAGGGCGAAGAGGGAAAGAATGGCAAATGTCTGTTTCATGGTTTTTTGTTTGTGGCCGCAAATGTAGTCAAACAACTTTCGATAATCAACTCTTCTTTGAACTTTTCTTCAAAGCATCGATCTGTTTCTTCAGGACGGCAGCCAGTTCGTAGTCCTCGCGTTCGATCGCCTTCTCCAATTCATATTCCTTATCCTCCATGCTCGACTCGAAGATGTCCTCGTCCGGCTCATTGATGGCGACCTCCATCTCCTTTACTCTCTCGTCCCTGATCTTCGGCTCCCCATACCATGTGATGTTGTCCATGAAGCCGCCGATCAGATCGTACAGGGTCATCTCCCGCTCCGCCTCCAACAGCGTCACCATGCGCGTTTCAGGCTCTCCGGACGCATTCATTTGGTTCAAGCGGAAGTCATACACCAACAATGTCTTGGAGATCTTCAGCGGAAGATGTTTCCAATCGTTCAACGGCGTCTGAATAAGACTATATGACCGCAGACCGGCTCCTTTCTTCTTGTCGGCCATGCCGTTCATCTGAATGTAGATGGACACCTCGTTGGTCTTCCTGCGTCCCTCTGCTGCGGAGTAATCCGACGACCAAGACAGTTCAGCATAGGCCAGATCGATCCGCTTGTTCTTCGGCCGCCTCAACACCTCTTCGTAAAAGGGTCGTATTTTCAGGCCTCGCGATGCACCGAAGAACATGGTGTCGATATCCGTCTCGTGCTTCATCATGGCCTTCATGAGATCCTCTACCGTGACGTTCTTCTCCACTTCCACTTCATGCTGTAGGTGCATTCCGATGTGACCACCCATGAGGGATAGCGAAGAGACATTGCTTTTCTCATCGTATTCCCGGAAGTGGAAACCGTTCTTCTTCAGAACAATCCTGTTCATTTCGTTCATCATGATCCACATCCTTCACATTCGAACAGTGAATTCTCCGGTCGCGCAGGAAATATCTGCGGCATCGCCACGTCCATTACCTCCATGCTCGTGGTATCTGCTGCCATTCTTACTTGAGGAGACACGACGGGCTCCGCCACAAAAACGGGAGCTGCATGATGCTGGTGTTCAGGCTCTGCGAATTTCGACGTATCCACGGCCAAATGCTTCGCTCCTGTCGAAATGGCTTTTGTCCTGATGTAATAGGAAAGAGTCTTCAAACCCTTGCTGTGTCCGAACATTATCGCGGACGTCAACTTGGAAAATGATGGATCCGATAAGTACAAGTTCATGGATTGTGATTGGTCGATGAACGGACCTCTATCGGCGGCCATGTTGATTATTTCCTTCTGTGGTATCTCCCATGTCGTACGATACTTGCTCACGAGATGCTCGACGCGTTTTACGTCATTCTCATAGCTTTTTTTATCGGGGTCGAGGTACTTGTTGAAATTGATCTTCTGAATGGACCCATCATGCATAATGATTTCGTTCTTAAGCATATCGGACCAAATGCCGATCTTCTCGAAGTCATCCACCAAATACTTGTTGACCACCAATATCTCCCCTCCCACTACACGACGGCTGAACAACGCTGAGTGTGCCGGTTCGGTCATTTCGAAGGATCCGGTGATTTTTGCAGAACTTGCTACGGGCATTTGTGCCGCGAACAAACTATTGCACACACCATGTTCAGCCACTTGCATCTTGAGTTTCTTCCAATCCCACAATCCGCTCAGGTCACTCTCGTTCAAATCCCACATATCGAATTGGAACACTCCTTTGGACATAGGACTTCCTTTGAAGAACTTGTACGGCTTATGGATGCCTTCCTCGCACAGCTTGCAACTCTCTGAAACGGCAGCATAGTAAATGGTCTCGAATATGTCCTTGTTCAACTTCTTAGCCTCATCCGAAGTAAAGTCGTAATCCATCAAGAAGAACACATCGGCCAACCCCTGCACTCCAATGGCGATGGCACGCTGTTCCAATCCGCCTTTTTCTCCTTTCTTGGTAGTATAGAAATTGATGTCGATCACCTTGTTCAATGCGCGCGTAACACGCCTCACTTCTTGCGCAAGAAGTTTGAAGTCGAACTTCCCATTAACAATGAAATTCTTCACAACCATGGAAGACAATGTGCAAATAGCGGTTGTCTTCTCATCGGTGTATTGGAAAATTTCACAATTGTGTACCAACATACCATTGGCATAGAAATTCCCGGTTGCTGGAACTTGAATGTCATAGACATCCGATTTCTCTTTCAGCTTGTTGATCTTTATCATGATTTCGTTTTTTGTTGAGTACAATATTCAAATGTTGCCCCGTTGCATGTTTTGTGCCTACCAGATACAGCCGCAAATACAGCACTTACGCTGACTCCGATTGTGTTGGCAGCATGGGTAATGGAATTGAATTTTGTTACAACTCCATTTTTGGTCATTTTGACTCCCTTCTTATGTCCAGTCTTGATGTTGAACTTGAATTCTTGGCTTTCACGTCGGAATATATGAAACTCAGCGTTGTTGCATTGGCATTTTCTGGAAATTACCATTCTGTTAATTCCAGTGTGATCAGATGCTTCTTGTAACGTAGCAAATACCATCTCGTATGGACTATTCAGACTCTCCTTATACACTATCTTATCCTTTCTGTGTCTGGCTACTTTTGGTCTCTTGTACGTGGCTTCGTATGTCTTCGTGAATTTCAATTCAGATCCAAGGTATTTCCAGAAAAATCCATTGCACGCTCCGCCGTGTTGAAGAGACCTATTTATACCTCTTCCATAAGTTTGTTGCGCATCTTGTCTTGTTAAAACTTCCAGTTCCTCAAGAGTTTTCATATCCACCTTTACAACCTTCAGCAACGGCCTCTTCTTTCTGGATTCTTTCATTTTGTTTCTGGTTCCTTGCGATGCAACACGGCCGCTATTCCAATGATTGCCTTGTAGCTTACTTTGATGGCTGAAACTATCCTCAATGGGTCTTTTGAAATTTGGGTTATTTTCACCAGACCACCTTTCTTTGTTTATAACCCTTAGACGCTCCTTCAACCCATCAACCGTGTCTATTGTATTGCCTCCTGAGCCACCGTCAACGATATTTGCCAACAATCCTCCTCTCTTACTTTTCCCATAGAGTAAAATCAGTTCTTTTTCCACTTCGAAACACTTTTGTTCATCATCACTTCGAAACACCACCTCAAATGTTGGCTCATATCCCAATGCAATGAGCTTTCGTATCTTGTTATGTTTTTCTGGATTCAATTTATGTGATGTAGGGCAATTCCTTCCGGCTCTGATGTAATGCATAAGATGTCTGACACTTTTGTTCTTGCATTGGCTGTCTCCCTTACCCACATAGAATGGTTTCATCTTTATTTGGGAGTATGGGTTGTCAAATTTGCCCCTTGTTCTTGGGTCCAGTAGGATGTACACGTAGTATCTCATACATGTAAATACACCGATTTATTTTATATCGGTATATTCACTGATAATATTTCCAACTCATCGCTCTCCACAAGGTCTTTTGCCATGACGAATCCTCGGTTTTTCGTGTAGATCAAATGGTCTGGCGTACACCTGATACTAATACCATTATCCTCATCAATGATTTCCAAAAGCTCAGCTTCTTCCCGCATGATATCTCCTATCAATATCGTTTGGAATTCTTGCCCTTCACTCAACACCTCCCACCGTTCCATATTTGAGATTCGCTCCACAACCTCTTTGATGGACTTATCATGAATAGCTCCATCGGAATCGCGTACCACCAACATCGTATCTCCATGCAAACAGCAAAGATTGCTTTGTTTGATGGTTCCAATATTTTGATGGTTCGTTTTTCTGTTCGCACTATCCTTCGCTGCGATATACGGCACCCCACTTTCGATCTGCGATTCGTACACCTTCTTCCAGATCTCCTGCGCCTTCACCTTCTTGCCGATGCCCAATGCAACGGCTTTCGCGTATTCTTCCTCGAACTCCTCGCCGTACACATCCTGCAATGGCTTGAGCCCGGCCTTCTTGATGTCATGAGGGCAGAAGAGATGCCAATCAAGATCTTCGCGAACCGCCTTGAAGAACAGGTCCGGCACCCACAACGCCGTGAACAGATCGCGCGCCCTCGCCTCTTCAAGACCCGTATTGCGCTTGATGTCCAATAAGTCGAAGATGTCACGGTGCCACGGCTCCAAGTAAATGGCCGCCGCGCCCGGGCGACGCCCTTGTTGATTGAAACCTCGAAGACCTTCGTTGATGATCTTCAAGTACTTCAATAGTCCCATCGCTTTGCCACCCGAAGACTTGATGCGCGTATCCTTGCTCCGAATGTTGGACATGCAAAGGCCGATACCCGCTCCGGCGGCGCTATAGCGCGACACATCCGAGAACGTATTGATGAGACCGTCAATGGAATCCGCCGAGTTGTACTCAAGAACGCACGATGCCAATTGAGGAACGGTGGTCCCGGCATTGATCATGATGGGCGTAGCGGGGGAGATCAATTGCTTGGAGAGGGACTCATAGTATTCCTTCGCCTCCTTCAAGCTATTGGTGACCCATAGCGCAACACGCAGATACATGTGCTGCGGCCGCTCGAACGGAACGCCCCTCCCGTTCTTGAGAAGATACATTTCCTGCAACGTGCGCCAAGCGAAATAATCGAAATTGTAATCCCGTTCGTTGTCGATGATGTCATCCACCTTTGTGACGCCATAGTCGTCGATCTTGGCGATGAGGTCCGCATGCACCACACCGTCATCGTTGAGCGCTCGCATGGTCTCGGTGAAGCTCGACAGGGTCTCTTTGTGATATGATGATATCGATATGTTGGCAGCAAAGCGACTGTTGTCGTAATGGCTCCCAGTATATGCGGCCGCCACATCGGCGATCTGCTTGTCCAGCTTGGTGGTCTCAAGATCCCCTTCGTATGGGATCGTGTTCATCACGTTAATAAAAATCTGATCGGGGTTCACTTTCAGGCCTTTGGCGGCCTTCTTTATCCGCATTTGGATCTTCTGCGGATTGAACGGCGTCTTTTCGCCGTTGCGTTTTACTATTCTAAGTCCTTGCATGGTTCAAAAATCATCTGTTATGGTGAGCCGTTCGTTCACTTTCGGCTTTTGGTATTCGCTTCCTCTTCCTTCGAAGAAGTTGCCCTTGGTCTCGATCGCGATCTGCTCCATGAACTTGAAGGGTTGATCAACGTTGAACACGGGCTTGCATTTCATTTTCATCAGGAGCTGGTCGGTCACGAACTCCAGATATTGCTTCATCAGGTTGTGGTTCATTCCGATCAACGAAACAGGGAGGGATTCGGTGATGAACTCCTTCTCTATCTCAAGGGCCGAGAGCATGATCTCCTTGATGCGAGCTTCGGACGGACGATCAACGATGTGATTGTTCAACAAGTGGATGGCGAAATCGCAATGCAGATTCTCATCCTTAAAAATAAGAGAATTTGCTTGGCAAAGGCCTTTCATCTTTCCCTTGTTCTTCATCCAGAAGATGGCACAGAAACTGCCGCTGAAGAAAATGCCCTCCACGGCCGCAAAAGCGACGAGACGTTCTTGCAGCGTACTGCCCTTGATCCACTTCAAAGCCCATTCCGCCTTCTTCTTCACCGCTGGCATGTGCTCAAGCGCATGAAAACATTCGTCCTTCTCTTTTGAATCCTTGACGTATGTGTCGATCATCAAAGAATACATCAAACTGTGGATGTTCTCCATGGCGATCTGGAACCCGTAGAAGAACTTTGCTTCCGGGTATTGTACCTCCCTGACGAAGTTCTCGGCGATGTTCTCGTTCACTATACCGTCCGAGGCCGAGAAGAAAGATAGGATCTGCTTTAGAAAGAATCGTTCATTCTCCGACAGTTCCTCCCAGTCCCTTACATCATCAGTGAGATCCACCTCTTCAGCGATCCAAAAGGCTGATTGATGCTGCTTGTAGAACTTCCAAATGTCCTCATGTTGTATCGGGAATATCACGAACCTCTCAGGATTCGGTCGAAGGATGGGTTCTCCACCCACGTCATTGCTGTCCATGGTATTTCTTGTTTCGGTTTATCTTTT
>Ga0075163_10000119_pt1 | contig 88796 bp, 77 predicted proteins | sample JI1023141ADNA_FD_71478 | JGI IMG/M metagenome (GOLD analysis project Ga0075163, IMG submission 71478) | Wastewater effluent complex algal communities from Wisconsin, to seasonally profile nutrient transformation and Carbon sequestration -... | ecosystem: Engineered > WWTP > Effluent > Algae... | reverse complement strand
GCGGCGATGGCGATTTATATGACGCTGTCTCGTCACTTTACGCTTGGACCAGTTTGGCTTTTACCCTTAATGGAAGCCTGCATTCTTGTCCCGATATCAATCCATGCTCCCCACCGCAAAGCCGGTGAGGGACCAGTTTTGCGCATACTGGCAATAATCATGATTGCTATAGTCAATATTGCTAACGTTGGAGTTTTGGCGATACTCGTCTACACACTCGTCTGGCAAAATGAGATTGTCAATGCACCGCTATTGCTTTACTCAGCAATTGGTATATGGCTGACCAATGTTATTGTTTTTTCGCTCTGGTTTTGGGAGTTGGATCGCGGCGGTCCAGATCAGCGCACACACAAAGATCACAGAGCGCCTGATTTTTTGTTTGCTCAAATGGCAACACCAGAGGCTGCACCTAAGGGCTGGACACCAAAGTTTGTTGATTATCTCTATCTATCATTTACTAACGCCACGGCATTTAGTCCTACTGATGTGTTGCCTCTCACCGGTAGAGCTAAGATGCTCATGCTCTGTCAGTCAGTGATTGCTCTGATCACAATTACATTGGTCGCTGCGCGTGCAGTTAATATTATTCAGTAGGGAGTACTAAGGCACAATGCCTTTTTCGAATGATGCAATTTGCTCTTTGTCAGCTAAATCTAGCTCAAACTCTGACCAGAGGCATTTGTCGAGCTGGTCTTTTTCTACCGGAGTTGTCAGCACAGCGGCTTTGACTGTGCCACTCATTGAGGCAGCAAATTCATAGGTGATTTGTGCACCTTCTTCGTTAGTAAAACCTTCTCCCTGACAGTAAACTATGCCTGGGATTTCTCTTTTGACACGCGTCCAGACTGTGTCAAACAATTCCCAACCAAGTTCGCTATCAAGAGCGCTAAGTGGTTTGAAGTTGTATATCACTCGAATCTTTTTGAGATATAGGCAGAGCCAACGCACAGCTGATTCTGGTTTTATTGGCTGAGGATTGTCGAGCAAACCACGCACAGTTTCTTCAATTGCTTCATCAAATCCGGGCGTACCAAAGACAAGCTTATGCACGTCAACAACCGCTTCACCGTTGTCGAGATAGAGTGTCAGCTCATTCCAGTCGCCAGGCTCGGTTTCGTGATCGGATTCGATTTCTCCATCGATTCTGCTCTCTTGCATCCAGTTGGCAATGTCGTCGATGGATATGATTTTGTTGCGGGTACCAAAGTATTTCATTGCTGGTAATTATACTTTAGCTTTTTGCGCCATGGCAGCAATTGTCGCAGTAAGCCCGAGTACAGCCTCTTTGTAGACCTTCATGTTGATTTTGTCGGGGGTGTCTTGAGCGTGATGGTAAAAGGGATATCTAAATGGAGCAGTATCAGTAACCATCATCGCCGGATAGTCTTGCTGCCAAAAACTGCGATGGTCTGATAATGACACTCCCTGCACGTCTTCGTCGAGAGCCATGCCCATAGCTGGCACCGAGCTAAACATTTTAAATAGCTCAAGAGTTTGGTTGAGCACTGGCTCGGACTTTTTATTGGCGATAAAGGCGAGAAAATTACCTACATCAGGCAAGTCTGCGCCACTTAGCTCAGAGGGATATTTTTGACTGCCAGCACCAGCCGTAAAATAGCCCATGGTCTCAAGCGACATCATGACAAACACTTTTGTCACTTGCTCTTTTAACTGCTTGGCATAGACCTGACTGCCCATGCCATCTGTGGCAAAAAATCTTGCCTCTTCATTGGCAAAAGCGACAAATCTAATTGTGCGCTCCGGTTTATAAGCTGATAGATCGCTTGCTATAGCCAGGATAGCTGCCACTCCCGTGCCGTTATCATTGGCACCTGGTGTGCCGTCTTCGCTGTCATAGTGCGCACCGACTACTATGTTTTCTGCTGCCAGACCATGCCCTGGTATGACTGCCTCTATGTTGGCAAACTTTTGACCACTGTATTCAAATTCATGGACAGTGACTGTCAGTTTTGTTTTTTCAAATTCACTGACAATGTATTCTTTTGCCCGCGTCAGTGCCTCCGGCTTTTTGCTGTGACGTTCTCCAATAGCCAGCGATAGCGTGCGTATATGCTTGTCTAATAGCGACTGTAAGCTGAGATTGCCAGACATATTCCACCAGGTCAAAGAGCCATTTTAATACCGGTTTGGCATTTTGCAATGGCTTGTTGAGTTGTGTGGCTTTTTAGCGCCTCAGACCAAGTGCTGCTTGAGTGTTATCGAGCAGATGCTCAAGAGCAAGGAGGCTATAGCGCTCCATACGGTCTGCGGTGAGCGGCTTACCCTCAACTTGCCAGGCGAGGTCCGCAGCCGATTGATACTGCTCAACAGCAAAATCGCTCTGTGGCGCCAGGCTAAATGTCATAAGTGGCTCTATCTCAGCCTCTATGCGAGATAGACCAATCACTCTATCGGTGGGGATAAGGTAAAAATCAATACGCTCATCAGCACCCCTGATAACGAGGCTAAGCAGCCTGGTCGAAAAGCGACTGCGATAGTAGGTCACCGAGCGCGAGGGGCGTCTGAGGTGATCATAATCCGATAGCTCTGTCGCTCTTATTGGTGGTTGTGCTGTTAAGAGCAGGTCCTTGAGCGAGTTAACGCGATTAAGCTCAAGAGCATATGCCTCAAGTGTGTGAAACACTCGATCTAAAAGTCCGGTCATCGATTTGACGATTTGCTCCTGACGGCTAGAGGTGCGCTCAGCCTCTTGCTCTTGTTGGGACCGGGCACTATCTGCATAGGACTGGGATTTGGCGGTCAGGTATTGCAAATAGTCCTGACGCACAGTAGTTGTGATGTTGCGGTAGTTTTGAAGGATATGCTGACTGAGCCCAGCTGCGGACTGTTGGAAACCGGGCTTCATCAGTGCAGAGCCTCATCACGTGCGGTATGACATCCATGTAAGGATAGCGAGAGTCGAGGGCAAACAGTAGTTAAGTAATGCTCAGCAACTTGTGTCAATTACTTTGCGGAGCGCTCGAAATCAAGCGCTGGCCAGGTGGCGCTCTCTGCGCTTAAGTAATGTTGACAAGATTAAAAAACTGTCGGGAATAAAAGTGCTGCAACTGGCTATGGAAGGGATATACGAGGGTTGCGGTTGAATGCTGATTGATTTTCTCTACCTTAAGGCTTCTTCAAAATTAGCCAATTGCTTTGTCTATCGGTCCGTGAGCGATCAAGACCGATTGAAATAGTCTTGCCGGTGGTGGCATGACGATACCAACCTTCGTCCCAGGCACCCATGTCAAAGTAGAGTGCTTCAGTTACTCCCATGGACACTAGATCGCTGTTAAATGTACTAAAGGAGATCGCTTTATCACTTTGAAATATTTTATAGGCGCCCTGCTTTGTCAGACCAATAGCTCGTCTCTGAAATTTACTCTGGTCTCGAAAGGTAGCTGGAGTGCCATTGTGGACAAGCAAAAATTGTTGAAAAAGAGAGACATTGTCCTTTTTGAGTGACTCTAAAAATTCAGGTGAGAGTAAAGCGCCTTTGTTTGTGTCCAACAATTTGCAATGACCTGATTTAATTGACATAGCGCCACCCAGCTCACGGTTAATGGCTGTTGCGTTGCCGATTGAGCCGCTCACAATAAAGACTCCATCAATATTGTTGTCGTGGCGAGTAAATGCAGCAGGTATGCACAAGACTATGTTGTTGTCAGCTGTTGCCGGACGCTTAGTGCAAAATTCAAAGGCAAATTTCTCCTGCGGAAATACTTCATAGCTTCCATTTAAAACTTTGACATGTTCAACAGCAATTCCCATATTTACTTTTGTGCGGCTGCTATCAGCGGCATGTAACGGAGCAAAGAGTGTTGCGCAAAGTAAGAGACCAATTGTGAGGCTGTGTATCTTAGACATCAGGCAATTCTTATCGCGGTGACTAGGGTGGACAATTTGAGCGCTGGCGCATAGTCAAATCCAGTATGCTGTCGCTAAGGCGCATAGAATATCACGGCGACACTGGGTGAGATAAGGCAATATCAGCTATTATTAGATCTGGGCCTGTTGGCAATAGGCGTTTGTAACTGGAGCAGGCATGGCTGACATCAAAAAAGCATACTCTGATAATGTATCCGGCGATTTCTTTGTCGACAGTACTTGTATCAACTGTGACACCTGCAGGCAGCTGGCTCCTGCAGTCTTTGCCGACCAGGGAGCGCACTCCTATGTCTTTGCTCAGCCCATAAATACTGCCGAAAAGAGAAATGCCACCCGCGCCCTACTGTGTTGTCCCACCGGCTCAATCGGCACCATCGCCGCTAATCAAGCAAAAACAGTAATGAAGGATTTGCCTCTGCTCATTGAGGACAATGTCTATTACAGTGGCTTTAACTCACCCAAGTCTTATGGTGGCAATAGCTTCTTCATTCAGCATGCTGAGGGTAACTGGCTTGTTGATTCACCAAAGTACTTACCCCATCTGGTCAAACGATTTAGAGACCTCGGTGGTATCAGATACATATTTTTGACACACCAGGATGATGTTGCCGAAGCAGATCGCTATGCTACCGAGTTTGGTGCCATGCGCATCATTCACAGAGCTGATTTAAATTCGCAACCTAAATCTGAATTAGTCATAGACGGCGACGATACAATTGAATTTGCTGCCGAGTTTCAAATCATTCCGGTACCCGGCCACACCCGTGGACACATGGTACTTTTGTATAAGTCCAAGTATCTCTTTACCGGTGATCACCTTTGTTATGACCGAGATGAAAAAGACTTATATGCCTTCCGCACACATTGTTGGTATTCCTTTGAAGAGCAAACCCGCTCCATGGCAAAACTATTGGACTACAACTTTGAGTGGGTGTTAGCAGGTCATGGAGATAGGATAAAATTACCAGCTGATCAAATGCAAGCTAGACTTAAGGCATTGATTGAACGGATGCAAAAGTCTTAGAGTGCATTATGCTATGTGTAGCTTTTCATTTTCCCTGGGTTTGCTGTAACCACGATAGCTGCGGCTCGACAAGCTTAAATGTCTTACCTCTAGCTTGATAGGCTTTTTGAGCTGCTTTGCGCACGGTGGACTGCTCAGATTGCAAATATGATGCTATTGTCTCTATGTCTAAGGTTGGCTCAAGAGCCACCGTCTCACATTCCACAATTTGCCATTCGGTGATGGCCTCATCGCTATAGCAGTCTAGCTGCATTGCTTCGTCTACAGCATCCTGGATTGATACTGGCTCTCCCAGACTGGGATCGGCTTTGACCAGGGCATTTAGAGCACGATAAAAGAGCAGTGTAACAGTGCGCTGATAGTCAGATGGATTACAAAAGTCCAGTGCAGCAAAACTGCGTCTCTCTTCCTCTGCCCAATAAGGTGCCAATTTTTCAACTGCTTTTAGGGCGGCTACTTCGCCTTGATCATCACCGCACTTGAGCAGGCGGCCGATTGTGCTTATCTGGTTTGTCTCACCCCAGGCAATTAGTGCATCCATCACAGCTATGCTGATGCCGACGTCATGTATTTGCTTGAGTATTTGCATCAGCTCTTTTAGTTTGGTGATTACAACAGATGCTATTTTGCTTTGCGGTGCGGCCATACTCTTTAAGGAGTCGGCAGTGGCTGATAAGAGGTCTTTCCAGCTGATGGATTCGAGGCTTGCTTCAAACTCGGCTTTGCCCGTTACTACTTCGATGTATTCATCGATCAATTGCAACAATCTCTCCTCGCATCCCTCTGGTCGCATGATACCGATGATAGTGACTGCAATTTGTCGCTTTAGATTGTATTGCTCGACGATATAGAGGTTGTCGAGGCATAGTTTTATCAGTCGATTGTCCAGTACTGGTCCGCTCTCACCAATTGCCTTAAGCAAAAATCCAGTAGTGGCATGGTCGTCTTTGTACTGGGCTGCCCAGATAAACGGCTGTAGCAAGGCACAATCATGTTGACCTAGCCAAGTACCGGTCTCACTGACACGGTCAAAATATACTTTTGAGTTATCTGTCTGGCAACGATTTCTGACATAGTCAAATGCTGACCAGTGTAAGTCATATCCGTCAATTGTACGTGCGTGTTTTTCTAGTATGTCCATTGAGTCTGGAGTACGGACGTGCTGCCAAGCAAGTTCTAAAAATTGCTCGAGACTCTCATTTATAGCAGCGGCGGCCTGTTGCTCTAAATTATCCGACTCTTTTGTTTGCGCAATTTGCTTACTCTTAGCACTGTCTTTGGCAGGGTTATCACCTTTGGCTCCGGTCGTGTCTGCATTGGGCAATAGATTTAGTTCTAAAAAGCTCTTACGCACTTGGTTTAGATCCTTGATGTCTTTAAATTTAGCCTGTCCGGCTATGACGGACTCTATTAAGAGCACCAGATCCCTTACCACTCTGGCACCATGATCACGATAACGCTCACAGCATTGCTCCAGTCTGTCTGTTTGATCAAACCAGTAGCTGTACCAGATAGTGTAAATAGCTAGCTGAGGGGCGCGCTCACCAAGGCTCAACCTGCTAGCAAAACGGGCGTCATCACAGCTATTTAAGTTAGGACGGAAGCACTCAGCGACTTCATCTAATTTGCGTTCTTTGTCTGGTCTGAGAAGTTGAATGATCCACTGTGCGCGCCAGAAATAACTGCGAATTTGATTCTGCGGATCGAGATCTACACTAAAGTCTTCATCCGGTAGCAATTCCATGCCTGCCGATGCACCCCAGTCGGCATGGGTCAGTCCTATGAGTTTGCGCCAGCCATCGCGCGCGCAATCTTCTGATAGGCGCTCGGCATCGTAGGCACTGGCAAGTGCCGTGCGATAAGCAAAATCATCAAGCGTTAGAGTCAGTACATCATCTATGTAGTACGTGTCATGGCTCCATAGATAGACAGCGTTAGGCAGTGGTTTGTCGCGCTGCGGCATAAACATGGTGGCATAGATATTGTCACTATCGCCAAACTGTCCAATCTGCACTGCACCCATAAAGACAGCGGCAAGCTCTTCAAAATAGTTTTGCCAGGGATGGTCGATGAGCGAGTACCAGATATTGCCTTCAAAAGTACGACGCTGTGAGATGGGCTCATAGTCGGCACCTTCAAAGGCATAATTAACTATATCGTCTATTTCTTTAAGCGCGCAGCCCCAAAGATCCTTTAGTGCAAGTGGATCATTTTTATATTGTGACTTCTCTTCTGCAGTCACATCATCACCTGGACTCATTGCCTCGTGCAATTTAGCTGCATGCTTTTTGAGGAAATCTTTTGGCTTTGCCTTAGCAAATAGAGGATCAAGATCGTAGGCGTCCTTTAGCGGCCGCCCAGTCGAAGTGCACCGAGTGCCATCTTCTAAATACCAGACTTGATTGGTTGCTTCCCAGTTACTAGTGGCTTCAAATTCGTAGCGCCAGGTGGCATAAGCTGCAGGATAGCTCTGGTCGGTGTCGGCTTTGCTCTGGATAAAGACAAACTGTCCCTGCCTGTTACCGTGGTGCCATTGTCCGGTGCTTGCCACTGTCCCATCAGGATGATAAGTCTCGACCTTGCCGTGCTGATTGCCTTTATCGTCAAAGTTGGCGATGCAACTGAGGCTGCCATCGGCGCGCCAATATCGCCATTCACCCACAGGATAAAATCGCTTCTTAATTACACCTGTTTGTCCACTGGTGCCTTCTTCCCATACATTATCCTGGGGATTCCAGGTGGCTTTTTCGGGGACAGATGCCGGTCGCTTTTGCTTACTCATGCCGATGCTCTTTTTTACCTATCTGCTCTTGCTGTAGCTTTGCTGCTAACACTCAAGGCTTACAGTTTATCGGACGATTTTTAGGAGAGATTTTTATGAACAAAATAACTGGTAGGCGCAAATAATCCACTATTTTAGGTACTTATTGACGTGATTTATTCAAAGTCTTCTAGCCTCGCCACTTTGCCTTGCGCCAGGATGTTTGACAACACCTTAAAAGTCTCTTGATCTTTCTGCTTTTCTTTGTCAGCGCGCTTACTCAAACTATTCATTGGCATAAAGAGCCTCTGGTTGTCTTTGAGCTTATCTGCTTTACGGGCAAGAAAGGCCCAGTAAAGACGTGTAATCGGGCAGTTTTTGGCAGGGTTAAACTGACAGCCTTTGCAGTAGTCACTCATTTTGTTGATGTAGGCACTGCCACTAACGTATGGCTTTGTTGTCATCAAATTGCCAGTGGCAAACAGACCCATAGAGAGCACATTGGGCTCCACTACCCAGTCATAGGCATCAGCGTATGCCACCCAAAACCAATCGGTAATTTCGCGTGGATTTACATCCATGAGATTGGCAATGTTAGAGAGGATCATCAGTCTGGTGATGTGATGACTGTATGCCTCCCGCCAGACGTCTTTGACTACAGTATCCAGGCAGTTTAAGCCAGAGCTGGTGCCCCAGTATGCTACAGGCAAAGGCTCATTACTATCTAAATAATTGGGCGCGGCACCACCATCTGGGTCTGCTTGGTCTTTTGCTGTTTCTGATTTGGCTGTGCCTGCTTCCGACTTTGCATTGACCACTCCCGATTTGGCTGTGCCTGCTTTAGTCGCAGGCGCGTCTTGCTGCTTATTAAAATCATTGCCGCTCCATCTTTTATAGCCTGCGTCAGAGGGCGTCTCGCTGATGGCAGTTTTATCTACAACGGCCCGGTAACCGTCGGTCAGCACATGCATTTTATGTATAAATTCACGCCAGCCGATTACCTGTCTGATAAAGCCTTCCTGGCTGGCGGTGCTGATATCTAGCTCCAGTACGTCGGTGACGATATCGCGTGGGATCAGTCGCATGATGTTAAGAGGTTGGGATATGCGCGTATGGAAGAGTCCAGAAGACTGGCTTGACATGGCGTCTTCATAGGGACCAAAATTATCCATGCAATTGTCTTTTGCCCATTGCCAGAGCCTGTCTGCATCATCCTGTGTGCTGGTCAGGTGGGGCAAGTCGAGCTCACCAGGGTGGTGGCCCATGTGGTGCTCGATTAATTCCCCAACTTCTTCAGTGATTGCATCTACAACAAATGTCGGCACTACTGGTGGTGAGGGCTGACCTTTCCAGGGCAGGCGGTTTTCGGAGTCAAAGCTGTATTTGCCACCGCGTGGTTTGTTTGGTCCTTCCATGAGGATACCAGTGCTTTGTCTGATGCGTCGGTAAAAGGCATCCATATGATAGGTGCCATCTTTTGCCTTAATTGCTTTGAGATCTTCTAGAGAGGTGAGCCAGCCTTCGTGTGGTATTACTTTGAGGGCGCCGTCTTTGACCAGCTCTGAGACGTCTTCTCTCAGCTCACGTTCGGCTGCTTCCATCATTGTTATTGGACCCAGCTCTTGAGCTAGAGCCTTTAGTGCCATGTGATAGGGTCCATTTACTGATACATGACGCACCGCCACTCCACGTGCCGCTTGCTCCAGGGCAAAGTGTCTGAGGTTAGACAGTATCAAAGCTAGTTTTTGTTTATGATATGGACGTCGGGCTGCCTTCCAGGGGCTCTCCACCAGGATGATGCCGACTTGCTCAGGCTTGAGCCGACTCAATGGTCCCAATCGATCTGTGACCTGATCATAAGGCACATAGATCCACTGTCTGTCTGACCCGCCGCTGTTGTCTTTGTTGAGCTTCTTAAGCTGGGCGCCAAACTTTGTCTTGCTTACGAGATTATCCATTTTAAAAGTCTAGCCAGATAATCTGGATTTTGTCCCATTTATGTCTAAAGAGCCAGTAGCTTTGTCGCCAGTTTGTTTGTCTTACTAGTGCCTTTGTTTATAGTCTCTAGATACTCTCTGGCTGATGGGTCTGTTATTTTTGCTTGGGTTTCCATGAGGAGTTCGTGGAGTAGCTCAAGCACCGCCCAGATCTCGTGTTTGGCTGGTTCATCGCTTGTGCGCAATACACTCTGCAGTAGTTGAGAGACAGCGTTTCGGTGCAGAGGACTTACCCGTGCCAATTCTTTCAGCGATCTGGCCAGTCTTTCATGTTTGCTGTATTGACCAAACAAAAGAGGGATAACTTGCTTTGACATTTCTGCGATTTCGAGGCGCTTCTCATCTATTGCCAGTATTAGCGCGTCGACTGATAAGCCCGATATCTCTGGATCTGACAAAAAAAGTCCGCTGGTCAGCAGACTGTAGGCGGATACTCCCAGGGGAGCACCACTCTGGCAGAGTACTTCAAAATAGCCTCTCAAGGCTCTGACGCTAACATCTGTATATGTTATCTGTCCTAAAGCCGGTTGGATGGCTCGTTCAAAAAAGCTCTCTCTCATCGCTGGCGCTGATATTGCTTGCCATCTAACGCAGTCTAAGTGCTGTGTGGATTCAAAAATCACATCGCGCCAGAGCTTGCGCTCAGCTAGTGGTAGTGCCATCTCTCTGGCTATCTGTACCACTAGAGGCTCCTGGCATTTAAATATTTGCAGCGCCTTTTGCAAGACATTTTTATCAGGAGCTCCAATTGACTCTAAAGCAAGCTTGAGCACGGCTGGACAATCACTACTCGTCTCGACTATTGGACGCTGTGCTATTGGGATTCTCGCCAGGACAAATACTAATTCGATGGGCTCAATAGTTTTTTTATTCTCTTGCCAGGTTTTGCAACGCGACAAAAATACACTGGCGTCCAACCATCCGCCTTTATTGGTCGGAGATCCTGGCAGGGGTAAATAGGCACCAAGACTCAGTCTCTGCAATATCACAAGCATACGTTGATAAAGCAAGCTCTCAAAGGCACTTACCCAGCGATTGATACCAGACAAGGCTTCGTCTGTTTGCTTTGCTGGATCGAGATTGACAAAGTAATCTCTATCGCCTGTCAGCCATGACCACAACATAGCCGCAAAAAATCCATGGGCAGCAGACTTATAGGATTTTTTATCGACTATTGTTTTTGCTCGTTTAGTTAGTGGTTTTGCAAGTGCTGCAAATTCACTATTATCGCGGCAATCAATGCTTGAGATGCCATTCAAGACATTTTCTATTTCTTCTACTTCATTGCAGTTCTCGAGGCAGTATGACGCCCTCTCTATCAACTGAGCTGGAGACAAAATTGGTGCAACAGGTGCAGACAAGTTAAGGGGCCAACCATTGTTTATGTCTGTCTGGAGTCGATAAATACTTGCCGTCAATGATTGCGGCATGTCCTGAGACCCTTGCGATGACGCACCTTCTTTGGCTGATGGTAAAGTTTTATCTGCGCTTGCCGTTGTTGTTGTTGTTGTCGGAGTTTGTGTAGACGAGCTGGACGGCACTTGCTTGTCTATGAGCTTATTGAGGCGACCTTTTGTGCTCGCCGCTGCACTATCGCAAAAGCGTTCTAGCTTCAGTGTGCTCAGTTGAGTATCAGTCAAGTTCTTTTCCAAAAAGTCCAGGACTTTTTCCTGGATTTCTGGAGCTGGGTTGTATAAGCCTTCACACACAATCTCAGCAGCTGTCAGGGCAAATGCTTTATCCTTTTTGACTGCTCTTTGCAAAATTGCGATTGCACTAACTGCATTTGATTTTGTTTGCGATGTCATTGCAGCTGGTAAGTTTTGTTGTACAAAGTCAATTGGCAATCCACTGTGTTTATCAATAGCTTCTATTGCTTTTAGAGCAAACGAAGCTACAGTTGGCACGGGATTAGCCAGGAGGGCGCCGTATTGAGCGAGTCTCGCTGAGCGCTCTTGTATGGTTGGCTCTAGTTTTTCATGTAAACTACTGTGCCAGGTCGCTCTAAACTGAGCAAACCCACGGCCCAAAGCACTAAGGCTAGCATCCAATAACTTTTGTCTATCGATTAGACCTTCTTGTGCCAAATCGCATAATGCTTCTGTCCAACTTTGATTTGGTGCACTATATTTGTCTACCGCAGCAAGGCTCAGTTCACCGTTACCTTCAATTTCAAAAAAGTGCCAGAGATCTTCTTCGAGTACATCTTTGTTATCGAGCAAAAGCTCTTTTAGGGTTAACTTGTGATCTCTCCATCCCATTAGTGACTGATAGTAGAGTTCGCTTTTGGGTTTTGGTATCAAACCATCTTTAAACTGTTTGCGTAACAGGTGGATATGGCGTGGATGTTTATCCAGGATGATATCGCCAAGCACCGATAATCCCGCTGGTCTGAGCGATTTTAGTAAGTCATCTTCAAAACACTCATCAGGCACTGTCTTCCAATTGAGTCCAAGAAGTTCGGAGCCTTCTGCGGTGCAAATGACTGCTACAGCTGAGCAATAAGTGACATCATATCCAAGGGGAAACTCCCAGCCAATTTTGTTTTGATTAACAACGACTTTGCCTTTGCAAGTTTTGCGAAATATCTTGAGAGCTATGGAAGCTAGACCAGACCTTTCTTCACCCGAGAGGTTACTTAGAAAACTAGCGACTTCTGTAATTTTTCCTTTGAGCAGGATTGTCTCAAAATCGGTGCACTGTTGTTTGGTCGCTTTAGTCACTGTCATACTCTATGTTGATGAATCGGATAATGACCAGTAATTTAGTCGTAGTTTGGCTCAAGCTGTAGCTTGGCTGCCAGTATGTGTTTGCATGGACCACGGTCACCTTGATTTTTGGAGTACCAGGGGCAAGTGCAGGTGTCTCTATCGCTGCCGAGTCCGACCCGATGTGTGACTGTGCTGCCTTGCACATCTACTGCAATAACTGGTCCCGATTCGGAGTGTAGTTTAACGCCTCCATTTTGTACCAGTTTATAAGCCGCTTTGAGGCGAGGATGCATTTCTTCGAGCGCATCTAACTTGTATGGTAATTCACGGTGATAAAAAGCTTTATTACTGAGGTCAAAGCCCACATATCCCTGGGCGCCGAGCGTAGCTAGTGTCGCTCTGACTTCACTGGCCGAAAGCTCAAGAGATTTTGCTACTTCGTCGAGATTTATTGCACTCTGCCATTTGAGTAAACTCTTGAGCTTTGCTAAATGATTGACATTACTATTAGCAAGGCTTTCTAGTACTTGGCCTTCACCAGAAAAGCCGCGACTGGCCTCAGCTGTAACTGTCAAACAAAACTTGAGTCCATCACAAGATAGTTGCCACTCGGATGCCTGACCATTTGTTAGGGCAAATACAGTTAGACTGTCAGCATGCACGGCTAAGTCTCTGAGTAGATTAAGCCGCTCAATACCACCTATTTTTACGGCATTGGATGTTTTGGTTTGCGATAATCGCAATCCTTTGCCTACTTGTACAACCCAAAAACAACTCTCTGGCCTGGCACTACGAGGCAGAGACCTTAAAAATGACTGTGTCTCAGCTTTATTTAGACTAAATACCTGAGCCATCTCCGACTGATAAGACTGTACTTCGACAAAGCCTTTGAGCCATCTCACTGGTAAATCAACTTTTTTCTCGACGACAGATTCGAAGTTGCGCTTGAGCACCACCTCGCCAGTACCAACGCTCAGCCCCATGCGATCGCTATTGCGTATTGCTATCAAAGTAGACTTGAGCTGAGTGTTAAAGTCCACGTTGGTCGTGCCCTGACCCACCACTTGTCCTTTGTACGCGTCCGGCGAGATATCGACTCTGGCATAGGCGCTACAGCAGGCACTAAACCCTTCAAAACGCAGATAGCCACCACCACTAGTGACTACTGGATCGCTGGCTGCAATAATGCGCTTAAGCATTGCTGGTGGTGTATAAAAGCGTGAGCCCACCACCCTGGATAAAGCAAAGAGCATGAGAGCAGCCGGTCTAGGGTTTAGTACCTGACCTTCAAAAAAATATGGATAGCTATCAGCTTGCATAGAAGTTGCAAGCCTTAAACTCTCATGCTCATCACCGTTGCCAAGCTGGGAGTTGAAGCCATATCTAAAGCTGTGGCTGATGCTGGATGTGGACACTTATGGCCTCAGTGTGGTCTTGCGCTGATACTGTGTTTTGGCTTGTAATTTGGAGATTTTTGAATACTTTTAAGAAGACTGGCGTATTCAGTTTTAGCCTTAGCCAGCAGATTGTCTTTTGGGCATTTGCTTTGTCCAATAGCAATGGCGCGTTCATACCAGTCTTCTGCATGCATTGTGCGCTTGGTCTCCTTATAGATCGAAGCCCTCATTTGACAACCTTCAAAGATTCGACATGGACTTTTGCCGAATTCTCCTTCCAGGACGCGCCAGAGCTGTTGTTCGGTTACCTTTTGCTCGGTTGTTTTACCCATACTTTGATAGCACAGTGCAAGTGCATTAAGGGCCTCTGTACGAGACTGAATTTTTGTCGAGTTAAAAAACTTTGCTTGCGGTGAGGAATCTTGCTTTTCGCACAGGCATAGTTCTCTTTTATATAGAGATATGGCGTCCTCAAACTTGCCCTGCACTCGATACACGCCAGCTAGATGGTAAAGCGCATCCGTCATTTCGAATTCGCTTCTAAAACGGTTGTTATCTGCTGCGTCTAATGCAGCTTTATATGCGGTTTCGGACTCCTGGTATCGTGCAGTTTTATAGTATAAATCTCCCAGCTGCGAGTAGATGAATGACCTACCAAAAGACGGATAACTGCCCTTTTCAAGATCTAGCGCCTGCTTCAACAAGTCTTCCGCTTCTTGGTTATTGCCTGATTCATCGCAAGTCTCTGCCAGCGCTCGCAGAGTCGAGGTCAAATTCATTTGGCTTTGGTCTGTGAGCTGGGTCGATTTTGACTCAGTGTCTTTCTTGAATTGTTTTAGACTTTGACGCAAAACAGGATCCGCCTCTTTGTATTTTTTCTGCATGATCAGAAGTTGTCCGTACTTTAGAAGCGTGTTGGCATCCTCGCATCTTGCTAGAGCAGAATTGTCTACATCAATTGATAGCGCTTGTCTATAAAGACCAGCAGCTATTGACCAGGTTTGGGAGTTTTGTGAATATAATTCAGCTAGTTCGGCTTGTCGTTTGGCTATCTCTGCAGCTTGCGCTTGTGCCTTGACAGAGATGGTGAGTAGTTCTTTTCTTAGTGCAATAGCTTCTTTAGTTTGATTGTTATAACGATATGCCTCTGCCAAGTTCTCCATTGTAGCAATCATAGTTTTATCAGGGGATGTACCCGACTCGCGTTCGATTTTAAGAGCTCTTTCGTAGAACTGACGTGATTCTTCAGAGTTTGGCAGATCCTTTGTTTTGGCCAGTTCAAGAAGTGGTTCGATCAAGTCTGAGCTTTCTGGACCAGAAATCTGCTCCCTGATTTTTACAACCTGTTTGCAAATACGCTCTAAAGTTGTCCTGTCTAATTGAGTCCGATATCCTTCGACAATTCGCCACAAGGCGTTGGCCTTATCTTTGTTATCGTCTGGCATTTGCTCCGCTGTTTTTAAATCGCTGATTACCAGGTCTCTTTCCATAGAGAATAGTTTATAGGGTGGATAAAGTGCGGAATAAGTCTCTCTTACTACTTTATTGATGCCTTCAACTTGTGCAATGCAGTCCGAAGTAAAACTCAGACCAATAGTCGTTAGGGCCAGTAGGTGGAGTTTTTTCACAGCAACCTCAAGGTTTTAAGCACAACTGCCAAGCTCGATATTATATACTTTTAGCGGATAGCCTGGATCAAGAGCAAATGAGCGCCGTGGACGTACTAGAGCTTAATAGAGACTTCGGCTTAAATGGCGCGGTTGTCTTTAGCCAGGTGGATAGCGGTCTGATAAAAGCCAATATCCAGGCTCCCATTTGTACCGCAGAACTTTTTCTCCAGGGTGCGCATCTCACAAAATGGCAGCCAGCTGGCAGTGATGATGTGCTGTTTCTCAGTGCAAAATCGCTCTTTCAACCAGGCAAGGCCATTCGTGGTGGCATACCAGTTATTTTTCCGTGGTTTGGTGCTCGGACAAAAAATGATTTTTGTGATCGCACAGACGGTCCCGCACATGGCTTTGCTCGCACCACTAACTGGACTATTGTGAGCACAGAGATAAAAGCAGATAACCTTGTAATCGTGCTCAAGCTCAAGCCAACTGCAATTAGTCGTGAGTTAGGTTTTGATCAGTTTACCGTGCTCTATGAAATAACCCTGGGTAAGGAACTTAACCTCAGTCTAAGGGTAGTAAATAACTCTGCTAAAGCAATGCAGTTTGAAGAGGCCTTTCACACATACCTTGCTGTTGCGGATATACGGCAAACAGTTCTTGGTGGCGTGGGTGGTCATACTTACATTGACAAAACAGATGAGTATAAACAGAAGAAAGAGTCATTTCTCATTTTGCTGGAAGGTGAGACTGACAGAATCTATTTAAATGCAATCAATCCTGTGATGGTAGTCGATGAGGGCGGTCGGCGACGAAATATAAATATAGACAAGAGTAATTCTGGAACCACCGTCTTTTGGAATCCCTGGGCCGAAGCAACCGCCAAAATGGCAGACATGGAGCCAGATGGCTGGCAGCGTATGGTCTGTGTCGAGACAGCCAATGCTGGCGTCAATGCCATAGTACTTGGACCTGGTCAGAGTCACACTATGCAAGCGACAATATCTATAGATTCCAATTGAGCTGGATCTCTTTTGCAATCAAGCATTGTATGAGAAATTGGCCAGGTTTTTCTCATTTGATAGGTTTTTTAAAAGAGAACACTAGTCGGTGCGCTTGCTAATAATTAGTTATAAAAAGCTCGTTGCCGATTTTGCTTTCTTTTTTGAGATTGCAATTATTCATACCGTATTGCAGCTCCCAGTTTTGAATTTTGGCAAAGCTATATAGCTCTCTTATCTCAGGGCAATCATCGTAGGTGATTAAAAAGCGATGATTGGTTTTAGCCAGTAATTTAGCCAGTTTCCAGTGGTCAAAAGCATGCAGACTGCCATCTTTGCCATAGAGTTTGGTGGCAGTAAAATACGGCGGATCTAAAAACAAAAATACATCATTACCGTCAGCAATGATTGGTTCTTTAAAGTCTTCGCAGGTGATGCGTGTGCCGCTCAGAGCCTCAGGCATAGGCGCTAGCCTATCTACGGATGAGGCAGTAAATCTTTTGATGGCAGCGCCCGCACTAAAGCCACCAGCTCTGGTGGTACCACTAAAAGTGACTCGGTTAAAGAAGAAGAATAGAAAAGCCTGTCTGTAATTGTCTTCCGGTTCTTCCTTGCGTACTTTGAGAAAAAATTCTTTGATTTCCTCGGCTGATTTAAAGTTTGCACGCAGGCTCTCCAGCTCAGTGATCATGCGTGCACATGTGGCTGGGTCCTGTACTGCTTGCCAGAAGCTGGTCAGTTCTTCGAATTTGTCATTGATCCAGTAAGACTGAGCAAAGTCATTGCTTTTGGCGTAAAAGTAAACGCTGCCACCGCCAACAAGAGGCTCGCGGTATTCGCCAGCCTTAGCAGGTAGCATCTTGGCTATCTTATCGATAGCTTTTTGTTTGCCACCAGGATAACGCAGGGGTGAGCGATATTTTTTGCATATCTCACTGACTGCTAAAGGCGCTCTGTCACTGCCTTCGGTCATTGTTTTTTCGAGTAATTCTGCTTCTGTCATGGCAACATAATAAAGCCAAATGACCACTTTGTCTCTGATAATTTATTACTGGTGCCGCGCATATCTTGTGGGTGCATTTTGTATATGCGGTGGATGTGCGATGATGCGCTTTTGTGTATGCGCAATTTGCAGGACTTGCGCAGGTCTACCGTGCCTTTACCTGCAAGCTGCGCACATTGAGTACGCCGTTGATGCTTGAGATCTCATCAATGACCGACTGAGGAGCAGCCTCTCCCAGGTCGAGCATGGTGCAGGCGATTTCGCCGCGAGAGCGGTTAAGCATATCGAGGATGTTGATATTGGCATTAGCTACTGCTGCCGAGATGCGTTCGATCATGTGCGGTACGTTGGCATTTGAGATGATCATCCGATTGGCACCGGTGGAGGGCATCTGCATCTCGGGGAAGTTTACTGAATTGCGTATTGTGCCGGACTCAAGAAAGTCTCTAATTTGATCTGCCACCATGATGGCGCAGTTTTCTTCAGCTTCTTCGGTCGAGGCACCAAGGTGTGGCAGGCTTATTACCTTAGGATGATCCTTCATAGAGTTTGTTGGAAAATCACAAACATAGCCTCTTACTTTGCCGCTCTCAATGGCGGCAAGTACTGCTTGCTCATCGGCAATAGCTGGTCTGGCAAAGTTGAGGATAGTAATGCCCTGTCTGGCTTTGGCAAGGCGTTTTTCGTCGATTAGGTTTTTGGTTTCGTTGAGTAGTGGCACATGCACGGTAACAAAGTCAGACGACGCTAATACTTCGCTCATGGAGCTAACGCCGCGCACATCAGAGTGTAATTGCCAGGCATTGGTGACAGTTATATGAGGATCGTAACCTATAACTTTCATTCCCAGAGCCAGTGCTGCGTTTGCTACTCTGACACCGATGGCACCTAGTCCCACGACCCCGAGAGTGCGACCGGCCAGTTCTATGCCTACATAATTTTTCTTTTGCGCTTCGACAATCTTGTCGATTTCTTCATCTGTGCCAACGAGGGTCTTGGTAAATTGCCAGGCCGGTCCGATATTGCGAGCAGACATGAGCATCGCTGCCAGGACTAGCTCTTTGACGGCGTTGGCATTGGCACCAGGTGTATTAAACACTGGTATACCAAGCGCTGATAACTTATCTACGGGTATGTTATTGACCCCAGCGCCGGCTCTGCCAACTGCTTTTAAGCTGGCTGGTAGTGTCCATTCCTTCATATTAAAAGAGCGCAATAGCACCGCATCTGGTTTGCTCACCTCGGATGCTATTTCGTACCTGTCTCTAGGTAGCCTCTCAAGACCAGCTACACAGATATTGTTTAGCGTGAGGATTTTGTACATGATGCTACCTTTGCTGCTTGCTATTTATGTTTTTGCGAATTGAATTTTATTGACACGGGAGCCAATTATTGTTTGGCACCGAGCTATCCATTGTCTGCTACTGCGCCCTTATCCGATGCTTTGGTCAAACGCATGGATAAAGTCAGCCAGAGCCTGCACCCCTGCTACGGGCATGGCGTTGTAGATACTGGCGCGCATCCCACCAATCGATCTGTGACCAGCTAGAGTGAGCAGATGCCTTTCCTTGGCTTGAGCTAAAAAGTCTTTTTCGAGGTCTGGTTTTTTGTCGAGTGTTGATTGCTTGATAAAAAATGGCACGTTCATCAGTGAGCGGCAAGATTTATCTACGCGATTTTCAAAATGATTGGAGCTGTCAATGGCTTGATAAAGCAGATTGGCTTTTTCTAGATTTTGTTTATACATGGCTTTGATACCGCCATTGTCTTTGAGCCACTTAAAGGTCAATCCAGCTATATACCAGCTGTAGGTCGGCGGTGTATTGACCATGGAGTCGTTAGCAGCCTGGGCTGTGTAGTCAAATATCGACGGTGTTACAGGTAGTGCCCGGCCTAGATGGTCTTCATGGACAATGACCAAAGTCAGACCGGCCGGTCCAAAATTCTTTTGTGCACCAGCATAAATAAGGGCGTACTTAGAGACATCTAGTGGTCTGCTAAAAATATTAGAGGATACGTCCACCACCAGCGGCGCATCAACTTCTGGCACATGGTCAAACTCCACACCGTGGATTGTTTCATTGTCACAATAGTGGAAGTACGCTGCCCCTTTTGCCTGACGCCATGTGGAGCGCTCTGGAATACTCTCAAAATTAGCGTCTTTGCCACTTGCTACCAGATTGGCTTTGCAATACCTTTGAGCTTCTTCAAAAGCCTTTTGTGACCAAAATCCGGTGACCAGATAGTCAGCTCGGTCTTTTCCTGCCAGGAGATTCATCGGTATGGCTGCAAATTGGCCAGATGCACCACCTTGCAAAAATAGGACTTTGTAATTATCAGGCACCGCCAGTAGTTCTCTCAGTCCGGCCTCAGCGTCCTGAGCGATTGATGCAAACTCTTTGGAGCGGTGAGACATTTCCATTACCGATACGCCAGTACCGTGCCAGTCGAGCATTTCCTTTTGCGCTGTTAGCAACACATCCTCAGGCAGTACGCCAGGACCGGCGCTAAAGTTAAAAGGTCTGTTAGTTGTTTTTGCTACGACTGACACGGTGCCTCACTTTTATAAAGGTAAAGTCAGGGCAATTGCCCTGACTTCTGAGTTACTAGCGTTTTTTTGCTTCTTTTTCTTTTTGCTTGAGAGCTTTTTCTTTTAGTTTGGCATTGTCCTTGACCATTTTTTCTCTATCTTTGCTGGGCATATCGGTGCGCAGATTGAGGTAATAGTCATACTGCTGGACAGCCTCTAAGAGAGCCGCTGAGTTGGGGTTTTTGGACTTTTCGAGGGCTCGACCAAGCCCATATCTGGCATCAGCCAGAGTGGGATTGGCTGCCAGTGCGTTGCGATACTTAGAGATAGCTCCATCAAACTGATTCTTTTTGCTCAGTTCGTTGGCTACTCTGTTTTCTTCAACGGCTGTTGCTCTAGATTGAGTCACTTTGGCCAGACCGGCAGTAGAGCGGTCGGCAGAGCCACCAAGAGTCAGACCCTTCTTATAGGCTGCTTCGGCGTTGTCTAGGTCTTTGACCATCAAGGCAATATCAGCTACAGCGTATGTTTGCTTAGGATCGGTTTGATCATTCAAGACTTGCTTGATCATGTCCGATGCTTTGGCAAAGTCACCAGTGGCTTGCAGCGCTTCAGCATAAGCAATGCGCTCACCATCATTGGTGGGCTGTGACATGGTAGACAGGTCTGGTTTGATACCACTGAGTGATGTCAGTTTTGACTTGGCTAGTTGCAATTCCATATCGACTGGATTGAGTTTGATAGCTTCGTCTAGAGTCTTGATTGCTGTGTCGTAGTCGTTGCTAGCAAGCAAGGCACCGACAGCGGCTTTTTGAGCCTTTTGATATAGTGCCTGACTCAAGCCTTTTACTGCTTGTGGGTTGTTAGGACTCATTGAGAGGATCATGCGGTAGTTTTTGATGGCATCATCCGGCTTTTCTAGTTTGAGTGTGGTATCAGCGATACGCATACGCAAATCCAGGTTGTAAGGTATCTGAGTCAAACCAGAGCGCAAGTCTGCCAGTGCCAACTCCAGATCGCCTCTCTCCATACGGATATCAGCCATACGGATATAAGGCTCGGCGTTTTCGGGCTTGATCATTGTGGACTTTTGGTACTCATTGATGGCAGCTACCGAATTGCCCTGAGTTTGATAAGCCTGACCAAGCATCATGCGGGTGGGCCAGCTGTTGGGAAACTGATAAAGAGAGATGTTTAGCTCTTTGATAGCATCATCAACGCTACCTTGCTTAAGGAGCGTAGCGCCAAGACCAAAGTGGGCGCTGGAGTTGCCAGAGTTGAGGTTGATAGCTTGCTGGAAGCTCTGTTGTGCTTCTGCCAGTGAGCCTGCATCAAGTTTGCATTGACCGAGAGCTGAGTAGGCGTATGAATGTTGTGGGTCAAAATTGACAGCATTGCGAAACTCGCTCGATGCTTCATCTACTTTGCCTTGCTCTTTCAGTACGCAACCCAGGGCATAGTGCGCTTCAGCTGCCGCAGGAGAGAGTTGCACCGCACGTCTAGCATAATCTTCGGCTTGTTTGAGATAGCTGTCTTTCATCGCTCTGACAGAGCCAGAAGATGACTGCAAGCGATTGAGCTGAATTGTTGCCTTACCAGCATATGCCAGGGCGTTGTTAGGATCGTTTTGCAAGACACGATCAAATTGTTCGTCGGCGCCGTCTAATTTAAATTGTTTGGCAAGAGCAATGCCCAGACCAACTGTAGCCTGCATGTCAGTGGGATTGTTGACAAGTACTTCTCTAAAAGTACCTTCGGCTTCTACATATTTGCCTTGAGAGAGCAGTTTTTCGGCGGGCATGATGTCATGTTTGACGCGCCCGGTGAGCACTTGACCGCTATCTGGAGTACCAAAGATTGGTGGTTGGCTGCCCGGATTAGGGATACCAGGCACTTGAGCTAAATACTGAGCGTTAGATGGTGTCATCAACATCAATGCCCCAGCCAGAGCCAGTGTGCTTGATTTGCCAAGCGAAATCTTGATTGTCATGCGGTCGCCTCTCCTAAGAGTAATTCCTCTCAAAGGATACAGGTCTTGTCAGCCCAAAATAATAAGTTTGGGCGAGGCTTTTACAACTATTTGCCATTACCTTTGACAACAATCAATGCTACTTCTGGCGGTGCTAAAAATCTAATCGGTAGAGCCGTCATGCCAATACCGCGGCTGACAAATATGTCGGTATTTTGCTCATGATAAAGACCGTACTCAAATTTTTTGCCCAGACTGGACTCGGTCACTAAAGCACCATAAAACGGCACCCTTACCTGTCCACCATGGGTATGTCCGCACAAAAACAAGTCAAAGTTGTCTTTTAGGGCGCTAAACATGCCATCCGGATAATGATTTAGCAAGATACTGTAATCTCCTGGTGTTTTGCCACCAAGGGACTGATAGGGATAACGCCACTCACAAAAGAAGCCGTCAACAAATACGCTCATATCACGGACTTTAACCAGTGTGCCTGTGCCCTCAAGCAGCACAAAGCCATTTGCTGCAAATTGTTTTGGGTCAAAGGACCGGTAGTCATCGTGATTGCCAAAAACAGCATAGCCAGGGGCAATTTTACTGAGCTGACTGAGTAGTCCATCAAACTGTTTATATCCCCGCGCATTGTTGGTGGCATCCCCGGTAAAGACAATTAAGTCCGGCTTTAAATCTCGTACTACTTGAATGAGCTTGTCATCTGTGCGCACCACACCATCACAGTGCAGGTCTGTTAAATGCACTATGCGCAGTGTTTGCCCCTCCTTGATTTTAGGGCTTGTGATATTGACCTCAGTAGTACTCAATTGATAGGGTTCAAACCAGCTGTATACAAAGCATACAAAGCCGACTGCGCTCAAAGCAACTGAGAGTATTTCCCACTTATTTATTAGTTTCTTTTTGGCAATTTTGACTAGAGCCAGGGCGCCAAAATACGGAATAGCAAAAATCACAAAAAAGACAATGCTACTGCTAAGTTCAAGGAGTGCTTCTAAAATCTTTTGCAATACATCTCCGTCTTGCAGACTATGATTGAGTCTGGCTCGAACTACTTAGCAAAGTATTTAGAACATCTCCTATCTTGTGATGCAATAAAAAATGACCTTCACCAGGGACCACTTCCAGTATAGAACCTTTGATATTATCTGCCAGATAGAGTGCCGCTGATAAAGGGCAGATTGCGTCGAGCTCACCGTGATAAATATGGACGGGGATTTTGATTTCACTTAAGGCAAAGCCCCAGTGCTGAGCCACTGCCGCATAGTCATCAACGACACCATAACCGCCTTGAGCGACAGACTCAATGATAAATTTGCTACCCTGCGATGTTGATAATGCCTTGATGATAGTGCGATCTGGCGCAGACTGGACTTCTCTTTCTAATTCCATTTTGATCAAAGCCGGCGGCAGTTTGCCTGCACAGCAAAGCAAGGCTGCTAGTAGCCAGCGCCAGGCTTGAGGACAGGTTAAAAGTAGCCTGTCTGCCATTAGACCCAGTGCCTTAACTGCCTCATGGCTATCAAAAGTCATAGCACTGCCTATGGTGGCTACATTGGTTATACGCTGCGGTATCTGATAAGCACAGGTGAGCGCATAAGGACCACCCACCGACCAGCCCATTAGCGGCACTCTGTCAATTTGTAATTGATCAAGTAGCTCCACCACATCTTTTGCCCAGTCGGCCATAGTGCGACCTGCTTGGCGACTGCTCTGGCCAGTGCCAGGTCGATCTGGGGCTATGATATAGAGCCCAGCTCTGGCACAGTGCTCGTAAGCAAAGCGGATATCGAGTCTGCTACTCATACCACCATGGAAGTAGAGCACAGGCTTACCAGCAGGGTCGCCATAAAGTGCATAACCCAGCTGACGGCCATCAGTCAAAGTGATGACATGCTCACTTTGCCAGGGCGCAGTGCCTTGATGCATTGTTATGCCTTATCTTGAGTGTTAGATTGCTTTTGCTCAAGGACGGCATGTCCTGTGACATTTTGCTTTTTGACATGGCTCAAGATCCAGTCTACTGTCTTTTGTTTAAGATGGTTGACTGTCTGTCTGACCGGGCTCATACCAAGTACGTGGTAAACCTCATGCATGCGCGATAGCAAAAATCTTGTCTTAAGCACACAGTAGACTTTTACTTCTCTGGTGCCGGGCATCTCAGGTCTGTACTTGCTTTTGTGCCTGGCAAGATTTTTAAAGTTGTAGAGATAATTGGCTTTTTCGAAGCTGTACTGGAAGTGTGCCTTAAGCAATTTGCTGTGGTTGAATTCATCGTTGTCATCAACTTTAGCAAGTGGTGAGAGTCCCAGTGAGAGAAACTTTTTGCCCTCACTTTTAAACTTGTCCATAGCATCAAGAATGATAACGTCAACGAGACTATAAGAGCGCTCCAGATTGCTGCGCAATTGATTTGCTATGTAGCCCACAACTTCGCCGTTTTGATACATCGGATCAAAGATCACAAAGCCGCAGATTTTGTTCTCGAGCACTGCCACAAATTTGCGCACATCTACTTCGTCTACATAGACTATCGGTCTGACAATAAATTGCATGTCAGTGTTATTTACGACTTTTTCTTTGAGCCAGGCATCGGATACTTTTTTAAATGCCTTAAAGAGATACTCGTCGACGGTTTTGATCTCGATTATCTGTATGCCATCGCGCTTAGCGTTGTTGCGGGCCTGTCTCAGACCCTGTTTTTTATTACCGCTGAGAGTAAAAGTATCAAGATCGATAATTGTCTCTACACCCAGCTCATTGGCGCAAAAGCCTCTGGCGTTAAGGATTTTGGCAGTCTCATGGCTGGCATGCAAAAAAATCGGGTCATTTTTTTCTTGCAAAAATTGATCGATAAGTTGCTCTAAATTGCTGTCTGCACAAATAGGATCTGCCAGGACGCAGACCGAATGTGGGTCGGCGCTGAGTGGTACATAGGCGATGTAACCTAGATCCTCTCTCATAAAGTATTGCATGCCTGACTGCAGTGAAGAGTAAGCCAGACTGCCTTTGCCGTACTGTTTGAGTGAGGCAAATCTAAACTTAGAAGTGAGAGTGCGATTGCCGGTCAGTTTAAGGGCTGTCTGGAGTGACTCCTGCGAACATTTGATAGACGTCAATGTCTTGCCCAGACCGTTGCGAGTGATACTCAAGTCTTGAATGACTTTGAGGCTCTGGGTGAGGTTTTGAGGCTTATCTTTTTTGTCCATGACTACTCTCTCGTCTTTGTCAGCCAATTATAAGGCAGATAATTGTAGTTTGTCCTTGTCAGGGCAGCTCGAATTCACCAATCAAAGGCAGGTGGTCAGAGCCCAGGTCGTCGCCAGTCTGCACATTTGTTGTCTTGACTTGATCACCGCAAAAGAAGTGATCGATTGGTATCAGTGGCAAAACCCAACGGGCATTCCATGTACAGTTTGGGCCAAAGCTCTGGCTGGCATGGCGCAGTTTGCCCTGGCGCAAAATCTGCAAAAAGTTATCCGACCATGGTGAGCAATTAAAATCTCCAGCCAGAATAAGTGGATAAGTGGTTTTTCTAGCTATATTTGCAAGTGTGATAAATTCGGCGTTGCGTTCGTTTAGATATCTTGGGGTGGCGGCATGCACTGCTATAAGCTTAAAGTGCGACGGGGCATCAAACTCTAGCTCCAAAAAGGGGTGCTTGAGTGTGCTTTGCACAATAGTTGCTTTGCTCTCTTTTATAGGAAATTGACTGAATACTGCTACACCACAATCGTCTTGAAATGAAATGTAATTGTAGGCATAACCAAGCTTTGGCATTTGCGCTTTGAGATTGTCGTACCAACCCTGGTCGAGTTCAGTAATTACGACAAAATCAGCATTTTGCTTTTTAGCATAGTCAAAAAACTTTTGATATTGTTGGTTTTCGTAGGCGCATGGATTGTATTCCAGCACCTTAATAGGGATCTGAAAATTGAGTGTCTGAGTCAATCCTGCTTTGCTATAAAGATTGAGGATTGGTTGCAAATTAATTACAGCGACAAGTCCAATGATAAGCGCCGCTATATTGGACTTTCGCAATAGCGCCACAACAAAGCAGATAGGTAGCAATATGGCATAGTAGATACGCAAATGGCTCGCTAGTTCGCCAATGGGAATGCGGCTGAATGACGCCATTAGCGTTATCGTGACAAGAGCAATCCAAATGATCTTAAATGCGAAGTTAACCATGGTTGCTCATTCGATTAGTCGAGCCGGGTTTGATTCTGCGCTGCCTGGTATAGCTCTAAAATAGTCGAGAATTTTTTGGATGTCATTTTTGCCCATTTTGATCCCGACAAATGAGCCTATTAGTATCGCCAGTGGTGTTACTACGCAAACTATCAACAGTCCCATTTTATTGCTGAGAGTAATGCTTGATGCAGAAAAAATAAAGGCATTGCTCAGCACAAATAACAACAAGATGGAAATAAAAATGAAAGTAGCTCTGGTCTTCATATCCACGTCAAAATCAAATTCAGCCGCACAATGCTCGCCTTTAGCGATGATTTTACCTTGGGCTATTGGTGCCACCGAATTACGTGTATTGTTGCGTCCCCAAGCTATCTCAAAAGTGTCTTCCTCGATTTTGCCTCTGAATGGTTTTTGCATAAAAGGGATACCAGCAATGGCGCTGGTATCCCTTTTGAGTTGTTCTTTTAGTTGCTGAGCCGATATCGGTAAGTCGAATCGATATCTTTTGCGTCCGTAGGGCTTGCCTAAACGCTCTGCTATTGACGGTTTGTCATCCTGGATAATCTTGGGCTGATAATCTGTCAAGGTATTCACTCTTACTCAGCTATGAGCATTTAGAGTACCAGATCTTTATCTACTACCAACGGCTATTGGTACAGGCACGGCTACTTGTTTGGCCACCGGCACAGCAATAACAACAGGCTCAGCTGGTTTGACCGCTACAGGTGACTTTGATTTGCGACCAGGATTAATACGATTGACCAGACCAAGTTTCTTCATTGCGCTAATAGTTAGCCACGAAACATCAAATTCGTGCCACTTCTCGCCAGTCTTTGCAGCACCGGGATCGTTGTGGTGATTGTTATGCCAGCCTTCGCCAAATGCCATGAGCGCTACCCACCAGACGTTGACGCTATCGTCAGCCATCTTGTAGTTTTTGTAGCCTAGCTTTGGCATGTGGCAGACAACATTGAGCAAAAGTGGAATTTGCAAAATAAGCAAACCTGATACCACTGTTGCAAGCGCTGCTTGCCAGCCAAATACAGCCCAGATAGCCACTCTTACTAGAGTATTTAAAATGATGTTGACAGCAAGACCTTTGTACCAGTTGCCACCTTGCTCTAAAAATCTGTAGATAGGATCGTTGGTCAGATCTTTTGATTGTTTGAGGGGGTCAATATGTGCAGGATAAGTCTTGTGGTTGATCCAGCCTATGTAGGCATTTGTGATACCACCAAACTCAGGTGAGTGTGGATCTAGGGCGGTATCAACGTGACGGTGGTGCGCTCTGTGCATTGTTGCCCACCACAGTGGTGAGCCGTGATATGCCAGATAGCCACCCAGTACGAAGAAGTATTCTACAAACTTAGGACAGCCAAATGAGCGGTGCGAAAGTAAACGGTGATAACCGATAGTGATACCTAGACCACTCCAGCAAAAGAAGAATAGAAATACAGCGAGGGTTTCGTACATAGTGTCCTCATTTATTGATAGCAACTTTGATTGCTACGCAACCTTGTTGCTACTTAGGCCGCCGAAGTATTAATTGCCTAACACCTCGACCAACTTGTATATCAAAGATATATGCTTTTGCGCTGGGCGCTACCGATACAGGGCGGTTTCCGGTCTGCCTCGGCGTATATCCTGACTTCTATCTGACTGCTCAACAAATTTGTCTTGCCACTTAGCGGCTTTTAACAAATCAAAAAATTGTTCGAGCGTCTCTGGCACTTCTGCCACCTGCAAAACTCTGCGACCATCATTATCTGGTGAAGGATACTGATTAAAGATGATCTTGTCGATTTCCATGCCTTGATTGTTGTAAAAGTTTAGAAGGGCCAGTCCGACTTCTTTAGAAACCGTCGCCTTGTCTTTTACCTGCCAATCTCTGAGGATAGTTCGACCGATGCCGATAACGAAATAAGCACGCTCTTTTTCGTACTTAGGCTCATCTATAAAGAAAGCCCAGCTGGTTTCGTCTACATTGTCAATATAGGGTTCGCAGCGTATTTGAAAAAGCCTGCCGGAATTAGAAGTGATGGACGTTGGTCCAAAACCCGAATTCATCAGGTGAATTTCTAAAACTCTGAGTATGTGAGCATTGAAGCTCTGTCCCTTCTTGTCTGCTTGCAGTTGAAGCTGCTTGCGGTACTCGTCAGGGAGCCTGATGCTGATATTCGATGTCTTTTGTTTGTCTTCGCCCATTTGTAATCACTTTTGCACTGACTGCAATGCAATTTGTAGTCATGTAACTACAATAGCATCGGGTCGGTTAAAAAGGGAAGGCCTTTTAACCCTGAGTTTTGTAAATTAACGGCTTTAGTCCTAGTTGTGCGGCTTAAGGTAACCAGTTATTTGCTCGCCCCTGTATGCCATACTTACCTGACATCCGTATAGTACATTTGCCGCATACCCTTTTGAAATACCTATATGACTACGCCATCATCGTCACCTTTACCCGCGCCTGGAGCAAAAGCGCAATCCACATCTGCTAATGCCTGGCTCTTTATTGACTTTGACAATACGATGATGGGCACAGAGTTTTTGGCAATACCGACGCTGGTGGACCGCTTTAACCAGCTCTACGGTGCAAAAACAGCTCATTTGCTCACAACCGAGGAGTTTCAAGAGTACTTTGGTGGACAGGCCAGGCAGTCGCTTTGCCAAAACCTGAGCAAACATTTTGGCATTGACGTCATATATGAGGACCTCTATGACAGTCGAGAGTGGCGCATGATGCAAGCTCTCAAAACAACACCAGTGCAAATGGCGGTGGGATTGATTGAGACTCTCAGAGCTTTTAGAGAGCGTGGATTAAAGCTTGCTTTTGTCTCCAACAATCCGATCATGCGTGCCTTTGCCGCTATGCGCAGTGCCACCAATGGTCAGGGTGAAGACCTTGCCGCGCTCTTTGGTACTGCCTACTTTGAGGCTGGTGATATCCAAAAACCCAAGCCCGATGTCTATCTGCGTGCCCTGGAGCAGGTAGGAGCAGATGTGGCTTTGAGCTATGCTGTCGAAGACAGTGTCTCTGGTGTAAAGGCTGCGGTAGCTGCTGGGCTCAAGACTTTTGGTTATACAGGCTTTGGCAATGACCCAATCAAAGATCAAGACAAGCTAATCAAAGCCGGTGCTCATGCCTGCTTTAGCGATTGGCGCGATTTTTTGTCAATGATTTAGCAATTTCGTCGATTTGCTTTAGATGTATTTGTTCATGCAAACCAGCCAGGCATAACCATTGGTGCAGATTGATTGGTCCAAACCAGGGATGGTTATAAGTGTTGGGTTTGTGCTCAAACTCTCTGAGTGGTTTTACCTTTAATAAAAATTTGTGCGTAAAGTCTCTGTATTGCAAAATACATAGCTCGCCGGACAACTGGCCTGTCGGCTTTACTGCGGCTACGTCTGCGACAAACGGTACCTCTTTATCAAAAGCTAAATGCTCAATTACATCAGCCATCAGGTTGCCTACTATGATCAGGTGCTCGAGCACCATAGATGATGACCAGTACCTTGAGCTGTCTTCAATGCCTTGTAGTGGTTTGACCAGTACTGGTTTTTCTCTAAGTGGCTGGGGGATGGCTTCTGTAGCCTGGATCAGTTTATTTGCAGTAATCTCAAAGTGGGCTGTCGCCTTACTAAAGTCATGCAAGCGGCAAAATGCAGGAAAGAGAAAATGTTTAGCAGTAAATAGCTCCAATGGAGGTAAGCCTGCTCCTGGTGGTTGGAGCTTTGGCGGCAAATCGTTTGTGGTATCTGATTGGATGGTCATTTCGTTATAGTCTACAGAGCCAACCAAAGTGTATCTCTAAGTAGCTCCTTTTGACACTATTTTCGAGGCGAGTGCTGTCCAAGCCACCAATTTGTGCAGGAGTGTGACAGTTGGGGCCTGGGATGTTAAAGCCTTTATCCTCGGGGCATAAGGGAGTAGTTGCCGGGGTGGTATGCAATGCCTGTGCGGATTTTACTAGCTCTATCACTGTTTTTATCGTTGCCTCTAGCGGCATCAGCTCAAGCCTTTATGGAGGCTGGTGGTGTTTATGCTGGTGTTGCTGGATTGGGTGCGGGGCTTGCTGCCAGTCAAAACCATGGACAGGCTCTAAAATCAAGCTACGAGTTGGCGATACAGGCGCAGCAGGCACTGGTAGCGCAAAACAAAGCAATCAGCCAATACCTCAAACTCGGCACTGAGTACGAGGCAAAAAAAGATTGGGCTGCCGCAGAGAAGTGTTTTAAATATGTACTGCAAGTGGTCAATCGACGAGATGGACCAGGCAGTCCCAACGGCTTACCTGCTCTCAAACACTTAGTAAAAATCAATGTCGCTCAAAACAAAATAGATGATGCCATTGGTCTGCAAAAGACAGTTGTAGCTTTTACTCAGGCTGCCAAAAAGGCTGACCCGCAAGCTGTCATTAAATCTAAACTCGATCTCTCCAATCTCTTTATCCAAAAGGGTGATTATGCAAGCGCTGAGCCAGTCTTGCAACAGTCTGTCACTACCTGCAGTACCGCTCCAGCGACCAGTTGCACTAACGAGAGACGCGTGACACTGCGCACTTACAGCCAGGTCTTGCGTAAACTAAAAAAAGATAGCGAAGCTGACAATGTCGATGCCACTCTCAAAAAACTTGACGACGAAGATCTAGCGAGCACAACCAGCGCGCCCAACAAAGCTGATAGTAACGGTGTCGATGTGGCGTCCAAAGAAAATCAAGCAGTAACGCCCTTGCAAAAAGAGACGGCAACCAGAGAACCTGGCCCTAGAGAGACTGGAGCTGCTCAATCAATCGCAGGTGGAGCAAGCACGGATGCAAAATCCGGCAGCCAAAATGGTGCAAGCAATAATGCGGCGGATAACTCAAAATAGCTTATGAGTGCCGAGCCTATTAAGCCAGATCCTTTGCAAAATGAGCTGCCCAAGCAGTATCGAGTCTTGGGCAAAATCAAATCTGGTGGCATGGGTGCCATATACAAGGTTGAAAATACTTTTACTCAGCAAATTTGCGCGGTCAAAGTAATGAAGGCTGACCAGTCCGAAAATGAAATACTACGCAAGCGTTTTATTGTAGAAGCAAAAGCTGCCAGCTTGTTGCAACATCCGCATATCTGTCAAACCTATGACTTTGGCATAAGCGAAAACAACGTACTCTATCTAGTCATGCAGTGGCTGGATGGTATCAGTCTTGAGCAAAAGGTATCGCGTGATGGTCCTGTATCAGTGCAGGAGACAACTGTCATTTTTATGCAAGTGGCAACAGCACTGGCCCATGCCCACGAGCATAATGTGGTGCACCGCGATCTCAAACCTGACAACATTATGCTCAGTCGTGATCGCTCGGGAGGCGGCACCACTGTCCATATAGTTGATTTTGGTATCGCCAAGATGGTCAAAGATGATGGCGCAACTCCCACCAACGATGGGCTTACTAGAGTCGGTGCTCTTATTGGTACACCAGCCTATATGAGCCCAGAGCAGGCGATGGCATCTAGGGTCGACGCGCGCTGCGATGTTTATGCCCTTGGTTGTGTGATGTATTTTGCCTTAACTGGTAACCCACCTTTTACCTCAAATAATGTTATGGATCTGTTGTATAAGCATGTCCACAGCGCGCCACCAGAGTTTGATCCGGCTCTAAAGATACCTAATGCGATGAAGTCAATCGTCCTCAAGTGCCTTGAGAAAAAGCCTGAAGATCGCTATCAGTCAATGACACAGGTATGCACTGATCTAAAGAAGCTGACCAAAGGTGTAGCTGTAGAGCGCAAGTTATTAGCCAAAGACCGCAAACTTATTTACGGACTGGTCAAAATGTGTGCCATTTTTTTTGCTGCTTATCTGCTAAGTGTGTTTGGCAATCTAGCCATCCAAAATCTTAATGACACTGTCAAAAAAGATAGTGTGGCTAAGGTCGGTACTAATAAATCTCTCACGGGTAGCTCAAAAGGCGCCAGTGGCTCTGGCACTACTGGTAGTGCTAATAAGAGTCAAAGGCGCCGTCAGAGGTAGTAGTTGTAGTAGTTTTAGCAGTTGTCACTATCACCACAAGCGCATGCGAGGATTGCGCGTAACTACTTCTCTACACGCCTGTCTAGGGTGTGTAGGTTGTAATTCGATATCTCTTGATGTCCCAAATTTTATCGGTTCTGGTGTCTTAATTTGAGGCACAAAACCTTTTGGTAGCTCACCTTTACTCTCAAAGTCCGAGACCAGTTTAAGCAGCTTCTGCTCATAAGATTTTGTCTGCTCATTACTATATCCATTTACTAATGCGCGCTCTAGCTGTAGTCGCTCCACTGGCGTTAGATTTTGTTTTGACATACTTGCCATTTTTTGCTCGGCAGCAAGAGTAAGTTTGTTGACCTGTGCAGTCATCGGTCCGGGCTCAATAAGCCTATATCTGCATGTATCAGGATCATAATGCTTACGACGACTGCCATAGGTTTCCTTCCGTTCCTTTTCTTCTTGCAGATAGGCGGCGCGCTGTTCTGGTGTGAGACCGGCAATTACAAGCTCTTTGACCTTATCGTGCAGAGTCTGTCCGACTCCCAAAATCTCTTTGGCTTTGTCTGTGAGATAAGGGATGCCATCTTTTCCAATATCTGTTGGGCGTTTGCCAAATTCTGGCAGACCTACTTGCTCGTCGATGGTTGGGACAAGGAGCAGATGCTCAAAAGGGGTCTCACCAATTATTCTATGTTCTCCCTTATCTTTAGGAGCCACTGCACCAAAAACCTTTTTCCAACTGACTTGCGCCTCTGCTCCATACATACTGCTACTTAGATTATGAGGCTGCCCCTCACTGGCCAGAGCAGGTGTTTGTTCGATTGACTTGACTGGTGCAAGTTGCTCAAAATTTGACATAAGAAAACCCTCCATACCTCTTGGGTAAAGTAATGCTGAAGGGGGTGTACTTACCTATTGTGATAAGCTTCAGTTAGCGTCAAATTAGTCGATAACAATGTCAAACTCATGTCAGCCAAAACAACAATTTGGTTAACTGTCGATTTGGTATTAGTCTCAAGCGTAGTGCATCGGCACAGCAATGGACTCGATGTTGCGCACATCGTCATCAGTCAATTTGAGATCCAGAGCGGTAAGGTCTAGCCGCATGTGCTCCATATTAGTGGTGCCTGTCAGTGGTAGCATGCCCAGGTGCATAGCAAAACTAAAAATAACAGGTGCCACACCGGTACCAAGTCTGCGCGCTATATCTTGCACTATGCGGTCATTTATATATTGACCATTGGCAGTAAGAAGTGAAAAGCCTTGATAAATGATGTTGTGTTTTTTGCAGATATCTCTTACTTCTCTATCCCAGCCAACAATGGCATAGCAACGGTTTTGCACCATCATTGGTTTTACTCTGGCTTTGAGACAGAGCTCACTGAGTTGTTCTGCGGTGACATTACTGACACCAATCATGCGCGTCTTGCCCTGAGTATACAGGTCCTCTATTGCTGTCCAGACCTCCCAGTCTGCCGCCCCAAGACCATTGCGCGAGTATGGTCCATGTAATACGTAAGAGTCGACACAGTCAGTGTGCAGGTGCTGTAAGGAGCTATCCATTGACTGCTTAACTTGAGTGGTCAAGTTTGCTTTTGCATCATAGGGAGTGGTGTTACCCTGGCCATCGACAGAAGTAAACTTGGTCTGAATAAACAAACTCTCGCGTTTGATACCTCTATTTTGTAAGCTCAGCAGGGCTTCGCCTACAAGTGCCTCGTTGTAATGTCTCAGCTGGTTTGCTGTATCAATTGCTGTAAAGCCTGCTTCCACGGCCATTTCCACACACTTAGCGGTGGTTTCTTTCTTCCAGGCAGTGCCATACATAAAGGATGGCACGACGATATCGTTGTAAGTAGTCAGTGGCATAGTTAGCTCCAGCAAGCGCTACGGGCAATATTTTGCTATAGGATACCTGCTCTTGGCTCAACAAGCTGTCAATTGTTTAAACAGTTAAGGTAATATCGTCAAGCCTTCGCGCTCTTCCCTCACGCGCTTACCAGCTAGATACTGGTGCTCACGAGCAAACTGAATATCGTTTAGCAATTTATCTGCTTCCATGATGTGACCTTGCTCGCGCATTTGTTTTTGGAGCTCTAGTTGTGCTGGGATCTCTGAGGCATAAAATACCTGGTGCGTCTTTTTATACATCTTGTTTTCATGCATCAGAGCGTCAGCTCTTTGCCTGACCATTTCGGCTGTCTCGCCCGGTTGCTTCACCACTATGCCAGCGCTAAAGCCGATCTTAACTTCTCCTTCTTTTAGAGCTTCTCCAGCCGCCAAAGGACGGGTCTCACCGTTAGCTTGCATAGCAAAGCGCAATTTATCCAGTCTTTGTGCAATCGCTTGAGCCCCGTTTGTGTCAGGCAAAAGCATCATATATTCATCACCGCTTATGTGCGACACATAGTCAGTATCACGTGCCAGTTCTTTGAGCTTTTGTCCCATAAAGCGCAACGACTGATCACCATTTTGGTGACCGAGCTTGTCGTTTACACCCTTTAGTCCGTCCATGTCGATATAGACCACAGTGAGATGGCGCTCCTCACCTTTAGCCATGGCACGCTCAGACTGTGCTACCAGTGTCTCTAGATTGGTGCGGATTGTTTTGCCATTTAAAAGTCCTGTCAGTGGATCTATATTTTCGCGCTCCTGCATGGTCGTTACATCACGCTTTAGACCTTCCGATATCTCGCGCAGACGACCGGCATTCAAATTTAGTAGTTCTTCCTCTCTACGCCCGCTTACCACGCGGTGCATCACTGCTTCACGACGTAATTCCTCGCTAAGAGCGGCTGTCTCAGATGGTTTGGCTGTGGTATCTACGACTTTGCCTTTGCGTGCAGCCTTATCCAGATACATCTCGTGATCTGCTCTTGCTAAAAGATCCGATGCTCCTTCTCCCGCTCTGCGGGTGGTGGCACCAGCACTGGCTTTGACCACATAAGAGCCTGGGCTTGGTGCGACACCAGCTGGCAAAATGCGCACACCAGAAGCACTGGCCTCCAGTCTCAAGGATTGTATGTCTTTGACTAGTTTGGCAATATCTTTTGTATCTGGCAAAACCGCTAGATACTCATCTCCACCCAGCCTGCCTACTTTGTCTGAGGCACGCATGCGGTCTTTGAGATACTTGCCCATTACCTTTAAGACCTCGTCACCTCGATCATGTCCAAGGTTGTCATTGACTGCCTTAAAGTTATCCAGGTCAATCATCATTAGTGTCAAATCACGACTACCACCTTTAGCTTCAGCCCGTTCGATTTGCTTGACTGTCCTGACCAGAGCCTGCTCAGAGCCAGTCTTATTGAGCAAATTGGTGATTGGATCAAGTGTTGTGCTGGCTTCTAGCTTGCCTGCATCACTAGCCAGGGCAGCAATATTTTTGGCTTCGGTTAGTCGTTCGGTGCTTTCTAGCTTTTTTACTCCCTCTCTGGCACCCTGTCTGAGGCAACTTGTAGCACTCTGCCCCAGGGCTGCGAGTGTCATATACTCAGCACCTGTCGTTGCCGCCGTTTTTACAACGTGAGCCATATTTGCTTTGACTGATTTTTTATCGGACCATTCGTCGATACCATGCACAGTGCCAGCTCCAACACCGCCGACTCCGCCAGCTGCAGACCCCAGGGCTACACCTTTGACTACACGCTTGACAGCACTGGTGCCAGTCTCGTTGAGTGCTTTGTTTAGCTCCATAGTGAGCATGACATTGAGCGCGCTGGCATTGCCTTCGGATGTGGCAAATTTGCGAGCCAATTTGTCTAGTTTTGCGGCAGATACAGTATCGGCTCCACTGGCAATGCTATCTCTTATTTGCCCGGCCAGGGCTTGCTCAAGCTCAGCTTTAGCACCTGGTCTTACGAGAGCAACGCCGGTCTCTTTTGCTATCGTCTCGGAGCCTTTTACCACAGCATCAGCACTTGCCACCGCAGCCTGTTGTCCGAGCTTGAGCATTTCGGCTAACTGTCTGCCACCAAAGCCCATGGTCCCAGCTGATACAGCGCCGGTGAGACCATCAGTGACAATGCTGCCTTTGTTATAATCTGCTCCCTCTATGGCGGCTTTGGTGCCCACCGAGACCACTGCACCAGCAGTAGCCAAAAGAGCCAGGCTAGCACCGCCAGTAAAGGCTGCTCCGGCCAGTCCTGTACCTGTCAGTGCGGCCGCAACCGTGGCATCAGCTGCCTGATTTTTGGAGTCTTTGTAGAGATTTAGCGCCTTATTGAGATTTTCGCTCAGATGCTTGCGTTCCTCTGGTTGCATCAGCATAAAATCGCGAGAATAGCGGGTATTTGCTGCAGCATATTGTTCCAAGACATCATGGGTCTGGTCACTGGTACCGTCCCAAAGACGCTCGACCCAGGCTCTGCCAAGACCATCTACTGAATTGTAGACAGAGTCTCGACGATTGTTGTAATCTTCGCGCATCGTATATGGTGTGCGCATAAGGTCGAGAGTAGTAAGCCTCTCACGACCTCTGGTATTTTCGTTGATATCATTGATCAAAGATGATTGATACTTGTGCTCATAGACTCCCCTAGCCTGGTATCTTTGTTCTGGGGTCATGCCTTCAAGCACACTGGCAATACTTGCTTTGTCTTTGCTTACAGCGAGTATTGATGCCCTCAATTCATCAGCCTTTTCACTTTTGCCACCTTGCTCGATAATTGTTCTGGCTAGTTGACGCTCGCTGGGATTGAGCAGATTGTCCATCGCTCTGGGATTTTTAGCCAGATCCTGAGCAGCAAGACGACTTGCTTCTGCATTTTTTAGTGAGTTGATAAAGCCGGCTTTGTCATCGCCACTGATATGAGTGTATTTACTTATACGCTCAGCCAGCCTCAGATTGGCATCCTGAGCGGTCTCGTCGCCTTTTGGGGCTGGTTTGTATTTACCAGTTACTATTTCATCGAGCATGTGGACTGCAACAAATCGTTCGCGATAGTTCATACCGCTCAACTTGAGTGCGCTATCCATGTCTTTGCGAAATTGAGGTTCACTCCTGAGTCTCTCGAGTTCTGCCTTTGGCATGGCTTTTAGTAAGGCATTAACTTCTCTGCCGTTGGCACCAATAGCACCTCCTAGCTCAGCGATTTTAGATACTGTGGATCGTCCCCCGGGTGAGACAATCTTATCTTCACAGATGAGCATCTCTCTTTCAGAGAGTGGGTCTTTAAAGGCAGCTGAGAGTTTGCGATAAAATTCTACTTGTTGTCTTTCTGTGCTAGACAACGCTGACATGGGCTTCTGTTCATTGCGCCTGCCGTCAGAATAGTTTGCTTTTTGCTGAGCCGTCATATTGCTTGCTGCAAAATATATTGCTTGCTCGTTGTCACCAGCAAAGCTGGAATTGTGCTTAATGGCGGTAGTTATATCCAGTCTGCCTAATTTGACATAGTCGAGTGCGATATCTGTTTCTCTGGCATTAAAGGCTTCGCGTATTTTTTGCTCGCCTTGTTTACTTAAAAACGTCTGTCGAGCTTCGGGGCTAGCTTCTCTAAAGGCTTCGCGCATCATATCGATATTTTTGCTATTGATAGCAATCGTTGCCAGTGTTTGAGTGTCTGCACTGGTGCGGTTTTCACTACCCTTAAGATAAATTTCTAGTGCTTGCTTACTCTCTGGCGATAAGAGCCACCGGCGCTCCAGGTCGGTGGTCATCGGACGCTTAAACCGCTCCTGATACTGTCTGGCAATAGTATCTATTTGCTCTTTGTTGAGGGTGGCAAAAGTATCGCGCAGATCCTTTTCGATGTTTTGATTGCTTTTGCCGCTTAGCTCTGTAAGGGCAACTAGATTGGCTCTTACTCGAGTTGTGTCGTCAAAATTGCCCTGTAGGGCTTGGCTTACTTTGATTCTGTCGGAGCCAGTGAAGTTTTTCTCCAGATCCCCGCTCAGTGAGTGCCTGGTCTGGTCTTTGTAGAGAGCGGCGATATTTTTGAGTTCCTGGCCGGTTTTGCCTCTCAGGTGCTCAATTATGAGGTCGCTGTCGGGAGATACTTTTGCCAACTCAGTTGCTAACGACCGGGCTGTAACTTTGCTGGATGAGTCTTCAGTAGCGGCTACTGTCAATTTATCAGAGGTTGGTTGGGTCTTTTCTGGCTTACCCGTAGACTCTAGCGAGAGCTGTGGATTACCAGCTGGTTGCTCTTTGCGCCTTTCGTCGCCTATGTCTTTAGTGTGCACCATTACAGTTACCAGCCGGATACCTTGAGCCTGATGGACATGCCATCCTCCTTGTCTATATGCCACATAACTGGCCCCTTTAAGCCCAGCCCGTGGCTATAGGGACTAATCGAACTCCAGCAATTGCCTGATGTTGGTACAGATGCCATCAGTAAAATCAAAGACGAGCAAAAAGTTGCCACAGTAAAAGCTATAGGACTCAGTATCAGCAACTTTGGCGCAATCATAGGGTTCAAGAATGTAAGACCTACCCAAAAGTCGCCTTATTTGTGACAGAGACTTGTTTTTACAGGCATTTACCGTAGCATCGATAACTGAGTGTTCAATACTTAACGCCTCATAGGGATTGGTTACTTTTGCGCTGACACATCTGTTGTTTAGAAAAGCTATTGAGACAAGATTGCCGCCGCCGCTCTTGTAATACCAGTATTCGTGATTGGCTTTAAGAAGTGGGCAGTTTAACCCTTTTACCGCGATTAGATCTGGCTTGCTAAAAATCTTTGTAACTTGGCTTTGCGAGCGTCCTTTGAGCAGTTTGTCAAACTTCGCAAGATTGATTGTGCCGTCTCTGGTAAATTCTGATTCGAGCAGAGTCAGTTTATGGGCTTCGTTTGCCGGCGATGCTAATACCACTGGCGGTATTAACATTGTAAGTAGCAAAATCAACTGCGCCAAGTTAGAGTTTGGCATTTAATTATTGGTCCCGGTCACTGCCATTGGTAATGAGGCTCAGTTTTTCTTTTAGCCTTCTAATGGACTGAGGGCATCGTCAAATGAGATTGTGCGCCAGTTACCGGTAACCAGTCCACGCTCATCGCTATCATCTTTGCCTGACTCTTCTGGCTTGCTCTCGTGCAGTCGACTCTGCAAATCTGTTAATTTAGCAAGCAAGTTAACTGTTGTTGGATGTGAGGCACCAAGGCTATCCAGGCAGATTTTGTGGGCTTCATAGTAGCAGCGCAATGATTCTTTTTGCTCTCCTGTCTGAAAATGCAACATGCCCAGGTTTTGTAAGCCGCAGGCTACATCCGGATGATTAGTGCCGAGAATTTTCTTTAAGAGATAGACATGCATTGTCGCTTCTTCGATAGCAGTAGCCACCTGTCCCATAAAATAATGCACTTTAGCCAATGTGCTCCAGGCTTGTGCATGACTCATATTTAGCTCACCAAAAATCTGCTTAGCCAGATCTTTGGCTTCTTTTTGATAGGCTTCTGCGGCCGTATAATTGGCTAACTCGCAACATACATAAGAGGCTCTCTCAAGGCAGTAAAAATAGCGATTGTCTTGATGCTTGCGCAAACTATTCAAAAGCTGAGTGTACATATCGTGAGCATTGCTATAGTCGCGCACCAGGATCATCTGTTCAGCGACTTCTTTAAGGTCAAGCAAGTTTGCTTCTGTCACAGCGCTGTTATCTTTTAAAACAGGCTTGCTTTGCTGGGCATTTTTTCTAAACCAGCGCAGTTCCACCATCGCTTCTTTTGTAAAAATAGAACGTCGCTTGGCATACTCATAAAGTGTGATGATTTCATCAAATGTATAGCGTCTACCTTCGTAGAGGCTGTAGCACTGCTGTAGCAGTTCTGCCGATGTTTCATCCAATGCACCCGATATAAGCAAAGCTTGTTTGACTATACGCTGATTGCGTTTAGCTAGCTCAAAAGCTTGATCATAAGTCTCTGCGCTATTTTGATCTAGAGTTTTGACAAATTCAAAAAATGAAAGCAAATCCTCGTCATTGCTCTCTGTTCCAGTCTGGTCACTAAGCACCACAGCCAGTGCATCACCAAAAGCCATACCTTCTTCTAGTCTGGCAATCACAGGCTTTAGTTGATTTAGACGCAATGTGCCATTGGCTAGATTACTTTGCAATGTCAAAATACTGTCTAACTGAGCTTTGGACAGATAGCGCCTCTCCAGTAATATCTCACCGATAGATTTACGACCACCGATGCTAAGCTCCAGAGCCTCTGTCAGTCTGCTCTCCGAAATCAGCCCGGATAAAACAAGCAGCTCACCAATTTTAGGAATGTTACTGGCTTGCTGAGCATAAAAACTTTTTGACTTAGGGGCAGCATGTGTTTGCGATAGTCTGATTCGAGCATCTTTCAGGACTTCAATGCCTTCTGCTCTTGATAGACGCCCTTGTCTGATCATCGATTGGATACTTAAGGCAGTACCAAGTAATACTTCGGTGATCATACTGGCAGACACAAGCATGCGACCAAGGGGCAGTTTAAGCTTGGGTTGTTGTCTTAAATACGTGTCCAGATGGTGCTGCGGTAAGGCCTCGCTCTCGACCAAAAGCTCTCCCAGTAGAGCAATTTTGCGCTCCCGCTTTTGACTCCAACCGAGCTGGGCAAGAGCTGTGTCTAAATCTGTATTGCATACTTTAGCCATTTGATATGAGAGTTTGGCTGCCTCAATATCAATCAGATCCTCTCGTAGCAAAGTCTGGCAGCGAATAAGTGCCGTTAAGTCTGGCTCTAATATCAGTCCCGACAATACCAGCACACGACCTAGTGGTAGTCCTGTATCAGCAGACAGAGTCAGTGATTTGTCCACGTGCTCTTGTGATACTGCACCTAATTTTACGGACAGTTCGCCGAGCAAATAGTTATTGGTAGTGGTGGACACAGAGATACCCTATTGTTAGTGCCTACAAAATGCGCTGCATCTGGGTTGCTCCAGATCCAGGCTAGTCTGTGATTATCCAGCATTTTGGTCAAATCTGGATAAAAATTGGCATTTTTGGCTGTCCCTCAATTTCAGGGGCAAAGTGACCTGTCAGTAAATATCAGCCGCAGAAGGGTTGCTTCAATTCAGATTCGACTATTTACCGGTGTATCCGGCTTCCTTTTTGAGTTTTTCCAGGTCAGGCACTTTTAGATCGCCTTTGTTGGCGTCAAATCGAGCAGCCATATAAACATGTCCTAGCTGGGTTGTTTCAGCAACCATAAATTTGGAGCGGTCAAGACGCTCAGCCGGTGGGTCTTCTGGAGGTCTCATGATGCTGCGTGTACGCATCTCAAAGGATTGTTTTTCGATGGCGAACTTACCGTCTTTGTTGGCGGCCCAGATGGCATCCATTTTTGCTTGCGCAATGTAGAGATTGGAGTTTTTTACTCCCATACCGATAATACCGCTCAGGTCCTGCTGCACTTTCTTTTCGTAGGCAGGAAACTCAATAGGACCGGCTTTGCCCTCGGTTTGTAGGGCCTTAGTGATCATCTTTTGGGCGTAAGTATTGTAGTCCATGCCTGCTGGCAGATTGCCAGGGTCAGCTATGGCAAAGGTCTTTGCGCCGCTATTATCTTTATGGATTTCAAAGACTTTGACACCATCTACATTGTAGACAACGCCTTGTTTGTAGATGCTATCGGCTTTGCCGTCGGTTCTATTGGGATTGGTGACCACCTGCCCCTTTTCGTCCTTAATTTCCATGGTCTTAGCTTTGGCTGACCATGTGTCACTTTTGGCGATACTGCCAGCAAGATATAAGCTATCGTCTTTGCCACTGTCCTGGAGGCGAGTACCGACTACTTCGTTAACCTTTTGGGCGCCGCCTTTGCCAATCGCTGCCATGGCTTTAATTTCCAGTCCTGGAGGCAATTGATCTCGATTGGCGTAAGCCTCTGGCATGGCTTTGGACCACCAGCGCTGCTCAGTTGTTTTGGGGTCCCATTTACCTGGTGCGAGTAAATCTACACCGAGTTTATCTTTGAGGGCGCCAAAAGCGACAGCTGAGACATCTGGGCTATAGGGTTCTTTTGTAAATTCGCCATTGCGGCTCGTTTCTGGTGCAACCGAACGTGTGCCTTCCACTTTGTCTTTTGGAGCACTTGCTGGGTAGGCGATCTCGGATAATTTTAAGGCTACTTTGTCTTCAGCTGGTTTGTCTTGCTGATTGTTGTTTTCGACCGGTGTTTTGGTAGTTACAGCAGTATCGCCTTTATGATCAGCCATTTCATTACTCCAGTAGATTAATCGGGGGATGAAGGCATAGTAAGAGTCAGGTCGTGTAATTTTCGTGAAAATGCACCATCCGGCACATTAGTTGTTCCACTTTTTGCCACAATCTAAAAGGAGCGCTAGCGGCGCTCTCGTATCTGGCTGAGACTAAAACTTAGCCGACGAGGGGATTCGAACCCTCGACCTACGGTTTACGAAACCGTTGCTCTACCAGCTGAGCTACGTCGGCGTGCCCCCCATTATAAAAGATGGGCAAACTAATCACTAGCTCGGGCGGCGGCAAGTTTACAGTTGCATTTATCGGCGCTTTTGGGTACGTATCCAATATGAGCGATAAACACCATGACAAAAGTCCAGGACATAGTCAAGAGAGCTCTGCCTCTGACAGGCTCAGGCATGACGACCATCAGGCTGGCAGCAAAGCTGGCGAAAAGCACGATGGATTTAGCCTCAAGCCAATTCTTGAGGACTTAGACGATGGCATCAATAAGCTCAAAAAGTTAAATCCACTCTATAAGCCTGAACCCGGGCTGGTCGGTCCAGGCTGTTATAAGGTGGATATGTTGCATGACAAGCCAGCAAAAACAAATGAATTGCTCAAAGGCAAAGCCTATGACAGTTATAACTGCAAACATTATGTCAAGACTTTTATGGACGGCAAAGCACCAGTCGGTGACAGGGGTCGTCATGAGGAGCTATCCAGCCAGGATTTAACCAGCCGGGGCTACGAGAAGACTGATGGTAAAGGCTTTTATAAACCAGGGGACATCATCCTCGTTTTACCTAACCCGGGTTTGGCTACCCTTAGCCCTGTTGTCCACGCAGCGGTTGTGACAGAGGCTGGACCGGGCGGTAAAGGCGTGATGCTCACGCAAAAGCCTGATGGAGAGCACCCTGTGACCCGTACAGACTTTGCCGCCTTTTGCCGGGCTTACGGCATAAGCTCCAACCAGTGCCACATTGAGATTTATCGCAATACCAAAAAGCCAATAAAACCGTAGTCGGCAGCTCTTAGCTACATTTAGTTTTTGTTAGGGCATAAAACCTGGCCGCGCCGGGCTTTAGCTCTAAAAGTGCTAAAATAACAGCTCCTAACAGAAAAACAAATGATCCGGATAACCACTCTCCCCAACGGGGCAAGAATTGTCACCGAGGTCGTTGAGTCAGTCTACTCGGCTGCCATCGATCTTTGGATAGAAGTAGGCTCAGCCTACGAAAACACCAGTAACAGTGGTGTCTCGCATTTTATCGAACACATGCTTTTTAAAGGCACAACGACACGCTCAGCTGAGCGCCTCATGGAAGAAATCGAAGATGTGGGCGGCATGCTCAGCGCCAGCACATCGCGCGAAATCACTAAGCTATATGGTCACATGCTCGGTGACTGCCTACCAGTAGCAGTCGACATCATGCTCGATATGGTGCAAAATCCACTTTTTGCCCAAGCTGATCTAGCGCTTGAGCGCAAAGTTATATTGGACGAAATCGACATGTACGACGACGATCCCGGTGACGTTGCCCAGGAGCTGGTCTATCAGCATCTCTGGCAGGGTTCACCGCAGGCTATGCCTATTACAGGTGACAGCCTGGCGGTCAAGGCAATGTCCAGGGAGACCTTGCTCAGCTACTACAAACAGTTTTACCGCCCTGAGCGCATGATTGTTTCGGTGGCAGGCAACTTTGACGAAGAAGCGACAATTAAGTCTTTGTCCCAAAAACTAATGGACTTTGACGCCAGTAGTGCCGCCCCAAGGGCCGGCGCCATGCTCCGCCCGCCTGTGCCAAAGACCAGTAAATTTCGTATCCTTGAAGACTGGGAAACCGAAATGGCACAGCTAATTATTGCTATGCCTGGTCTCAAAAACTCTGATAAGTTGCAGACTGCTCTGCAAGTGCTTGATCTCTGTCTTACAACATCGGCATCTTCCAGACTTTTTAAAGAAGTGCGCGAAAAGCGTGGTCTTGCCTACAATATAGGTTCGCTACAACATTCTTACCGTGATTGTGGGCTCTATGGAGTCGCTGCCGCTGTCAATCCAGCCAATGCTGCCCAGGTCTACGAGCTTATATTTATTGAGTTTGAAAGACTAAAAAAAGAAGGTCTGACAGAGCGTGAGATCCTGCGCGCCAAAAATCAATTGCGGACAGATCTGTTGATGGATAAAGAGTCTATGACTGGTCGCAGCACCGAAAACGCATCGGATCTATTGTTTTTTGATCGTTTGATACCGCTGGAAGAAAGACAGGCAGAAATTGACGCTGTCACAAACGAGCAGATAATTGAACTAGCAAAGCTACTCTTTACAGAGCCACCGTCTGTAGTGCTGGTTGGACCACAGGGTGAATTGCAACATCTAATTGCTGATAACGATATCAAAAATAGTCTGACCAAAGATCATAAGACCGGTCGGCGCAAAGCTGGCGTGCCATCTGGCAAGACTCTGGGACATTGATTTTATAATTGAAGTACAACTTATGGGACAAGGAGCAATGTAATGGTCGAAATAGCTGAGAAGACTCAAGAGCAGATGATAGTCAAACTCAAAGTTAAAAAGTTGCCTCACTGTCATGCTCTGCCCACCTATGCCACTGGTGGATCGGCTGGAATGGATCTGACTGCTGCCATCAAAGAGCCTGTCACCCTCAAAGCTGGCGCTCGCATGCGTGTGCCTTGTGGTATTTGTCTGGACATCCCCTCTGGCTTTGAAGGTCAGGTCAGACCGAGATCCGGGTTGGCTGATAAAGCTGGTATCAGTCTGACCAATTGTGTTGGCACCATTGACAGTGACTATCGCGGCGAAGTCCAAGTACTGGCTATCAATCACGGCGACAAAGATTACACTTTTGAGCCTGGTGAGCGTGTCGCCCAACTGGTGATCATGCCCGTGCCAAAAGTCGAAATCGAAGTCGTTGAAGAGCTATCGGATAGCCATGAACGTGGCGAAGGTGGCTTTGGATCAACAGGTAGACAGACTCTCAGAGCATGAGCAAGCAAAAAGTAAAAGTAGCAATTGCCGGTATAAATGGTCGCATGGGTAAAGCCGCCTATGGTGTGTTTGCTCAAGACGAACAATTAGCATTGACTGGTGTTTTTGGTAGGAGCGGCGCTGCTTATGTCGGCAGTGACGTGGCCAAACTGACAGGTCACAGCAGTAGCTATCAATTAAAGGTCGCAAGCGGTCTCAAACAGTTGCTCGATGATGCTGCCCTCAAGCCTGATGTACTCTTTGATGTGACCCTGGCTGAGTCCGCTATGGAGCATGCCCGTATCGCTCTATCTCAAGGTGTTCGCACAGTCATTGGTAGCTCAGGTCTTACCACCGAGATGCTTGATGAGCTGGCCAGCCTGGCCAGTCAACATAAAGTTGGTGCTTTTGTGGTGCCAAACTTTTCACTTGGGGCAGTCTTGATGGTGGAGTTTGCCAGACAAGCTGCAAAATATTTTGATAATAGCGAAATAGTTGAGCTGCACCACACCAAGAAGCTCGATGCGCCCTCGGGCACAGCATCATACACGATGCAAAAAATGGCTCAAGATGGTAAGCAATTTAATCAGAGCACGGTTCAGGAGCGCGAGCTGATGCCTGGAGCTCGTGGTGCACTACATCAGTCAGGATTGCGTGTGCACAGTTTGCGATTGCCTGGTCTCATTTCTCATCAAGAAGTCTTTTTTGGTGGAGAGGGAGAGCTTTTGACAATTAAACACGACAGCTTTAACACCAGTTGTTTTAATAAAGGCATGCAGTTAGCGGTTAAGTCCGCAGTAGATCTCAAAGAACTCAAGATCGGTCTTGAGTCAGTATTGTAATGAGGGTTATATGATTACAAGCGATGCTCCTGATTTTGGCAGAGTGCTAACCGCCATGGTCACGCCATTTGGTGATGATGGCAAAATCGACTACGGCAGCCTACAAAAACTAATCGAGCATTTAATTGCTACTGGCACAACAGCCATTGTCGTTAATGGCACCACCGGTGAGAGCCCCACACTGGATGACAGCGAAAAAGAAGATCTGCTCAAAGCTGTTGTCGCTCAGGTCAGCGGTCGCGTCCGCATCATCATGGGTACTGGCTCCAATATCACTGCTAAGTCGATTAAGGCTACTGCAATTGCCCAGAGTCTAGGTGCTGAGGCCGCTCTCGTGGTCTGCCCCTACTACAATAAACCCAGTCAAGCTGGACTTTTGGCGCACTTTGGCGCCATCGCCGAGTCCACTACTTTGCCCATCTTTATGTATAACATTCCCGGTCGCACCGGCATAAACATGACAGTTGATACCACAGTACAGCTGTCCCATAAATACAAAAATATCTATGCCCTCAAAGACTCCACCGGCAATGTCGAGCAGGCATCAGATATCGCCTCAGCTGCCAGACCAGACTTCCGCATCTATAGCGGTGACGACAATATGACTGTGCCTTTTCTTTCAGTAGGAGCCTGTGGTGTTATCTCCGTGGCCTCACATGTAGTGGGCAAGCAAATTGCCGACATGATTGATGCCAGCCTTAGAGGTGATGTTGATAATGCTCGTCAGGCTCACTATCATTTGATGCCGGTCTTTAAAGGGCTATTTGCAGCTCCCAATCCCACCTGTGTCAAATATGCTCTCAGTCGTTTGGGTCTGTGCAAAGAGCATTTACGTTTGCCTCTGGTGCCTCTGGATGAGAACCAAAAGCAAGCAGTCGATAAGCTCATTAGTATTTTTGATAAGGTGCAAGCGTGCGCGAAGTAGATAATAATCAAAAGCAAAACTCCAGTGCAGACGAGGTTGTGGCAAGCGGACCTGTGGTCAAAATGCTTTTGCCTCTGGCTGGAGATGTCCTGCCCAACACCAAAACACTCAAGGTAATACCGCTTGGTGGGCTTGACGAAATCGGCAAAAACACCATGGTTATTGCATACGGCGATGATATGTTTTTAGTCGATGCTGGTATGGCCTTTCCCACCGAGGATATGCTCGGCGTTGATGTGGTCTTGCCTGAGCTGGAGTTTTTAAAGGTCAACCAATCAAAAATCAGAGGAATAGCCATCACCCATGGTCATGAAGACCATATTGGTGGCATCCCATTTATGCTGCAAGAAATCACAGTGCCTGTGATTTATGGACCCTCTCTGGCGCTTGGTTTGCTCTCCGGTAAACTGGCCGAAAATGGATTAGAAGGTCGTACAGAACTCAGACAGGTAAGTCCCAGACAAAAAGTCAGAATGGGTGTATTTGAAGTTGAGTTCATTCGCTGCACCCACTCCATAGCTGATTCGTATAGTCTTATCATCCGTACACCGGTGGGTACGGTCGTGCACACTGGTGATTTCAAATTTGACTTCACACCTGTGGATGGCGAGCAGTTTGATATTGCTCATCTGACTAAGGCTGCCGACGAGGGCATATTGCTCTTACTATCTGATAGCACCAATGCTGAGAGACCTGGCTATACGCCTTCTGAGCGTACAGTCTGGAACAAGCTCAACGAAGTCTTTACTCAAGCTAAAGCACGCATTATCGTCACTACTTTTGCTAGCAACGTAAATAGAGTCAAGCAAGTATTGCAGCTTGCTATAGATCATCACCGCAAGGTAGCAGTGCTTGGCCGCTCCATGCTTACTTTTGCCCGAATTGCTCGCGAGCTTGGCTATATGTCCTTTCCCGACGATCTTATCGTGCCTATCGATAGTATCAGACAGATGCCTCTCGATGAGATAGTTATCCTTACGACTGGCAGTCAGGGCGAGCCCATGTCAGCTCTGACACGTATTGCCAATGATGATCACCGCATGGTCAAAATTATTGCAGGCGATACTGTAGTGGTGTCGGCTACACCTATCCCGGGCAACGAGCGCTCAGTGGCAAACACCATCAATGCTCTGTTTACGCGCGGTGCTAAGGTCGTCTACGGACGCGACGCCGGTGTGCACGTGTCAGGTCATGCCTGCCGCGAAGAACAAAAGCTTATGATCAATTTGTGCAAACCAAAGTTGTTTATGCCTGTCCATGGCGAATATCGCATGCTGGTTAAACATGCTGAAATCGCTCAGGATTGCGGAGTGGAGGCGGATAATACTTTTGTCTTGCAAAATGGCGATGTGCTGGAAGTCTCTAAAGATAAAGGCGAAAAGACTTGCCGAGTGAGTGCAGGAGTGGTGCTCATAGACTTTAACCGCGACTGGAAAATCGATGAAGAAATAGTTGTAGATAGACGCAAGCTGGCTGACGATGGTCTTATAGCAGTTGTGGTTACTATTTCGGACAAAGGTGAAATTGTAGCCGGGCCAGATGTTGCTTTGCGCGGCATAATTTTGCCCCGGGGCGTGCCGGCAGAAGAATTTGTTTTGACCTTGCGTGAGCAAACTCAAAGAATATTGAGCAAGTCTCCAGTCGAGTTGCGCAACACTGCTGACGGTGCCAAGCAAGTGATCTTTGATGGTCTGACTGAGTTTTTGGAGACAGTTTTGCATATCAATCCACTTTTGCAAGTGGTGACAATGCGCTCTAATGCTCCACAAAAACTCAATCAAGACTCAATATTGTTCAAACAAAACAAAAAATGACCTGGCGAGAAATGACAGTTGATGAGCTGACCAGGCTCAAGAGAGTGACACTTATAGATGTGCGCTCTCCCTGTGAATATAAAGCCGAGAGTATACCTGGTGCTATCAATGTGCCTTTGCTCAGTGACCAGGAGCGTGTCATAATTGGCACCATTTATGCCACTGAAGGCGAGAGCGTAGCAAGAATCAAAGCGCTCAAAATGGTTTCGCCAAAGATTCCTGACTTGCTCGATCAAATTATCGCTCAGCGCTCCAAAGGTGCCCTTGTGGTGCACTGCTGGCGTGGTGGTTTGCGCTCGGAGGCGGTAGCTAGCTGTCTCAGTATTGTCGGTATCGATAGTTTTAGGCTTAAAGGCGGTTACAAAGCCTGGCGCCAGATGGTTGTGCGCGAGCTGACCGAGGATAACTATCCTTTTAATCTGATCAAACTCCATGGTCTAACTGGCGCTGGTAAGACCGAGGTATTGTATGAGCTAAAAAGCCTTGGGTTACCGACTATAGATTTAGAAGGATTGGCCAGACACCGTGGCTCAGCCTTTGGTGGCACCATGGATAGTCAGCCCTCACAAAAGGACTTTGAAGCAGCCCTCTGGCAAAATCTAAGGGATTTTAGCAGTGGTGACGTATTTATTGAAGCAGAGAGCCGCAAGATAGGCGCCATAAGTCTGCCCAATTTTTTGTTTGAGCGTCTCAAAAAATGCACTACCATCCTGGTTACAGGCAGCACGTCAAAAAGAGTCAGTCGTATCGTACAAAGCTACGGCACGGACAAAGTTGCCGTAGCAAGAGCGCTCACCTCCCTGGAGCATCTCAAAGAACAAATAGGTACCCAGCGCATTGCGCAGATAAAGACACTGGCCGCTGAGGGGCAGTTTGAAGAAATAGTAGAGCGTTTACTACTGGACCACTATGATCCGCTCTATCAAAAGGGCATAAATCAGTGCGCTCCTTTTGTCATGACCGTCAATGGCGATGATGCCAGAGCCGCTGCCCAGGCCATTTGTGCTACCAGGTGCCGCCCATCTCTTGAGTGACGATATAGTAATCGTTTTCGGTTGGACCTCCAGGTCTACTATTAGCAAAGCTTTTCCAGGCACCAGCATAGTCACCGCTATTCCACATAGCGGCTTGCTGCGGATTTAGATAACCGTCAAATACCCCATGGGTATAGACCGCTTGATACCCAGGACCAGGAGGTGGTGGGATATTGAGATCCTCACTTGCTTGTCCTCCCTGTCCGTTAAAATCCAGATTGATGGCTCGCCTAGAGACCGGATTATTGATATTACCTTTGGCACCAGTCTGTGACCACTCACCAGCACTGATGTATTCATCTGCTCCCCAGGCATCGGGCAAAACACTACCGTGACCGGTAGTTAAACCGAGATCGCGAATGCCCTGGATACCAATATCGATGCGGTGGATTTTAGTAAAGTTATCGTAGGGCGGTAAGTTCGGTCCTACTCCTTCGTCACCATAGATATGTTCAGCGTGGGCGCCTGCTTGTTGTACAAAACTATCCATCATTACCGGGGGCAAATTGCGTCTTGTTCTTGCTTGTATCATCTGCAAAAGTGCAGACTGATTAGTATTGATTGTTGCGCTATCAATGGCTTTTGCTTGCGGTGCCAGGCTAATGGCAATAATAGGCAAAAGCAAAGCCGTGCTACTTTTTTTCATAGCAACCTCACGATTTAAGTTGTAGCAAATTGAGTAAGTTAATCTGTAAGCAACGATTTGTGTTGCCGATAAATCCTATCCAAAAAACATGTCAAAACTGTGTCAAGCAAGTCCGGCGCTCAAAAAAGTAAAAATCCATTGCTACTAAGGAGCGGTTAGCAATTTTGGCAATCAGCATGTGGGCAAAATGTCCGTTTTTAGCCACAAGTTTTTGCTAAACAAAGAATGGATAAGTGCATTTTGTTGAGGGCGGCTCAAATTGACCACTCCTGAGTTAAAACCAGCCCTTTTAGCTGACCGTACTATTGTCCACGTCGGGCAGGAGCCAACAGCCGAAGGTGCCTACCAAAAACTCTTGTCAGAGACCCAACAAGTTACTACCGGTATGACCGATACAGCACGGTCCATTTACTCCAGGACATTACCTCAAATAAGCCCAGACCAGATGCGCGATCTCTCTATAGGCTATGCCTCGGCTAATTTTAAAACTCTGGATGCAAATGACAATGGGCAAATAGACAAAGAGGAGCTAAAAGTAAGACAGGCTTTTGTCGAAAAACATTTACCACATAAACAGCTCACCGCCGGACTGCCTGCCGCTATGGAGGCTAAACTAATCGAGAGTCTGGTAAGTCGCCATAGTTATTTACGTACCATGGCAAAAACAGGATCGTGGTGGAATCTCAATCAAATCGATCCTAAAGGACTGACTAAAGAAGACATTAGTGCCGCACTCAAAGATGTTACTGCTGTAAGGCAGCGCTATCCTCTGACACCTTTGCGCGCCGATATCAAGCCTGATAGCGACTTGAGCAGTTTGCCTGCTGGTGTGCCTGAGCTATTTAATGATGCCGGGGTGCAAGTAAAGACAGTAAACGAGCCAGTCCGGTCAGCTCTCAGTGAGGCCGCCAAAGACAATCCTGTGATTTCGATTGCTGCGGCAGTTTATATTCCTCATACAAAAGAAATCTTTGTGCAAAATGATGCCTTTGGTAAAAAGGCTGTGTTGCACGAGACTGGACACGCCATAGACGATGCACTTGTACCAGGTTCTAAGTTCTTTTCGGAAAGTGAGCTCTACAACCAATCTGTTGATCTTGATATAAAAAACTTGAGCAAAACAAAAGTAGATTGGCAAAAAGAATTGCCCACTGTGCATCTATTTATCATGTCTGGACTGCATACAGGCAGCTTTAATGAAAGCGCTCGCAAAGAACTATTTGCCGAGCTCTATCAAAGTGGAGATGTGGCTATGGCTGATAAGCTGCGCCAATATTTTCCACATACTGGTGGCTTAGTGGATAAGACTTTGCAGGAGCAGGGCTTGAGCCGTCAGGCTCGTTAGTAAGCGAGTGCTGCGATTAGTTGTGCACCACTGCTATCTCTAGACCCAGGCTTAAGATAAGTATCAACGCAAAAGCGGCAAGCAGGCTCGCCATCAAAGTAGATGTGGACCAGTAGGTGATTGTCAAATTGAGCTTGCGCATCTTTTGCACAGAGAGTCTATGATCGACAATGCCACCAATTAAACAGCCCAGTCCCAAAAGCATCATGGTAAAGCCCATCGCTCTGGGTGAGAGAAATGGTGTGCTAATAAGTGAAATTTTGTTGTCGGATAGCATCAGTGCCATAAATTTGATCAGGGCAAAGCCAAATCCAATGAGACTTAAAGATGTGCGAAACCAAGATAAAAGAGTGCGGTCGAGTGCCAGCACGGTGCGAGCTAGCGCCAGATCGTTGGCGACTTGCCCCTGGCTCTGTACCTGATTTTGCCCGGACTCTTCAGTCATTTATTGCGCTCCAGTACAAAAATTGGTTAATCATCATCAAGGCGCAGCCGCTGCTGGTCTGGCTTGCGCTGCCTGCATCAATTTATCAACGTCATCCATCAAAGCCATGCCCTTTTTGGCGGGATCGTATTTGAGGTTGTCGTTGAGTATATTGAGACGCTCTGTGAGATGTTTGTCTCGGTATACGACGCCAAAGACATGTTTTTCGCACCAGCTAACTTTTGTTAGCAACCTGGCATCGGCTGGCGGTGGCGTGGGGGAGTTGATGATTGAGTCGTCGAGAGGCACTGGATCATTGACCTGGCTTTGTCCTTGATCGTCAGCACTACTGGCAGTGCGGGGATGCACTCTGACCCCACCAAATGGACCAAAAGCTGGTATCACCATGCGGCTATTGGGTGCTCCAGGTACACCGGCTGATGGTATCCCCAGTAGTGCACCACCCATTTTTGCCAGGAAGCTACCTGTGCCACCACTACGTCCACCAGAGCCGTCAGCTCCACCTTGATCAGCGGCGGAACCTGATTGACCCAGGATCTTTTTATGCAGTTTCTTTTCGGCATAATCTTCAAGAGCGTCAGTACGGTCGCCATAGTCGGATTTTGGCATGGCATTACCAAATGCTTTTACTTCCATGCGTGATAGCCTGTCACTCAATGAGTCACTCTCATGGACCTCACCTAAGATGGCTTGCTCTAGAGCTGTTACACGAGGATAGGCAATGGGGGGAGTATCATCAGCGTCGGGAGGGGCATTGCCCTGTCCGCTTTGGGCCTGTCGCATTGCTTCCTGGTAGGCGCTGTCATCGTCAGCACTTTGATAGCCAGGACCAGGTTGAATTAACTTTTGATGACTCTTCGATTCTACATAATTTTGCAGATTGTCACTGCGTTCGCTCAGATCAGCATTGGCAGAAGCCTTACCAAAGGCTTTTACCTCCATACGAGCGAGCCGGTCGGCTAGAGCATCAGCAGGATAGGTCTTGCCGAGAATTGAGCTCTCCATTATGGCTACTCTAGGATAATTGTCACTGCTGCTGACATCTACGGCTAGAGCCGGCACGGATGCCGCAATAATCAAGCCGGGTAAGGCTAAAGATACGGCCAGACAAAATAACGAAATGGTTTGCTTAGTGCTCACTTCTCGGTCCCAAATTTATTATGGGACCTATTTTACTATTGTCGCTCGCCCATAGCTGGCAATTGTTTCTTGTGATCCGTTCATTATTGCCATCTGAGTGCCATAGTCAAAATGCCACCATTCATGGTGATAATTTAAAAAGCCTGAGCTTGTCATGGCATGATAGAGCAGTCTTCTATTTTTACGTGCTTCGAGGGCGCTAAGTGAAGTCATAGTCAAATCCTCAAAGTAACGCGTCGACGAGACCGAGTCGACATCATCAAAGACACTACCCATAAAGAGATCCTGACCGGTGTCCACATCCTGCAAGGTCAGATCCACTGCCCCGCCCGTATTGTGAGTGGGCCAGGTGCGGTAGTCGTCCTCTTTAAAGTGTCTTGGATCTGACCAGTATTGACCGACATAAGCGACCAATTCTTGATCTTTGGCATCAGGCATGATCTGCCTTGCTATTTCTATAAAGTGATCCCAAAGCTCTTGCTGTAGTTCGATTGGTCTAAAGCCATCGAGCACCAGTAGCTCTACTCCATAACTTTTGATTTGGCTGTTGACTTGCGCTAGCTTGGTAGCCACAGTCTCTCTCAATAGCGGCACTGGCAGAGCCTTAGTAAAACTATGATGATAAGGCGCCAGTTTATGGGCATAGGCAGAGCGGCTCTTGATGCCGTAATCACTTACTTTAACGAGAGGCTCTTGATTGCCTTTGCTATCCAGATCTATGGGGATTTGATGGTAATCGAGTGCACTTTTAGTGGTGCTACAAATAGGTATTGCTAGATTAAACCAGTCAGAGCTGGGCTTCGGTATGGTCATATCTATTGCCTGATTGCAAACAGAGCAAAAGTACCATGTTTGCAGCCTGCAAGGTTGAGGTTGACAAATATCAGAGAGTCGGGCAACATTAACCGAATAGTTAATTAACCGTTTGGTGTAATACAATGCAAGACAGTCTCAGTCTCACTTTTGCTGCTCTCGCTGATCCCACCCGGCGAGCCCTGCTGGCCCATCTGTCCAAAGGTGAGGCCAGTGTGTCAGATCTGGCCAGACCGTTTTTGGATGAGATGACTTTGCCAGCAATAACAAAGCACATCAAAGTATTAGAAAAAGCCGGACTGGTGACAAAGACCAAAGACGCTCAGTGGCGACCATGCAAACTCAATGGTGCCGGTCTCAAAGAAGCCACTAACTGGATGGATCAATATCGCATCTTTTGGGAGGCAAGTTTTGACCGACTGGAAGCCTATTTGAAGACAGTCAATCTCGAAGCTCAAGAAGGCAGCGACTCAAAACCTATAGAAAAAGACCATAAAAAATACAAATAAAAGGAAATACCAATGCCCGTAAAAAATAAAACCAACGAGCTAAAACTTACAAGGGTTTATGACGCGCCCGTGCAGGCCGTTTGGGACGCCTGGACAGATCCCGCACAGGTGGGTGAGTGGTGGGGGCCACGCGGATTTACCATCACAACACATAGCAAAGATCTCAAGGTTGGCGGTCACTGGTCATACACAATGCACGGACCAGACGGTGTTGACTATCAAAACAAAACTATCTACCTGGAAGTTGAGCCGCTGGTTAAATTGGTTTATGACCATGGTGGCAATGATGAAAGCAAGCCACTATTTAGAGTGACTGTGCTGTTTAGCGAGAATGGTGGCAAAACCACTATGTCCATGTGTATGACCTTGCCAACAGTGGAAGCTGCTGAGCAGACCGAAAAATTTGTCAAAAAGGCTGGTGGTCACGCCACCTGGGATCGTCTTGCAGAGTACCTGTCCAAAAAGCTAACCGATAAAGAAGAGTTTGTCATCAATCGCACCTTCGATACCTCCATAGATAACCTGTTTGAAATTTGGACCAATCCTGAGCACATTGCCAAATGGCTGCCACCTGTTGGTTTTGACATGCAATTTATCAAAGCCGATATCAGAAGTGGTGGCAGTTCGTTCTATTGTATGAGCGGCAATAGCTTTAAAATGTATGGACGAGCTAACTATCTGGAGATTAATAAGCCTCATAGTATTGTTTATACGCAGCAGTTTTGTGATCAAGACCAAAACTTGAGCCGTCACCCAGCTGCACCGACCTGGCCAGCTACCATGCTAACCACAGTCGAATTTACAGCCGAGGCACCAGATCGCACCAGAGTGACTGTCACCAGTCAATGTTATGGTGACACTACTGACCAGGAGCTGACTAGTTTTGTGGATGGACGAAGCAGCATGACAATTGGCTGGACTGGTTCGTTTGATAAGCTCGAAAACTACCTGGCTTAAGACTGACTAATCGCGCTTTTTGAGTAATCTTGTGTAGAGAGTCTCACAGCCGTGTTTGGTGCAACGTGTAATCTGTAGTCGTCCACCAGTGATGGCAGTGCGTATTTTATGGGTGCTAACTACTTCGCCACCAATAACGATGGCGACGGTCTTACCCAGGTTGGTGTCCGTAAATTGTTTGAGGGGCTCGATTTGCTCGTCTTCTAGTGTCAACTGGAGACGCGGTTTGTTCGACCCCTCTTCTTTATCCTCTAAAGGTTTGCCATTTATAAGCAGTGGCACAAATGGTGCCTTTTGCAGCTTTAAAAATATTGGGGTTTCTCGTTCTAATGGTTCGAGCAATCTAAAATCGTTGAGCACAACTATTTGATTATCTTGCAGTGGCAATAGATGTTTTTTTGCTCGGTCAGCCGCCACAACCAAATAAAGTCCATCGCTAATGGTTAGCTTTGGGTCGCTACTCTTGGCAACTGACGCAGGCACTAGTGACGGGCTGAGGAGCATCAATAGAGCAACGAGAGCTAAGAGTCTGCGCTCAACAGAGCCAACAATTGATTTTACTGAGTGTGTGATTTTGCAAAGCGGTGTTGTCATTAGCTTGTTTGCTTTGTAATAGCCTATATACAAGAACTTCCCCTTCAGGACGAAGGGGAAGGCATGTTGTGGTGGATTAGGTAAGGAGGAAAACAAAGCTGGACGGCTTAGGTCTTGCTCTGTCTCTCAATGATACCAGCGGGCTAAAACGGTAGCTGTTAAAAAACTTGAAGGCTCTTCAGTCACAACCGCCTGCCAGCAACTCCTTAGATTTGATTAATCAAATCTACCAATCAGGATGTCGGCCATGAAGATGAATTTGCTGACTCTTGGCTACGTCCTGGATAAAGGAAATCAAGAGCGCCCATACCGAGATTATCGAGCTTGCTCAATGACTCGCTGGAGTTAGCAAAGGCATCACTGTATGCGGTGCCAGCCTGTACTACTGTTTTGCTTTGAGCCGTTATCTTGATATTGGCTGGGCAAAATACATAGACTTGCTCGCTCAACTTGTGGAAGTCTCCATCAAGAGCAGCAGAGGCACCAGCTACGAAGTCAACGAGACGGCTGGCGTCCAGTTTCTTCATGTTTTCTAGTGAAATTGTGGTGGCAGCTCTTGAGCGTAAGCATTCGACGATTTCGATAGCCTCCTCAAAAGATACAGGTGAAAAGATGGAGATTTGAGTGCCTAATCTGGAAGGCTGAGCTTGCCTTACGGATCCCAGCGCCATCATGCGGCGATCTTGCAAGGCTGGGAAGAGATCTATCTCCCGCTTTGCGGATTTACCGTCATTGGCAAATTTAGGCTTCTCCTGAGGGCTTTCTCTATAGTCGTCAACCATGGTGGTCCCTTTTTTTGCTTGGAGATAACGGACACAAATAAAAACTGACACTGCTAATACTTATTAGCAATCATTCTAGCCATTTATAGAGATCTTGCAAGTAGTGCCGCAAGTGGTGGCGGAGGCGAAAACACAGCTACAAAATATGCACTAGCTATGGTTGCATGGGCTTATTGGAGAGATATAAGGGTGATAGAAGCTGGCAAGTCTTAAAATCGTCAGCGACAGTAACCTTAATGTTGTGGGAAAAACCAGCAAAAATTGTCACCTTGTGACCAAAGCTTTCTAATATTGCGGCATCATCGGTGACACTAATACCATTTGCTCTGGCGCCTTCATGACATTGCAGAAGTAGCTTAAAAGGGGCTCCCTGCGGCGTTTGTACCGACCAGAGCTGACTGCGATCGACTGTTTCTACGATGACATCGTGATCGATTTTTTTGATAGTATCGGACACTGGCATGCCAATGGTGCAGGCACCAGATTTTTTTAGTGTACTCAAACAATCATTAAAACTTTTGACACCAGCAAATGGACGAGCGCCATCATGGATGATGACAAGATCTGGACTATGCTCAACAAGATGATGGAGAGCATTGTAGACAGACTCCTGTCTGGTTGCACCGCCGGCGATGACACTGACCCTCTGACGCTGGGCCTCGCTAAAGATCAGCAAATCGCTTTGTACTCTGGCAATATGCTCAGGTGGAGCTGTAATAACTATATGCATTACGGTATGCATTGATAGTATTTGAGATATCGGCCAGATATATACCGGATATCCATTAAGCTCGTGAAACTGTTTGGGTAGCGGTGCACCAAAGCGGCTGCCACTACCACCAGCAACCACAATTGCGGCTACTTTGCTACCGACTCCGGCACTATCCATATATAGGTTAGTTGCTACCACTGGCTGAGCCAGCTTTGACTTCGCTTATGGCATCGACAGCTTCAAGCATGCTGACTGATTCATTGGCGACACTGTCCTGCTCATCTGCTTGATTAAGCTTAGGGCTGGCGTCAAAAGTACCCTCTTGCTTTGGCGTAGCATCAAAAACAGCCAGTTGCTTGGGCTCTATTACTTCGTCATCCATATCGATATGATCTGCCGGTGCTGCCTTTTGTGCTTTGTCCATCACAGTGCGCCAGGTTTGACCATCTTTTGATAGTCTAAAATACTCCTGGAATTTTTTAGTAGTGGTCAAAGTAGGAGAGCGGCCGTCTTCTTTGCGGTGAATAAGCTCCCGGGCCAGTAGCTCCTTAATATGATCATAAGCACCAGCACCACGGATTTTAATTACTTCCGATTGCATTACTGGTTGTTTGATAGCGATTGCTGAGAGTGTGCGCACTAGAGATGTAGGCATCTCAAATGGTGCAAACTCATCCACTAGATTGCTAAACTCGTCTTTGACTTGCATCATATAGCCATCTTCGTCGGCTATTTCGATGGCGCCCTGGCGCTCTTCGTAATCATTTATAAGCTCAAGCATAGCCTGACGCACCAGCTGTACATCTTGGTTGATTGTCCGGGCAATTACTTGTGTTTTGAGAGGTTTGTCTGTCAAAAACAGTAAAGCTTCAATTTGATTTTTTAGGTTCATGGTATCACCGGTGAGGCGTTATATTCTGGCATTTTACTGGTTAAGTGCAGCTTGCGCTGTCACTGTAGCTAGCTCGCCCTGACAGAGCGTTAGATAAAGAGGACCGTAATAAACGTCCTGGGCAAGATCTATTTTACCGGCGTTGGATAAAAATAGCGCTGCCAGAAATGCTTCTACCCAGTCTCCTTTATTACTGAATCTTTTGACCAGGTCAAAAAGTTCTATGTTTTGGCCTATATCCAGGTTAGTTGCTATCCATTGTTCTATACGGACGATGGTATCTTCGATATCTTCGTCGTGAGCGAGATCCAAAATATCGTCAACATCATTTACTTCATGATAGTTAGAAAGATCGATTCTCGCCTTTGGCTTTTTGTCCTGACGGACTTTTTCCAACTTTTCAGCTTCTTTGAGGGCGGCAATAAGTTGATCGAGTGTTACTTTACGCTCACGCACTGGCTGGTGCTTGCGACGAGCACGTCGCACAATCGCTCCTTCCAGATCCTTAAAGGTCAATTGTCTGCCAACTTCTTGTTTGGCTGAGTCGTATAGTATCGGACCGCCTTCTTCGTCAAAATCGAGGAAGTCGTCAACCACTGGGGTGAGCGTGTTGTTTGCTTCCGACAAAAGCGCCTCGGCTTTCATGCGCAGGAGCACTGCTGCGTGAAAAATCACTTTGCCGCTCAGTCTCAAACTCTCTTTGGGAGTGGTGGCAATAGTGCGCAAGAATCTGTCGGTGACATCGATGATATCAACGTTTTTTGGATCGATTTCGCCTTTTTCGGCCATCTTAACCAGGATCTCAATACCGGAGTCAGCCAAAATGCTGTCTTCGATTGATAGAGAGCTTGATGTATTGAGTGCGCTAGCTTCTGCCATTTAAGTATTGCCTCAAGCTGTCGCGGTGACTGGCGGTACTGACGGATTTACAAAGGCTGGTAGAGCGGCCTGAGCATGCTTTTTGGCTTGATTAGCCTGGTGCTCTTCTTCATCCGGTATCACTACTTCTCTGATGCCGACAGTACGTGAGTAACCGTCTGCTCTCAGTGATACGCCAACAGCATGGTCGGCGTTTTCGATCATCGGACGACGCAGACTGACTACCACAAACTGAGCTTGCTCTGATTGACGCTTGACCATCTGGGCAAGACGCTCAGCGTTAGCACCATCAAGCATCATGTCTACCTCGTCAAAGGCATAAAACGGTGCTGGGGCAAAGCGCTGGAAGGCAAACACAAAGGATAGTGCGGTCAGAGATTTTTCACCACCAGAGAGAGCCTCGATGCGTTGCATCTTTTTGTCTCTTGGTTGAGCGCGGATAACCAGACCACCTTCAAATGGGCTTTCTGGGTTTTCTAGCTCAAGACGACCAGTACCATGGCTGAGTTCAGCAAAAATTGTCTGGAAGTTTGTATTGATGGCGTTGAAAGCTTCCATAAAGGTCTCTTTCTTGATTTGTCCATAGCCATCAATGCGCTGGATGATTTGTTCTTTTTCGTCGGCAAGAGTGTCGAGGTTTTCGGCCAGTTCTCTTTGACGCTCTTCGGTTTGTTGATAGTCCTCAAGAGCCTTCATGTTAACTGGCTCTAGCGCTCTCATGCGGCGTTCAAGACGCTCCACTTGTTGCTTGAGTTGATCAACAGTACCGGCGTTTGGAGGTTGATAGTTGGGATTTTCGGCGAGGATTTTTTCAATTTCTTCGCGTGCCACCACAAGCTTTTGTTCGAGATCATAATGAGCAATCTTGCGTTCATTACGCTGCTCTTTGACTCGAATAAGCTCTTGATCCAGCTTGGTCCGTTCGATTTCCTCGGCAGTGACCTTTTCGTGGATTTCTTCTTTGGCTTTGCGCATGCCCTCGAGTTCTTCGGAGAGGACAGAGACTTTCTTTTCCATCTCAACAATGGAGCTTCTCAGTTCGCCAATCAGTTGCTCGTAGGCAGGTTTTTGCTCTTCCAGCTCATCGAGTTCAACACCGAGCTCATTAGCCTGTAGAGTCAGGTTTTCACGGTTTGTGATTTCAACACGTTCTTCGGTCTCGATACGATCGAGTAGTCTCTGAATCTCTTTGAATTCAGAGCTTATGGCGTTGACTGTCTGACGTAATTCTTCTGATTCGAGAATTAGTTTTTCTAATTTGGTCTTCTGACCCTTGTCTCTAGCACCTTCCAGTGTTGATTCTAGAGAGTTGATTTTCTGATCGTATTCTTTGACCTGAGCTTCAAGAGCAACAGATTCTTGCTCCAGGCTTTCAATTTCATCGCCTTTTTCGCGCAGTTGAGGCTTAATCGCTTCAACGTCGCTCTCGAGATCTTTGATTGATTTACGCTTGCTCTCCAGGTCAGCCAATTTGAGAGCAAGGGTCTCTTTGGCTTTACCGATTTTGCCGCGCTCTTCTGTGAGCGATGTTTCTAGCTCTTTGATTGAGTCTTTGAGCCAGCGCACTTGATCAGCGAGACTCTTGACTGTTTGTTTGAGCACAGAGAGATCTGTCTCGCCGCGGTTACCAAAATGCAACTTGGACTTGCTGTCATTACCACCAGACATACTGCCTGACTTGTCAAACAGTTCGCCTTCCAGGGTCACCATGCGCGCCTGGTTGATCATGCGCCGGGCGTTTTCCATGGAGTCGACCACAATGGTCTGACCGCAAGCATATTGAAATGCTTTGACAAAACGAGGATTGAAATCAATCAGGTTATAAGCAAAATCAACCACACCAGGACGATTGGGCAAAAGACCTGGTGGCTGAGTCTGGATACGGTTAAGAGGCACAAAAGTAGCGCGACCGGCTTGATTGGCTTTGAGGTATTCGATGGCCTTTTGTGCCACTGAGTCGTCCTCGACCACGATGTGGGCCAGGCGCGGACCGATAGCGGTCTCAAGGGCGGTGGTGTATTTATCATCCACCGAGCCAAGCTGACCGATAGTGCCGTGCACACCGGTCAGACCACTGTTCATGATTGCTTCTACAGCGCGGCCATAACCATTTTCGCCCTGTACTTCGCGGGTGGTCTCAAGCTCAATTAAACGGCGGCTGACACTTTCTTGAGCCTGACGCTTGCTTTCGATTTCTTCGCGGGTGCCTTCCAATTCGCCTTCCATCTGGATGATGGAGCGCTCCATACCGGCCACGAGAGCTTGCTGATCTTGATAGTCATGCTCTAGCTTGCCAATCAGACCCTTGTATTGAGAGGCTCGACCGATTTGTTCGGTGGCCTTACTGCGGAAGCTTTCTAATTCTCTCTCAAGTGATTCTCTGCGAGTTTTGACCTTGGTCTTTTTGACTTCTAACTCATGGCGCTCATCTCTCAACTTTTGCAAGTCAGAGTGGAGATTGGAGATTTTGTCAGACGACTTGTCCTTTTCCTGGCGCAGACCTTCTATTTCGGTGAGCACTACAGCCAGAGCAGCTTCTCTTTCGGCAAGCGCTTCTTTGACTGCTACCTGGTCTGTCAGGTGCTGCTTCTTTTGTTTACCGAGATCAGATAGATGCTTGTCGATGCTCTTAATTTGAGCGCCGATTTGTTTAGACTGCTTGGTTTTTTCGCCAATAATACCTTCAAGGTTAGAGAGCTTGTTTTCTTCACGAGTTAATTCGCCTCGTTTGTTCTCTAGCTCCTGGCGCAGCAAAAGCTGCTCGTTGCCGCCCTTTTCTCTGATTTCTTGATCGATTCGACCGAGCTCAGAGCGCAGCCCCATGATGGCTACTTCGGTGCGTTCCAGTTTTTCGCCCAGTGAGTCTTCTTTGACATTGAGCTTTTCAATTTCTTTGAGTTCAGCTGCGACACGCTCTTCGAGGTCAGCGGCCCGGACAAAGATCAAGTCTTTTTCGACTGATTCTTTTTGGTTTTTGAGCTCTAGATACTTGAGAGCCTGATCGCGGTCGGTCTTAAGGACTTCCAGACGAGCCAAAATCTCAGTCAAGATTATTTTTTGCAGTTCGATTTTTTCGGCAACTGAGCCAAGCTCATTTTGAGCCAGGTCGATACGGCGGTCAAATTCGGCAACACCAGCTAGCTCGTCGATAATGCGACGGCGCTCTGTAGCGCTCATGGTGACGATGCCGGTGACGTCACCTTGCATGATTACGTTGTAACCAGTGGGGCTGACATTGTATTTGGTCAGCTCTTCATGCACTTCGGTGAGTGTAGCGACTTTGTTATTGAGTATATAAGTTGAGGTATAACCATTATCTTTGACGCGTATGCGACGGGATATTTCAAGCTCCACGCCGTCATTTGTGGTGAACTTGACCCGCACCTTTGCTTCGTTGCGGCCACTCAAGTTGTTAAGCAAATCAGGCAAACGCTCTGCTCTCATGGACCGGGTCGAGGATAGTCCAAGGGCAAAAAGCAAGCTGTCGACGATGTTAGATTTACCAGAACCGTTAGGTCCAGAAATAGTTGTAAACCCGTCCAACAGCGGCACAAGCGTCTGCTTCCCGAATGACTTGAAATTATCAAGCTCGATTTCTTTGATTCGCAAAGGAGACTCCCAGAGGTGGAACTTCTACATACTTTTGAAAGCGTACAGCCGAATTAGACTACACACTGCATTTAGTGTCAAGGTCAAAAGTGTATTCTAGCCCCTCAAATGCCAGCCTGTCATCTGTTTTGCCAAAAGTCATGAGATCTTTTTGGTGATTGATATCGATCTGGCGATAATATAAGTCCAGTCTATATGCCATCTATAGCCATTTGTCGAGGACTCAGTCATTTAACGGTATCACCTGCGGTGAACAAAAGGGATCAGACTGAATGTATATATAATTGTGGGAGCTCTAGAAACAAGACAGGCCAACCGTATATACTGCCTCAATCGTGAGGATTAAGCAGTGACTCAGTATACAAGCAGTCAGATAGGCGATCTCTTAAGCGCAGCCGGTCTCGTCACAAGCGAGAGTGTCGATGGGGCGCTCGTCATGGCCCGCACCAAAAAACTGCCTCTTGGAAAGATTTTAATCGACTCCGGACTTTTGACCGAGCTTGAGCTGTCAGGATGTCTGCAAGCGCAGAGTCTTATTAGAGAAAAACTCTTAGCACAAGAGCTGGCATGCAGTGTGCTCTATCAGGTGCGGGAAAATGGACGCTCCTTTGTCGAGAATCTGAGACAGTATGATCACAAAATTGAGAGTATCAATTTTGCTCTGGTCTTGGGTCAACTCTTTATGGATGCTGGTGCTCTCGACCAGGAGCAGTTTGACGAGGCTATGGAAACAAGCATCGTCTCTGGTCTGCCGCTTGTAAGAGTGCTGGTTTTGCAACAAAGTCTCGACGAAAAATCCGCCTATGCCGGACTGACAGCGCAGCTTATGGTCAAAGAGCGCAAAGTCGGTCGAGACCAGGCTGTTGGCGCCCTCAAGCTGTCCCATATGCATGGCGATCAGCTGGAAGAAATCCTCGAGTTTGGTGGCTTTAAAAAGTATCGCAGCACCAATTTTGTCCGACTCGGTGAGTTACTTGTACTCTCCGAAATGATCGGCGAACTCGATTTGCTCAGTTGTGTAGAGCGCTCTATGAGCGATGCTAAGCCTCTGGGACAGGTCCTTGTGGATGAAGGCATCATGGACGAGCAGACTGTGCAGTCAGCTTTGCGCGCCCAAAAATATATTGAGGCTGGCACGATTGATGCCTTGAGAGCCAGTCAAATGCTCAAGCACTGTGCTGATACCGGACAGCTTTTAGAGTTTAGTGTCGAAGAACTGGCGTCAATTAAGCCCCAACCTCTGACCACCAAGCCCAATACTTTTGCCGAGCTTCTGTCGGTAATGGGGCTGGTCTCAGCTGACGGCGTGGAGCAAATCAGACTGGTCGAAATCGAAAAACCAGACACGCTTGAAGAGTTTATCCTCAAAAACAACTATCTCTCAATAGATGCCTTAAACGCCATCCTGGCCGGCTGGCTGATGATCGAAGACGACAAAATCTCCACTGAGCAGCTGATATTTGCTATTCATGTCTGGCTCTGGACTCGCGGCGATTTTAAAAAGACGCTCAATATGTTGGGCTGGTAGTGCCTTTTGGCATAGCAAGCATCTTTTTGTTGGTGATCAAATCGGCGCTATAGGGCTCGCCGTTTTCGCTGGATTCGACTATGTCTGATAGCTGATTGATAAAGCGATCGCCGCCCACCATGCTCAAATGCACAGTGTCATAAAAGTCGCCATCCTTGTATCCGCCAATAGTAGCCAGGTCGACAAAGGGCACTTTATGTTGGGCCGTCAAGGTTGTGACAGTCTCTCTAAACTTGCTGTTTAGCTCTTCAGGCATGAGCGCCATGTTGTCTCTAGTAAGAGGCATAGCCACTACATATAGTTTGATGCCTCTCTCCTTACAGAGAGCGAGGAGGGCGTCAAAACAGGCCTTTTGTTTATCAAATTGCTTCTGATTAAATTGGCGGTAGCGCTCTTTGTATTCGGCGACACTACGCTCCCATATTTTGTCGTGATCGGTACCCATCAAAAATGGTGTATCGCCGCCCAGAGCTCTGTTTTTGGCGATTTTACCGGGACCAAAGAGCTTGGCTGCCACTTTGTCGGCCGCTTCTTCTACCTTGGACTGATAACGATTGCGTTTGTGATAGAGAAAAATCGAGCGATTAAGGATGAAATTAAAATGCTCGTCAAAGGTGCTCAGATAAAGCTCTTTGACCTTAGGCATATCGCTAAGCGAGGCTAATTGATCAAAAATTGTGGTGTGGATACCATCGGTGGTGCTATCGCAAAAATCACGTGGCGCAACACCATATATAAGGATTGAGGGCTTTTGTTTGCCCCTAAAGTACTTGTCAACTATCAAATAGGTATCAGATACAAACTGACCGGGCGTAGCCAGCGAGATTACGTCCTTGCTGATTTTGTGTTGCCAGAGCTGATTTTGCATATGCAGACTCTGGTGGTGATGGTCAAAGGACTTCATAAAGTGCCCACGGGCAACGTCTGAAGCCCATAGCGGCGCCACAACTAAACTAGAGCCAATCAAAGCCACCGGCGCACCTTTGGTGGCCCAGTAAGCACTGCCATAGGCACTGGCTGCGTCGGCCAGTGAGCGCTGAATTTGGTCGCCAGCGCGCCCTTGAGCGCCGTGCTCTCCCTTGAGAGGCATGGAAAGACAAGCGTTTAGGGTCAGGTAGCCCAGACCGGCAACAATTGCCCTGCTCAATTTGGATTTTTTCTTAGACGCCATTGCTTACTGTTTAATGGATGTCAGTATATTTAACCGCACTGAGTCGCTACAAAGGCCTTAATTATTATTGATTCATTTGCTCTTATCTTCTATAGCTTTGAGCATAGCCTGGACTTTGCTCTTATCTTCGGGGCTATTAGAAGCTTCTAGAAAAACTTTTGCCTGCTGTTTTGCTTCCTGGGCTCGCGATTCTTTGTAAAGCAAATAGATCAAATTGTAGCGGGCTGTACTCATCTGAGGATCCAGAGCAAGAGCCGCCTGATAAGCCTCGATTGCCTGTTTGTTTTTGCCACCATTAGAGAGATACCAGCCCCGGTTGTACTGACAGATGGCCGCCTGGGGGTAATCTTTGACCCATTTAGCGGTCCATGTATTGAGACCTTTATCGTCATTCATAATATTGAGTACTTTGATAAAAGCAGCAAAGCAAGTGCGCGCTTCGCTCAACGGTGGGTTTAGCTCCATGGCTCGCTCAAACTGTAGTTTGGCGCCCAAAAATTCTTTATTTAATAGATGCAGCTTACCCAGCTCAATATGTACGATAGCTGAGTTGGGCGTGAGCCTGGTGGCATCACTGAGTAACTTGATGGCGGCATCGAGATTGCCCAGAGACTGGTAGCAACCAGCCATTTTTAGCAAATAGCTGGTGTCGTTTTTGCGACTCTGTGCAACGGGTGTGAGCAGATCTATAGCCTTTTTGTATTGCTTATTGCGTATGGCGATATCACCAGCAATATCCAATACGTCCATATTGTCGCGATAACTGGCCAGGGCAAGATCGGCATATTGAGCAGCTTTTTGGTTGTCGTTACCAATAAGTCCAATGCGCGCCAGTGTAATCAGACTATAGAGCTTTAGGCGACCGCCGCTTTTGACTAGCTCATCGAGTAGTTTGACTGCATCGCGAGAGCGTCCCTGTGAGAGCCTTAGATAGGCCAGGTTAAAACGAGCGGCCCCGCATACCGCACCACTGGCAGCATCATCACTTAGCTCGGCACCGGTTAACTTGCTTGTATCTTCGCTATCCAGAAGCAAATCGCAAAGCATATTGACTGCGCCTTTGACGTCACCATCCAGGGCTTTAAGCATGGCCAGGTTGTTTTTCATCGAGGCGCTTTTTTGATATTTACTATCGTTTTCGATGAGCACACGGGCCTGGGCGTTGTGTCCTTCGGTGAGTAGATTGGCTATAGCACCCGAATCCCTGGTAGGCATGCCGTTAGAAGGCATCACCAGAGCTTGATCAAACTCATCAATAAGGGCAGTACCACCAGTGGAGCTACCAGTTAAAAGATTGTCGGTATATCTTTGAGTTTGGGCTATGGCTTGCTTGTCTTTTTCCTTTTTGCCATAGGTCTTAATTGGCTTAGGGTCTTGCTTTTCGCTGTCGACGACGGTGTAACGCCCGAGACTCAGAACAAACCAGAGTGGTGGCGTACTCTTAATTAAGAGTAGTTCAATTTGATTGCTATCTGGTACACAAGCAACAAATAATCGTTTGTCTTGCTCCAGCCAGCGCTTTAATGCCGGGTTTTTCTTGGCTTTATAAATCAGCTCTTGTTTGGCGTCACCGCGCTCGTCTGGCTCACCAAGCGCATTTGCGGATAGCGGCGCCAAAATAATTGAGAGCGCAATTAAAGCAATAATCGGTTTGTATAGTGGTGCCATATCAGTTGCATTATGGCACAGGCTTTTGAGCTATACTCAAAACCTATGAGTCTTAGCAAGTTTGAGTCAAGCGCACTCAGCTTTGAGCTTCAGGCGGTTTGTCCCTGGTCTGGTGCTCGAGCTGGTCTGATGCATACCCCCCACGGTGTCGTAGAGACACCCGTATTTATGCCAGTAGGCACAAATGCCGCCCTGAGGGCTCTGACCTGGGAGCAGACAGCAGATTGTGGCGCCCAGATTGTCCTGTCCAATAGTTACCATCTTTATCTAAGACCTGGCCACGAGCTTATAAAGCAAGCCGGTGGCTTACACAAATTTATGTGCTGGGACAAGCCTATCCTTACTGATTCTGGTGGTTTTCAGGTCTTTAGCCTGGATATGCTGCGCAAAATCACCGAGGAAGGGGTCCACTTTAAAGATCATAAAGGTGGGCGCAAGCATTTTATCGGACCGACTGAGTCAATGGCCATTCAAAACGCCATAGGACCCGACATTATGATGGCCTTTGACGAATGTGTTAAAAACCCTGCTACCTACGAAGAAGCCCAGGCAGCTATGGATCGCACCCACCGCTGGCTTGGTATCTGCGTGGATAAACATGCGCGCAAAGAGGATCAAGCACTCTTTGGCATTGTCCAGGGCAGCATGTATGAGGAGCTGCGCAGTCAGTCTGTTAAGGCTGTGACAAGCTATGACCTGCCAGGTTATGCCATTGGCGGTGTTGCCGTGGGTGAGGACCGTTCCACAATTGAGCGCATAGTGCTCTACACCGCCCCTCAGCTGCCTGCCCATAAGCCCCGTTATCTCATGGGTGTGGGCACACCCTGGGACATCATCTATGCCATTAGATGCGGTATCGATATGTTTGATTGTGTCTCACCGACCAGATTGGCACGCCACGGCACAGTTTTTAGCTCAGAGGGACGCTTGCCTCTTAAAAACGCAGTTTACCGCGAGGATTTTGGACCGATTGATGCCAATTGCTCCTGCTCTACTTGCAAAAACAATACCCGTGCCTATTTGCACCATTTAGTGCGCTCAAACGAAATGGCGGGAGCAATGCTCCTCGCCATTCATAATGTCAGCTTTTTAATCGATGAAGCTCAAAACTGCCGCCAGGCTATCCTTGAGGGGCGTTTTGAAGAATACTTCAGTCGTTGGTCCTTAGCTCACGCACTTCCTGAGCATCTATAGATTCAGCCGAACCTTTGGCATCTAACAAAAGAGCGTCTTTTGTTGAGTCTTGCACAATTAGTTTGGGTTCTTCTTTGCCCATCTTGCCCTTGAGTTCAAGTAGTTCGAGCTCAATATCTGATTTGCCTTCAAAGTTTTTGAATTGCTTCTCTAGCGAATCGCCCGAAAGCTCGCCCAGAGCACTGGCTTTGGCTTCTTTTTCTTGAACTTTGGACTCCATGCGCTCCATCACGCTGAGAGCACCCGAAGAATTGGTCTTGGAAAGGATCTCGTTGGCTTTGATAGTGGCTTTAGCCGCTTTGTCACGGGCAATGAGCACTTGCTTTTTGGTGTTGGCTTTGGTCAGCTCATTTTCGAGCTCACCTAGGCGGCTACGCAAATTATTGGTGGCTTCCTTTTGACTCTTGAGCTGAGTCTCAAGGTCAGCGGCAGCCTGGGCATACTGTTGCTTGCGTTGCAAAGCCTGACGAGCCAACTCGTCATTGTTCTGCTGCACTGCCATTCCAGCCCTATTTTGCCAGGTGCCAGCCTGGTCCTTATTCTTTTGCAGTTGAGTCTCAAGCTGCTTTTCGGTGGCTATAGCTTGGGCAACTGCCTGTCTGACCGAGATCACATTGCTCTGCAGCTCGTTATAAGACTGCTCCAGCATCATTTGCGGATCTTCGACTTTGCCCAAAAGGACGTTAAATGCGGCTTTTATGACTTGCACTAACCGGTCCAGCATCTGGTTAAAACTCCTTCCAACTGCCTCACACCACTCAATCAAATACTAGTCATAGCATGAATTTGCTCTTAACATGGTATGAGACAAGTAGTTGATGTTCTTATGCCCGGATTTTGCAACGTCAACCCTGCCTGCGCCCATAGGATGCCTAATAAAATCTAAACCTGGGCCTTAATACCACGAGTAAGTTAAAGAGATTATGAAGAATAAAACCGAGGTTGAGGCTGCCAGTTTGGGCTCACAAATCATGATGGCCACCGAGCTTGGTTCGTACATCACTGTCTTAACTCTAGCCGGTTATTTTGGCGGCAGCTACCTCGATGGCCAGTTTAAGTCGGGACCTTACGGTGTGCTCGTTGGCATCATTGCCGGATTTGCCCTGGGGCTGGTCCTTGTCGTCAAAAAAAGTAATGAACTGGATAGCAAAAGCAAACAAGTAAAGAGCGCACTGTCCTCTGAGAATACGTCACAATCTGCATCAAAAGACTCTGATTCCATCTGATATTATTGCTGTCGTGAATAATATTCGCCTTGATTAGCAGCCGGTCATCTCGGTCATATCCAGCGAAGTATTTACCGTGTCAGTTTGCAAAAACAAATCAATTGGGAAGCAAATAATTAAATGCTAGGTAAAAATTTACCCCTCTCAAATCTCGTCAATGACCCGAGTTTGAACAACATCCAGTTGCCATTAGGTCTCGGTACAGTCGGTGATATTCACGCCGATACACTGATTATGAGCTGGACAGCAATGATCGTCATTTTGGTCAGTTGCTCGATGGTTACAAGCAATCTAGTAGTCGAAGGTCCTGGTAGTAAGGGTCAAGCAGTCCTGGAAGGTTTTTATACCTTTATCGCTGACATCGCCAAAGGTGCCATCGGTGAGCACCGCTACCGCACCTATCTGCCATTACTTTGTGGATTGTTCATCTTCATTCTGGTTTCAAACTTAATTGGTATCTTCCCTTATCAAGTGTTTGAGCACATGCAGGGTTGGCCTCAAGTACACGGCGAACATTTTGAAGTAGCCGCCAGCACTACCGACTTTAACGTCACAGCTGGACTGGCTGCCATCGCTATCCTCACTTATCTCGGCTCTGGCGTCATGGTTCACGGTTTTGAATACATCAAGCTATTTTGCCTCAAGCCTATCGCTCCTCTGGAGTGGCTCGACCTTGTGGTCAGACCAGCCACTCTGGCTCTGAGACTTTTGCTGGTTATCACCGCTGACGAAATGCTGCGTACAGCATTTTTGAAAATCTGCCCTGCCATACTCCCCAGTGCTGTTATGGGTTTTGAGGTATTCATCGCTCTGGTACAAGCTTTCGTATTCACACTTTTGACATCAATCTATATTGGTGCAGCAGTGAGTGAACATCACTAAGTCAAAGCAAAACACTTGCAAAGAGCGCTTCTGTACGGAGGCGCTCTTTTGCTATTTACATCTCAAGTAACAACATTCATGAATCACTTGCTTAGGAAATTGTTCACTTTGTTAGGGAACATAGAAAGGACGTTTCCGTCGCGTGCCTCCTGGGAGCGGCTATACAAGCCCTTTTGTGGCATCTTAAGCGCATCTCACGGCTCTATAAGCCTCCCTTGCGACTGTTATAATTTGATGGCCTTTTAGCCAACCGTGTATTACTTAGGCGGATGGCGAATTTTTGTAATTTCGAAGGAGAAATAAAGTGGACCACCAATTGATTGCCCAGGCTGGAACGATGACGGGCGCTATTGACAGTCAAACCCTCATCAAGTGCGCAGCTCTCTTGGGCGCTGGACTTGGTGCTATCGGCGTGGGCGTACCTGGTATCGGCATCGGTATCGCTGCTTCCAGAGCACTCGAAGGTATGGCTCGTCAACCCGAAATGCAAGGTAAGCTCCTCATCAACGGCATCATCTTCGCCGCCTTGATGGAAGCTCTCGGTTTGTTCGCGTTCCTAGTATCGCTTCAACTGTTCGGTCTCGGCAGCCATCAATAAATGAAAGATAGACAGCGGGCTTCAATGAGAGGTCCGCTGTTAGTGAATGGTAGCAACTGAGATAAAAGAAGAGTTTTTGAAACGATGCTCGAGTTAAACGGCACATTTTTAATACTGATAGCTAGCTTCCTGGCTTTCATCTATCTCTTGGATGGTGTTTTTGTAAAACCCATATCCAAAGTGATGTCAGCCAGAGCCGCCAAAATTGAAAAAGACCTGGTCGAATCCAAAGGCTACCGTCAGGAAGCCGAGGGCGTGCTCAGTCAGTACCAAACAAGACTGGCTGAAATCCGTGAAAAGGCTCAGATCACTATCAATGATGCAGTAGCTGAAGCGCAAAAAAGTCGCACAGCACAAATCGACAAAATACAAAGCGATGGTCGCGCCAAAATTGCTCAGGCAAAACAAGCGCTGGCTGGCGAAAAACTTATGTTGATTGATCAACTAGTTGACGAAGAAGTCAAACTGGTCGACATCATCATGTCCAAACTAATTGGTACAGCAAATGCTGGTCAGAAGCTCGACAGAGCCGCCGTCAAGCGTTCGCTTGAGGAGGCTTGCTAATGTTTTTGTTTTTAGCAGAAGTAGAACATAGCAGCGGCTTCATGAGCATGTTTGAAAATAACGTGATCAACTGGCTGTTATTTGTAGGCTTTATCTACTGGATCATGGCCAAAAATTTGCCACCAGTATTTGCCGGTCGCGAAACATCCATCAAGACTACTCTTGCTGCCGCTGAACAGGCCCGTAGCGAAGCTGAAGCTTATTTGATCAAACAAAAAGAAGCAGTCGCTAACGCTGAAGCTGAAGCCGACAAAATTTTGGCTGAAGCAAAAGCAGCGGCCAAAGAAATGCAGGCATCACTGGAAGCTCAGACTCAAAAAGATATTGCTGAGATGCTGACCAAATTTGAAAACGCTATCGCCAGCGAACGTCAAGTTATCGTCAACGAGATGCGTCAAGCTAGCGTCAAAGCCGCAATGGCACTGGCAAAAGCACAGCTCACCCACGAAGTGACCCCAGAAGTGAAAGCTAATTTGCTCAATCAATTTATGGAGCAGTTAGAGAGTCTCAATACTCACTCTATGTCACCAAGCGGACAACTCAACTCTGTTTCAAAATAAGTCGATAAATCAATGAATACCGAACTACAAGGCATCGCCGTCAATTACTCAGAAGCAGTAATGGAACTGGCACAAGCAGCCCATATCGAAGAGAAAGTTTTGACTGAACTCAAAGCTATTAACGAAGTGGTTGCCTCAGATCGCGATATGACAATCGTCCTTTCGCATCCGTCAATTTCTGCCAGTGACAAAAAGAAGTTTTTGAATTCACTATTTCAGGGCAAACTCAGCGAACTCTCTGAAAACCTGCTCAACTTGCTGGCTGACAAAAGAAGACTGGATCTTCTGCCCTTTATCGAGAGCGGCTATCGCACTCTACTCAACAAGAATAAAAATATTCTGGCTGCTTCACTAAGCTGCTCAGAACCACTGGCCGAGTCCTCCATAGCCAATATCAAAGCTCAGTTGACTGAGCATCTTGGCAAAAAACTCGAGCTAGACGTCAAAGTCGACCCATCATTGATTGGTGGCGTCGTCCTAAAGATAGGTGACCAGGTTATCGATGGCAGCTTGAAAGGCAAGCTCAAATCCATAGAAAAGGCACTGCTCTCCGTATAAGTTTTACATGGACCTAGTTAGCAAATAAGGAATTTTGAGGTTACACCATGGCAATTAGACCCGACGAAATCACATCAGTATTGAAGAGCCAACTAGAAAAGTACCGCTCTTCTCTCAACGTCTCCAACGTAGGCAGCGTCCTCTCGGTAGGTGACGGTATTGCTCGTATCTACGGCATGGAAAAGGCAATGTCCGGCGAACTCGTCGAGTTTGACGACCCCGAAAAAACAATGGGCATGGTGCTCAACCTTGAAGAAGACAACGTCGGTGTTGTAGTACTGGGTGAAGGCAGAAAGATTCACGAAGGTCTGGAAGTCCGCACCACCGGTAAAATCGCCAGCGTACCAGTAGGCGAAGCCCTGCTCGGTCGTGTTGTAAACGCTCTTGGTCAGCCTCTCGATGGCAAAGGACCGATTGCTTCCACAGAATTTTCACCAATCGAAGTAAAAGCTCCCGGTATCATCGGTCGTAAATCAGTACACGAGCCTCTGATGACTGGTATCGCCGCTATCGACGGTATGATCCCAATCGGTCGTGGTCAGCGCGAACTTATCATCGGTGACCGTCAAACTGGTAAGACAGCCGTCGCCATCGACGCCATCATCAACCAAAAGAATCAACCTAACCGCCCAATCTGTATCTATGTAGCGATTGGTCAGAAGAACAGCAACGTCGGTCGTATCCAAAAGATTTTGGAAGATCATGGTGCTATGGAATACACCATCATCGTTAACGCTCCAGCTACTGCCGCTCCCGCTCTGCAATTCCTCGCTCCTTACGCCGGTGTGGCCATGGGCGAATATTTCATGAACAAGGGTCAACACGCTCTCTGCGTATACGATGACTTGTCCAAGCACGCTAACGCTTACCGCGCCATGAGCTTGCTGCTCCGTCGTCCACCAGGTCGTGAAGCGTTCCCTGGAGACGTTTTCTATCTCCACAGCCGTCTTCTCGAGCGCGCTGCCAAACTCTCAGACAAACTGGGCGCTGGCTCACTCACCGCTCTACCTATCATCGAAACCCAAGCTGGTGACGTATCTGCATACGTACCAACCAACGTAATCTCCATCACCGACGGACAAATCTTCCTTGAGACAGACTTGTTCTACGCCGGTGTCCGCCCAGCTATCAACGCCGGTATCTCAGTTAGCCGCGTAGGCGGTAGCGCTCAAACCAAAGCCATGAAAGCTGTAGCCGGTAAGCTCCGTCTCGACCTTGCTCAATTTAGAGAACTGGAAGCGTTTGCACAATTCGCTTCTGACCTCGATAAATCAACACAAGAGCAAATCCGTCGTGGACAAAAGCTCACTGAAGTATTGAAACAACCTCAATACCAGCCGCTCTCTCAAGCTCAGCAAATCTCCATCATCTTTGCTGCCAACAAAGGCATCCTGGACGATGTAGATGGCAAAAACATCGCCAAGTTTAAAGCTGAATGGTTTAAGTACCTCACAGCCCAAGCCAAGGATCTCGATGCCAAACTTAACCAGGGCGATAAGTTGTCTGATGCAGACGAACAAGCACTGGTTGATCAGCTGAACAAGTTCAAGACCAATTTCTTCAAAGCGTAATTAGAAAAAATCGGTCGGTAATCAAAGAGAAACAAAATGGCTAACCTCAAAGCAATTCGACAAAGAATTAAGAGCGTCCAGTCGACGGGAAAAATCACCAGAGCGATGAAAATGGTCGCGGCTGCCAAAGTGCGCCGCGCCCAGGCTCGCGTGGTCGCCTCCAGGCCTTTTACTCAGGCTGTTGTGAGAGTGCTACGTGAATGTGTCGCCGAGGTTGCTGCCGTAGACTTGCAAGATTTGCCGCTCCTCCACAAACGCCCGATAAAAAAGGTGGCAATCATTGTGCTCTCCTCTGATAGAGGATTGTGCGGTGGCTATAACACTACGGTGTTTCGTGAAGTCTTGAGTCGCATCACTGCCCTCAAAGAATCAGGCAAAGAAGTCGCGCTAATAACTGTCGGACTGAAAGCTGTCTCGTTTTTTAAATCGGTAAAGATTGAAAAGCTCAAAGCTTACTCGTTGTTGCCAGCTATCCCCACAGTGGAAGAAGCAAAGCTCATCGCCAGACAGGCTGAAGAGCTCTACACAACCGGTCAAGTCGATGCTATCGAAATCATCGGTACCGACTTTATCTCACTTATCCGCTCAGAAGTAATCACAACTCAGTTTTTACCTGTTGAATTACCTAAGGGTCTTGATGAGACCGGTACTCTGCGCCCTCTGCGTTTGTTTGAACCATCTGTAGAGGCAGTAATGGCCGACGAGCTGTTGCCTAAATACGTCGAAAACGTAATTTATCAGGCACTGCTTGAAGCATCAGCCAGCGAACTTGCTGCCCGTATGAATGCCATGACCAACGCCTCAAACAACGCTCGTGATTTGATCAGCAGTTTGACTCTGGTTTACAACAAAGCCCGTCAGGCCGCTATCACACAAGAATTGCTCGAAATCGTCGCCGGTGCCGAAGCCCTCAAAGGCTAAAGCAAATTAGACCTTCACAAATTCCAGTCACGCTATATAATTCATCTAGCGCTGGAGTGTTATGAAAGTCTTTTCCTGTGAAATTAAGAGCTCTATAGATGTAGCCGATTCATTGCAGGATGATGAGGTGGCGGCAGCTATTGGAGCTGTGCAGCACTATCTCGACCAGGAAGCGAGAGTAGCTCAGCTTGCCGCTCAAAAAACACCCGCCAATACCATCAGCCCCTGGCTGCAAAGCTCCAGGGAGTTTGGTTTGAGCCAAACAGTAGAGTCGCCCAGGGGCAAAAATCGCGCCAAACTCTGGGGCTCCAGTTTACTGGCTTTAGCCCTGAGCTTTTGTATGCAAACTGCCAGAGCACAGGAAGCTGACTATGTCATTGATACTACTGACAGTGACGGGCAGTTGCTTGCGGTATTAAATAAAGCGCGCACTGGTGGCAACAATCTAATCTCTGCTAATCGAGTGAGAGTTTGTCTGGCCAGTGGCGTTAGCAAAATTGACCTCGACACTCCTGATGGTGCGTCTATTTATTCGCTTGCCGATGGTGCTATTGTCGCCAAGACCGGCACTCAATCGAGCTTTAGCCTTAATCTAGCCAACACCACAGCAAATGGTGTAGCGCGACCTAAGCTCGCTCTTAAAGGCAAAACAGATAGAGACAGACTACAGTTTTTGGGTGGCTCAGATATCCGCAACGTCGCCTATCGTCCCGGTGTCGCCCCCGAAGACCTCAGTAGTATTGCCCTGCCACTCAAGCGTGAGTTGGCTAAGACATCTTATACATCGGACTTTAGTACCGATGATAGTGCCGCTCAGTTTAATCCTGAGCAGGGCTATATAGTAGTGCCAGAGTCCGATGGATCAGGTGCGACTCCTCTGGTGGGCATCAATGGCAAATATTACCGCGGTGCAGTTATGCTCAAGCCCACAAGCGGCAGTAATACATCTATGCGTGTTATCAACGTGCTTGATATCGAGGACTACTTACTCTCCGTGGTACCGTCAGAAGTACCAAGCCGCTGGCCTGCTGAAGTCTTAAAAGCTCAGGCTATTGCCGCTCGCTCCTATGTGGTGGCTAATCTCAACAAACACAAAGTTGACGGCTATGACGTCAAAGACACAGTCGAAGACCAGGTCTACAGCGGTGTGCAGAGCGAAAACGACGAAACCAATCAAGCTGTGGCTCAGACAAAAGGCATGGTCTTAAAGCACAATAATGCCGTAATTTCAGCGTTTTTCCACAGTACCAGTGGCGGTGCTACCGAAGTAGCCGAAGCGGTCTGGGGCAAAAACCTGCCCTACCTCAAAGCTGTAGTCGATTATGACGACGAGTCTCCACACTTTACTTGGAAGCGTCCCGTATCAGTAAGCAAATTACAATCGCTCTTTAAAACACCAGGCGAGACTCTGCTTGGCGTCTTTGTTGTCAGTCGCTACCCGGGTGATAGCAAGCGAGTCAAGAGCGTCATGTTAGTCTCAGACAAATCGTCAAGGCTGGTCACCGGTCAGGAATTGAGACGTCTCTTTAACTTGCCCAGTACCCAGTTTTCGCTCTTTCAGCAAGACCAGACCTATATTTTTAGTGGTCGTGGCTTTGGCCACGGTCTTGGTCTTTCGCAATGGGGAGCCAAAGCACTGGCTGACAGGGGTTATAATGCAGGTCAGATTCTTTCGTATTACTATAAAGATGTGACGATAGAATCCCTCAGGGGCGACGCCATCTAGTGAGAGGCCGAGCCTACCCGATTTAGAGGTGCGCTTGGAAAACTTTTTGTTTACCCTCTTGATGCTCGGTGTACTGGGCGCCTTGATTATCGTCCATGAATGCGGGCACTACCTGGTAGCCCGATTTTTTGGTTTTCAGACCCCGGTATTTGGTATTGGTCTGCCCTTTGGCCCCTATATCAGGCTAGGCAGACGCTGGAATACCGAATTTAGGATATATGCAGCCCTCCTGGGCGGCTTTGTGGCTATTCCTGAGCTGGGTGATGAAACAAACTCATCAGCATCGTCAGAAGCCTTTAAGATTGTGCTGAATCCATTTAAAAAGTTTCCTATCTGGCAAAGAGCCCTTGTGGCTGTTGCCGGTGTGACCTTTAACGTCATTTTTGCCTACTTCCTGATGGTGGTCTTGCTCTTTACCCTGGGTAAGCCAATCGATCAGACTTACTGCAAAGAGCTAGATAAATCCAATCCCATCGCTAAACAAGCCGGCGTCATGCCCAATGACGATATCATCGCCATTGATAGACACCCGGTGATGACAGCCGATGAGATTATTGCTTATCTGGGCTCGCGCAAACAATCACCTATCGTGCTGACCCTCAGACGCGATGGCAAAATGGTCGATCTCAATATGACGACCAATGCCAAAGGCCGCGTCGGTATGGCACTGGATCAAAGACCTACTCAATATCAAAAAGTAGAAGGCGGACCAGTAGCAGTGCTCGGCGAAGCCGGAGCAGAATTGACCAATCGCACCAGACTCATGGTAGTGCGTGTTGTGGACATGGTCTATGGCATGATCCCTGATTTTAATGCCCCTAAAACTGCCACTCCCAAAGCCGGTATCCGCGATTTGCACGGTGTACTGGCCGTGATTAAAGTCGGCGCCGAAATGGCTAAAATCGACTGGCGCCAGATCATCATGTTTACCATTTTGATCTCAATGGACCTGGCGATCGTAAACCTCTTGCCCTGGCCAGCACTCGATGGCGGTCACCTGGCGTTTATGCTAGTTGAAGCTGTCAGAGGCAAACCAATCGAAGAGAGAGCCCATGGTGAAATGGTCAAATGGGGCTTCCTCAGCTTGCTTGCTCTAATGGCAGTGGTGATGTTTAACGATGTCGAAGCCTTGATGAAAGGTCAGCTCGATTTTAAAAAGCCGCCGGATAAAAGCGCACCTGTAAAGGCTCCAGCCAGTGGCAGCGATACCAATATCACAGCCCCTGCTGCGCCACCAGAGACAGCTCCTGAGAGCACTGAGAAGCCTGCACAAGAAGCTCCCGCACCAATCGATGCCAACCCTGCCCCAGCCAAATAGGAGGTAATAAATGCCTAGTTACGATTACCGCTGCAAAGACTGCCAGGACACTTTTACAATCGAGCGCAGTATGACAGACAACTCTGAGACCTCCTGCACAGGATGCGAGAGCAAAAATGTCATACGCATCTGGAACATGATTTTGCGCTCGTCAGGCTCGACTCCAGACGTCGGTCAGGGCACTGCAAAAAAATCTAGCGGTGGTGGCTGCGGCTCATGCAGCAGTCATAGCTGTGGCACCTGCCATTGAGGCTCCGGCTCGCCGGGTTGGTAATAGCGCTCTTTCTCTATCCATCTGTGCTTGAGTTTTTTTGTCTGTCTGACATACCTCAGAAGTTGGCTAGTGTTACGCTGAGCTTGTCAAATGTGTCCATGCCACTAATTCTTTTGCTGACATTGATTGCCGGACCAATTCTCCTGATTGGACTTTTTTTTAAGTCAAAGCGCAAAACAGTTTTAAAAAATCTAGGAATCTGGGTCCTATGCTTTGTGGCAATGCTATTTAGTGCATGGGGCTCTGGTTTGGCGCGACACTATTGCTTTGAACAAATGACAGTGCGAGCCAGACCAGTTGTTGCAGCAATTGAAGCTTACCAAAAGAAAAAAGGACATCCACCCGCAAATTTGGAAGCATTGGTGCCAGAGTTTTTGCCAAAGTATCCTCATACGGGGATGGGAGCCTATCCTGATTTTAATTACGTTACTCCAGACGATACCGATCCTTGGAGATTGGAAGTGCCATGTTCAATAGGTCTTCTAAACTGGGACATCTTTTTTTATCGTCCAAGCAAAGAGTATGGAGTTCACGAGTATGGTGGCGGCGTCGAACGCATAGGCGACTGGGCTTATGTGCATGAGTGATAGGAAGCACAGGCTCTTTTATCCAACTAACAAATTGCTAGCATTTATAGCCGGTCTTTTGTCCCTTGCCTTTTTGCCAGCCGCAGCTCAATACACTGCCTTTGAGGCAAAACCCTGGAGTTATCTGTCAAGCATCTGCATAATTACCAATCTAATTGTTGTGATGGTGATTTCCTTTGCCCCAATACTTGTAATCGGGCGTGATCTAAGAGCCTGGAGTTTGCGCATAGCAGCAGTTGTTCTCGTGTTTATTGCTCTAAGACTTGGAGCTCAATTGAGCAGCGAGATTATGCGGTCAAACTATTTAAAAGTTGCTGAGCGCTCTAAGCCTCTTATTGCTGCCATTGAAAAATTCGATCTGGATACAGGTCATCCGCCAACTCAACTTGCCGATTTGGTCCCTGCGTATTTGAAGGTTGTACCAAAGACAGGAGTTGGTGCCAACTGGGACTTTATCTATGAAGTCGATACGGGGCACAGGTGGAAGCTCTTTATTTATCGCCCGTTGACCGGGTTTGATGCCAAAGAATTTTATTATTATCCTGGTATAAAGAATGACTATCCCTATCCACCTATTGGTGACTATCACCGGGTCCTGGAATGGGTTTATCGCTAGTGGACTGGCTGTACTACCCTGGTTAACTATCTATTGATGTACACAAAATAACCCATGAAGAAACCTTTGATATTTATAGCTGCGTGTTTTGCATTGAGTATGCATTTAAATGAGTCAGCTCTGGCGCAGACAAAGGATTTAGTATCTGACAATAAAACTGGTAATGTGCACTCAAGTAGGTCGGATGATCAGCCTGGCTCATATGGTTATGCCGGCGTGCGTTTGAGCCAAGACGCGCAGGGACAGTATTTTGATTTTGTCGAACAAAGCTCCCCAGCATACAAATCAGGACTTCGGAAGAATGACCGTTTGGAGAATTTTAAATTAAGAGGGACGCATGGACGCATCTTCAAAAGTTTGCTCGAGACTATTTCATATAATCCAAATCAAACTATCGTCCTTACAATTCGGCGAGATGGAATAGAAATCGAAATTCCATTGCGAGTAAGCTCACTGAAAAAGTATCCAAATGAGGAACTATTCAATGAGAAACGAAAGGAGCGACTGCACGATAGTAAAGGAATACCATACTCACCAGAACTCATTGCCGACGCGCCTGAAGTGCCACAAATAATTGAGTTTTTTGATAGCAAGACAGGTCCAAGTAGCCTTTTGCTTGAGAAACGACTCTGTGGAATAAAAGTGTTTAGTCTTCCCCTAGACGACCCGCGCACAAAAACAAAGCTTAGATCATTGGGGCTTGCCCTAACACCACAAGTAGTATCAGTTAGTGCATCCAAAGAAAAAATATTTCCAGTCACTTTTAGCGACAATTGGAGAGAAAACCGTCACATCTTTGATGACATTTACTATGAAAAGCCAGAGCGGGGAGAGTTTGTGCCTAAGGACCACAATGGTCCTCCAGTCGGCAGTGTAGTGAAAACCGAGCTTACCCCAGATGAAATTGCGCTGCGAAAGGAAAAGTTTGATGGTTGGCCACCAATCGTTTACACCGGTCTAGGCAAATTACTTTTTGATGGAAGAGGTGGGCATCTTGGTCCATCTATATCCTCACTCAGGCCAGTGGCGCACACCTGGCACTATCAAAATCAAAAAAATTTCAGTTCAAGCAAAACCCAAGACTTGAGCCGGATACTGCGTGCACTGGTGCTTCAAGCGGTTAAAGCCTTAAATAACAATACTCTGGACTTTAAAGAGTCGGCTCAAATTTTGAGCGGTGAGGCAAAATTGACTGGAGTGTCTATAAAAGCTGGTTCAGCCCAAACTCCTGGTTTAGGTGAGTTTAAGCAGTTAAGCGAAGACCAAATTGAAGTACGTTTGCTCTCTGAAAATACTGCCGTTGCGCGAGTACACCATGTGCAACGAGGTGGTGAATCGTACTTTTATTTAATTGATGACAATGGCTGGAAAATATCCGCCATAAGAACACCACTCGATGGCAGGAAAATTGCGCCTGGATATGACATAGATGAACCTTCAATGGATGACAACTGGAATAGAATTGAAGCAGAGAGAATTCAAAAATCGACACCAGCTCAAAAGGAACTAGAAAAGTCATATCACAATGAGCAGGTACGCGCTCTAAAACGCAGCTTGATGACCGATGATGAGATCAAAGTGTGGTTTAGCGAGCATCGAGATGATTTAAGTATTTTAGCCAAGCAAGGCATGAACGACCTTAAGGTTAACCAGTATGCTTATCACATTGGACTTCGTTCAATCCAAGTTACTAAAGACCCACCCGAGACTCTTGCCGCCAAGCTCAATGCTTTGGAACTAGGCACTGCTCGCAAGCTCAAGGACAAAAATGTATATCTAGCTTTTGCGTGCGGGCGCTATTCCCTCTCAGGATTACTTTATTCCGAGGATAATTGTGCACCACCAATAGGTCCTTATGGCACTATCTGGACTGAAAAACTGTCAGATCACTGGTATCTAATGCGCGTTATCGATGAAGACCAATTTCCTGGCATTGATGCATTCCCTGCTTCTTCAAAAGCTGTCAATAAGGCACCGTAGTCAGTCTCGAGCCAGGCTAGTTGTCGCTTCTAAGCCTGGACCGCCGACTGAAATACCGGAATACTCAGACATTCATGACAAATTGCACCATAAGCCGAAAATATCCTTGGCGACTTCTCAGCGCAAAGCAAGCAGGGCACCATATACGGAGCTGAGTCCTGGCTGAGTTGACCATTGCTTTTGCTCTCATCCATGATATCGATAAACTGGCGCACACAGACATTGCATACAGCACAAGTTGGTGAGGCTTGGAAGAGTTGAGCAACCATGGCACTTGATCGACCGCAATAAGAGCACCATAGACTCGACTCCGGTGTATCAACAAACTCTTTTCCGGGATTTAACTTGAGGGCCAGGTATACAATGGCACTCTGATTTGGTGCTTCAAAAGCACCATGGAAGCCCATTTTAAATGCAATCCATTGGCATAGTTTTTCGGCTGATTCAGCCTGACAGGTGAATCTGTTTTGACTGACAAGCTCGGACAAAAGTGGCTCTGACAGACAAAATTCTTTCACTTCATTTATGGCTTGTGGCGGTATCGACGAGTTATTCCAGCCCCAGAGGAATTCATCGTCGTGAAAAGTACCAATGACCTGGAGTGGTCCTGTACAGCTCATTTCGCCGTCAAAGATGCCACTAAAAGTGGTCTCACCGACTTGCACGTCGTAAGACTCGCCATCAAAAAGACTGGAGTAGTGACTACAAAGCGAATAAATCTTTGAACGGGCGCGGCACAGTTCTACTTCGTCTTTGGTAATTATTGAGAGCACTTTAGAGAGCGCTGGACTGTCCTCGACTGCGGGATTTTTCACTTCTTACCTCACATTTAAGACATGAGTCTATCATTTTTCAGTCATTGCTCATTTACTAGGACAATAACTGCTATGCGCCATTTAGTAAAAGCGTGTGTTTGTTTTGTCTGTCATTCTTCCAATTCTTCAATGCTGCTGATGCTTACATATGCACTACAGGTGAGGCAAGTACCAGAGCCCGAGTAAACACTGTCATCACCATCGTCCCAGTCAAACCTGGTGCCATCACAAAATGGGCAAAAGGGATCTTCGTCTGGATAATCCGAGACACAGCACCATAGCGAGCTCGCTTGTCCTCTGACAGAATCCAGAGCCTGTGCCTCTCCCGGCTCGACTTTGTAATACTGATCGAGCAACTCATCTATCAAACCATCCAGAGTCTTTTGGTCCATCACCTCTACATATAGAGATTTTATGCCGCGTGTGATTGTCGCTCTTACACTGCGTTCAGCTCTCGACTTGTCGCAATTACGGATACCTCTACACTTCCAACCCACCTGGATGATCTGATTTTTTTGAAATCGTAAGAGTAATTGCTGTAACTCTGTCAAACGAGTTTGTGGCAAAACAGATAGCCAGGTACTACCGCGCACTTGGCACGAAAGACCAGAACTCCCGGTAAACTCCTGCAGCATCCTGTCAAATTCTTCGATGTCCTGGTCAACGACTTGATAGCCAAGATGGCAATTACGTCTTTTAGCGTCAGCAAGATCAGTCAGCACCAGTAGCCCGGGCAGATAAGATTCACAACCGGCTATAAACTTCTGCACCAACTCTTCTGCTTGTGACACGCAGCAATCTCCCGTCCTTCGACAGCCATATCTTAACTGATGCTTCAAGAAGTCAGGTCGTATCACGCCTCTCCTGACAGGCGCGCTGTGATCACATGTTTTTCACGTTTTTGCACTTATTGTGCACTCACTTACTAATCCCCCTTTTTCTTAGAACAGTTAAATGGCAGAAGATTTTGACAGCCAGGCGGGCAAGCCACCTGAAGCACAGACAAATCAAACAGGCGAAGCCGCCATGGGCACCGCTGCCGCCCAGGCATACGCTGGCAACGACTATCAAGCTCAAACTCAGGACAAGTTTGAAAAGTCAGCGGTAGAAAGCGCCAACATGTCTAAAGGTCCAAATCCGGTCCTTGGCGATTTACAAATCACTGGCGGACCAGCTCCAAATGATCCAGCAAGGGCAGAGTTTGCTCCTGATGCTATGGGGCAACCGCGCATAGCCGAGCAAGAGCCTGGTCCAGTGCTACAAGCTGAAGTCCATGGATCATCTACTCGCCACCATCTGGGACCAGCACGTGACGGTGATGGTGCTCAGACTGGTGCAATACAGCAACCAAGTGGAGAATTTGCACCCGCAGCTCAGGATGTAATGTCTGCAAACGCCGTGCCTAATGAGCAAGGTGATGCAGCTATAGGTCCACAACCTGTTGCTGGGGCCGGTACTCCCGCAGGTGATAGCCCTGAACAGCGGGCCATAAACGCTAGACGAGCTGCCGCGTTTCAAGCATGGAATGGCGGGCAAATGGCTCCAGTGGGCCAATCGACGGATCAACCAACACATACCGGTGCTGCAGTACCAGGCGTGGGACAGCCTATATCGGACACTGGAGCGCCGGCCCCTCAGGCTCAGGCAGCTGCTGATGCGGGTCTAAATGTCGGTCATAAAGGACATGAACAAGAGATTTCACAGCCCTTAAGGCATGAATCACTCCCTCCAACTGCTGAAGCAAATCCGGAATCAACGAAAGAGCAAGATGCCCAAAAAGGGCGAGAGCTGGCCATGGAAAAGCTCACTCAAAGTCTGCCGAGTATAAGAGAGGGTTTGGTTGACCGAGAGAAATTTGATCAGGGTAATGAAGTCAGAGCTAAAGCAGAAGAAGCCCTTGCCCAGGCAAAACTCGATCCCAGCAAAATAGGTGACGCCTATGACCAAATGACCAAGGTAGGTCAGTATGTTGACCTTAAGGGTGATCCAGTCAAACTTCGTGAAGCCTTTGACAAGAAAAACCCAGATGAACAAATAGCTTTTATCCAGGGACGGCTGAAAGGCGCCGAAGACAAATTTGGACGCCTGAGCAAATTAATGGAGGGCAATCCAGAGCAGCATGTATGGGGCGCTTATGGATTTGGTCAAAGTACAGGCGAAACCCTCAAGTCCTTTGAAAAGAGCGGCATAGTCAATCCGGCTAAGGCCCAGGACCTCAACGCCGCAGTAAAAGAATATGCGTATGAAGTAGGCTCTGACAGGAATGCACCCCAAAATGCTCCCGAGCTCTTTGCTAGATCGGAGGCTGTCTACGGTAATAAAGAACTCTCGCAGGAAGAATCTGATAGAAAGATCCTGGAAGTCGCCGGGGGAAATCTCTCAGGATTGCAAAATTTAAAAGCCTTGGAGAATGCAAAAGCCGATCCCAAGCACAAGCCCGATCTCGAGCGCATTGAACAAAAACTTAAGGACATCACCAGTACCGAAGAAGTCCTCTCTGAAGGAGCTATGAAAAATGTTGTAGGTAATTTTGGACATGCAACTCCAGAAAACAGAGACTACGATAAAGTACTCGATGCTCTCGCCAAAAGACCAGAATTCGGCCAGAATTTCGAGAACCCTGCATATCGAGAGAACTTCAAAAAGTCTCTAGGCGAATTCTTTAAGCAAGCTGGCGACAAAGAATTTGGTCTCTCCGTATTGGCAGGCAAAGACGGACATGTCTCACTTGTGAGAATGACTCAGGGTGAAAGTGCCTCCGCCTGGAAACTCTATGTGGCAGATGTCGATCAAAACGGCAAAGCAGTCGGTCATCAGGCAGCTAAAGGCGAGCCAGAAGTAAAAAAAGAGCTGCATGCTTTGTATGACACTCCTGCAAAAGACGGTGTGTCTACTGGAGAAGCACCACGCGTGGTTGATCTAAAGCAAGGTACCAGCCGTAAAGGCAGCGATTTCCTAAAGCTGGACGGCTATGACATGGCCGGGGCTAGCCCGGATTCTAGATATCCCTATGGTGAGTCACAGTGGGCTGCTCGCAATGCTGATGGCACCACAGATGTCGCTAAAACTGTGGAGAACATGCGAAAATTTATCGAATCATTGCCTCGCCCACGCAAAACAATTTAGTCAAATCAATTTACAACAAAAATCACTTCGCCAAGAACGTACGAAAATGTTCTGCCAAAGCCCGTCTAGTGATTTCAGAGCTACTCTCCAGTGATCTCAAAGCTGGTTGCAAATTAATTGCAGCGGATTCTTGCACGAGACTAAGCCGTGCTTGATAAAAGCCATGCAAGGGACTTCTCAAACCAATGGGCACGTCATTTAAAGTACCAGCAAAAGTCTTACTCCAAACAGTTGAGTGTAGTGGATTGCGCATGGCGGTTGCTGCTGCCAGAGTGGAGTCTTTACCCAGCAGATTTTCTGCCAGGATGGGCCAGCCTTCGCGATGTCCTACCTGTGCCAGATTGTTATTGCCAGTGAAGACCCTTTCTACTGTATCCAGTTTCTTAAATAGCTGACCGGCAGCAGGATTGCTTAACTCGTGCAGGTGACTCCATTCGTGATCGCCAAGCACTTTCAAATCATCTCCTACAGCCGGTCGGTAAAGAGTCATGGTGCCATCAGGTTTGATCTCAGCAGCAACTCGCAACTGTGGATTTTGCTGATTGTGCCTCAACCAGGACTGATCGCGATGGGCGTAGTCAGAGACATGGATCTCTTTGACCAGGCGTGGGTCAGCAAATCTCTCACTGAGCTCTCGGGTTTGGGCCAAGCTTATGCGTTGATAGTCTGGACTTGCTTTGGGAAAGAGTATCTTTGTACCAATCCGCTCATGCTCGAATATATCAACTTTAGGCGTTTTATAAAGCCAGGACTTAGCTTGATATTCTCCGTAATTTGTTACTGCTGGCAAGTCTAGATCGGACGTGACTTGCGAGACAAATTTTGTTTCCTTTAGACTGAGACCCTTTGCCCCAAGATCTTTGACACTGCCCTGTAAAGCTCCTTTCTCCATGCTTCCTGTCAATCTGAGAGCTTCTGCCGCCACATTGCCGACTGAGTTGGAGCTTGTCAGGGCTAGATCTTCTGAGGATTTTACACCGGCTCTGAGCAGTAGATTGCTTTCCCTTGAGACAATTGGCAAAAGGCTTCTTCCTCTAGTTAGATAAGCGGCGGCGGCTCCAGTAGCCACTGCTCCTAAGGTCAAAGCGGCGGCAGCGGCAGTTGGGTTGTTTTTAACGGCAGATACGATGCCACCATCATAAGCATCGGTAAAATATTTTAGAATTGACGAATCCGGCGCAGCCTCTTTACTTTGAGATAAGTCTTCTTGTTCCAAACTCACCATGAGAAATACCCCTACAAAGCGCACCGTCACAAGCTTCTTTTATTGTTAGTGAATAACACGTGAAAACAATACTCAGTTGTAGCATTTGTTTGAGAATAGTCTGGACCATAGCAAAAGCCCGGCGCATCTATAGCTCCGGGCTTTTAAGAGATGAGCTGTTTGGGCTTATTACTTAGCGGCTACCAGTGGATTAGCCAAGTCGATTTGTACTACAGGGTCGACATCAGCCTCATAATCAACACCGTCAATACCAAAGCCAAACAAACGCAGGAAGTCTGCTTTGTAGCTCTCGTAATCAGAGATTGACTTGAGATTGTCTGTATCGACTTTATCCCAGAGTTGCATCACAGCCTTTTGTGTGGCTGGCTCCATCTCCAGGTCGTCCATGCGTACACGACCTTCTTCATCTAGCTTGGCGGTTTTGCCATTGTAGAGATGGTCATTATAGAGACGATAGATTTGTTCGATGCAACCTTCGTGAGTGCCAGCTTCTTTCATCACCTTAAAGAGCAAAGAAATATACAGTGGCACAACAGGAATAGCAGAGCTGGCTTGTGTGACTACAGCTTTGTTGACCGCAACCATTGCACCGCCTCTGATACCAGCCATTTTAGCTGTGAGCTTTTTGGCGCGGTGTTCAAGGTCTTCTTTGGCTTTACCGATGGTGCCATTGCGATAAACAGCCCAGGTGATTTCTGGTCCGATATATGAGTAGGCAACGGTCTTAGCGCCTTCGGACAATAGATCTGCTTGTAGCAGGGCGTCCATCCACAGCTCCCAGTCATCTCCACCCATTACTTCAACGGTGTTTTTGATTTCTTCGTCGCTAGCTGGCTGGATCTCGACATCAGTTACTGTCTCTTTGTCGGTGTTTAGGGTCTTAGCTTTAAAGACCTGACCGATAGGCTTGAGAGTTGAGTCATAAACCTGACCATCACGAGGATTTTTGCGCTTAGGTGAGGCCAAGCTGTAAATGACCAAATCGACTTTGCCCAGATCCTTTTTAACAAGATCAATTGTCTTTTGTCTGATCTCGTCGCTAAAAGCATCTCCATTGATGCTCTTGGCGTATAGACCCTTCTCGTGGGCGGCCTTTTCTAATGCAGCAGTGTTGTACCAACCAGCGGTAGCAGGCTTGGTGGACTCTGGTGGGCGCTCAAAAAACACGCCTATAGTGCTGGCGTCGCAGGCAAAAGCTGAGACAATGCGACTGGCCAGTCCATAACCGGTTGAGGCTCCTATGACCAGGACCTTTTTAGGACCTTTAGCAACCGGTCCCTTTTTAGCGACATATTGGATTTGCTCGCGCACATTTGCGGCACAGCCATCAGGATGTGTGGTTACGCAGATAAAACCGCGGACTTTAGGTTTGATGATCACGACAATACCCATATAAAAAACAGTGACAAGGGCTGATTATCCCATACAGCCCATACCTCTTGACTGCATTAGAGAAGGAACGTGACATATAACCCATGGCAATGAGTGGCTGCTATCGCCCTCACTGACATGGATTTAA
>Ga0075163_10000118_pt1 | contig 88815 bp, 71 predicted proteins | sample JI1023141ADNA_FD_71478 | JGI IMG/M metagenome (GOLD analysis project Ga0075163, IMG submission 71478) | Wastewater effluent complex algal communities from Wisconsin, to seasonally profile nutrient transformation and Carbon sequestration -... | ecosystem: Engineered > WWTP > Effluent > Algae... | reverse complement strand
GGCCCTGTGCGATGACGCGCGCGATGTTGGGATAGTCTGTGCGGTTGGTGATCGGCGGGGCGCTGCCCCCGGTAACGCCAACGCCGCTGGCTCCGTGGCACATGGCGCAGGTCTGGTCGAACTTCGACTTTCCAAGCGCCAGCTCTTCGGGTGTCGCCGTGATGGCGAGCGAGGCCGCACGGGTCGAGGGCGGGGCGGCGGCCAGCGGCACGCCGCCAGCAGGCGCCGGGCCGTTCTCGCTGGCGCCGTCGAGCGTGATGGCGACAACTTCTGCGGGTTCGCCGCGCCTCGAGACGGTCATCACGATATACTGGCGGCCGTTCAGCTCGTACGTCATCGGCGCGCCGGTCACCAGGTTCGGCATCTTGCCTTCCCAGAGGATTTTGCCGTCGCGCTTGTCGTAGGCGCGGAACATGGGGCCGCCGGAGCCGCCGCCGATATTGCCGGATTCGCCCATGAACAGCAGGTCTTTCGTCAGCAGCGGACCGGGGCGCACGTCGAACTGGCCCATCGCCTTGAAGTCGAGGTTGAGGCCCTTCAGCGCCGGGTGGTTCTTCACCGAGTCCGGCGCTTCACCGATCGGGATGCGCCACATGTGCTCACCCTTGTCCATGTTGGTCGCGACCATCAGGGAGTAGGGGGGCTTCAGGATCGGCAGGCCCTGCGGGCCGTTGATCGGCGCGCCGCCGCCGCCGCCGTAATAGTGCATGTCGGTGGTCTTGGGATCGCCTTTCTTGATGCCGGCGTATTGCGGCTTGAGGCGCAGCGGCGTGTAGAGCATGTGCGTATCGGGATCGAACGCTGCACCGTTCCAGTTGGGGCCGCCGCCGGTGCCGGGATAGATCCAGGTGCCCTTGTTGGTCGGCGTCACTTCGGTTGGCGCTGTGTAGAGCGCGCCCTTGGTGTATTCCGCCGCGATCTTCTTGCCCTGCTCGCGCAGCTCGGGCGTGAAGTCGATCAGGTCGCTCTCGTCATAGCCCAGCCGCAGGAACGGCGCGGGCCTGGTCGGGAAGGGCTGGGTGGGAGAGGCGGCCTCTCCTGGTATGCCGGACTTCGGAACCGCGCGCTCCTCGATCGGCCAGACCGGCTTGCCCGTCACGCGGTCGAACACAAAGGTCAGACCCTGCTTGGTCAGCACGGTCACGGCCTTGATCGTCTTCCCGTCCTTCCTGATGTCATGGAGGATCGGCGCGGCAGGCAGGTCGTAGTCCCACAGGCCATGGTGCACGATCTGGAAATGCCAGATGCGCTTGCCGGTCCTGGCGTCGAGGCAGACAATGCTCTCGGCAAACTCGTTGTTGCCGGGGCGCTGGCCGCCGTAGAACTCGTTCGTCGGCGTCTCGGTCGGCAGGTAGACGTAGCCGAGCTCCGGGTCGGCGCTCAGCATCGACCAGACGCCCGCCTGACCGGTGTAGGCATTGCTGTCGTTCTTCCAGGTCTCGCTGCCCACTTCGCCTTTCTGGGCGATGGGGTTGAAGCTCCACACCATCTTGCCCGTGCGCACGTCAAAGCCGCGGACCTTGCCGGCGGCGCCGGACTTGTTGCGCCCGCCGCCCGGGATCACCTGCACGACGATGATGTCGCCGACCACAAGGGCGGGAGAGACTGACGACACATCCGTGACATCGGTGCCTTCGATGATGCCTTCGCGGAGGTTGATCCAGCCATTCTTGCCGAAGCCGGGGGCGGGCTTGCCGGTCCTGCCATCGACAGCGATCAGGCGGCCATCGCCCGAATTGTGGAAGACGCGTTTTTCTGCGCCGTCCGTCCAGTAGGCCAGGGACCGCACGGCGAGCGAAGCGCCGCGGCCGCCAATGCTCGCGGGCTGGGGCTCGAAGGTCCAGATCGTCTTGCCGGTGCCGGCGTCGATCGCCGCCATGCCGTGGTTGACCCATGGCACGTACAGCACGCCGTCATCCAGCAGCGGGGTGCCCTTGTAGTTGGACGATTCCGGGCTGCCGGACGCATCCGCAGTCCAGCGCCAGGCGACCTTCAGCCGGCTCACATTGGACGGGTTGATCTGGGCAAGCGGCGCATATCGGGTCTGGCCGGCGTCGCCGCCCCAGTATTTCCACTCCGATGCATCATACGTCTTCTTTGTCGCGGCTGCCGAAAGGTCGGCTCCGGGCTTGCCTGGCTCAACGCAGGCGAACGCCATGGCCAGCGCCAGTGTCGACGCCAAAGCGGCTCCTGCGATCCTGCGAACGCGCATCATGTCTCCTCCCGAGTAGGGTCCCGTCCGGACTCTGCGGTCCGGTCAGTCCCTGCTTTACCCACCTCCGTGCTCACCGCCAATGCACGGCCGCGCGATCTGCTCGCTTTGAGGGTGTTCGCTCTTGAAGAAATGCTGCAGCCGCGCATGCTTGAAGCGGGTAGTGCGGTGCAGGCAGGCGGCGATGGGTTGGGCGAGACGGACGGCGTTTGGACTTGTCGCGGGCGCGGCGGCGGTCGGGATTTTTGCCTGTCGTCCGTCCGGGGACGATTCGCTGACAGCGACGGCCGAACCGCGGCCCGAATCGACGGTCAACAACGGCCGCCGACCGGGTCAGGCGTTCATCGTCCGGCCCGTTGACGGCTACGATCCAAAGACGCAATGGGCGGCGGACTACACCATGTACGCCGACTGGCTATCGACCGGATACGATCCCCGGAATGTGCGCTTTTTCGGCGGCCGGATCATCCTCAACATCGAGAAGCGCCGCATCGAACGCCAGCCCTATTCCGGCGCCGAATTCCAGCGGGCGGGCTTCTATGGCTATGGCCGGTACGAGGTCGTGATGCGACCGTCAAACAGGACAGGCGTGATCTCGTCGTTCTTCACGCATACGGACGACTACCACGGCGATCCCCATGACGAGATCGACTTCGAGTTCCTCGGCAAGAACAAGCGCGAGGTGCAGCTCAACTATTTTTCAGGCGGTGTTGCGGGCGGCCCGTTCAACATCGAGCTGCCCTTCGAGGCTTCCAGGGCTGACCATCTCTACGCGTTCGACTGGTCGCCGGGTGCGCTGCGCTGGTACATCGACGGTCATCTCGTGAATGAAGTCCTGGCGCCGGCGGCGCGCGTGCCCCTGCCGCGATCAACGCAGCGCGTAATCGTCAATATCTGGACGGCCGCCGGCGATGCGGCGAAGCACTGGGCGGGCGTGCCAAAATTCACTGCAGCGAACGCAAGTTACGCCTGCATGTCGCATGTGCCGCTGGGCAAGACCGGCGCGCAATGCAGCGACAGGTTCAAGCCGCCCAAACTGTCAAAGCCGTTCAAGGTGCGCCGGGGCTGATCCCCGTTAGCGGACCTTGCGGCCTCTCACCTTGCTGGTCGCGATCTTTGCAAACATCGACAGCGTGAACAGCGCAGCTTGCGGGTCGGACGCAAGCACGGAGATCAGCGCTGCGGGGTCGCGTGCTTTCGCCGCCTCGACTGCGCGAACGAACTGATCAACATCGCGAAGCAGCCGCTCGCGCCTGCGCAGTGCTGTGCGTTCGGCATCGCTGAGCCGGTTCTGGAACTTCTGCTGGAAGTCACGCTCGGCGATCAGCCAGGCAGCCGTTTGCGTCGGTTTCAGGCGATGCGACGTCGATTCCGGGGAGCGCTGATAGCGGTAGCCGGCTTCCGGCGTCCATCGCATTTTTGCGCCGGAGACCAGCAGGTGGGCGACGAGGTAGTAGTCCTCACTGTTGCGCAGCGCCGGATCGTAGCGATGCCCGGTACGCTCAAGCGTGGCGCGCCGGAATAACGGCTTGAGGTAACCGAGGCAGTCCACCGGCTTCAGCGGCTGGTTGAAGTGGACATAGTCGGCGAGGCTGATCTCGCGCGGCTGGGCGAAGATGGCGGATGTGACAAACGGCGCAGGTCCAAGCGTACGGTCCTGCTCGTCCACTTCCGTCAGGTTGTCGACGACAATGTCGGCGCCTGTCTCATCTGCAAGGGCAACCAGCGTTTTCAGCCTTCCGGCCGCCATCGTGTCGTCAGCGTCGAGGATGGCGATGTAGCGCCCGCGGGCAAGGTCGAGCGCACGGTTGCGGGCGGCCGAGGGGCCGCCATTGACGGGCAGGCGATCCGGGACAATCCGCGCGTCAGCCGCCGCCAGGGCCTTCAGCACGTCGAAAGTTGCATCTGGCGAGGCATCATCGACCACGATCACTTCCAGAGATACGCCGGTGGATGCGAGCGCGGATGCAACGGCGCGGCCAACGAAATCAGCCGCTTTCCAGGCGGGGATGATCACGCTGACGTCGATATCTGACAGCGCGTTCATCGCGGCCGGTAGACCGGGCTTCTCGCTGGCGCTGCATAAGCTGGGCCCGGAGCAGGCTCAGGCGGCGGAGCGGGCAGGTCGTTCTTCGATTTGTGACCAGGACGCACCGCGCCGATGTAAAGCAGGATCAGCGTTGCGCTGAAATCCGTGCCGAGGTCGGCTTCGGTGTTGGTGCGCAACACCACCATCGCGGACATCACGAAGAAGAAGAAGTTGAGCAGATTCTGGTCCCGGAACCATGTCCATGCCGCCATCCCCAGCGCCCAGGTCGCCAGAATGATCGCCAGGTACATGCCTGGATAACCCAGCTGCACACCGAGCTCGAGATACGAGTTGTGGAACGAGAACTGTGTGAAATCCTCGTAGAAAAAGAACGTCGTGATGGAGCGCGCCGCGCCAACTTCGGGGCGCCAGAAGCCGTTGGCGCCAAGGCCGGTCATCGGGTGATCGGCCATGATCCGCCGCGCTTCGTCCCACAGGTAGGTGCGGCCCGTCAGGGTCGAGTCCTTCCCGAAGGCCTCCAGCACTGTCGATTCCGCATCCACCTGCATCAGGCCGAACACAACGATCAGCAGGATCGTCACGACCAGGACTGCAAAGATGACGATGAGCGATCGCAGGTGGGGCGTGCGCCGGGCGGGACCCCAGATGAAAGCCTGGATCAGGAATGCGAGTGTCGCCAACCCCATCAACACGATTGTCGTCGAGGACTTGCTGAGCAGTATCAGGAGAACCGATATCGGCAGAGCCACGGCGCCTGCGATCCGGATCAGGCTGTGCGTATGCTTGTCCAGCAGAAACACCAGACCAGCGGTAAGCAGGATGAACATGTGAATGGCGAGGTAGTTCTTCTGGCCGAAGATCCCCGCCGCCGTGCCATTGAACATGCCGAGATGACCAAGGCTCATCAATCCTGCGCCGAACTCGAAGATGAAATAGCCGAACAGCAGCTGGCGCGCGCTCAGACGGCTCGCGAAGTAGATCGCGAACATGCCCGTCATCGCCATCAGCACCCCCTTGCGGATCGCGTCATTGGCCGAGGGCGCCCAGGTGGCGGAAATGATTGCAAGCACAGGGATCGCAAAGATCAGAGCGCCACGCACCAGCGTTGGCAGCATCTGGCGCGGATAGAGAAACAGCGCGCCCACCACATAGGCGGCGCACAGATAGCGCAGCGGACCTGCTGCCGGGAGCGGGAAGACGGAAATGATGCACCACACCGTCAGGAAGGCGATGTCCCCGAGCGTCATGATCGGGATGCCCAGGTTGAACAGTGTCGGCTTGACTGTTGCAGCAGGCGCCGCCATGGCCGGGCCCGGCGCGCCTGAAGGCCTGGCTGTCGAGGTATGGCTCATCACGTGTTGTCCGTCTGCCCGGTGTGCGGCCGCCAGCCCGGGCGGGGCCTCAAGCGGTGCGCGCCATATTGAACAGCAATCGTCATACCAGATGGTGAATACTGTCGCGCGACCTGCCACAGTTGGCGAATTCAGGCGACATTAACCACCCCGCCAGAGAGGAGCGCCTCCCATGTCCCAGATCAAGGTCGCCTGCGTCCAGATGCGTTCCGGCGTCGATGTGGCGGCCAATATCGCGGCGGCCAGTGCGCTGATCCGCGAGGCGGCCGCCGGCGGGGCCCGGCTGGTCGCCACCCCCGAAATGACCTCGCTGCTGGACCGCAAGCCGGGCGCAGCGTTCGCCAGGTCCACGACCGAGGAGGACGATACGGCTCTGGCCGCCTTCCGGGCGCTGGCGGCGGAACTGAGTGTCTGGCTGCTGATCGGCTCGCTGCCGATCCGTGCGGACAGTGCAAAGTGCGCCAACCGCAGCTTCCTGATCTCGCCTGGCGGCGCTGTCACTGCGACATACGACAAGATACACATGTTCGACGTCCAGCTGAACGCCGGCAACATCTACCGCGAGTCCGACAGCTTCGCGGCGGGCGGGGAGGCGGTGCTTGCCCGGGTGGACGACGCCGTTCTGGGCATGACGGTCTGCTATGATGTGCGCTTTCCCGATCTCTTCCGCACTCTGGCGGTTGGCGGCGCCCAGATCATCGCCGTGCCGGCCGCCTTCACGAAGATAACCGGCGAGGCCCACTGGCACACGCTGTTGCGCGCCCGCGCCATCGAGACCGGCTGCTTCATCCTCGCGCCGGCTCAGGGCGGCAAGCACGAAGATGGCCGGGAGACTTACGGCCACAGCCTGATCATCGATCCGTGGGGCGAAATCCTTGCCGAGGGCGAAATCGAGCCGGGCGTGATCGCAGCGACGCTCGATCTCGCAAAGGTCGGGGAGGCGCACGGCAGGATTCCCTCGCTCACCCACGCCCGCAGCTATCGGCTTTCGTCCTCATGACAGTCGCCGCCGGGGCGAGCTCTGCTTGTCCGCGCCGCCTTGGCGCCGGTATGATCGAGTGCGTTTGCAGAGGGCTTGTCATGGCGGTGATCGAGATCAAGGCCCGGCTGATCGCCAACGGCCTGCGCGCCTTCGGGCCCGGCAAGGCCGACCTGCTGGAGCGCATCGCCGCGGAAGGCTCCATCTCCAGGGCCGCCAGGGCGATGGACATGAGCTATTCGCGCGCCTGGCAACTGGTCGAGGCGATGAACCTGGCCTTCCGCAAACCGCTGGTGGAATCCTCCGCAGGCGGAAAGCGCGGCGGCGGCGCGGTGCTGACCAGGCAGGGCGAAGAAGTGCTGTCGCTCTACCGCAAGATGCAGGTCAGGCTGGACGCCGACGCGGCCACGTTCTTCGCGGAATTCCAGAAGCGGCTGAAGTAGCGGGACCTGCCTGCGTCATTGATCGGCCACCGCAAAGCGCATATCGTTGTGTTTGCGGAAACATAACGAATCGAAATGCTTTTGGGGGCGACGTCCATGTTGCGCGCTTTGGTCCTTTCACTCGGCCTGTTGACCCCTGCCTGCGCGACAGCGCCTGCCGTGCATGAGCATGGCGTTGCCGAACCGCTTCCGGCGACAGGCGCCATCCTTCAGGTCACCGGCCCTGCCGGCCAGCTCAGCTTTTCCGCCGCCGACATCGCCGCCCTGCCGCATGTCAGCGTCAACGCGGAATTCCACGGCGAAAGGCATGTCTTTGAAGGCGTGCTGGTCACCACGCTGGTCGCCAGGGTTGGCGCCCCCACGGGCGACAGGTTGCGCGCCAAGGAGCTGGACCATGTCGTGCTGGCGATCGCGCGGGACGGCTACCGGGTCGCGCTGTCGCTGGCGGAAACCGATGCGGGCGTGACGCCGCGCAAGGTCATCATCGCCGACAAGGCCGATGGCCAGCCCATCCCCGAAACCGAAGGCCCGTTCCGCCTCGTCGTTGAAGGCGATCTCAAGCCTGCACGCTCGGCCCGCATGCTTGCAGCGCTTGAGGTTCGCAAGCTCAACTGATCCGTCTTCATCTGGTCCGGCCTCGACAGCGCGCAAGGCGAGACCCATCTGCGCTTGCCTGAGTGTGGCTGTCGTCGCATTCAGATGCTGAAGCGGACAAGGGGGGGGCTGAATGGCGACCGAAGCAACTGGCGTTGATCTGGGGCACGCCGTGGCGCTGCTGGCGGCCGGGGTCGTCGCCGTACCGATCTTCCGCAAGCTGGGTCTGGGTTCGGTGCTGGGCTATCTCGCTGCCGGTCTGGCGGTCGGGCCGTTCGGCCTGAAACTGTTCACTGACCCGGAAGCAATCCTGCACGTCGCCGAACTTGGCGTCGTGATGTTCCTCTTTCTCATCGGGCTCGAAATGCGACCCGCAAAACTGTGGGCGATGCGGCGGGACATTTTCGGGCTGGGCGCAGCGCAGGTCGTGCTCTGCGGCGCCCTGCTGTCGGCTGTCGGCATCGCGGCTGGCCTGCCTGTGCCTGCCGCCGTCATCGGCGCCATGGGATTTGTGCTGTCGTCCACCGCCGTCATCATGAAGATGATGGACGATCGCGGCGATACGGCCGCTGCTGGCGGCCAGCGCAATGTCGCGATCCTGCTGCTGGAAGATCTCGCCATCATTCCGCTGCTGGCGCTGGTCGCGGTCTTTGCTGCACTCAACGGTGCGACGGCCGAGCCAGGCGTCCCCTGGTGGCAGACCCTGGGGCTCGCGGTGGGCGCGGTCGGGCTGGTGTTTGCCGCAGGCAGGTGGCTGATGAACCCGCTGTTTGGAATTCTTGCGCGCTCCGGCGCCCGCGAAGTGATGACCGCGGCGGCCCTGCTGGTCGTCCTCGGCGCCGCATTGTTCATGGAAGTGGGCGGCCTTTCCATGGCGATGGGCGCGTTCCTTGCGGGCGTTCTCCTTTCCGAATCCACCTTCCGCCACCAGCTCGAAGCCGATGTGGAGCCCTTCCGTGGCATCCTGCTGGGCCTGTTCTTCCTCTCCGTCGGCATGTCGCTCGACCTTTACGTGGTGCGCGACAACTGGCAGCTGGTGGCCGCCGGCGTCGTCGCCTTCATGATCGTCAAGGCTTGCGGCATCTACATCGTCGCGCGCCTGTTCAAGTCCGCTCACCGCGAAGCCATCCGCCGCGCCGCACTTTTCGCACAGGGCGGCGAGTTCGCCTTCGTGCTGTATGCAGCCGCGCTCCAGGTCGGCGTGCTGAATGCTGAAACCTCGGCAGCCCTCACCGCTGTTGTCATCCTGTCGATGGCGCTCACGCCGCTGGTGGTGATCGGACTGGAACGTCTGCTTCCCGCCGAAAAGGAATCGCTCGACGGGATCGAGGAAGCGGCCGACCTGCAGGGCCGCGTTCTCTTCGTTGGCTTTGGCCGTTTCTCGCAAGTGGTCAGCCAGTCGTTGCTGGCGCGCGGCATCGACGTGTCGATCATCGACACGGATGTCGAGATGATCCGGGCCGCCGGTACGTTCGGCTTCAAGGTCTATTACGGCGATGGCGCGCGCCTGGATGTGCTGCGCGCATCCGGCGCCGGCACGGCCGAGGCGATCCTCGTCTGCGTCGACAAGCCGGACGTCGCCGACAAGATCGTTGAGCTGGTCAAGACAGAGTTCCCGCACGCCAGACTGTTCGTGCGCGCCTACGACCGTGGCCATGCGCTGCGCCTCATCCAGGCCGGCGTCGACTACCAGCTGCGCGAGACGTTTGAATCCGCGCTGGTCTTCGGACGTGAAGTTCTGGTTGGCCTCGGCGTCGATCAGGAAGACGCCGACGAGGTGGTGCTGGATGTCCGTCGCCGTGACGAACAGCGGCTGGAGATGCAGATCGCGGGCGGTCTGCGCAGTGGCCTGTCGCTGATGCGCGGCAACACGGCCACCACCCAGCCTGCGCCGCTTGTCGTTCCCCGCCGCGAGGGCAAGGCCCTCAACGAGGAAGCCGCCGAAGTCATCGGCGACGAAACCTAGCGCTGCCAGACATTCCATCCGATCCGCTTGACGCTGCAGGCTTCGCGCCGTATTTCACCAAACAGCTAATTAACCAGATGGTACAATGCGGACGCATGAAGACCACCTCAGCGCGGCCTTTTCGGCCCTGGCTGATCCCACACGCCGGGCGATTCTGGCCCGGCTTGCGCTGGGCGAGTCCTCCGTCACCGAACTGGCCGAGCCGTTCGACATGACGCTTCCAGGCATTTCAAAACACCTCAAGGTTCTGGAGGGCGCGGGCCTGATCTCGCGCGGCCGGCAGGCGCAATGGCGCCCGTGCAAGCTGGAGCCAGGCCGTCTGAAAGAGGTGTCCGACTGGGTCGAGCGCTACCGCCAGCTCTGGGAACAGCGCTTCGACAGGCTCGAGGACTACCTGACAGAACTTCAGGCAAAGGAGGCCAGGGATGACGACCGCAAATAGCGGCGCAGCGCGCAAACGCAATCCGCTGATCGTCGATGTTCCGCCCGGCGCATGCACGATCTTCATGCGCCGCGACTTCGATTTCCCGCGCGAACTGGTCTGGCGCGTCTACACGGACGGGCCGCAGATGCGCCACTGGTGGGGCCCCTCGAAATACGACACCGTTGTGCACGAGTTCGATTTCCGCAATGGCGGCAAGTGGCGGATCGACAATGTCTCGAAGGACGGCAAGGACGTTCATTCCTTCCACGGCGAGTTCTCGAACATCAGGCCGATCGATGAGTTCACCTGGACGTTCGGTTACGCCGATTTCCCGTCGGGACCTGAAACCTGCAGGTTCATCGATCTCGGCAATGGCCGTACGCGGATTGAAAGCGTTTCCACATTCCCGGATGTGGCCTCACGCGACGCGATTGCGCAGGGCGGCATGGAGGCTGGCGCTATCGAAACCTACGACAGGCTGGAAGACCTGCTTGATCAGACGTCGCGGACATCGAGTGCGGCGCGTCTCGGCCTGAAGGTGATCAACGCCGTGCGCTTCACCCGGGCCGTCAAAGCCCCGCGCCAGCTGGTATTCGATGTGTGGACGAAGCCGGAGCACTTGTCCCACTGGTTCAGTCCGCACGGCTTCAGGGTCGAGGGCGTTGAATCCGATCCTCGCCCCGGCGGCATTTTCAGGCTCATGATGGCGCCTGCAGACGGCGGCGGCTTCTGGTCGGTCGGTAAATACCTCGAAGTGGAAGCGCCGCGGAAGATCGTCACGCGCGTCGGCGGCGAAGGTGCAGACGGCAGCTTGATGTTCGAAGTGATCAACACCGCCGTCTTCGAAGAGCGGGGATCGCAGACGATTATCTATGCAGCAGGTGAGGTGATTGCGATCAACGATCCTGCCATTGGCGAGATGGCCATGGCGGGTATGGACGAGGGCTGGCGTCAGACGCTCGACCGCTTCGAAGCGCGTCTGGCCGACATCAAGGGAACGAAGGCATGAGATTCGCAGGTCTGACGTTTGGAATTCTCGCGCTGGCGGCGTGTTCGCCAGGCAAGGACAAGGAGCTGATGGCGGAAACGCAGCCGGGCGCGACCACCACGGTCGCTCCGCCGGAAGCTGCGCCTGCGCCCGCCCAGGCTGCGCCATCAATCGAGGGCATTCCTGCCGGCGCCTACACGCTGGACGCCACGCACGCCACGCTGTTGTTCCGCGTCAGTCACCTTGGCTACTCGAACTATACCGCCCAGTTCAGGACGTTCGATGTGGCGCTCGAACTCGACCCGAAAAACCCGGCTGCGGCGAAAGTCACGGCGACAATTGATGCAACCTCGCTTCAGCTGCCGTCTCCGCCCAAGGGCTTCGAGGACGAGATCAAAGGCGACAAGTGGATCGACGCCGGCAAGTTCGCGAAGATCACCTTTGCGTCCACCAAAGTCGAGCCGACAGGCGCCAGCACCGCCCGCGTCATCGGCGATCTCACGCTGCATGGCGTCACCAGGCCGGTCACACTGGAGATGACATTCAACGGCGGCTATGGCGGCAACACCTTCGATCCCAACGCCCGCATCGGCTTCTCCGCGCACGGCAGGTTCAAGCGTTCGGATTTCGGGATCAGCTATGGCGTCCCTGAGCCCGGCTCGAACATGGGTGTCGGCGATGATGTTGACGTGATCATCGAGACGGAGTTCAGCGGCCCGGCCATGCCTGTCGCTCCAGCCGCCCCGGCCGCCCCGGCCGCGACGACGCCGAACTAGAAAGACATGATCCCGGAAGCCGTCTGGCTTCCGGGATCATTTTTTCAAAGCCACTGAAAGCTGTCCGGCGCGCGCTTAGTCTTTTGCGCGTTCCTGATAGGAGCCGTCTTCCGTCGACACCACAACGCGCGTGCCCGTGCCGATATGCGGCGGCACCATGATGCGCACGCCGTTCGACAGGATGGCGGGCTTGTACGACCCGGAAGCCGTCTGCCCCTTCGTGACCGGCTCTGTCTCGACGATCTCCAGCGTCACACGCTGCGGCAGTTCAATCGAAACCGCGCGGCCATCGAACATCAGCAGGAAGCATTCCATGTTCTCGCCGAGGTAGCTCGCCATGTCGCCGAGCATGGCGGCGGGGACGCCGATCTGTTCGAAGTTCTCGGGGTTCATGAAGATATACGTCTCGTCGTCCTTGTAGAGGAATGTGTGCTTCACCTCTTCCACGAACGCGCGCTCGACGCCGTCGCTGGTCTTGTAGCTGACGACGACCTTGATGCCGTCGGAGATGCGGCGCATCTCGATCGACGTTGTGGGTGTGCCTTTGCCGGGCCGGAACGTCTCGGACTTCATCACGACGTAGAGCTGGCCGTCCTCGCCCTCGAGGACGTTGCCCTTGCGAACGTTGCTGGCGATGACTTTGACCACGGAAAACGCCTTTGTTTCTTGGCCGGCGGCAGGGTAAGCCTCTGCCCGGCGGGAGATCGTTGAAGCGGTGGGTCATAGCCGCAGCCGGGCGCGCGGCCAAGCCCATCGCGACAAGCGTGTTTTCAGCCGGTTTTTGGGCTTTGCGGCCCCCTCGAAGCGAGCCGTGGCCCATGTCTTCTCCCCTCTGGTGGCGTCCCGACGTCCATGCCGACCGGCGGCCGTTCCTGGTTCAGCGCGGCCGGATTCGTCAGGCTTTGCAGGGGTATTTTACCGCTCGCGACTTCACCGAAGTCGAATGCGGGGCCCTGCAGGTCTCCCCGGGCAATGAAGCCCACCTGCACGCCTTCGCTACCGAAAGGCTGGACGAGGAGGGCAGGGAGCGGCCCTTCTATCTCCACACCTCGCCTGAATTTTCCTGCAAGAAGCTGCTGGCGGCGGGCGAGCGGCGGATCTTCGACTTCGCCCGGGTCTACCGCAACCGCGAGTCCGGGCCGCTCCATGCCAGCGAGTTTACCATGCTGGAATGGTATCGCGCCGAGGAGCCCTACGCCGCCGTGATGGACGACAGCCTCGCGCTGTGCCGCCTGGCGCTCGCAACGACCGGCCGCCCGGCGCTGGAGTGGCGAGGCGTCGCCTGCGATCCGGGTGCCGAACCTGAACGCCTCACGCTGATCGATGCTTTCGCCCGCCATGCCGGCGTCGATCTCGAAGCTGCCCTGGGCGATCGTGACAAGCTGGCTCGCGCCGCTTCGGTGATCGGCGTCCGTGTGGCGGGGGACGACACCTGGTCCGACCTTTTCAGCCGCATCCTCGTCGAGCGGATCGAGCCGATGCTTGGCGCCGGCCGCTTGACCTTGCTGTGCGACTATCCGTCGGCCGAAGCCGCCCTCGCACGCCCCACCGCCCTGGACCCGCGCTTTGCTGAACGCTTCGAGCTCTATGCCTGCGGCGTCGAACTCGCCAACGGATTTGGCGAACTCACTGACGCGGTGGAGCAGCGCCGCCGTTTCGAAATCGAGATGACGGAAAAACAGCGCGTCTATGGCGAGCGCTATCCGCTGGACGAGGATTTCCTCGCCGCGCTGCCCGCCATGCCGGACGCCAGCGGCGTGGCGCTGGGCTTTGATCGGCTGGTCATGCTGGCGACGGGCGCGCGCCGCATATCGGACGTCCTCTGGACGCCTCTGCCTGAACAGGGCAGGCCGTCCTGATGTCTGCCACGCGACCCATTCGTACTCCAGGCGACCTCGTCGAAGCAGGTCTCGCGCCCGCCAGCGCGCTTGCCGGGCTGGAGCGTGTCGGCGCGCGCTACGCCGTGGCGATCACGCCCGCACTGGCGGACCTGATCGATCCCAACGATCCAGCCGATCCTGTCGCGCGTCAGTTCGTGCCGAGCGAAGCCGAACTCGAGCCCGCAGCCAACGATCTTGCCGACCCCATCGGTGACAGGGCGCACGAGCCCGTTGAAGGCGTCATCCACCGCTATCGGGATCGTGTCCTGCTCAAGGTCGTCGCTGTCTGCCCCGTCTATTGCCGCTTCTGCTTCCGCCGCGAAATGGTGGGGCCGGACAAGCAGGCCGGTCTCACGCCTGCAGCGCTCGAGACTGCGCTTGCCTACATCCGCGACCATGACGAGATCTGGGAAGTCATCCTCACCGGCGGCGATCCCTTCATGCTGTCGCCGCGCCGCGCCGAAGCGCTGACGCGCGCGCTGGAAGCCATACCGCATGTGAAGGTGATCCGCTGGCACACGCGCATGCCGGTCGCCGACCCGGAGCGCGTGACGGATGCGTTCGTCGCCGCCATTCGCTCGCGGCAGAAAGCCGTCCACGTCGTCGTCCATTCCAACCATCCGCGCGAACTCTCGCCCATCGCCCGCGCTGCTATCGCGCGCATGGCTGATGCGGGTCTTTCGCTGCTGAGCCAGAGCGTGCTGCTGAAGGGCGTCAACGACGATATCGGAACCCTGGTGACGCTGATGCGCACCTTCGTCGAATTGCGCATCAAGCCTTACTATCTGCACCACGCAGACCTCGCGCCCGGCACGGCGCATTTCCGCACCACCATCGCGCAAGGCCAGGCGCTGGTGCGCGAACTCCGTGACCGTGTCTCCGGTCTATGCCAGCCCACCTACGTCATTGATATTCCGGGCGGCGTATCGAAAGCCGTCGCCACACCGTCCGATGTGGAAACCGGGAGCGGCGGCGCGCGCCTGCGCGGCCGCGATGGCCAATGGCGCGACTATGCGGGCGAGGCATAGACCCAAACTGGGTTAACAATTCCATTCGCACCCTTAATCGTTTCCAAACCGCTTTCTGCTAACACCGGCAGATCAGTCGTGGGGGGGGTGCCTTCGCGCGCAACTCTCAGTGCAGAACGGCCGCCGCGCCATGCAATCCGCCGACCCGTCCCGCACGCTGTTCAACCTCGAGAACGCGCAGATCCTCATCGTCGACGGCGATCCGATGAGCATGAGCATCATGAGCCAGATCCTGGCAGGCTTCGAGGCACGCCATGTCACGCGCTGCGATGCGGTCGAGGAGGCCGAACTCAAGATCCGCGACCAGTCCTTTGATCTCGTCATACTCGACCCCGGGACCCTTGGACCGGGCGGCTACAAATTCATTCACTGGCTGCGCCGCAAGTCGACGGCCCCCAACAAGTTTGCGTCGGTGCTGATCGCGACCGGTCACTGCCAGAGCTCGCGCGTCAGCGAGGCGCGCGACAGTGGCGCGAACTTTGTGCTCGCCAAGCCATTGACGCCGACGGCTGTCTTCGACCGCATCATGTGGATGGCGCGAGAGAGACGTCCCTATGTCGAGTGCAAGGTCTATTCGGGGCCCGATCGGCGATTCCGCGAGGGTGGTTTGCCTCTGGGCGAGCCTGGCCGGCGTGAGGAAGACAAGATTGATGAATCCCTGCTGACGTCCGAACGTGAATTGAGTCAGAGCGACATTGACGCGATCATGACCCCCACGAGGCGAGCACAATGAGTGCAATCAAGTATTCAAAGCCGCCCAACCGGCTTGACGCTGCGCTGTCGTCCGCGCGGCCATTGCTGGCCCAGCGCGCCATTGAAAGGGCGACGCAGAACCTCGCTCACCTCGGCGACGAGTGCGCGGCCTATGTCGACCAGCTGATCGGCAGCCTGCGCGAGCTCTTTGACCTCTACGTCGTGGACCGCCGCGCCGACGCTCTTGCTGATATGTATCAGCTGTCACTGCGGTTCATCGGCGCCGCCTCACTGGCCGGTTGCGCTGATCTCGAGGTTGCCGCCAAGAGCCTCTGTGATGTCATTGATGGCATGCTGGAGCGGGGCGAGACCGAGCCCGAGCCGATCCGCGTGCACATCGAGGCCATGCGGATGCTGCGTCATCCCGCGGCCCTCGGCGGCGCCGGGACGGAGCTGCTGGCCGGCCTGCAGCGCGTGCGCGTTCGTTTCGCCATGTCGTCGGACGCCACGTCGCCGGACGCCAAGACGTCCGATACGCTCGTCATCGACTGACGTAGCAGACTGGCGCCCCAGACCTGCGCTCCAGACTGGCGCCCTAGACTGGCACCGTCACGTGCTTGCCGCCGAAGACGGCCTGCCAGCTTTCGATCTCGCTCACCACGATGTCGTCCGCCGCGTGGGCAAGGTCGGCGACCTGTCCGTAGTCCAGCGTCGAGTCAGGCGTCGCCAGCAACTGCGCTATGCGCGCGTGAACGGCCGTCAGCTTTTCGGCCGTCACTTCGGAAATCGCCGAGAAGCGCTCGAAATCGCCGAAATAGCGTATGCCTGCGATGGTGCCGCCGAAGGTGGGCAGCAGCACGCCCAGGAAGGTGAAGAGATAGGAATACTCTTCCGAAATCTTCTTTGGCCACCAGTGCATGACGCCGCCGCCCTTCAGGACCAGATAGAACGCCACCGAAATCACGGCCAGCGTGAACATCAGCTCCGACAGCTTGTCGAGGTTGAGGTGTGCAGCGGTAAGGCGCTTGGCCTTGTAGAGGTGATAGTCCCGCTGCCGCACGACATGCGTGTCGAGCAGATCCGCCAGCGCCTTGCGCAGATAGGCCTGCGTCATCACCAGCTGCGGCAGGCCGACATCGCGCAGTCCGCGCCGCGCATACCATTCCGGCCAGGATGTTTCGGCCCCCTTCGGCCAGCGTCCGGGCGGGCGCGCCACGCCTAGCAGGAGGAGGATCGGCGCATGGCGGAAATACTCCGCAACCCGCCGCGTCTCGAACCAGCGGCCATGCCAGCGGCGTTGCTGCCCAACAATGGTGATCGCGAGGATCGAGGCCAGCAGCATCAACTCGCCGAGCGCAAACATCCATTTCGACGCCGACGATGCGAAGGGCAGGTAGGCTATGCCGCCGACGATCGCCATCGGCGCCAGCAGGAAGTTGGCCACCATGCCGCCGCGATAGATATCTGACAGACGCGCCGAAATCCCGTCTGACCACGCGAAGCGCCGCAGCACGCCGGCCTCGATGCTCGCGACGAAACTTTCTTCCTGTCCGGGCAGGGCCCGCGCATCAGCCAGCAGGCCCGCAGCGCTGCCGGTCGCGATGGCGTCGGGCGGTTCATAGGTCTGGCGCAGGTGCTTGAAGCGCGCCTTCATTGTGTCTGCCCCGAACAGCGCCTCCACGCGGCGATAGCCGTGCCACAACGGGTTGCTGTGCGCGTGCCAGCGCTCATTGTCCTGAGCGCCGTGGCCGGCAGGCTCGCCATGGACGGCCTTGCGCGATACCGCCGGGCGCAGCGCCGCACGCACCAGCCCCTGCAGCTCGCTCGTGCGGTTGGCGTCCGGCCCCGGATGCACGTGCACGCTGGCCAGAGCTTCTGGCCCATAGAGAATGCGCCACTTGTCCGGCGCGTTTGAGTCCATCCACACCACCGGCGCACCGGTCTCGAGCGCAATCTGCACAGTATGTCCCGTGCCGCCGGTGAAGGCGCGCGAGACGCCATCCCATATCGCGATGATCAGGTCCGACTGTTCGATCATCACCTTGGCCGCCAGCGCCGCGCGCAGCGACGCCTCCGCAGCAAAGGTCGAGGACCTGGACGGATCGTCCGGATACTGCAGCCCGGCGATGAACAGACCGGCAATCACATCGTCGCGGTCGGCGAGCTCGAACAGGCGGGCTCTGGCGGCAATCTCGCGGATGCGGGCGGCCCGCTTTCCAACGTCAACGCTTCGAGGCGGCTTGCCCTCCAGCAAGGCGCGCGCATCGTCCGCTGTCACAGGCAGGGCGTTGATCGCGACATTGAGGTTGAGCCCGAATGGCAGCGGCGCCACCAGCTCCCAGCCGCGCGCCAGTGCGTTCTCCGCCGCCATCTGGTCCGCCCCCTCGGACAACAGCGTGTGCAGCCGCGTCGGCGCCACCTCGCCGCCAGAGGAAGCGGGCTCGGCCGCAATCGCTGCGCTGATCAGGTCAAAGATTTCCGAGAGGACAATCTCGATGCGCCCGCGATTGGCGTTGAACGCGGCATTGCCCTCGCGATGGCCTGTGATCCCCAGAGACAGTCGTACGCGCGGCGCCGGCGGGGAAGGGATGGTGACAACTGCGCTCATGCTCCCACCTGTGTGTCACGGCGGCGCGCTGGCATGTGGACGATGTGCGGTGCAGGCAAGAACAGTCCCCCGGGGCGGCTCGCGTGGTGCTTGGTCGATATGCCAATTAGGAGCGGGCAGGAAGACTGCGCGCCATCGTGATGAATTCGAGGTTCGTCGCGGCGCGGCGATGGTCTGACAACGCCTGATAGTCGGGATCGGCATACCAGCGCCTGGCGTGGCCTTCCGAGGGAAACTTCAGAAGGATCACCCGGCCCTGACGTGGCGCTGCGCCCTCGAATGTATGCGGATTGTCGTCATAGGTCAGAAACTCGCCATCGTGCCGCGTCAGAAGGGGAAAGAAGCCCTTCTCGTAGTTCCGGTATTCGGTGCGATCGTTAACCACGAGGTTTGCGATCAGATAGACAGGTTGGTCGCTCATGGAGTTTTCAGCACCCGGACGCGGAATCGACTGCATCGGCAGCCGTCACGGGCAATCCTGCATGTCTTTTTCCGGACCGACAACAAGGGCCGGCCTCATCCGTGGCCGCGACGGCATGGATTGCCCCACAGACAGCCGGGGTCGGGTCAGGTGATCGCGGGCGCAGCGGTTCGGCTCAACCGCAGGGCGTTCAGGATGACCGATACCGAAGACAGCGCCATGGCGGCCGCAGCAATCATTGGCGACAGCAATTGCCCCGTCAGGGGATAGAGCAGGCCGGCCGCAATGGGGATGCCGGCCGCGTTGTATCCGAAGGCAAAGACGAGGTTCTGGCGGATGTTGTGCATGGTCGCCGCCGACATGGCGCGGCCCTTCACGATCCCGGACAGATCGCCGTTGAGCAGCGTGACGTCGGCTGTTTCAATCGCAACATCGGTTCCAGCACCCATCGCGATGCCGATGTCCGCCGCCGCGAGCGCGGGCGCATCATTGACGCCATCGCCCGCCATGGCCACGATGCGTCCTTCGCCTTGAAGACGGACAATGCTGCGCGACTTGTCCTCCGGCAGAACGTCCGCTTCGACACGGTCGATCCCCAGTGAACGGGCGACGGCCTCGGCGGTGGCGCGATTGTCGCCGGTGATCATGATGAGTTCGAGGCCAAGGGCGCGCAGGGCCTTCAGCGATGGCGGCGTGGAGGGTTTGATCCGGTCGGCGATGCCAAAGAGTCCGACAACTCGCCCATCGATCGCGCAATAGATCGCTGTTGCGCCATCCCGCCGCAGGCTTTCGGCCTGTGGCGCGAGCGTCGCTGTGTCCATCCCCAGTTCACCGAGATACCGTTCTGCGCCGATCGCGATGGCGTGCCCGTCCACTGTTCCGGTGACGCCCCGGCCAACGGGCGAGTCGAACGCCGTCGGTTCAGCAAGGGAAATTCCACGCTCCCTTGCCGCCGCCACGATGGCGAGCGCCAACGGATGCTCGCTGCGGTTCTCCAGGCTGGCCGCAAGTCGGATGAGCTGCGTTTCATCGGCGCCGGCAACAAGGTGCACCGCGACAAGAGACGGCTTGCCCTCCGTCAGCGTGCCGGTCTTGTCGAACACCAGGGTGTCGACCTTTTCAAGGCGCTCAAGCGCTTCGGCGTTCTTGATCAACACGCCCATCTGCGCGGCGCGGCCAACCCCGGCCGTGATCGACATCGGCGTCGCGAGACCAAGCGCGCAGGGACAGGCAATGATCAGCACCGAAACCGCAGCGACGAGTCCATAGGACAGGGACGGTGCAGGGCCCCAGGCCCACCAGGCAAGAAAGGCAAGTGTGGCGACTGCCATGACCAGCGGCACGAACCAGGACGACACCCTGTCAGCGAGCCGCTGGATCGGGGCCCGGCTGCGCTGAGCGTCAGCCACCATTTGGACAATGCGGGCAAGCAGGGTGTCGCCGCCCACACGCTGGGCCTCGATCAGCAAGGCGCCGGTCTGGTTGAGTGCGCCGCCCGTCACCCTGTCGCCCGGCGCGCGCGAAACGGGCATGGATTCGCCCGTCATCATGGATTCATCCATCGAGGAGCGGCCATCGATGACAATCCCGTCGACGGGGGCTTTTTCTCCTGGCCGAATGCGCAGACGGTCACCTACCGCAATCAGCTCGATGCCGACTTCTTCCTCAATGCCGTCGCGCACCCGTCTTGCTGTCCGCGGCGCCAGATCGAGCAGGGCGCGTATGGCGCCGCCCGTGTGTGCGCGGGCGCGCAACTCAAGCACCTGTCCAAGGAGCGCAAGGACCGTGATCACTGACGCTGCTTCGAAATAGACCGGCGCCTGTCCATGAGCGTCGCGCAGATCCTCGGGAAACACCGAGGGGGCAAGCGTGGCGATCACGCTGTAGGTCCAGGCGACGCCGGTTCCAAGCGCGATCAACGTGAACATGTTGAGATGGCGGGACGCCAGAGACGCCCATCCACGCGCGAAGAATGGAAAACCCGCCCACAGCACAACGGGCGTCGCCAGGGCAAACTGCACCCAGCCATTGAGGTGAGGCGAAACCAGCCGGTCGACGCCGACATGTCGCCCCATCTCCAGCACGAACACCGGCGCACTCAGCGCGAGGCCGACCCAGAACCGGCGGCTCGTGTCCGCCAGCTCCGGGTTCGGGTCTCCCGCGGCAGCCGGAAGCATCGGCTCCAGAGCCATGCCGCAGATCGGGCAGGCGCCGGGACCCTCCCGCACGATCGCCGGGTGCATCGGGCAGGTCCATGTCGACGCCCCGGAGGTCCGGGCTGGCGTTGTGGTCACGTGTGACTGATCCCGTTGGGCGCGCGCGCGGTAATCGCCGGGGGCTGCTTCATATTTCGCCTTGCAGCCGGAGCTGCAGAAGATCACGACCTCGCCATGGTCGGTCAGCCGATGCGGCGTGTCGGCTGCTGGCGTCATGCCACACACGGGATCGCGCGCCAGGTCAGCAGTCTTGCCGTGATCGTGAGCCATGCGATCTCCTCGTAAGATGCCTCTGGTGATCTAGCCGCAAAGCCCCGTTCACGACCACACAGGACAAGGCGTCCGGCCGGCCCTTGTCCCCTGATTGCGATCTGTGCGGTAGCAATCACTCTTCTTGTACCTCATCGAGCATCATTCATTCCAGACGCGATCCCCGCATGCGCACTGGATTCATTGCGAGCATGTGGTGTAGTGAATTGATTGAAGTCAAAGCGTCGCTTTGGGTTTGAATCGCACCTGAACTTCCGCCGATTGTTGGCGATGCATCCGGACAATTCCGCTTCGAGTCATGACCGCTGTGCCGACTGTCGCCCCGGACGTTGCATCCATCGAGGGGCTGAGCGCCGCCGCCGCTGCGCAACAACTCGCAGCGTTCGGTCCGAATGAAATCGAGAAGCCGCGCACACGCAGCCTGTGGGCGATCTGTCGCGGAACGCTGCGCGAGCCGATGTTTCTGCTCCTCCTTGCTGCGTCCGCCATCTATCTCCTCATCGGCGATCTTGGAGAGGGGCTGTTTCTGGTTGCCGGCGCCGGCATGACGATTTCCCTTGTCGTTTTCCAGGAAGCGCGCAGTGAAGGCGCGCTCCGCGCCCTGCGGGCCATGGCCCAGCCCTATGCGCGCGTCATCCGCGACAGGCAGGAACAGCGCATACCGGCGCGCGAGCTTGCTCCGGGCGATCTGATGCTGGTGCAGGAAGGTGAGCGCCTTCCAGCCGATGCCGACCTGCTGTCCGGCGACGTGCTGACCATCGACGAGAGCCTGCTGACGGGAGAGTCGGTTCCAGTCCTGAAACATCCCGTGGCCGCCGGCGCCGCTCAACCCGAATCCCGGATTCTCGCAGGCAGCATGGTTGTTCGCGGGTCTGGGGCAGCCCGGGTGATGGCCACAGGCGCCCGTACGCGCTTTGGTCAGATCGGCGCCTCGCTGGCCGGTGGCAGAGAGGAGCTGACGCCCCTCCAGAAAACGACGACGCGGCTGGTTGGCTATCTGGCTGTCGCCGCCGGTGTCTTCTGCGTTGTCGTCTTTGCAGCTTACGGTCTGATGCGCGGCGACTGGCTGCAGGGCGCGCTGTCCGCTCTGACGGTCGCGATTTCGCTTCTGCCCGAAGAATTTCCGATGGTGCTGGCCATCTTCCTTGCGCTCGGCGCCTGGCGCCTGGCCAGGCACAACGTGCTCGTGCGCCGGTCAGCAGCGATCGAGGCGCTTGGCGGCGCAACCATCCTGTGCGTCGACAAGACGGGGACGCTGACGGTCAACAAGATGGAGCTGGCGCGCGCCTGGGTGAACGGCAGAGCTTCCGATCTGCGCAAAGGCCTGCCAGCCGACGCTGGTGTGGCGAGCCTCCTGCAGTCGGCCGCCCTGGCGTCCGCGGTTCACGGTTTCGACCCGATGGATCGCGCCATTCTCGCAAGCGCAACGATTGGCGAGGCCGCTGATACGCGGGAGCCGGGCCGAACCTGGCCGCTGCGACCGGAACGGCTGGCGGTCATTCAGGTCTGGCGCAGTGCTGGCGGCGACATCGCGGCCGCAAAGGGCGCGCCCGAGACGATTTTCAGGATGTGCGGGCTTTCCACGCAAGAAATCGCGACGGTTCATCTTGCGGTGGAAGCGATGGCGGCGGATGGCCTTCGTGTGCTCGGTGTGGCTTCCGCGACATATCCGTCAGGGTTCCCGTCGAACCCTGACGACGCCAGTTTTGCTTTCGCGGGCCTGATCGCCTTCCATGATCCGATCCGGGCAGAAGTGGGTCCGGCGCTTGCCGAAGCGCGCGAGGCGAAAATTGCAGTCGCAATGATCACCGGCGATCATCCCGCGACAGCGCTCGCGATCGCGAGGGAAGCAGGTATCGACATCACCGCCGGCGTTCTGACGGGCGAGGAACTTGGCGCGATGGACGACGCCATGCTGCGCGGCAGGCTGGCGCACGTCCGGGTGTTCGCCCGGATCGCGCCTGAACAGAAGCTTCGCATCGTTGAGGCGTTGAAGGCCAATGGCGAGGTGGTCGCCATGACGGGGGACGGCGTCAATGACGGTCCGGCGCTGCAGGCCGCCGATATTGGCATCGCGATGGGCAAGCGCGGATCGGATGTGGCGCGGGAGTCCGCCGACATTGTTCTTCTGGACGACAGCTTCGCCTCGATCGTCGGGGGCGTGCGGCTGGGCCGGCGCATCTTCGCCAACCTGCGCAAGGCGCTGACCTTCATAACAGCGGTGCACGTGCCCCTCGCGGGACTGGCGCTCCTGCCTATCCTGCTTGGCTGGCCGCCGCTCTTCCTGCCGATGCATGTCGTGCTGCTTGAACTCGTCATCGATCCCGCCTGTTCGCTGGTGTTCGAGGTCGAACCAAGCGACGCCGCCGCCATGAAGCGCCCGCCGCGCCGGCCTGGCGAGGCCCTCTTCGGGCCCGGTCATATCGCGTTTGCGATCATGCAGGGTTTCGGCGTGATGCTTGCGATTGGCGTGTTCTATGGATGGGCGCTGCAGATCGCGCCAGAAACCGAGGCGAGGGGCGCAGCGTTCGCCGGTCTCGTCATCGCCAATCTGACGCTGGCGCTGGCCGATTCTGCCGGCGGCCGGGCTGGCCTGTTTGATCGCAGCCACAGGGCGTTCTGGATCATCTCGCTTGTCGCGGCGGGTGTCCTTGCTGCGGCGCTGTCGCTGCCTGTGATCTCGGACATCCTTCAGATGTCGGCGCCCGAGGCCCCGCTTCTGGGCGGCGGACTGCTTGTCGGCGCTCTGGCTGGCGGCTGGTTTGGCGTTGTCAGGTTCGTTCGCCGCAGACTGTCTGCCTAACGCGCGGTATAGCCGCCATCGATCACAAGTTCGGTCCCCGTTACGAACTTTGCCTCATCCGATGCGAGGTAGACTGCGCCCCAGGCGATATCGTCGGGCTCGCCCATGTGGCCTAGCGGATGAAGCGCGTCCGTCGCCTTCTTCGCCGCCTCAAGGTCGGGTTGCGGCTTGAGGTAACCCTCGACCATCGGCGTCCAGATGAAGCCGGGATGGATGGAATTCACCCGTATCCGGTCCGGAGCGTAGATCAGGGCGTCGGTCTTGCTCATCATCCGGACGGCGCCCTTGGATGCATGATAGGGCGGCACATCAGGACCACCCACAAGACCGTAGATCGAGGACAGGTTGATGATGCTGCCGCCTCCGGCGGCGCGAAGATGGGGAATGGCGTGCTTGGTGCAGAAGAACACACCCTTCACGTTGACCGCCTGTACGCGATCCCATTCCGCCTCCGTCAGTTCGTGTGTCGGCTTGTTTGGGCCAGCAATGCCTGCGTTGTTGACCAGGATGTCGAGGCGGCCAAAATGGGCGGCGGCGGAAGCGATTGCAGAAGCGACCTGCGCTTCACTTGAAACATCGCATGGCCAGAAGCGGGCGTTGGCTCCACGGTCTGCAAGCTCCTTCGCGACACGCGCGCCTTCGCGCTCGTCAACGTCGAACAGCGCAACCCCTGCGCCTTCACCGGCCATCCGGATGGCGCAGGCCTTGCCAATGCCGACTGAAGCGCCGGTCACAATCGCAACTTTTCCGTGGAGCCTGGACATCGGGTATCCTCGCATCTGTGGATCAATCTCCACCGGTTAGTATGCTGGCGGCGTCTGTCGTTGTGCTGTGTCAATCGCGGCAGGATTGAGCCGTTCAGGTCTCACGTCAGCGGAAACTCGACACGGGTGAGCTGTGCGTCGGCCGGATTGCGGGCGAATCGACCGCCCGTGCGCCGGGCAAAGTCCAGCATCGAGGTATTCTCGGTCATAACATCCCCCCAGACGCGCCGCGCGCCGCGCGTACGGGCATAGGTCAGGGCTTCGCTCAGAAGCGTGCGGCCAATCTGCCGGTTCTTGAGATCGGACCGCACCAGGATAGCGCATTCCGCGGATTCGAAGTTGGGATCGAACACCAGACGAACCACGCCGCCGAGCGCGCCATCAGGCATGTCTGCAACAAGAACCATCTCGCGATCGTAATCGATCTGCGACAGCCGGGCCGCCGTTGCCTGGGATATCGCTCCCACCGCGCCATGGAAGCGCAGGCGCAGATCCTCCGCGCTGGTCTGCTGGGCCATCGTGATGAGCCCTGCGGCGTCTTCTGGCCGGATCGGCCGTATGCAAAGAGGAAGCTTGTCCGTTTCGCGCGAGACAACAAGTTCATCGGGATAGGGGCGGATCGCCAGGCCAGCAGCGTCAGCCGGCGCCGCACGAACAATGATGCGGGCATCGAGCGCAATGACGCCGTCAGCATCGGCGAGCAGGGGGTTGATGTCGAGTTCGGCAATCTCCGGAAAGTCGATCATCATGTCAGAAAGCGCCACAAGCGTGCGCGCCACGGCGTCGATGGCTGCCGGCGGGCGATCGCGATAGCCCGCCAGAAGCCTCGCAACGCGCGTGCGGCCAATCATGTCCTGCGCCAGGGCTGCGTTGAGCGGCGGCAGGCCCATGCAGCGATCCCCGATGATTTCGGTCGCAATGCCGCCATGTCCGAACAGGAGGCATGGTCCAAACGTCCGATCGACCACGCCTCCCAGAAGGAGCTCCTGGGCAAGCGGCCGCTTCACCATCTCCTGGACAGTGAAGCCATCGATGATTGCCTCTGGCCTCAACGTGCGGACCCGCTCCAGCATCTCGTGCGCGGCCTGTTCCACGGACTGGCCGCCCTCCAGATCAAGACGCACGCCGCCGACGTCCGTCTTGTGGGTGATGTCGCGCGACAGGATCTTCAGGGCAAAGCTGCCGCCAAGCCCGCGTGACACGAAGCCGGCATCAGCGGGAGTTGCGACGATGTGCGTGCGCACGACGGGAATGTGGTAGGCCGTCAGAACCGCCTTGGCTTCGGGCTCTGTCAGCGTGGTCCTGCCTTCCCCGATAACCCGCCCAATCACCGCACGCGCATCTTCGCGCAGCGAAGGTTCGCTGCTGGCGTCGACCGAGGGTGTCTCGAACAGGCTTCGCTGGTTGCGCGCATGATCGGCAAGATGGAGGAATGCGCCGACGGCCTCGTCCGGCGTTTCGTAGGTGGGTATGCCGGCGCGCGCCAGTTCAGCTCTCGGCTCGGCCGTGGACGCATGTCCCATCCAGCATCCGATCATGGGTCGCGATGGATGCTTTGCGTGAACCCGTGTGACAGCCCGCGCGGCATCCAGCGTGTCTGCAACTCCGGTGGGGCAGTTCATCACCAGGATCGCGTCGCTCGCGACGCCGTCGGCGATGATGTCGAGAGCGGCCTCGTATCGCTCGCCATGCGCGTCTCCCAGTATGTCCACCGGATTGCCGTGCGACCAGGTGCGCGGAAGAGCCTTGTCAAGTCGGGCGGAAACGTCCGGGGACAATGTCGCGAGGGCTCCCGAAAGCTGCTCAAGCGCATCCGCCGCCACGACGCCGAGACCTCCGCCATTTGTCACGATGACGAGCCGGCTGCCGTTGACATGCAGGCCGCTGGCGAGCGTTTCAGCTGCATCGAAAAGTTCACGCAGCGTCGCGACGCGCAGCATGCCGGCTCTGCGGAAAGCAGCGTCGTAGACTGCGTCGGCTCCCGCAAGGGCCCCTGTATGAGAGGCCGCCGCCTGCGCCCCCGCCTTGCTGCGGCCGCCCTTCATGACGATCACGGGCTTGGCGCGCGCAGCGATACGGCCTGCCGACATGAACTTGCGCGCCTGAGTGATCGTCTCTGCGTAGAGCAGGATCGCGCGCGTATCGGGATCGAGTGCGAGGTAGTCCAGCAGATCGCCGAAGTCGACGTCCGCCATGTCGCCGAGAGAGACAATATGGGAGAAGCCGATGCCGCGCCCGATGGCCCAGTCGATGATGGACGTTGCGATGGCGCCGGACTGAGTGAGGAAGGCCAGTCCGCCCCTGGCGGGCATCTTGTGCGTGAAGCTCGCATTTACGCCCCGGCGCGGAGAAATGAATCCAAGGCAGTTCGGCCCCACTATCCGCAACAGGTGGGGTTGTGCAGCCTTCAGCATGTCGCTCCGCAGCGCGCCATCGACGCCTGCCGTTATCACCACCGCGGCGCGGCAGCCGCGCGCGCCAAGATCGGCAATGATTTGCGGAATGGTCTGCGGCGGCGTGGCGATTACGGCGAGATCAGGCGTTGAGGGCAATTCACCGAGCGATTTGTAGCTTCTGACGCCGCATATCTCGCTGGCGTGAGGGTTCACCATCATGATGGAGCCGCCAAACCCGCCAGTCAGCAGGTTGCGAGCAATCACCTGGCCCACTGATCCGTCCTGGTTGCTGCCGCCGACGAGCGCGACCGACCCGGGATCAAACAGAGCGTCGAGGTTGCGCGTCGTCATTATCTGAAGCCTGAATGCCCGGCCGAAACGGCTGTGACATGTAAAGATAGGTTTTTATCAGCGCAGGAGTAGCGCTGCGAGACCCTGACGTATTGATCCGGCGCAGACAACACTGTTTGCCCCCCCCAGTTTGATGCGCATCAACACGATCTCGGACAGTCGCGCGATGCTTCCCTCCCAACCAGAGGAGCTGACCATGAGCGACGCGGTTTCGAGGAAACTGGCGAAAGACCTTGCCGAAGGGTATGATGACGTGGTGCACGGTCTCGGCCGGATGACGCAGCACATCGGTGCTGACGCCAATGATGCGGTGGCCAAATCGGCGAAAGCGTTTGTACACGCTGCATCCGAGTTTGCCGAGCAGATGAAGAAGCAGTCGGAAACGTTTGCGAAAAAGGCGGGAGAAGAAGTCCGCGAGCATCCGGTCGCAACGGCGGCGCTCGCTGCTGCGGCTGTTGGACTTCTGGGCTATGCCGTCACGCATACGCGCAATACCTCCCGCAAGTCCTGAACGCGCCGGGATGCGTGAGGGCGGACGCTGCCTGTCGTCGTCCGCTGCTTGCAGGCTCTGTGCGGTTCTGGTCGTCGTGCGGTCCGATCTGCCCGACCGCGAGATCGCAAAAGGCAGACAGGAGCCCGTGACGTGAAGGCAATGCGGTTTGAAAAGGCGGGCTCGCCTCTCGTTCTGAGAGAGCTTCCTGATCCGGAACCTGGTCGGCATGAGATCAGGATCCGGGTCGAGGCCTGCGGCGTCTGCCGGACCGATCTGCATATTGTCGATGGCGAATTGCCGGCGCGGCTTTCCGCCTTCACGCCAGGACACGAGGTTGTCGGCTATGTCGATGGGCTGGGAGAGGGCGTCTCCGAGCTGGCGCTTGGACAAAGGGTTGGCGTGGGGTGGCTGGGCTCCACCTGCCAGACGTGTCGCTATTGTCAGGCGCATGAGGAGAACCTGTGCGACGCGCCGGAGTTCACGGGCTATACGCGCGATGGCGGCTTTGCGACCCATGTGATCGCCGATGCCCGCTATGCGTACCATCTGCCCGAGCATGTCGACGCGGCTGATCTGGCGCCATTGATGTGCGCAGGCCTCATTGGCTGGCGCTCGCTGGCTTTTGCTCGCAACGCGCACGCCATCGGGCTGTATGGTTTTGGCGCCGCCGCCCACATCATTCTGCAGGTCGCGAAGTGGCGGCAGCGCAAGGTCTTCGCGTTCTCCCGGCCGGGGGATATCGCAGCGCAGGAACTTGCAGGAAGTCTCGGCGCCGACTGGGTCGGCGGCTCCGATGAAAGCCCGCCCGAGCCCCTCGACGCTGCAATAATCTATGCCCCGGTCGGCGCGCTTGTCCCGACGGCCCTGCGGGCGGTCAGGAAAGGCGGACGCGTCATCTGCGCGGGCATTCACATGAGCGACATTCCATCCTTCCCTTACGCGGATCTCTGGGGCGAGCGGAGGATCATGTCCGTGGCCAATCTGACGCGAGCGGACGCACAGGAGTTTCTGCGGCTGGCGCCACGGATCGGCCTGCGCCTTCATACCACCAGGTATCCGCTCGCTGATGCAAATCAGGCGCTTGATGACCTGCGTTCAGGCCGCCTTCAGGGCGCAGCGGTGCTGCTGCCCTGATTGGCCGACTGCTTGCGCCCGATCAAAGCACATGTGTCGCATCTATCGGATTGTCGTGCGAACCCGGAGTGCGTGATGGCCCACCGCCTGAATGTCCGTATCGCCGCCCGTCTTCGTCAAATGGCCGAGCTGCTTGAGTATCAAGGCGAGGCAGGCTTTCGCTCGGACGCCTATCGGCGAGCAGCGCCGGTCGTCGAAAACCTGAAGCAGCCGGTTGATGAAATCCTGTCCAAAGGCGGCCAGGCCGCCCTGGTGGCCTTGCCGGCGATCGGTCGAAGCATCGCGGCCGCCATCTCGGAGATGGTGATCAGCGGCTACTGGGTCGCGCTCGACAGATTGACGGGCGACCTCGATCCCGAAGCCCTGTTGATGACCTTGCCAGGCGTCGGACGTCGGACCGCAGAACGGCTGCACGGCGAGCTGCACGTCAACACGCTTGAGGAGCTGGAGGAGGCGGCGAACGATGGACGGCTGGATCGCCTCGAAGGCTTCGGCCCACGCCGGATCGAGGCAATTCGCGCCGCCTTGCAGGAGCGTTTGCGCAACCTGCGCGGTCATGTGCGCCGGGGGCGATTGCCGGGCGTCGGCCTGCTGCTGGAGATCGACGCGCTCTACCGCCGCAGGGCCGGTCGAAATGAACTGAAGCTGATCTCTCCGCGCCGCTTCAATCCGCGTGGCCTCGCATGGCTGCCGGTGATGCATGAGCACAGCCGAGAATGGCATTTCACCGCTCTGTTCTCGAACACAGCGCGAGCGCATCAGCTGAACAAGTCCCGCGACTGGGTCATAATCCAGGCCATGCGGGAAGGCGCTCCGGATTGGCAGTGCACAGTCGTGGCTGAGACCAGAGGGCCTCTCAAGGGCAAGCGCGTCGTGCGTGGTCGCGAGGCCGAATGCGAAGTATTCTATCAAGGTCTGGACGAAGCCGTGGCGTCGTGAGCGCGATGACACGGCGAGATCACGCCGCAGCGTTCAGGACGGGTGCTGTCAATCAATCGGGCCGATGGAGGTAAGTATGGGGTTCAGGGATCTGCTTGCGATCGTTACATCCGAGGCGGGCGGCCGGAGCGTCCTCGCGTGCGCCAGACAATTGGCGCAGCAGAATTCCGCACGTCTGTCCACGCTGGTTGTGAACTGGTTGCCGGCGCTGCCGATGGTGGTGGAAGGGCATGCTGTCGATCCCTACTGGGCCGACCTGGTGCGTCGTGCCGAAGAGGATCTCAAGACAGAGGGTGTGAAGGTCAAGGCGGCGCTGGAACGTGACGCGGATAACCCGGCGATTGAGTCATTGCTCCTGGAACTGGGCTCCGCCCGACCCGTACTTGGGATGCGGGCCCGGCACGCGGACATCACGATTGCCGCGCGTCCGAAGAAAGCTGCGGCCGAGTCTGAATTCGCCGTGCTTGAGGGGGCGCTTTTTCAATCCGGACGGCCCGTGATGCTTGTGCCCCCTGACTGGAAACAGCGTGCGATCGGCCGCAGCGTCCTTGTGTCCTGGAAAGCGACGCGTGAAGCAGCGCGTGCGCTCGCCGACGCCTCTGAATTTCTTCACGGCGCTGCGCGCGTAACGGTTGTGACCGTTGACGCCAAGCCGTCCGAAGGCGGCTATGGCGCACAGCCTGGCGCCGACATTTCAACGCACCTCGCGCGCCACGGCCTCAAGCCCGAACTGATGAATCTGGACTCGACCGGTCGCTCTGACGCGCAGACAATTCTCGATCAGGCGATCGCCGTGGACGCCGATCTCATCGTCATGGGAGGCTATGGCCGTTCGCGCATGAGCGAGTTCATCTTCGGAGGCGTAACCCGCGGGATGCTCGCATCGTCGCCGATCCCAATCCTGATGGCGCACTGAAACGCGCCTGCGGCGCCTGCAGCCGTCTCGGCCATGGCGAGACTCAACGGCGGACGAGGGCGTCGAGCTGTCGCAACAGCGCTTCCCGCGCCTTGTCGTTCGGCGCGGCATCCAGCTTCTCGCCGAGCGCCGTCAGGAAATCTGCGCGCGCATTGTGCCAGTCCAGATGCGTCAGGGCTTCCGCCTCGATACGGGGAGCAGGTCCTGCCAACAGGTCAGCAGGAGCGCCCGAGCGCAGGCGATAGATCTGATCCATCTGCGCAATGACGAGGAAGGCATCGGCGAATCCGTTGCTGAGCAGGCGCGATCGCAGCCCGGAGAGGCTCGGGGCCTCACCGTGCGTAAGAAAGACTGTGCCGCTGATCGGGTTGCGCGATTTCACCCATTTGACGAGGGCGGGGCCGTCGGCGTGCCCCGAGTAGACATCCGTCTCGCGAATGCGGGCGCGGACAGCAATTTCGTCGCCCTGGATCCGGACGATGCGTTTGCCCTCCAGCAACAGACGGCCCAGCGTGCCGACAGCCTGATAGCCGGCGATCAGAACGGTTGCCTCTTCCCGGGGCAGAAGCCGCCGGAGGTGATGCCTGATACGGCCTGCGTCGCACATGCCGCTGGCTGCAATGACAACATGCCAGCCTTTCTGACGCTCAAGATCGCGGCTTTCGCCTGGGCTTTCGGTGAAGCGCAGCAGGCGCGACTCCCGTAGTGACTGGAACGGGTTCACGCCGGATTCGCGGCGGCCCAGACGGAAGAAGACATCCGTGGCCTTGACGGCCAATGGACTGTCCATGAAAATTGGTCCCGGCGGCGCTTCTGTCTTCTCCATGAGGTCGAGGAGATCAACCACCAGCTCCTGGGTCCGCTCGACAGCGAAGGCTGGTATGAGCAAAGGGCCGCCGGCCGCGTAAGCAAGTTTCAGTTCATCCGCGAGGATCTTGCGCCGCGCTTCCTGGGGAAGTTGCTGTCGCTCGACCGCGCCATACGTGCTTTCGACAATCACATGATCAACCTCGGTGGGCCCCTCAGGATCATCGGCAAAGTCCCTGCCGCCGGGTCCGAGATCGCCCGAAAAACACAAGGTCATCGGGCGCGGCTGGCTGTCTGCAATCTCGACCTCGATCGACGCCGATCCGAGGATGTGGCCGGCGTTCCACCAGCGCGCCCGGACCCCAGGCGCCACCGTGACCCAATCGTCGAGATGGACGCTCTGGAACAGTGACAGCGTTTCCTTCGCATCCGCAGCGGTGAATATCGGCAGCAGATCGGATCGCGCGCGTCGCCGGTTTCGCCGGTTCAGCTGATCAACTTCGATCTCCTGAATGGCGCCCGAGTCGGGCAGAAGCACCGCGCAAAGGTCCCGTGTGCCGCCGGTCGCAAAGATCGGGCCGGAAAACCCGGCGAGCCGAAGTTTCGGCAGAAGTCCGCTGTGGTCGATGTGCGCGTGGGTCAGCAGCACGGCGTCGATCGTGGCGGGATCAAACGGAAAGGGCTCATAGTTGAGCTGCTTCAGGGTCTTGGTGCCCTGAAACATACCGCATTCGACGAGTATCCGGGCTCGCGGCGTATCCAGCAGATAGCACGCGCCGGTAACGCACCCGGCTGCGCCACAGAAGCGAAGGGTGGTGTCTGTCGTCATGTCTGTCGCTCCACACGAAGGTGTCGCATCGCACCTGGGGGTGCATGGACGCGTATCCCGGGCTGCATTCGAGCTCTACCAGCAACACTGCATTTCGATGGACGGGATTGTCCTCCGTCAAGTCGATCGCGGCGAGAATATCTACCCTTTCAGGCACAGTGATGGAGTGCGTCATGCTCAGCGGTTCAACTCTGGTCGTCGTGGCCGACGGCGCGTTCGCGCGGTTCCTTCGCAGGGAACGGCCTGGCGCGTTGCTGATCGAGTCCGTTGACCTGGCGGTCAGGGCCGAACCCGCCGTGCCCGAACGGGACCGGGCGCCGCGCGTGCACGACAGCTTTGGCGTCGGTCGACACGCGATTGAGAACCGCCAGACGGCGCACGAGATCGGCGAAGGCAGGTTCCTCGCGGATGTCGCCGCTCGTACAGTGAGCGCGATTCAGAAGCAGAAGCCTTCCTGCGTCGTGATATGTGCGCCTCCGAAGGCGCTTGGGATCCTGCGTGCGTCACTGGAGTCTGATGTCGGCCACGCGCTTGTGGTGTCGCTTGCCAAGGACATTACCAGGGAGACGGCCAGCAAGATCGACGAACGGGTGCGTGAACTGGGCGCGTGACGGATCGAAGCGCCGTCAGCGCAGCGATGACAGGAGCGCGCACGGCAAAAGATGCGATCAGCATCCCGATTTCGCGCCCGGTGTCGGCAGGTGACGCCCGCCCAACCGCGCTTGCGCCGTCCGCTTTGCGTGGAGTGATGCGCCGCACCCTTTGCACGAGTGTCCAGGACGCCCGCGGGAGCCCTCGATCATTCTGATCCGCCGCCTCTTTGTCACGCGTCAATCCGGCGGGCGTTCCGGCGTGCTGATCTGAAGCTGGCTCGCGACAGGCGGCGAACAATGGCAAGGAGATGCGCGATGGCCTTCAAGGATATTCTGTTGCAGATCGACAGCTATCCCGACCCCACGCCAACGGAGGCGATTGATCAGGCGGTCGAGTTCTGCCGCCTCATCGATGGACGCGTGACGGGACTGGCCGTCGAAATCGATGTCCATCTCAAGCCCGGCTGGCTGGCCGATGCGCTTGCCGATGTCAGCCGTCTTGCAGCCGCCGAGGAAGCAACCAGCCGGCAGGCCTGTGAGGCGAGGCTCGCGCACTTCAAGCGCCAGGCAGAGGCTGCGGGCGTGTTCGGCGGCGCGCAGACCGTAAAAGCGGATTACGACGGCGTTGGTCCGATCGTCGCGCGCATGGCGCGATCGCGCGACCTTTGCATTGTTCCGATTGTGGAATTCGGGGACGGTCAGCGAATGGTCGCTGAAGATGTCCTCTTCGATTCGGCTCGACCAACGCTTGTGTTCCGGCCAAAGACAGCGCCTCTGCCGGCCGGCAGGCTTGGACTGGTCGTTCTGGCCTGGGACGGCAGCCGGTCTGCGGCGCGAGCATTGGCGGACAGCCTGCCAATTCTGACCAAAGCGCGGGAGGTCAGGGTTCTGACAGTGATCAATGAGAAGGCGTCCGTCGTGTCGGGCGCCGGTCAGGATGTTGTCCGACACCTGGCGGCCTACGGTGTGCTGTGCACGACTGTCGAAGTTGACGGGAGCCACCGCCGGATAGGCGATGTGCTCAACGCGTATCTGACCGCTGAAAAGGCCGACCTGCTCGTCATGGGAGCCTATGGCCGGTCGCGTATGAAGGAGTTTGTTCTGGGAGGCGCCACCGAACACGTCTTGAACAATCCGGTGACGGGTCTGCTGCTGTCACACTAGTTTCGATTGGTCACAAAGCAGCCGAGACAGTCGGGCGGAACCGGACCTGACCAGGGCCAGACCCTGGTTGGCGCTATCCGTGCTCGTTCAGCGCGTGGGCAAGCAGGCCTGCGAGATGAATCGCATTGGTCGAGTCCGGGCAGGAGTCAGTCGAGATAACCTCGCTCGCACCAGCGCGAAGGAGGCTGCCCTTCGCCGCGTCGCCGCCGAGGGCGTGCGTGACGAAAACCGTGATCGGTCCTGCCCCTTGCGACTTCAGGATTGTTGTCGCTTCACGCAGCGTACTGCCGGTCGAGCAGATATCATCGACGAGCAGGATCGGGCGCCCGGCCGGTGCGAAACCGGCGGGGGGATCTATAACCACGTCGGTATCGCTTGTTCGGCGCTTTGTCATGGTCGCATGATCCAGCCCGAGCGGTGAGGCAATCCGGCTGACCCATGGCCCTGACTCGACATCCGGCCCCACGACGAGCGTGCCGGGCGGCGGCGGCGAGGCGCGCAGATATGCAACCAGTGGATCGGCCCCGAACAGGTGGGTGCACTCGCAACTCGGAAAAAGCGCCGCCAGGGTTGACGTGCGGTGCAGATGAGGATCGACCGTGACGATCCTGTCGAAGGCCGCGTCGAGCAGGCCCGCCACCACGCGCTGACTGACGGGCTCGCCGGTTGCGAATGCCATGTCCTGACGCATGTAGGGCAGGTAGGGCGCAACCAGAACAAGACGCCTGGCCCCATTGCTGCGCCACGCCTCGGCAGCCAGCAGCAGTTCAACAAGCTTGGCGTTCGGTTGATACAGTGAACGATAGACGATGGTCGTCGCGGCCGGCGCTGGAACACGTGGCGCGATTTCGCCGTCGGGAAACGTATGCACATCGACAAAAGCCAGCGGCGCCCGCAGTGCGTCAGCCAACCGCCGGGCTTCCGCTGCCTGATCGCGAAAAGCGTGAAGTGCGACGCTCATCGGCCTGCACCGTCGATCCGGAAACCGGAGTCTTCGCCTGAGGCTTCGCAAGCGGCGGCAAAATCAGAGTGATCAAGCCCGTGGATCCGATACATGGGCTCGCCCTTGCGGACGAGGTCGCCCAGCTTCTTCTGCAAGTCTATTCCTGCGCCCGGATCGTTCGGCGCGCCGGCGGTGCGCGCGATCCGCGCGATGCGGAAGCAGTCGATCTGATTGATGACGCCGTCCCGGGGAGCTGTGGCCTCGAAAACCAGGGAGCCGATTGGCGCTGGCCGCGGCGGGGAGCCCTGAGCCTCGATCATCCGGTCAAGCGCCCTTCGCGCTTCACCCGTATCAAGGAGTTCGCGCGCGCGGTCTTCACCGCGTCCGCCCGCCAGGAGCGGGTCATGCTCAAGGAGGCGGCCAGCAAGCCGGATGGATTTGTCACGCAGGTCCGCCGGGGCGTCCGGCCTCCCGTCGAGCACAGCGAGCACATCGCGCGCCTCCAGGGCCGGGCCGATGCCGTACCCGATTGGCTGAGATCCATCAGTTATGATCACCTCGGTGACAAGACCAAGGCGCGATGCAACGAACTCGAACAACTTCCGCACGCTCTGTGCGTGAATGTTGGAACGGATCTTCGCGGTCGGTCCCATCGGCATGTCGATCAAGAGGTGCGTTGAGCCGGCCGCAAGCTTCTTCGACAGAATCGATGCAACCATCTGTTCCGGCGTGTCGATGGATAGTGGTCGTTCGACCGAGATCAGAACGTCGTCGGCTGGCGACAGGTTGACGTGTCCACCCCAGGCAATGCAGCCGTTGCAGCGTTCGACGACGTCTCGCAGTTCGTCCTCGGTGAGGTCAACGCGAGCCAGCACCTCCATTGTATCCGCTGTGCCGGATGGAGACGTGATCGCGCGCGAGGACGTCTTGGGCATTGTGAGGCCATGCGCGGCAACGATCGGCGTCACGATCATTGTCGTCCGGTTGCCGGGTATCCCGCCGATGCAGTGCTTGTCGACGACAACCGGCCGGTTCCATTTCAGCTGCGTTCCTGCATCCGCCATGCAGCTGGTCAACGCCAGTACTTCGCCGGTCGTCATGAAACTGGACGTTGCGATCAGGAACGCCGCAACCTCGATGTCGGAGTAGCGGTGAGCAGCGAGATCCTCAACAACCGCGCGGATCTCTTCCCTGGTCAGCTCTTCTCCGCGGATCTTGGCCCGGACCGCGTCAAGGCTGGCCGCGGACGGAGCGATCGACACATGGGCATGGTCGCCAGGCTTTACGCCTAACCGGCGCAGGGCAGGCTGTGGCAAGCCGATCTCATCGGCGCCGAGGTTTTCCAATCCGTCAGAGATCAGCACATTGGCGACGATCTGCGCGCCATTGACCCGAACTTCAACCTTTCGAAATCCGGCAAGACGCTCCGGCCGAAGTGCATGGCAATCGCGCGCCAGAATTACGACGCTCTCGCCCATCGTATCCAGGTTGATCGGGCGAATTCTGAGTTGCGAGCGCCCTGTGTGCGCCGTATCCCGCGCCTTTGTTCTGCCTCTTCCAGTCGGGGTCTGTGTCATCTGGAGCTCGCCCTGGTCCGGACGGGATCGCCCTCACGGAGCGCATCACCCGGGAAAAGCACCAGCTGATCACCGGGCTTCAAGCCTTCGGCCACGGCCCTGAACCGATCATCGCCATCGCCGATCGCAACCCGCGTCAGCCTGGCGCGGCCGTCGACAACGCGAAAGGCGGCCCAGCCGCCGTCGCTCTGACGTATCAGCGCATCAGTCGGTGCACGCAGGGCGTCCTTTTCCGAAAAGACCACAACTCGAACATCGACGCGGAAGCCGTGTCCCAGTCTGGCGGCGGCGCCAGATGGCTGGTCGACCAGCTCAACAATGACATTCGCGCGCTGCTCTTCGACGCCAAGGGCGGAGATTTTTGTCCGCGCATACGGCTCGATCGTATGGACGACCGCCGCAATCGAGTCCTTGCCGCCCCAGTTCTCGACAAAGGCCTTTGCGCCCTCCCGCATGATGGCTGCATCCTGCGAGAGAAATTCGGCCACAACGTCTATCCGGGCCGGATCGCCGATATCGAGCAGAGGCGCACCAGCGGGAACAACCGTCTCGCTTTCCTGCAGAACGCGCAGGACGCGTCCCGACGTCGGGCTTCGTACGGTGGTCAGTGTTCGCGCTCGGGCGCCGGGCTTGCCCTGAGAGGCGAGCGCGTGATTCAGTTCGGCCTTTCGTTGCGCAACGGTCGATGTCGCAACTTTGAAACCGGCATGGGCGCGATCCAGCGCCGCCTGCGCCGCAAAGCCGCGTTGGAAAAGTTCCCGCGTCCGCGCCTCATCACTTCTTGCAAGTTCGAGGTCAGCTCCTGCCAGAGCGAGAGCCGCCCTTGCCGCCGCCACGCCTGCCGCCGCCTCTTCTGCGACCCGCGCGTCGAGGAGGGCGGGATCAGCCGGTGAAATCAGAGCCACGACGTCGCCCTTGGCGACAGCGTCGCCAGCCTCCAGCTGGATGCGGTTCAGCACTCCGCCGACTGGCGAGGCGACGGTGTAGACGTCGTGCACGCGAACACGGCCTTCTTCCGTGACGCCTCGGCTGACTTCGCCGCGATCGACGGCCGCTGTCTCGACGATGACGGCTCGCGGCCAGGCGAACCAGGCGACGGTTGCGACGACAATCACGGCGCTGACGATCCATATCCGGTTTGCAGTGGAGATCCTTGGAAACGCCAAACTCAATCCCTCCCCTTCAGGACGCCAACCATGTCGAGCCGGTCAATGCTGTTGCGTACAACCAACGACGCCGCAGCGACACACGCCAGCGTAAATACGATCGCGAACGCGTAGCCCTGTGGATTGAAGACGTAGGGGAAGGAATACATGTCCGTACGGAAAAGCTGCATCAACCAGTTCGCCATCAATGTTCCCGCCAGGCACCCCGCCGGTATTGCAAGAAGCGCCAGTGCCGCCAACTCACCAACCAGCACGTACGATACTTCGAAGCGCGTGAAGCCGAGAACGCGCAGCGTCGCAAGATCGCGCTCCTGCTCGGCGAGGGTGACGCGGGCGGCGGAGAAAGCGACGCCACCGGCCATCACCGCAGCGAATGAGAGATAGACGAGGTTCATGTAGCCGACGCCCTCGGCGTAGCTGCGCCGCATCGATTTTTCGGCCAGTGTCAGAAAGCTTGCGCCGACAAGGGCTGGCGTGCGCTTCAATTCGCGATTGAATTCGCCATAGGCTGCCGGGTCCAGCCTGACGTTCGCGCCAGTGACCTGGCCTGGTTGCCTCATCAGCCGGGCTTGCGCGTCCATATCCATGTAGGCGGAAGATCCCACCATCGGATCGACAATAGCGGCGACCCGAACGGTTGTCCGCAGCCGGTTTCCGCGCGTCTGTTCGATCTCGATCGCATCACCCGCGGCGACGCCGAGCTTTGTCGCCAGGGCGCGCGCCAGAGCAACACCTGCAGCCGGGGGAGTGACGATATCGCCTCCGGCGCCAACGAGACGGTTGAGGCGGGCGCCAGGTTGCGTCCCGATCAGCACTTCCTCGACACGGCGGTTTCCATTGATGAGGAAGACGCTGTCGACCCGCGCAGGCTCTGCGTAGATGACGCCAGGCATGTGCTCGATCGTATGGAGCACGCCTGCCTCTCGGGCGTCGACGAAGGACAAGGTGACGTCTTGCCGGTTGGTCTGCGAGAAATGAACATCAAGCAGCCGTTCCATGACCGCCGGGAAGGTGCGCGCGACAACCAGAAGACCGATCGCAAGGGCGACGCCAATCACCGTCGTGGCTGACCTGCGCGGAAAGCGAACGATCCGGCGGAGGATGATCCTGCTCTTCGCGTCAAGATGACGTCCAAGGGCGCCTGTGACGCCACCCGATTGTGAATAGGCGACTGGCCTTGGCGGTGCGAGCGCGCTGGCAGGTGCAATGCGTGCAGCGTTCAGCACTGCCGCCAGGGCTCCAGCGCTGGCGGCGGCGAAGGCGGCGGCCCAGGCGGCAAGAAACACCCAAAGCGGCGCTTGGAAGTCCAGACGCGGAAAGTGATAGTAGTCGCGGTAAACGCCGGCCATCAGGCTGCCCAGCCACACGCCTGCGATGGAGCCGAGAATCGCGCCAATTGCGCCCAATAGAAGCGCGCTCTTGGCGTAGTGCCACGCGACTGCGGCGTTGCTGTATCCGAATGCCTTCAACAACCCGATATTGGATCGTTCAGTCGCGATGATGCGGGCCAGCGCGACGTTGACGAGGAACGTCGCGATAACGAGAAAGAAGGTCGGCAGGAATGCCGCCATGGTGGCGAGCTGGCGCAACTCCTCCACGAGGAAGCGGTCCGAAGGCATTCGGTCCCGGCCATACGATCCCATCGAGCCATACTGCTCGATGATCCTGTCGATCGACAGTTTGACCTGCCCGGGATTGGCGCCAGGCGCCAGGCGGAACACCGCTTCGTTGAATGCGCCCTCGAGATCATAGGCGCGGGCAAGCGTCTCGCGCGCCATCCAGATAACGGCAAAGCGATCGGGCTGTGGAAAAAGTTCGCCGGGCGCGCTGACGAAGACGAATTCAGGCGAGTTGGCGATCCCGACAATTCTGAGCGTCTGGCGCTTGCCGCGAAGCGTCGCCTCCAGCGTCGATCCCATGCCGAGATCCAGCGCCTTGGCGAAGGCTTCGTTGACCAGCACCTCGTCAGCAACGGTGACGTCAGGCCAGCGTCCTCGCGCCAGGACCAGATCGTTGACCATCGGCCTGCGGCGGGCTGGAAGTGATACGATGCGGGCAGACGCCGGCTCGACGATCCCGGGAAGATCCAGAAGGGCATAGCCCGCTATGCGCACCTCGATCGCGGAGATCCCCGGTGCGGCGGCCAGATCGGCTTCGACCCGCTCCGGCGCCCGCACCAGGGAGACTGCGAGGTCAGCCATGCGCTGGGTCGCGTAATAATCACGCCGCGTGCGTTCAAGTGAATCTCGCATGCCGACAGCCATCACGAATATCGAAAGGCCACAGCCAAGGACCATGGCGACTGCAATCGCGTTGACCCGCATTCGCCAGAGGTCACGGAACAGCTTCCGGTCGAGCGTCCGCATCCTCGGCCTACCAGATCAGTTCGGCAGGCGCGGCGCGGCCTGTGTTGGTTTCGATCTGGCGGATGCCGCCGTCGAGGAAACGAACGACGCGGTCGCCAAGCCTTGCGACATCCGCATTGTGGGTCACCAGAAGCGTCGTCGAACGGAAACGTGTGCTGACCTCCACCAGCGCTTCAAGCACACGAATTCCGGTGCGAACATCGAGCGCTCCTGTCGGCTCGTCGCATAGGAGGACGGCTGGCCTTTTGGCGATCGCGCGCGCGACAGCCACGCGTTGCTGTTCGCCCCCGGAAAGCTGAGCGGGAAAGTGATCGAGGCGATCACCGAGACCCACGAGATCCAGAGCTTCGGCCGCAGCCATCGGATTCTCTGCGATTTCGTTGACCAGCTCGACATTCTCACGCGCCGTGAGGCTGGGGATGAGATTGTAGAACTGGAAAATGAAGCCGACTTGCTTTCGTCTGTAGCGTGTGAGCTCGTCGTCCGGCATCGCCGAGAGCGAGCTGTTCCGAAAGGTGATGTTGCCCGACGTGGCCCGGTCGAGACCGCCGAGAATATTGAGCAATGTCGATTTGCCGGATCCCGAAGGGCCCAGCAGGATGAGCAACTCGCCTTCGGCCACGTCGAGGTCAACGTCACGCAGGGCGTGAACGGCTGCAGGTCCCTCGCCATATCGTCGACCGACTTTGCTGAGCGAAAAGGTCGGCGGCATGCGTGTCTGACCCCAATCGCTCGACAGCGAAACCGATATCGCAGTCATCTGCGCTCGCGGCCTTTGACGCCGGTCAATCCCTGCGAGGTTATGCCTTGCGAGATTCCTTCAAGGTGAACTGCCCCGTCGTTCTCGCTCCACTGGATCCGGACCATGTACCGGCTTGCGTCAGCCGGACCCCGGTAAAGATCCGTGCTTTCGGGATCTCCTGCCGTTGTCATGCGGCCGACATGGAGACTTCCCGCACAGCTTGACAGTTCCAGCCCGTTTGCATTTGCCTGACACCCTTTACCACTCTATCGTTCCCATGCCCATCGGAACGGGCAAACGGGGATGGCAATGTCAAACGAACCCAGCAATTTGCTCAGCATCTTTCAGGCGCCGGTCGAGCGTCCGCCCGAAACCAGCTTCGATCTCGAAAAGCTCGCCGCTGATTTCAGCAAGAACCGCAATACGGACTGGACGGTCGGAGAGGCGTTTCTTTGCCTGCTCCTGAGTTCGGTATCCGCCGATGGCGTGTTCGCCCGGGAGGAGCAGGAGGAGGTCAAAGCCCTCATCACCCGGTCACGCGCCCTGAAGTCAATGAACCAGACCCAGCTGGCCCAGGCGAATGCCGTGATCCAGAAGCGACTGGCCGAGCGGAAAAATGGACTTGAAGAGGCCTGCACCGCACTTCCGACGGACATGCGCCTGCCGGTCTTTGCCCATTGCGTGGACATTATCCTGTCAGATGGCGCCCTGGTTCAGGTCGAGGCCGATTTTCTCAATCGCATCAGCGCAATGCTTGAACTGAAGCCCGAGGAAGCCAAGCGGGTGATGGAAGTGATGCTGATCAAGAACCGCTTCTGAACGTCGGCGCGGCGCCCATTCATGAGGGCCGGGCCTGGCATTTCCCGGAATTGCCGGTCCCGAGCCTGCGAATCGAGAGGGGGCGCCGCAGTCTCATGCAGTCTCATGCAGGATCGGCTGGCGGCCGTCAGGCCTGGGGGGCTGACTGTATTGGGGGGGCGCTTGAACTGGTTAATCCAGTTTGACCCCCCAAAGAATTCACCGCTAAAGTGAGTGCGGCAAACGAGATGGGGCGGATGGCATGCGAAACCGAGCTTCATACGTGAGGCAATTGGCCGGGTTGTCGGTCATTGTTGCGATGGCCGTAAGCTCCGCGTCGGCGTTCGCGCAGAAAGCGCCACCAGCATTCAAGACCGCGCCGGGCGACTGCTTCAAGCATCCGCTTTCGCTGCCGGAAGCCAGGCTGCGCACGATCGCGGACACCTGCGCTCAACAGTTCACGACCGCCCGGAAGCTTCCCGACGAGCTGGCGAATGCCGGGCTTAACGCTGCGACAGCACACAACCGGCTTGGGGAATACGCCAGATCGGGTCCGATCCTCGAGCGTGTGCTGCTGGAGGCGCGAGCGGCGGCTGCCGTGCGCGAGGAGGCGCGCTATCAGCTCGCGCTCGCCTATGTCGGGCAGGGCGGCCAGGCGCCGGAAGGGCCTGCGCGCACCGCGCTACTCAGCAAGGGTATCGCGGCGCTCGACGAGGTTCTGGCGTCGCCGACCATGTCCAGAGGCGGACCCCTGTACAATCTTGCCGTCTTCCAGCGCGCCACAGCCTACCAGAACCGTGCAGGCGGAACATTTGATTACAGCAACGCGATCGACGGGTTTTCGGCTCTTTCCGAAGGCCTGACGGGTGCTGACCCGGCGTTGAAGGAAGCCGCCCGCAAGCAGCTTGTCGCCGCTGCGACGGTGGCCGGCGCTTACGAGATGAAGTCAGCCGTCACCGACGCATCAAGTGCGCAGCGCGCCGCCTCCATCTACGAGAAGGCGTTGCGTTTTGAGCCGGGGAATCTGGACCTCAACATCGGTCTTGGGTCGGCCCGGGTGATGATCGCGAATTCGGCGGCGCCGGCGGACCGGCCGGGCTGGTTCGAGCGTGCAGGCGCCGCTTTCAATGAAGCCCTCAAGGCCGGTCCCACAGGCGCGCAGGCAGCCGCGATCAATCTTGGTCTTGCGCGATCCTCGCGTGCGCTCGGCCGGCTCAAGGACACCGTCGGCTACTACAAGGCTGCGATCTCCTACGATCCGGCGAACCGCTGGGCGATCTCCTCGCTCGCCGAAGCGCAGTCCGACTACGCCAGGAGCCTCGCTGAAGGCTCCGCAAAGGTCGCGGCCTACTCGGATGCAGAGCAGACCTATCTGGCGATGTATCAGCAACCGGGCACATCGCAGGCGTACAAGGCCGCGATGCTGATGATCATCGCAGGCCTGCAGACCCAGCAGCCCGGCCGAACCGAAGATGTCCGCAAGACGCTCCTGGCCGCGATCGCGGCCGATCCGGGATCTCCACGCGCGCCGCTCCAGGTCGGCCGAATCCTGTACGGCCAGTCGAACTTTGGCGACGCGGCCAATTACTTTCAGCAGGTGGTCAACCTGACAGGCGGCTCAAACAGTTCGCCGAGCCCCGGCGATCTCGACGCCAAAGCGGAAGCGCATTATTATCTCAGCCTCATAAACACGCAGCGCGGAGCCAGCTCGAGCAGCACGGCGCTTGCTGCAGCTGTGTCCAACGCGGATGCGGCTGTCAGGCTCGCCGCCAGCCGTTCGCCCTATCGCGAGCAGGCCTGTATTGCGCGCATCCTGCGAGGGGGGGCGAGCGTTCTTGCCCCGGACGCTTCGACAAGTTGTGCAGGCAACGACCAGCCAGACGGCATGTTGCTGCAGGGGCTCTTCCATCTGAAGCGGGCGCGTTTCCTCTCGACGACGAGCAGGTCGGCCGGTCTCGAACTGGCGCAGGTCTGGTTCGATCAGGGCCTGCGCGAAATCGCCCGGTCAGGCGCACCGACGGAAGCCAGGTTCAAATGGCCAGCCTCGCTGCTTCAGCCCGTGATCAGGGACATGCTTCAGTATGGCAAGGCAAAGGTCGTATCCTGCACCGGCCTCAGCACAGATGCGAATCTGAGCATTGATCAGATCAGGCGTGCAGAAGAGTTCTTCAGGTTCTTCGGCGTGGACGACTGCACACCCGTTCGGTGAGTCCACACGGACCAGGTATTGATGACGGCAGAGGGGAAGAAAATGGCATCACCAGGGGATTACGGGCAGTCGCAGGTGCCGCTGGTATTCATGGAGCCGGCGCAGCAGCAGGACAGTCGAAAATCTGCGCCTGAGGGCAAGGGATCGTTCGGCGTGGTCGGCGTGCTTCTGGTCCTGCTTCTCGGCGCAGCGATCGCGGGCGCGGCCGGCCTCTACTGGCTGTGGCAGGGCGAGGCGGGTAAAGTGACCGCAGCTCAGGGCGAGCTTCAGGCCGCGCAGAAGGCCAACAAGCAACTGATCGATGAAAAGGCGGCGCTGACCGCTCAGATCGACAAGGCGCAGCAGGCGCTTCTGCCTTACGGCGAGATCGAGCGTCTCAAGGGTGCGACGGAAGCGGAGCGGCAGAAGATTGCCGAGCTGCTGAAGGTGCCAAGCAAGGTTGATTACTGGTCGTATCACAAGGCGGTAGATCTTTCGGACCCGATCATTCGCGAACCTGCAGAAAGATCGCTCCAGGCCAAGCTCGACGTGCTGAGAAAGGTTTCGAACGACATCGGTCTTTGGACAAAACCAGCCGGACCAGCTCCTCCTCCCGCTGCTGGTGCTATCCGTCCGGCTCAACCGCCAACGTAGCTGTAAGCCAGCTGCCGGTATTCGACGACGAATGATGCGCATCGGCAGCGGTGGCGCGCGGGTTTTGTGGGGTGTTTCGGGGGCGGCCGTTGGCGCCGGTCGGGCGCTCGTTTGGAAGGCACCTGGTCATGGTGAAAGTGTTCAACATCTTTCAGGCCTCGCCGGAGCAAGCGGCCGCTGAGCAATCTGCGCCGGAGCAGTCGGCCCCCGATGCTTCTCGCTCGGGTTTCGATCTCGACGAACTCACCAAGCAATTCAGGTCCCAGCGCAACACTGACTGGTCGGCCGCTGAAATCTTCCTCTGCCTCCTGCTGTCCGCCGCAGCCGCGGACGGCAGCGTGTGCCGCGAGGAGCAGGCCGAGATCAACGCGCTCGCGTGTCGTTCACGCGCGCTCAAATCTCTGACGCCCGCCCAGCTTGCCACAGCAAACGCTGCCGTAGCCGAGAGACTGAAGATCCGCCGGGACGGACTGCGTGAAGCGTGCGAGTCGCTTCCCACGGATATGCGGCTGCCCGTATTCGCGCACTGTGTGGACATCGTCCTGTCGGACGGCGCGCTGCTTCCGATCGAAGCGGATTATCTCAACCGGATTGCGTCGTTCATGGAAATCGATCCGGCCGACGGCAAACGCGTGCTTGAAGTCATGCTGGTCAAGAACCGCTTCTAGTCGCGGGCAAGTTCAGAGGGCGATCTGCCGGGTCTGGCGTTTGTTCGGCTTTTTCATTCGGCAGATGATGGCGCTGGCCCTGTGGTGCACCGTTGAGTGGTGCACCGTTGAGTGGTGCACCGTTGAGTGGTGCACCGTTGATCAGCCATACACCGGTTCGGCCGCTGCGGGACGGGGAGGGGCAGCCCAGTTGATCCTTGCGAACGTTGCAGCGAATGACACGCATGATCGTGAGCGCGTGAAGCCCGAATTCAGGAACGATTGTCCAGGATCAAATGCAGCCCCGGTGGCGAGACCAGCATGACCGCATGAAGCGGAGCGTTCTGGTGTCCTCTGAAGCTGTACTGGTCGTTGTTGTCGGTAGCGCAAATGTGCGGATCTTTCGTCGACAGTCGCGTGGGCGGCCCCTGATTGAGGTCACGGACTGTCGTGGTGACGCGCCAGAAGCGGGTACGCAGATGCAAAGTGTCGGCGCCATTGATCTGCCGGAAACGATGATGACTCGCGGCAGGTCGGAGATGGCCGCGAAGGACACGTTCACGGACGAGGCAATCGAGCGAACGCTGGCGACACTCAGAGTTGATCCACGGCTCAAGTTGGGCATTTGCGCCTCGCCCGTGCAGCTCGGCTCTGTCTGTCGAAAACTCCCGCGCGAGGCGCAGGACAAACTCTTGCTTGCGCTCGGCGAGGATCTTTCGGAAGCAACCTTGCCGGAGGTAGATGAAAAATTGCGGCGCGCCCGTCTGTAGCTGACGAGCGGCGCCCACACTGCGTTCTTTCGTGCTCGCCGGAGCCATGGTGGTCCTTTATTTGCGGCTGGCGTCCGATGGGAGGCGTCGTGATGGCTGCGGGGTCGCCATCGCCAGATCAGCGCCAGACGTCATGACTTGTCGGCTGTTGCGGCGTATGTGAGAGATTGCTGAAATAGGGGCGATCCAGGAGCGACAATCATGGCGCAAAAGCCCGCCGCAAGCCCATCCCGCGCCGCTCCTCTCGCGCGCGCCGCGAATGCCGCTGTTGCGCAGCTGGAGCCGCGGGCCGGCGAGGCGGCGCGCCTTCTGAAACTGCTGGCCAACGAACAGCGACTGACTGTGATGTGCCGCCTCAGCGGTACAGAGATGTCGGTATCGCAACTCGGCGAGTACGTCGATCTGACGCAATCCGCCTTGTCGCAGCATCTGGCCAAGCTTCGTGCGGACGGTCTGGTTGCGACACGTCGCGACGCGCAGACGATCTACTATCGCCTGTCAGATCCAGTCGCGATCCGCCTGATAGGCGTGCTCTGCGAGCTGTATGGCGGGCACTGAAAGCCGGGCGTCAATTCAGCGGAAAGCAGCGCCAGGCTTTACGCCCAGGCGCTTGAACACCATCGCTGCCGGGCAGAAGCCCGTAAACGCCGCCTGAGCCATGTTGGCGCCGGCAAATGCAGTAAGCCAGAGCCACAGCGGGCTGACGAAGTGGGCCAGCAGCAGGCTGGTCAGCACGACGACACCAGCGAAGGCAAGAACGGCGCGGTCGAGGGTCATGACGTCAATCCTTGATCAAGCGAAGCGTGTGTTGGTGGCGTGCTGGCTGTGGGAGACGACCCAGTTGAACAGGGCGTCGGCGCGCATGGCGCCTGCCTGACGGGCGATCTCCTTGCCATCGCGGAAAAGGATCAGAGCGGGAATACCGCTGACGCGCAGGCGGTTTGGCGTCTGGGTCTCGTCGGCGTTCATTTTGAGCAGCCGCGCCTGCCCGGCGAGTTGAGTGGCCGCCGCAGAGAACTGCGGCGCCATCGTGCGGCATGGGCCGCACCAGGGCGCCCATACATCAACCAGGATCAGGCCTTGCGTCTTCTCAAGGTGGCGAGCGAAAGCGGCGTCATCGACATCGACAGGCGCGCCGAGCGCCAGGCTGGCGTGGCATTTTCCACACTTTGCCGTTTCCGGCGGATGGCCCGAAGCAACCCGGTTGGGGGCGCCGCAGGCAGGGCAGACGGCTTGAGTGATCATGGCGGTCGCGTCAGTCCTTCAACTTGTGGATGCCAATCGTGTCCATGAGCAGCTTCTCGTAGAACGGCTCGCTCTCGCCCTTGCGGATCTTGCCGAGGAAATATTTCTCGAATCCGGCTTTTGCCATGTGGACCCAGCCGCCCTTCGCCGACCAGTTGACGTTGCGCGGCGGGATCTGGGGTTGGGCGACAAACGCCACGCCGCCATCGCCGAAGTCGGCAAGACAAACCGCGTTCCATGTGGCTTCGGCTGTCGCCGGCTTGCCGCGCAGGAGCGCGCCAATGTTCTGCGCTGTCGCCGTAACCATCGACTCGATCATGAAGCCGGTCTTTGGAACGCCTACGGGAACGGGGGTTTTCCCGGTTGGCGGGATCGCCACAGTCACGCCAATGCCGAACACGTTCGGGAATTTTGGATTGCGCTGGTTCTTGTCTATCAGGACAAAGCCGCGCGGATTGACCATGCCTTCGACGCCGCGGATGGCTTCGACGCCCCGAAAGGCCGGCAGCATCATCGAAAATGCGAAGGGCAGGTCGTGGCTGGCCTTGATTGCGCCATCCTCGCCGATTTCCTCGACATGCATCATGCCTGGATCGACCTTTGCCACCCGTGCGCTGGTGATCCATTTTATGTGCCGGTTGCGCATCTCGCTTTCGAGCAGGCCCCTGGTGTCGCCAACGCCGTCAAGGCCGAGATGGCCCACATAGGGTTCCGACGTCACGAACGTCATTGGCACCTTGTCGCGTATGCGGCGCTTGCGCAGTTCGGTGTCCAGGATCATCGCGAATTCGTAGGCGGGGCCAAAGCAGGAAGCCCCCTGAACTGCGCCCACGACGATCGGTCCGGGCGCCTTGCAGAAGGCCTCAAACGCTGCGAGCGCCTTTTCTGCATGATCGATATGGCAGATGGACTGAGTGGCGCCATCCGGCCCGAGTCCCTCGATTTCGTCGAAGGCCAGATCGGGGCCTGTGGCGATGACAAGATAGTCGTACGGGATGGATCTGCCATCCCCCAGTTCAACGGTGCTGGTTTCCGGATGCACGCGCTTGGCGCCGGTCGAAATGAAATCGATTCCCTTTCGCTTCATGACGGGCGGCAATTTCACTTCGATCGCCTTGCGCTTGCGCCAGTCTACCGCGATCCACGGGTTTGACGGAACGAAATGGTACGTGTCGCCCTTCGAGATCAACGTCAGGCGGTCTTCCGACCGCAACTGGAGCCGGATCTCGTAAGCTGCAAGGACGCCGCCAAGACCCGCTCCGAGCACAACCACATTCGCCATTTTTGTTCTCCTGCCGCCAGGACCATGATTGACATATATTCGAATAGTCGCATATACGCAAGTAGAAACAGGAAGACGACGATCACAGGCGACGAAGGCGGGCAATGGGTATGGGCCGCCATGATGCGCTGCCGAACACTTACACAATCGTCTGCCGCCAACTTGAGACGGATCAAGGCGGCGACGGATGGATAGACACATCTGAAGGGCAGCTGACCATGCGTCGCGACGGAAGGTTGTTCCGGTCTACCCGCGCTGATGCTCGACTGGCGTTGCACGCTGCAGACACGGCGATAATCAATTCCACAGTCAGTCCTCGTCCTTGTCTGGCCGTGGTCTTTTGAAGGAGATCTGGGATGTTTGGAAAAACCATGGTTCCGACCGAGACGCCGCTGCAGATCCATGATGCAATGGTGCGCGGTGAGATCATTCTGATCGATGTCCGTGAACCCGCCGAGTACGCTGCCGAACGGATTCATGGAGCGCTGCTGTTTCCGCTCTCGACGTTTGATCCAAAGGCCCTGCCGGATGCGGTCGGAAAGGCGCTTGTGTTCCAGTGCGGGTCCGGCAAGCGTTCTGAGACAGCCTACGACAAGGCCGTGCGTGCCGGCGTGTCTGTTCGCGCACACATGGCCGGCGGCATTGGTGCGTGGAAAGCGGCAGGTTTGCCTACGGTAACGGTCGATCCCGCGACCGGCGCAGTTGTGGATCGGTCTTAGGCGTTTGGGTGAGGGCAGATCATGATGATGAGATTCAGTTGGGCGGCACTGTTCGCCATGACAGCGGTGGCTGGTCTTGCCGCCTGTAGCGAGGCGGGTGACACGGTGCAGGTCTCAGCGGCAGCCCCGGCCGGCGCCGTGATCACAGTCGAGCAGCAGACTATCCCTGACTATCGCATGGTCGCTGCGGTGCTGACCAATCGCGACGTTGGCGATGCCCGTGCAAGGATCGGCGGAAAGCTGTCGCGCGTCCTCGTTCGTGAAGGAGATGATGTCCGGGCAGGCCAGGTCCTCGCCGTCATAACCGACGAACGTATCTCGCTGGAGGCGCAGGCTGGAGCCGCTACGGTCGCTGCTGCGGAAGCGGGGGCTGCCCGCGCGCGTCAGGACCTCGCGCGTTCCGAGCGGCTGTTTGCATCCGGCGCCATTTCAGCGTCAGCGATCGAGGCCGCGCGTGCGCAAGCCAAGACATCGGATGCGCAACTCAAGGCGGCGCGCGCCCAGGCTGGCGCCGCCCAGGCGCTGACCAACCAGGGTCAGGTAACCGCGCCTGCCGCGGGCAAGGTTACGCGGATACCGGTCCCCCAGGGGGCCGTCATCATGCCGGGCGAGGTGGTCGTCGCGATAACAACGGGCGCTCGCGTCCTCAGGATCGAGCTTCCCGAAGCCGAAGCCCGGAACCTGAAGGAAGGCGCGCAAATCCGCCTGCTGGGTGAATCCGGCGATGAGGTTCGAACCGCCAGGATCAGGCAGGTCTATCCGGCGGTCGCAGGCGGACGGGTGATGGCCGATCTCGACGCGCCCGGACTTGAGGCCGAGCTTGTCGGCGCCCGTGTGAGGGTCCTGGTTCCCGCCGGCGAGCGGATCGCCATCGTGATCCCGGCGAGCTATGTTGTCACCCGTTATGGCGCTGACTATGTGCGGCTCGCGCGAGCGGGCGGTTCAGTGATAGAAGCGCCAGTGCAGAAGGGCCCGCCTGCACCTACTGACGCCGTGCCGGACGGCATCGAGATTCTCTCTGGCCTCCGTTCCGGCGATCAGATCCTGCCGACGGCGTCCGCGTCATGAAACTGGGCATCTCCGGCCGCATCACGCAGGCGACCATACGCTCGCCGCTGACGCCGCTCTTCCTGCTGACCGCCATCGCGCTTGGGTTTCTCGCGCTGATGACCATTCCGCGGGAAGAAGAGCCGCAGATCAGCGTTCCGCTTGTCGACATCATGGTGCGCGCCGATGGCCTGAAGGCGCCGGACGCGGCCGAACTGATCACCAAGCCGCTGGAGACGATCGTCAAGGGCATTGACGGGGTCGAACATGTCTACAGCCAGACGCAGGACGACACCGTTCTGGTTACAGCGCGGTTCAAGGTCGGCACGAACAAGGATGACGCCATATCGCGAATCCACGAACGGGTTCGCGCCAATTATGATCGAATCCCCGTCGGCATTCCCGAGCCACTTATCGTCGCCAAGGGCATCAGTGATGTTCCAATCGTGGTCGTGACGCTATCGCCGAGAGCTGATGCTGCGGATCGCTGGAACGATCAGGCGCTTTACCTGGTTGCGGACGAACTGCAGGCAGAGCTGATGAAGGTGCAGGATGTCGGTCTCACCTTCATCGTCGGCGGACGGCCAAAAGAAATCAGGATAGCTCCCGACCCCGGCCGCATGGCGCTCTATGGCGTGCCGCTGAAATCGCTGATTGATTCAGTGCGCAGCGCCAACGTGGCCTTTCCGGCGGGAGACCTGCACGCAAACGACAGGACCCAGTCAGTCGCAGTAGGTCAGACACTGGATGCGCTGGCTGATATCGGCTTGCTCACGGTCAAGGCCGCCGATGGCCGGAGCATCTACCTGCGCGACGTCGCCGATGTCTCACTCGACGCGCGGGAGGACCAGGCGCGTGTCTGGCGCTTCACCCAGGATGCTGGCGTCACACGTATGGCGCCGGCGGTCAGCCTCGCAATTGCGAAACGGGATGGCGCCAACGCTGTCGTTGTCTCGCAGGCCGTGGAGGCGCGGCTCCATGCACTTGAAGGTCGGTTGATCCCGGAGGGGGTCAAGGCCGACATTTCCCGCAATTACGGCGAGACAGCTAACGAGAAGGCCAACGAGCTCCTGTTTCACCTCGCGCTCGCAACCGTCTCGATCGTGATTCTCATCGGGTTCGCCATCGGCATCCGCGAGGCGATCGTCACGGCATTCGTGATTCCGACCACGATCCTGCTGACGCTCTTTGCTTCCAACCTGATGGGCTACACCATCAACCGGGTCAGTCTTTTCGCGCTGATCTTCTCGATCGGCATCCTCGTCGATGACGCCATCGTGGTCATCGAGAACATTGCTCGTCACTGGGGGATGAAAGATGGGCGCTCGCGCCACCAGGCCGCAATCGAGGCGGTTGCGGAAGTCGGCAACCCGACCATCGTCGCGACCCTTACGGTAATCGCAGCCCTGCTTCCGATGATGTTTGTCTCTGGCCTGATGGGCCCGTACATGGCGCCCATTCCGGCCAACGCCTCGGCCGCCATGGTGTTCTCCTTCTTCGTCGCCATGATACTTGCGCCCTGGCTGATGATCCGCTTTGCCCGCAAGGCGCTGACGGCAGACCAGAATGCAGGAGGGCATGCACATGCCGCCGATGGCGGCCCGCTTGGTAGGCTCTACCGCCGCGTCGCTGCGCCCATCATCCGCACGCGCGCCTCGGCGCTTACCTTCCTGGTCGTGGTGGGCGCAGCGACGCTGCTGGCCTGTGGGCTTTTCGCCACCAAGACGGTTCGCGTCAAACTCCTGCCGTTCGACAACAAGTCCGAGCTGCAGGTGGTCGTGGACCTTCCGGAAGGCGCAACGCTTCAGGCGACCGAGCGGGCGCTGATAGATGCCGCGGGCATCATCGGACAGGTTCCCGAGGTTGTCGCCTCCGACGCCTATGCCGGCACAGCATCGCCCTTCAATTTCAACGGTCTCGTGCGGCACTATTACATGCGTCTGCGGCCCGAACTCGGCGATCTCCAGGTTACCCTCAAGGCGAAGGATCACCGCAGCCGCTCCAGCCACGAGATCGCGCTCGACATGCGTCAGCGCCTCAAGGCGTTGCAGCTGCCTGCGGGAACGGTCGTGCGGGTTGTGGAAGTCCCGCCTGGCCCGCCCGTTATCGCGACCCTGCTGGCGGAAATTTACGGTCCAGACGCGATTACCCGACGCGCGGTTGCAACCGAAGTCCGCAAGCTGTTCGACAGCGTGCCTTATATCGTCGACACGGACGACAGCTTTGGCAAGCCGCGGCCGCGACTTCGGCTCCTGCCTGATCACACCCAGATGGACTTTTTTGGTGTTGAGGAGGGCGACGTTACCGACTCAATCGCCGTGACGCTGAACGGCGAAGTGATCGGTTATTCGCATCGCGGCGAGGGACGCAATCCAATCGAGATCGCCGTCCGCCTGCCGCAGTCCTCTCGTACGTGGTCGGAGGGGTTGGCCGCCATGCCGGTCGCCCCCGCCGCTGATGGTTCGCGTCTGGTCGAGATGGGAGAACTGGTCAAGGCTGATGAAGAGCTGGGGAGCTATCCCATTTTTCGGCGCGACGGCCGCTATGCAGAAATGGTCATGGGAGAGCTGGCCGGCGCGTATGAAGCGCCGATCTATGGCATGCTGGACGTTCAGGCGGCGATCGACAAGCATGACTGGGGCAATCTGCCCAAACCCGCGGTCAGCCTCTATGGCCAGCCCGACGACGAGACCAGACCCACTGTGCTCTGGGATGGGGAATGGGAAATCACCTACGTGACGTTCCGCGACATGGGAGCGGCCTTCGGTGTCGCCATTCTCGGCATCTACATTCTGGTGGTCGCGCAGTTCAAGAGCTTCCGCCTTCCGCTGGTCATTCTGACGCCGATCCCGCTCACACTGATCGGCATCGTCATCGGCCATGTCCTGTTCAATGCGGCCTTCACAGCGACCTCGATGATCGGCTTCATCGCCTTGGCCGGCATCATCGTTCGCAACTCCATCCTGCTGGTCGATTTCATTGGCCATTCCAGGACGACAGACAGGCCGTTGCGCGATGTGCTGCTGGAGGCGGGGGCGATCAGGTTCAAGCCTATCCTGCTGACGGCAATCGCTGCGATGATCGGCGCCGGCGTGATCCTCAGCGACCCGATTTTCCAGGGGCTCGCCATTTCACTTCTGTTTGGCCTCGCCTCGTCAACGCTGCTTACGGTGCTGGTGATCCCGGCCATCTATGTCGTGATGCGCGAGGATGGTCGTGATGCGACTGCGCCGTCGGCCGCAACATCCGTTCCACAACCTCACTCTGCAAGTTGAAACAGGAGCGATGTCTTGAACATCAATGAAGGATACCTGGATCGCGTCCTGCGGGTCATTGCTGGTCTTGCGATCCTTTCACTCGCCTTTGTCGGCCCGAGAACAATGTGGGCCTATTTGGGACTCGTGCCATTGCTTACCGGCCTGGTTGGCTTTTGCCCTGCCTATGCGGTGTTCGGGATCAGAACCTGCAAACCGCGCAACTAGCGGCCCGGCAGGCGGCCTTTTTGTCATTTGGGTGTCCGGAATGAAGACTGTCCCAATCGTCTACTTCTCAGACGTCTTGTGTGTATGGGCCTACATCGCGCAGCCTCGCCTGAACCTGGTAAAGAAGACCTATGGCGAACAGGTGCGACTGGAGCACAAGTTCTGCTCCGTGTTTGGCGACACGGCTCACAAGATACCCGCAGCCTGGAAGGGCAAAGGGGGCTACGAAGGCTTCAACGCGCACCTGCATCACGCGGTCAAGGCGTTTCCGGAGATCACGTTGCACCCGGATCTCTGGCTGACGGTGCGGCCTGCCACGTCCAACAGTGCACATCTCTTTCTCAAGGCCATAGCTCTGCTGGAGGCGGGGACGGGCTGCGAGGCCGGAACCGCCGAGGCGGCGACCTGGGCGATGCGCCGGGCGTTTTTCGAACAGGGGAAGGACATAGCCCGCTGGGACGTCCAGTGCGAGATTGGCAGACAGGCCGGCGTGGACATCACGCAGGCGGAAGTCCTGGTTCATGACGGCCGCGCCTTTGCGGCGCTGGCTTCGGACTATCAGGACGCGTCCGCGAATGGAGTTCTGGGTAGTCCCACCCTCGTGCTCAACGAGGGCCGCCAGAAGCTTTACGGAAATGTCGGCTTCCGGATAATCGACGCCAACATCCAGGAATTGTTGCGCGAACCTCTCCAGGGCCAGGCAAGCTGGTGTTGATCGTTCACGATTGCGCTGACGGACGATACGCTTGAGCCGCTGGGATCCGATACCGCGCTGAGACATGCCGCTTTGCACTGCCGATTGGCGTGATGCGCAGGAGCGGGTCGCGGACCCCGATCAAATTCATCGGCAAGGTCGAAAACTGGCCGCGGCCATCGCTGGTTTCATGCGTTCCAGCGACGCCTGTCGCCCTCGATACCCGAGAGCGGTCGTCGAAATCGGGATAATCGTTTCGCGGGCGTCCCCTTTTGTTCGGCGCCGCAGCAACCAAAACGCGTGAGCGGCGTTGTTAGTATGGGGCCGCCGGTTTTTACGGCGGCGGGCCACACGTTCATCGCTGTTCTGGGTAGCTGTAATGATCACCTTCCGGGTAGTTGAAGATCAATACGGATGGGCCGTCCGTATGGATGATTGCATGACGACGCCGTTCAGATCCCGGCAGCTGGCGATCCGCGAAGCCGAGTGTCTGGCCCGTGAGCTGCTTGCCCATGGTCAGGCTGCGCGCATCACGGTCGAGGAGGTTGCACAGAAGGTTGCATCCCGCGCTCAAACGGCGCCTGTTGGCTCAGGCGCCCTTCTCGCAGCGAGCTGAGGCGATGCGCATGAGTAGCCCATCAGCCTGCTGAAGCCATTTCAGATCCATGGCTCGTGATTCAGGCATTCATCTACAATCCGAAAACGCGCATCGCGGCAGGACGCCGCCGCTGCCCCTTCGTCGATTGATCGACGCAGTTCGCCACAACGCGCCCTGGGCGGATGGCGCTCCGATCAGAAGTGAACTCTTCAGCGTCGAGCGTCTGGAGACGCATGCCCGCAGCCTTGCCTCCGCACAGGTTGTCACGCCACGCGAAGTGCGCGGCTTGTCGCTCGGCAAACGCCTGTCGGACAATGAGAAGGCGCTGTTTGCCGCCTATCGGGACGTTGCCGATGCAATCGAACAGGGCTTGGCCATAACGCCGGCCGCCGAATGGCTTCTCGACAATTTCCATGTCGTCGAGAAGCAGATTCGCGACATTCGCGAAGACCTGCCGCCAGGTTACTATCGGCAGCTCCCGAAACTGGCAGGCGGACCGCTGGCGGGCTATCCGCGCGTGCTCGGCGTAGCCTGGGCGTATGTGGCGCACACCGACAGCCTATTTGACCCCGAAACGCTGCGCCGGTTTCTGTGCGCATACCAGGAAGTTCAGCCGCTCACGATCGGTGAGCTGTGGGCGGTGGCCATCACGCTGCGAATAGTCCTCGTCGAGAATCTTCGCCGCATCGCGAAGCGCGTGCAGGATAGCCGGGCGGGCAGGCTGGTTGCTGATGAGCTTGCCGATCGGTTGCTTGGGGCCGGTGGTCGAAAGCCAGAGCGCGCGGCCGACGTCCTGCCCACGGCGTCGTCGTCAATGTTTGCCGAGGCGTTTCTCGTGCAACTGGTCCAGCGTCTTCGCGATCAGGATCCTGGCGTAGCGCCCGCCCTCGCATGGCTCGACGATCAGCTCGATCTGCAGGAGACGACCGCCGACGCCGTGGTCAGGGACGAGCACCTGCGACAGGTGTCCGCCAGCATCACTGTGCGCAACATCATCACCAGCATGCGACTGATATCGAGCGTCGACTGGCCGGATTTCTTCGAGCGCGTCAGTCCGGTTGATGACCTTCTACGGGCCAGTTTTGGCTTCTACGAGATGGATTTCCCCACACGCAATCTCTATCGCAGTGCAATCGAAGAGCTCGCACGGGGCGCCTCGCTGAGCGAACAGGATGTCGCACAAGCCGCCGTCGCCGCTGCACAGCGAAGAGATGGTGTGCGCAACGACCCTCGCGAGTCCGATCCTGGATATTATCTGCTCTCCAGGGGGCGAGGCGACTTTGAACGTCAGATTGGCTTCCGCGTCCCGATTCGGCATTGGTCGGCGCGGCTGTTTCGCTCACTGGGAATCGGCGGCTACGTCCTTGCAGGAACGATTGTAGCGGCGGCGATCCTTACTCTGGCGCTTTTTGTCGTTGGGCGTTCTGGCGTTGATCCGGGCTGGATGCTTTTGCTGGGCGTCCTCGGAGCGATACCGGCAATCGATCTGGCCGTTGCAATCGTGAACCATGTTGTGACGCGCGGATATCGCGCGACGCTGCTTCCGGCACTGGAGTTTCAGGGCGGGGTGCCGATCGAGCACAGGACGCTGGTCGTTGTCCCGACACTGCTGATTTCCCCGAAGGCGATTGACGAGCAGATCGAGCAGCTTGAAATCCACTATCTCGCGAGCGTTCAGGGCGAGGTCCACTTCGCACTACTCTCGGATTGGGTCGATGCGACCTCCGAGCATCTCGCAGGGGATGATGAGCTGCTGCAAGCAGCCGAGCGCGGTATTGCAAGACTGAACCAGAAGTATGGTCAAGCGCCCGCGGGCGCACGGTTTCTCGTGTTGCATCGGCGGCGCGTCTGGAATGGGAGTGAGCAGCGCTGGATCGGATGGGAGCGCAAGCGCGGCAAGCTGTCAGAGCTCAACCGCCTGCTGCGAGGAAATGCCGGGACAACCTTCCTGGATCCGGCGCAAGTCCCGCACAATGTGCGTTACGTGGTGACGCTGGATTCAGATACGCGCCTGCCGCGAGACACCTTGAAGCGGTTGATCGGCAAGATTGCCCATCCGCTGAACAGGCCGCGTTTCGACGCCAGGCTAGGGCGCGTCGTTGAAGGTTATGCCATTCTTCAGCCACGCGTCACGCCGTCGCTGCCGGTCTGGCGCGAGGCTTCGCCATTCCTGCGTGTCTTTTCCAGTGCGAACGGCATCGATCCCTATGCCGCCGCGGTGTCGGATGTCTATCAGGACCTGCTCGGGGAAGGATCCTACATCGGCAAGGGGATATACGATGTTGACGCGTTCGAAGCGGCGCTGAAGGACAGGGTTCCGGACTCCACGCTCCTCAGTCACGATCTGTTTGAAGGGGCCTTTGCGCGCGCCGGCCTGGCGTCAGACGTGGAGGTTGTTGAAGAGTTTCCGGCCCGATACGACGTGGTGTCGCGCCGTCACCACAGGTGGGTGAGAGGCGATTGGCAATTGCTGCCCTGGATCGTGGGCGGCGGCCCGAAGGGCGGCGTCATCGCTGCGCGCGGCGGCGTCACGGCGACGGGACGTTGGAAAATGCTCGACAATTTGCGGCGGTCGCTGACAGCGCCCGTCGTCGTCGTTGCGCTTGTCGCTGGCGCAGCCATGGAAATGGACGTCGCGATCATCTGGACATGCTTCATACTCATGACAATCGCGCTTCCGCCGATGATTCCGGTGCTGGCGCAGCTGTTCGCAAAGCGGGGAGATGTGACTTTGCGCCGGCGCCTGCGGGCGCTGGCAGTCGAATTCCGGATGGGTGTTGCTCAGGTCGGACTGGTCGTAACCTTCATCGGTGATCAGGCCTGGCTCACGCTCGACGCCATTGTTCGTACGCTTGTCCGCTTGTTGATAACGCGACGGCATCTGCTCGAATGGACGCCGTCATCACAGGTGGCGCTCACGCCGCAACCAGGAATCTGGGAGTTCTACCGGCAGATGCCGGGCGCACTGTTGAGTGCGGCTGCGGCAATTGCGATCGCCTTCCTTTCAAAATCGGACGCCTGGCCGCTCGCGGCGCTGTTTGCAGGCTTGTGGCTTGCTTCGCCGATCGTTGCTCACTGGGCGAGTGTGTCGCCACGCATTGTCGCGCGCCAGCCTCTGGGCGAGGACGAAGCGCGATCCCTTCGTCTGGTCGCCCGCGAAACGTGGAGATATTTCGAGACTTTCGTCACGGCTGACAGCAACATGTTGCCACCGGACAACTATCAGGAAACCCCCAATCCCGTCGTGGCGAGACGGACATCGCCCACCAACATTGGGCTCTATCTGCTCTCGACAATCAGCGCTCAGGACTTTGGATGGATTGGGAGGGCCGACGCGATCAGCCGGCTGGAGGCGACGCTCGCCACAGTGGCGGTCATGGCCAAGCATCGGGGGCATCTGCTCAACTGGTACGATACCACTGATCTGCGGCCACTTGATCCGCAGTATGTCTCATCTGTCGACAGCGGAAATCTGGCCGGACACCTCATCGCCGTCGCCAACGCCTGCAAGCAGTGGCGTGAAGACAAAGCCGCCGCGCCGCAGAATTGCAGCGGCGTTGAGGATGCCTTGAATCTGTTGAGCCGGGAGGCGGCGCGACTGAGTGCGGCGAGGCAGTCCGGCCTTGTCGGTCTTCGGCGGTTGGAAAAGGAAGTACAACATCTGGAAGATGACCTGAGAGGCGCTCAATCGCGCGTGTCTCTACCTGGAGACGCCGCCTCCCTGCTCGAGGCGGCGGGTCTGATCGTTGATACTGTCCGCGAAATTGCGCTTCAGGAGCCCGGTGACGGCGCCGCGGACCTGCAGTTCTGGGCAGAAGCAGTGCGTGGCGGAATCGAGAGCCTTCACCGCGACACTGAATCCGCCGGGTACGACATGGACGCCCGGTTGCTGAAGCTCGAACAGACGGCGATGTCTGCTGCGCTTGCAATGGACTTTGCGTTTCTGCTCGATCCCGACCGGCTTCTGCTGTCGATTGGATATCAGGTCGCAGAAGGTCTGCTGGACCCGAGCTGCTACGATCTGCTGGCGTCTGAAGCGCGGTTGGCGAGCTTCGTTGCAATCGCGAAGCGGGATATTCCCTCGCGCCACTGGTTTCGCCTTGGTCGCGCGGTGACGCCCATCGCCAACGGAGCAGCTCTGATCTCGTGGTCCGGGTCGATGTTCGAGTATCTCATGCCATCGATCGTGATGAAGGCGCCGGCTGACAGCCTCATCGAACAGACCAACCGTCTCATCCTTGCCCGTCAGATCACGTATGCGAAAAAGCTCGAAATGCCGTGGGGCATTTCTGAATCGGCCTACAATGAGCGCGATCTTGAGCTCACTTACCAGTACTCGAACTTTGGCGTGCCGGGCCTGGGGCTCAAACGTGGTCTGGCCGACAGCGCGGTTATCGCGCCTTACGCCACTGCTCTGGCCTGCATGGTGGATGCACGTGTGGCGGTTCAGAATTTCGGACGACTGGAGTCGCTTGGCGCGCGCGGCAGGTTCGGATTTTACGAGGCCCTCGATTTCACGCCAACGCGTGTTCCCGCGGGAGAAAGAGCGGCTGTTGTGCGCGCCTTCATGGCTCACCATCAGGGCATGTCGATCTGTGCGATCGCCGATGTCCTGTTCGAAGGCCGCATGCGCGACCGCTTTCACGCCGAGCCGATTGTGCAGGCGACGGAACTGCTCCTCCAGGAGCGCGTCCCGCGCGAAGTTGCGGAGGCGCCGCCCCCCGTTTCGGAGACCACCTCGGCCGCTCACGTCAGGGACGTCGACAGCTCCGGGACGTGGCGAACGGCCAGCCCCTACACGGCTACGCCCGCCACTCAATTGTTGTCCAACAGCCGGTACATGGTGATGCTGACGGCCGCAGGTTCCGGCTACAGCACGTGGCGGAACCTGGCGGTGACCCGCTGGCGCGAAGATGCAACGTGCGATGGCTGGGGATCATACATCTTCATGCGCGATGTTGCGACGGGAGCGGTGTGGTCGGCGACCTACCAACCCGTCGGCGCAGCGCCAGACACCTATTCTGCAACATTCAACGAAGATCGCGTCGAGTACGCGAGACGCGACGGCGACCTGGTATCGTCGCTGCAGATACTCGTGTCCGCCGAAGACGATGCCGAAGTGCGCCGGCTTACAGTGTCCAATCAGGGCGACACCGTGCGCGAGATCGAGATTACGTCCTACGTGGAGCTGGCGCTGGCCTCCCAGGCCTCGGATCAGGCGCATCAGGCCTTTTCAAAGCTGTTCGTCGAAACTGAGCATCTCGCTCCACTTGGAGCAATCCTGGCGACGCGCCGGCGCCGTTCGCATGAGGAGCGTGAGGTCTGGGCGGCCAATCTCGCGGTTGTGCACGGCGACAGCATCGGTATGCGTGAGTTCGAAACGGATCGTGCCCGATTCATCGGCAGGGGCGGCGACATCCGCATGCCGGCTGGCGTTGCAAGCGGGCGTCCGCTTTCGGGAACTGTCGGAACCGTCCTTGATCCGATCTTCGCGCTTCGGCGCCGTGTGCGCATCGAGCCGGGCGCGAAAGCTCGTATCGACTTCTGGACCATGGTCGCAGGCTCACGAGACGGCGTTCTCGATCTGATCGACAAGCATCATGACGGCAGCGCGTTCGAGCGCGCCGCGGCGCTCGCCTGGACGCAAGCGCAAGTGCAACTGCATCATCTTGGCGTCACGCGCGCACAAGCTGCGCTGTATCAACGATTGGCCGGACATCTGATCTACTGTGCGCCCACGCTGCGCGCTTCTTCAGAGACTATTGAAACGGGAAGCGGCGGACAGCCGACATTGTGGCCGCTCGGCATTTCGGGCGACTTGCCCATCATGCTCGTGCGCATTTCCGATGTGGGTCAGCTCGGGCTCGTCCGCGAAGCGCTGCAGGCAGTCGAATACTGGCGCATGAAGCGTCTGGCGGTCGATCTGGTGATCTTGAACGAGCGTGGCAGCTCCTACGTCCAGGACCTGCAGATTGCGCTGGAATCGCTCGTAAGGGCGATCCAGTCGCGCGCCCAGATCGGCGACGATCGTCCGCCGGGCCATATCTTCATGCTGAGGTCGGATCTGATAGCAGAAGAGCCGCGCGCGCTGCTTTCGTCGATTGCCCGCATCGTTCTCGTTGGGGAGCGCGGCCGGCTGGTGGACCAGCTCAAAGGAGCCCCTGAAGCGCCACCGGCCCCACGAGCGGCCAAGCCGTCTCTGGGGACGCGATCGGAGTTGCAGGTCGCGCGGCGCGCGCCAAAGCTGGAATACTTCAACGGGCTCGGAGGGTTCTCTGACGGTGGGCGCGAATACACGGTTATCCTCGGGCCGGGCCAGTCGACACCTGCACCCTGGATCAACGTCATCGCCAACGAGCAGTTTGGCTTCCATGCATCCGCTGAAGGCAGCGGATATGCCTGGGCCGTGAACAGCCGTGAGCGTCAGCTGACGCCATGGTCGAATGATCCCGTTACGGACAGACCAGGTCAGGCGATCTATCTGCGCGACAGGGACACAGGAGATATCTGGACGCCGACCGCGCTGCCGATCAGGGACGATGCGGCCATCTACGTTGCGCATCATGGATGGGGCTACAGCCGCTTCGAACATGCATCCCATGACGTGGAAACCGAGCTGACTGAATTTGTGCCACCCGCTGATGCCGTGAAGATCTCACGGCTGGTGTTGCGCAATACATCCAGCCGCAGCCGCCGTCTCTCCGTCGCGGGCTACGCCGAGTGGGTTCTGGGACAGGCCAGACCCGCTTCCGTTCCGTTTGTTGTGACAAAACGCGATGCGGCGACAGGCGCCATACTTGCCAGAAATTCCTGGAACGTTGCATTCGCGGATCGAACAGCATTTTTTGACATGCGCGGCTGTCAGACCCAGTGGACGGGCGACCGACGCGAATTTATTGGCCGGAACGGATCGCTGGCCTGGCCTGCGGGCTTGTCCGCAGGTCGCCCGCTCTCGGGGCGGGTCGGCGCGGGTCTTGATCCGTGCGCTGCGCTCCTGACCGATTTCGAACTGAAGCCCGGAGAAAGTCGCGAGATCGTCTTCCTGCTTGGCGATGGTCGCGACGAGACGGACGCCCAATCGCTCGTGAAGCGCTACCGCGACGTCGATCTCGACACGACGCTCGGTGAGGTGCGCGCCTTCTGGGAAGACACGGTCGGTACAGTGCAGGTCAAGACGCCGGACCGCTCCATGGACATCATGCTGAATGGCTGGCTGACCTACCAGACGTTGTCCGCGCGCGTGTGGGCGCGCTCTGGCTTCTACCAGGCGAGCGGAGCCTACGGCTTCCGCGATCAATTGCAGGATTGCATGTCACTTGCGTCCGTTCGGCCTGCGATGACGCGCCAGCATCTTCTGCGCGCGGCCGGGCGCCAGTTTGTCGAGGGTGATGTGCAGCATTGGTGGCTGCCGCATTCGGGGCAGGGCGTGCGAACGCTCATCTCTGATGATCGCTCATGGCTGGCCTACGCTACCGCGCACTACATCCGCGTTACCGGAGATCGCGCAGTTCTCGACGAGGAGCTGCCTTTCCTTGAAGGCGAGCCGCTCGATCCCGGTCAGAGCGACCGGTTCTTCCAGGCGAGGACGTCAACGCTCTCGGCAACGCTATACGAGCACTGTGCTCGCGCGCTTGACGCCAGTTTGCCGGTGGGACGGCACGGTCTCCCGCTCATCGGCGGAGGGGACTGGAATGACGGCATGAACCGGGTGGGCGAGGGTGGCCAGGGCGAAAGTGTGTGGCTCGGCTGGTTCCTTCACGCGGCGCTGTCGGCATTCAACGACTTTGCCGACTTCAGGGGCGAAACAGAACGAGCGGCAACCTGGCGCCGGCACGCTGACCAGCTTGCTGAAGCGCAGGAACGAGACGGGTGGGACGGCGGCTGGTATCGCCGCGCCTGGTACGATGATGGCGCGGTCCTGGGATCGGAGGTCAATGACGAATGCCGAATCGACTCCATTGCGCAGTCGTGGTCGGTCCTTTCCGGCGCAGGACGTCCCGATCGCGCGGCACAGGCGATGGCGGCGGTTGAAAGGGAGCTCATTCTTCCCAACGACGGGTTGGCGCTCCTGTTCAGTCCGCCTTTCAACCACACGCCGCTCGATCCGGGATACATCAAGGGCTACCCGCCCGGCATTCGCGAAAACGGCGGGCAGTACACGCATGCTGCGCTGTGGTCGGTCATGGCCTTCGCGGCGCTGGGGGAGGGCGACAAGGCCGCTGCGCTGTTCTGGATGACCAACCCGATCAATCACGCACGCACGCGCAACGACATGCACAGGTACAAGGTCGAGCCCTACGTTGTCGCCGCCGACGTCTACGCGGCGAAAGGGCACGTCGGTCGCGGCGGATGGACCTGGTACACCGGTTCAGCAGGCTGGATGCAGCGAGCTGGAATCGAATCCATCCTCGGAATACGCGTCGAAAATGGCGTGCTGCGGTTCTCGCCATGCATCCCGGCCTCCTGGCCAGGATTTGAAGCGTCCGTGAAGCGAGGCGCGGCGCGATACGATATCATCGTGGAAAACCCCTTGGGGGTGCAGACAGGAATTGGCTCGGCCACGCTCGACGGCGAGGATATTCCTGCAGGCGAGTTGGCGATCGAACTGCTCGATGACGGCGCGGTGCACACGATTCACGTTCGTCTGGGTTGAGGCGGCGCAGCGTTGGGCCATCAGAATACGTCCCGCCCGCCCGATTGCCGCTTGAGGCTGGCGCGCATGCGCAGATTCAGCTGGGGCTTTCGATCGGCGCTGGTACCTGATGTCGATGGGCCACGTTTCTCCTTGAATGAATGCCTTCAGGGGTGATCCAGATGTCTTCAGGTCTCGGCATTGCGGCGTGAGACGCGCCGAGAGTGAGAAATACTCACACCCTGGATATACCCCGCAATTGGACCAAAGCCTCGCCTGACAAGCGCAGGAACGCGAGGCGTCAAGAACCATCCAGTTAGGTGGAGCAAACGCACACGCGTTGCCGATCAAGGCAACGCGTTGCTTCAGGTCCAAAGTTGTCGCGGTCCTGGTGCGCCTTGGCTTATCTGATAACCGTTTTGGAGTATGTGATCGCAAACGGGTCATTGGCGGCATCATCGCTCCAGACATACTCAAGGCTGCGTGCGAGCAGTGCGGCGCGATTCTTTCCGTAGAGCTTCGCAACGAGGCCAAGCGCCATGTCCGTTCCGGCGGAGACGCCGGAGGATGTGAGGAACTTGCCGTCCTCAACCCAGCGCGCCTTGCCTTGCCAATCAACGCTGGAATCCTGATCCACCGCGAGAGAGAAGAAGTTCTTGTTTGATGTTGCCTTGCGACCTTTGAGTATGCCCGCCCTGGCGAGCAACGCTGAACCGGTGCAAACCGATGTTGTCAGGTCGGTCTTCTCGTTCTGCTTGCGAATGAAATCGAGCATCGCCGGATTGTTGAGCTCGGTGTAAGTGCCGGAGCCGCCAGGAACCATCATGATGTTGAGCTGCGGCGCGGTGGCGAATGAATAGTCCGCCACGGCCGATACGCCCTGTGCAGATTTCACCGAACCGCCTTTCTCCGAGATCATGATGACCTGGAAGTCAGGAACATAAGCCCACATCTCGACCGGTCCGAAGACGTCGAGCACTTCGAAGCCCGGATAAAGGACGACGCCGACAGTCTTTCTGCCGGGCGCAATCACTGGCGCCTGCGCCGTCTGGCCCGGATCTGGCTTTACGTGTGGATCGAGAGCGGCCTGAATGTAGGCGCTGCGTCCCTTTCCATTGAAGGCCAGGTATTCAGCGCGGTTTGTCGCTCCATCACCGTCGGCATCGCCGTCAAAGGCGAGAAGCGGTCCGAGCTTGATGGCAAGCGAATAGTCACCCTTCATCGGCGCGCCGAAACCCGCCGACATCGCGTTGTAAGCCTTGAGCGAGGCCTCGCCGAGCATGGCGTAGCCTGCGCCGACAGTCGCTGCTGTGGGGTAGCGGCTGGCCAGCTTGCTGAAGTCTGCCGCTGCTGACGCCTTCGCCTGCGCGTATGCTGAAGCGACGGTGTTGTGATCAACGCCCTTGCTGTTCCGCAGATCCAGGCTGGCGTCTTGCAGGATGGCGGTGACCAAGGCCATTTCGTCCGCATCCAGAATGCCGTTTCCAGCGCCGGACGCGTCAAGATTGCCATCCGTCGATGTGGGGCTGAAGTTGAGACCACGCATGGCTGTATCGAAATCCACCGACATTGCTGCTGTGGCGGGTGCGCGTGCAATCTGTTCAGTCGTCTGGGCTGCAACACTGGAGCAGGCGGTGAGCGCAAACATTGCGACGGACGCAGCACCACGGAAAGACATGCCGCGCGTCAGGTGTCCTGTTTTCAACCTGCCAGGCGAATGCGGACGGGGCGAGGGACGAAACGTGCGTTGATTGGTCATTGGTATCCTCCTTGAATGTGGCCGGCGCTGCTTGGGCGCCGGCCTTTCTGACTAGAATGCCGTGCGAAGCGTCACGTAGGCTGAGCGAGGTTGGGTGGGGACCACGTACGCGCCGCCGAAATACTGGTAGGGATCGAACCCGTCCTCATCGAAGAGGTTGGCGATGGAAACGGAAAGTTGCGCCGGACCAAAATCGTACGACGCCTGCGCATCCGCAGTCACAAGGTCTCCAACCTGGAGCGTGTTGGGCAGCGTCAATTCACGCTCGGACGTGTAAGTCAGGCCACCGCCGATTTCGAAGTCGCTGAGATAGCCCTCGAACCGGTAGCGCACGGCGAGACGGCCAGCGTGCTCCGGCACCGCGCGCAGACGATCGCCGACTGGGAGCGCATTGTCCTTGCTGACTTCCGCGTCGGTGTAGGCGTAGTTGAACAGCACGGAGAGCGCAGAACTAGGCTCATAGACGATGTCCATTTCAACGCCACGGGCGCGTTGCTCGCCTGTCTGAATGTAGGCGAACGGAATGACCGGATCTGGCGTCACGACGTTCTGACGCGTGATCTGGAACAGGGACACCGTACCGGTCAGGCCCTTGATCGGTGACGCGAACTTGACGCCCGCTTCGTAGGACTGGGACGTTTCCGGTTCGGGCGAGGTCAGGCCATTGAATCCGGCGCCGACAACACCCTGGAAGCCTTCGGCATAGCCGGCAAACAGCGACGTACCGTCCACGATCTCGTAGGTCACACCTGCGCGTGGAGTGATCTTGTCGTCAGTCCGTTCCGTTGCGTAGTCGAAGAAACCGTCGTTGATGACGCTCTTGATGTCGAGATTAGTCCAGCGCAGTCCGACCGTGACATCAAGGCGATCGCCGATGCCTATCTGATCCTGCACGAACACGGCCGCCGTCTTGAGCCGATCGTTCTGGTCGAAGAAGAGCGGAGGCGTGGGTCCGAACGGCGTGGTCGGGTCAGCATCAGCATAGTCGAGCGTCGCCCATACCGGATTGAAATACATCGCCCCGAAATAGTCCGTGTCATCGAAGTCGACGCCTGCGAGGAGCTGATGGGTGAACCCTTCAGGCCCAAGTTGCGCAACCAGGCTCGCCGTCGCGAACGTCTTCTTGCTCTCTGACGGCAGATAGCCATTGCCGAAGTTGTAGACGGTCCCCGCAATCTGGCCGTAGGGGAATGACGCCCACTCCTCGTAGGAGCCGACATAGTGGCTCAAGGCGAAATTGGCCTCGAGCGTGTCGGAGAAGCTGTGGCTCAGGAATGCGCTGACCTGCTTGTTCTCGATCTCGGTGCGCGGGGCGTCGCTCGCGCCGGCATACTGGTTGCGGTCGATCGACGAGATGATCTCCCATGGCACGCCCGCGTATTCCTGCTGCTCCAGATGGTTGTAGCGACCGCGAACCACGAGGCGTGTGTCGGAGGAGATATCCCATGCCAAGGTCGGGAAGATCGCGTAACGCTTGCTATCGATGAAATCGATGTAGCTATCGGCCTGTTCCGCCATGCCATTGATGCGAAACGCGGCGGACTCGCCGAGCGGCACGTTGAGATCGGCATCGACCCCGAGGGTTTCGAAGCTGCCTGCGCGGAGGCCGACAGATCCGCCAAACGTCTTTCCCGGATCGCGTGACACGACGTTGATCAGGCCTGACAGTGGCGCGCCAGAACCGCCGCCATACAGCGTGCTCGTCGGGCCTTTCGCCACCTCGATGCGCTCGACATTGATGAGCGTCGCCGGATCGGAAATGCCGGGAGGCAGTTGATAGGTTGGCATTCCGTCAAAGAAATAGTTGACGCTGAATCCGCGAATGAGCGTCGCCATCAGCACGGTCTGCATCGTACTGGTGGGCGTGACACCGGAGACGTTGACGAGCGCTCCCGGGAGCGTTTGCAGCTCCTGTTCTTCAATCAGCGTCCGCGTGAGGGTCTGGATCGATTGCGGGATCTCCTCGACGGACGTGGAGGTGCGCGTGGCGGTGGCCGCGTTTGGCGTGGCAACAGTGTCTTCCTGTCCCGTGACGACGACGACGTCGCGCGCCCAGCTTTCATCTTTTGCCTGTTGGGCAAGAGCTGGTTGCGAGAGCGCCCAACAGAGGGCGGCGCCGCTGGCGGCGCTTGCAAGTGTACGGAGCCCGTTGGCCCCGCGTACAGATGAAAGGGAGTACGACATATCGACTGATCCTGATGGGTAGGGGAAATGCGTGTGGTGGTGGAAATTGCGCTAGTGCTGGTGGCTGCGGCCGCACATCAGGTGTGTGGACCCGCTCATCCACATCAGCTTGACGCCCGGGCTCCAGGTCAGTGTGTGGGCTCCATCGCTCCAGACGATCTGCACCGGGCCTGGTTCGGGAGGCAGCGCCGGCAGCAGGTAGGACTGGCCGCGTACTGATACGGCCGCCGAAAAGGCGCCTGTTGTGTCGCTCAGATCGAGAACAAGTTTGCCGCCATCCTGGCAGGCAAACAGGGAGCCCGGCGGTTCGCCGGGAACCGGTGCTTTCTCATCATCGTCGGGCTGAAACGAAACCGTCTGCCAAAGGTCGTTGGATGCGACGTTGTCGAAGGTTCGCCCAACCTCAATCAGCACATCGACAGCGCCCGCCTTCTCAAACACCAGGCGAACAGGAATGCCCATGCCGCTCGTGAGCGGTCCCCGGATGCCGTAGAGAACGAGATGGATGCTATCCAGCCCAAGCGTGCGGGTCTGGCCCGCCGCAAGGAAGACCGGCCGTGAACGGCGCAGCGAGGCGCCGCGGTAGACCGTCGTCGGTAGTGCATCGAGACCGGCAAAGGCGGCGATTTCCGGCGAGACATCAGCCGCGAGAAGCGTGTCGCCCTCGCCGCCGACGTTCGAAATGACGAGGCTTACGTGCGCGATGTCGGCGCTTTTCGGCGTAGGCGCAGTATAGATGTTCGATATGGAAACGTCCTGAGTCCAGAAGACGTCGGCATGCGCCTTTGCAATAGCAAAAGCCGCAAGAAGGAAGAGTATGGCTGTCGCGGTGGCCGCGCGCCCAGTCTGGGAAAGTGTCATGTGAAGATCTGCCTGATCTGGCGCCGAAGGAATGCGACGGCGCAGGAAAAACGGGGCAAGCGCCCGGCGTTCAGGTTTCAGACGGAGGCAGGCGGACCTGTCGGTGGTGCATGAGCGCGATGGGCTGCTCTTGTGTGAACGGCAGGTGGGTATTCGACAAACGCGCGGAGCGCGTAAACTTCGAGAGGCGCAGTCAGGCCTCCCAGTACAGGTGCAAGCGGCGGGATTGAAGCGAGGGCGTAGGGGCAGGCCGATCCGGCCGGCTTCTTTGCGGGTGCATCGAGTGGTATTCTGATCTCGCGCGGTTCGTGTCCGCCTTCAAAGCACCAGGTCACCGTAACGAACCGGTTTTTCGCGTCGAACTCTGGCATGAAGCCAGAGGGGATCACCGCCTTGGCAAGAAAGGCGATGGCAAACAGCAGAGTCAGCGCGGGGCGTAGCCAGGATGCGGCGCTGCAGCGCCGGCTGTCGCCATGCATCACGAGAGAAGGAGCGGCCCGCTGTCTCATGCGTGTGGCGAGGTGTAAGTTGTCAGGAACGCAGTTGTTGCGAGCAGCAGGCCGATTACAGTCAGTTCGGCTGTGATCATCCGGCCCAGTGCGGCAGATGCTTTGACGTCTCCTGCAACAAGTCTGGGCGTCAGTCTGGTCTTGTTGTGGACAGCCATTCCGAGGACAAGCGCTGCGAGGCCGGCCTTTGTCGCAAGCGCCTGGCCATAGGGGGTCAGCAGCGGCCCTTGGGTGAAATCGACAAGTGAGATGACCAGAATGGCTCCTGCGATGACCAGAGCGCCGACAGTCCCCATGGCAATCACGCTGAAGGCGCGAACAAGGTTGGCAAGGTCTCTCAGCGAAAGGGTGGAGCATGCTGTACGGAGCAGCCACAGCGAACCAATCCACCACGCTGCGGCGGACACATGCACGAAAGCCAACAGGCCCTCGATAGCCCCGGCTGCTGGGCCGTGGCCGTTGACCCCAAAGGAGGCGGTTGCAAGGAGACCGCCGGCCAGGGGCAGAAGCCGAGAAGGTCCCGCGCCAGTCGAACACAGCAGAATGATCAGGTTTCCTGAGACCTGAAGGCCCGCCGCAATGCCGGTTGGCCCTTCAAAGACAGCGGCAAGCGTTGGTCCATCGAACTGGCCGCCTAGACGTTCGATCAGGATTAAAACGGTCGCCACACAGCTGAGCAGTGCAGCGGTTGCGCCACCTCTCATCAGCTTCTGCGCTTCCCGGGATGTGGCGCCGAGATACGGGCGGAGGCTCGCCACCGCAAAGGCTGCGCCCGCGCCGGACAGGAGCCCGGCGTAGAGTGCGACCTTTGTGATGGCGGCGAGCGCTTCGAGCATCAGGAGTGAGCTTTATGATCCGCTGACGGTGCGGGAGATGACGGCGTTGCGCCCGGCTTGATCACGATGATGATCGAGCCTTCGATGGGGTGCCCGTCCTTTGAGAGCGCCTTCCACTTGATCTCGTTTCGGCCGTCGGTGAGTTTCGGATCATGGACCATGAATGACCTGGCCGAGCCTGCCGGCATGAAATCCAGCTTGCGATCAGGTTTGCCCGCTTGCGTCACCACAACGGATGTCAGTCGCGCTTCATTGTGAAAGGCGATGGTCACTTCAGGCGGCGACACCGGCAACACGGCGCCGCTTGCCGGGGTCGTGCCTGAAACGGTTGTGTGCGCCAGAGCAGGCGCTGCAATCATGCCCAGAGCGAGACTGGCGAGGATGGGTCTCAGGATGTTGCGGATCATGGCGGTCAATTTCCTTTCTTCCATGGGTCGGAAAAGCGCGGGTTCTTGAGAAAGTCCTCATCGGTGAGGCCTGTCAGGAACGCCTTGAGGTCGGCGCGTTCCTCTGGCGTGAGTTCGAAGCCCGGCACGAAGGAGCTTTTCAGCGGATTGTCGCGGCCGACGCCGGCATTCGGTCCAGATGTGATTGTTCGGCCGCCCGCCGCGTAGTGATCGATCACGCCATCCAGAGAGGCAATGGATCCATCGTGCATGTAGGGCGCGGTGACGGCCACATTGCGCAAGCTCGGGGCTTTCAACCGGCCCATATCCTCGGGCCGGCCTGTGATCTCTGCTATGCCCGTGTTGCCCGACGGATATGCGCCCTTGCCGTCAACGTTGTAGAGCCCCGTGTTGTGGAAGGCGATCTCACCCGTCGGATTGCGTTCGTGCAGGATCGTATCGTTCAGATTGATGCCGCCGTGACAGTGATGACATTCGAGACGCTCGCTGAAGAACAGCGCTTCACCGCGAATGGCGGCGTCGGGGATCGCGCTGATGTCGTTCTCGTAGCGATACCGATCATAAGGCGAGCGGGCCGAAACCAGCGTGCGCTCGAACGCCGACAGTGCTCGGGTAACGCTTGCCAGCGAAATTTCTCCGTTCGCTTCGGGGAATGCTTTTGGAAACAGGTCGCGATAAACCGGCTCAGCCGCCAGTCGCCGGACCATTTCGGCGTCGAGGCCGGCCATACCCATCTCGACCGGTTCCTGGCCGAGCAGGGGAACAAGCGCTTGTTGTTCAAGACTGTGCAACAGTGGGTTGGCCCAGGTCAGGACCGGAGCGTAGGCCACGTTCGCAAGCGACATCGAATTGCGAGGCGTTGTCTGCCCGGTCACCCCTTTCGACACGGCGAGGCCGTCGGTGAATGCCAGCTCCTGCTTGTGACAACTGGCGCACGACATCGTCTGGTCGGCTGACAGCCGGACATCGTAAAAAAGTCGCCGTCCCAACTCCACCTTGTCCGGCGTCAGCCGGTTGGAGACAGGTTCGAGTGGAGACGGCGTCCAGTCTGGGAGGCCTAGATCGTACTGCGTCGCGACAAGCTGTGAGATTGGCGCCAGACGCGATGCAGGTTGGGTCGTGGACAATACAGACGGCGCAGCCGGCGCGTCTCGCGACGCACATGCTGCGGCGAGCAGGGAAAGCCCGACTGCTCCCGTCAGGATGTATCGTCCAATCATGTCAGCTCGCCTTCACAAACTTCTGGCCAGCCGAAGGCTTGCCGCGAAAGCTCAGCCCGAACCGGTCCATGATGGCGATGCAGTCATCGTCGTCTGGAAACGCCATGCAGCCCGACATCGATTTTGGTGCGTTCTGCGTCACGTCTGTGTCGACCAGGAGCGCCGCAAGATCGAAGACGACCTTCTGGCTCTTTGCGTTGAAGCGCTCCAGACGGTAGGTCGGGCGGTTCTGGTTTGTGCAGGGGCTTTCCGGCGGCGTCATGGGGCTGCCTGAGCCGCAATCGGTGCTGCCGAGATGGATGGAAAACCCCGTCGCGCTCATGCCCGCCATGCTGCTCGGCGCACCTGGCGTTCCCGCCATGGCGTGACCGGCCATCATTGCTGCTGCGGGTTTTCCACCGGCGGTTTCAAGATCGATGGTCGTGAACTTGTAGCCGATGCGCCAGGGCCAGGTGAGAGCCGTGTAGTTGAGGGGGGGCGCCGCCAGGGAGGGGTCCTTGTGGTTGAGATCGGCGGGGACGCCGATTTCGAAGACCAACCCTCGATAGTCGCCGGCTGGCGCTGTTCCGCGCACGCTGGCGTTCATCGCAGCGTTGCCATTGCAGTTGCCCGTCGCGTTCTCGAAGTCGAGGAGCGCAACCGAACTATTCTGCCAGGCGGCATCAGGTGTCAGCTTCACCGGAACTTCGTCGCCATTGCGTGTGACAAGGCGAACGGCGCTGACATAAATTCGGAAATCCTGCGGCAGGATGGTTGCCTTGGACGAGCCGACATTGGCGTAACTTTCGCCACACTTCAGAGGCTTGCCGCCGACCCGGGCGTCAAACTTGATCTCAACAGGCTGGTCGCCGGTTGCAGGGGCGGGAGCAGATGTGCAGGCCGAAAGAAACGTGGCGAGCGAAGCGAGGCTCGCGCTGATTAGCGCCGCATTGCGGTAGTTGCCGGGCGCACGCGCCCGTTTGGATGTGTTGAACTGCATGACACGAAGTGCCTGACCTTGTTTGACGCACTGGAAGGCGTCGCGTGATCGAAGGACGAGCAAGCCCGTCCGCTAGGGTCGATCAAACGAGGGCAGGGGGACCAGTTGGCGGTGCGCTGAGCGACCAGGCAGTTTGGATCGGCGCTTGCGGATTTTCCAAAAGCGCGACTGCAAAGACGTGCTGCAGGGCCTCCACCGCAAAGGGTTCGAGCGTCGGCAGAATGGAGGTGTTTGCGGCCGCGTAGGGGCAAGTATCCTTGCTTGCCTTCTTGGCGGGATCACCCAGCGGAATATTGGTGACAATCGTCTTGTGCGAACCGTAACCATCGCACATCTCGACAACGAACTTGCCGCTGTCTGTATCCCGCTCCGCCATATAGCCCACGGGCACAAGCGCACGCATCAAGAAGGCCGCAAGGATCAGCAAGACCCCCGCGCGCGACATCAGACTCGACTGCAGCCATGCAAAGCGCATCCCGAAACTCTAGCGATCTGCGGCCGTGAACGCCAGCGCGACAGTTTGCCTGGCGGCAGGTCTCGCGAATTAGTGTTTGTTCCGTGTGGACATGCGTCGAGATGGCTCTGAATGTGCGCCGTTGGCATGCATCCAACGCTGGTGCGTGTGACGTTACGAAACAAGGGCCGGCGTATCTGTGCGGTTTGTTGACGTCTTCTGGAGCCCTTCTTCGCACGGACGAAGGTCGGGGAGACATCAGACAGGGAAAGCGCCGATCCAGCGATGAACGACGTTCCCCGTCCAGCGACATGGCCTACGCCCTGATGCTTCAGGCAATGGTTGGCGACGCGCTCGCCCTCTATCCAAGGCATGTTGGCAAGAAGGTGTTTCCGAAAGTGTTGCGGGGGCAGGCCGTTCGAGACGACGTCACCGAGCTGCGCGGGACCGGTTTGTCAAAGCCCATTGCCAGGGAGATCGAGGCGTCGCTTTCCTGTTCCGAAGACCACCGTAACGAAGTGGCAGTGCAGGACGCTGACAACTTATAGACGTGGCGGGAGAGCCACACGAGCCACAGCACGGAGCGGCAGAGTCAACCGACGCTAGAAGGTACTTTGCTAGAGCGCAATGTCGCCCTCCGGCGAGAGATTGCCGCTCGATCCGGTTAGGCCAGACAGCCTGATTTGGACCTTTCCTGCGCGGCTGCGCGTAATGTTCCATGCCACGCCGCCACATACTTTACAGGAAATGGGCGCAGTGCTACCCAGTAGCACCGCGGTTTGGAGGCCAAGATGACGGTGAAGACCTCAGTTTCCCTGACCGACAGCCAAGAGGCGTTTGCTCGTGAGCTGGTTGAAAAAGGGAGATTTCCCAGCCTGAGCGCGGTTCTGCAGCACGGACTGGAATTGTTGCGGTCAGAAAAGGAGCTAGAAGAAGCGGAGTTGGCGGCGCTTCGTGCGTTGCTGAAAACGCGGCGTAACGGTGAGTTCGTCACCGTGGCGAAGGGCCGCGAGCGTACGCAGCGAATGATACGGGCCAAAAAGGCCGGCTGATGCCCTATCGCGTCGAGCGTTCGCTAGCCACCGACCAAGATCTTGCCGCGATCTTCGACTTCCTACTCGAAAGCTACATGGCATTTGGTGATGCACGCGGCGAAGCTCTGGAGCGCGCCGCCGAGCGCGTTGAGGGGATCGAGGCCGAAATGCTGGGTCTGGGTGATCTTCCCCACCAAGGATCGCTGAGGCCTGAAATTCTTCCAGGCCTGCGGTCGGTCACAAAGCGGCGCGCAATTTTCTATTTCGACGTGGATGATGATCTGCGTCTCGTGCGCGTGCTCGCGGTATTCTTCGGAGGGCAGGACCACCAACGCGCCATGCTGCGAAGGTTGTCCAGTTCGCAATAGCGCCCCAACAGACGTCTGCTAACGGCGAGTTCCGGTCAGGTTTGCGCCTGGATACGCAGGACCGCCTTTGAGCGTATTGCGGTCGTGCGGACCGGCGTCGCGAAGGAGCGGCTTGGGCCCTTTTCGGTGATTTGCGGGTCGACGAAAAGCGGCCTCTTGCAGTGCGCATTCGTTACTCGGGCATGTACTTGACGACGATCAATGCTCCGCCGTCTGTCCGCGTTCCAATGGCGCCGCGCAGAGGCTTCGGCTTTGAAGCGAATAACGCGATACAGGTCCAACCGACTGATGGGCGGAACCGGTTGCTTGACGCCGCTGGATTCGCGTTGAGCTGACCTACGCAATTGGAGCCGCAGACCATGCCAACACGCCGATCGTTCCTTGAGAAAGCGGGTGCTGTCTCGGCGCTGGCGTTCATCGGTCGAGGTTGCGCGACGGCCTCGGCCATTCCGTTTGCGTCGCCTCTGCCAATTCCGGACCTGCAGGAGGCCCGGACTCGCAATGGCAGGATCGATCTCGTCGCCGCAAAAGGGCAACACGCGTTCTTCCCTGACCGGATGACAGCTACATACGGCTTCTCAGCCTCCTTTCTTGGACCGGTCTTGATGTTTCACTCCGGCGACGAGGTGCGGCTCTCTGTCGAGAACAGGCTGGATCACGAAACGACGGCGCACTGGCACGGGGTGTTGGTGCCGGCCGAAGTGGACGGAGGCCCCCATCTTGTCATCAAGCCGGGTGAGACTTGGCGCCCGGTTCTGAAGATAAATCAGCCGGAGTCCACCGCTTGGTATCATGCCCATCCGCACGGCGATTCTGGACGGCAAGTCTATATGGGCCTCGCCGGAATGGTGATCATCAAGGATGGAACGTCGCAAAGGCTTGGACTTCCAGATACTTATGGCGTCGATGACCTGCCGATCATTCTGCAGGACAGGAGCTTCGACGCCAGCCACGCGTTGCAGTACGCCGTCGCCGGACCAGCGATGATGGCGGGCATGCGCGGCGACACGCTCATCGTCAACGGCGCTATCGCTCCTCTCGCCCGCGTGCCGGCCGGCATGGTTCGCCTGCGCCTTCTGAATGCAGCCAATGCGCGGAATTTCGATCTCTCGTTCAAGGACGGCCGGACGTTTCAGGTGATCGCCTCCGACGGAGGCTATTTGTCAAAACCGGTTGCCATGCAGACCCTGACGATAGCGCCTGCAGAACGATTCGAAATTCTCGTGGATTTCTCCGACGGCAGGTCGGTTGAACTGGCGACCGGCGAAGATCCCCGCGCCACGATGGGCATGGGGTCTGGTATGGGGACAGGCATGGGGCCGGGGATGATGAATGGCATGGCTCGCGGCGGCGCGGGTAGCCTGATGCGCTTTGACGTGGACGCTTCGTTGCCATCGCCGGCAGAATCAGTTCCGCAAACTCTTGTCGCGCTTCCGGAGCCTGCGCGTTCAGAACCGATCGTCCGTCGCCAGATCTCGCTGGACATGGGGCCGGGGATGATGCGCGGCATGCGAATGGGCGGCGGCGGACCCGGCATGGGAATGGGGCCGCCGGTTGGGATCAATGGCCGCGTGTTCGACATGGACCGGGTCGATTTCGAGCCGGCTCTTGGGTCGAGCGAGATCTGGGAAGTCACGCCGACCATGATGGCGCATCCGTTCCATGTTCATGGCGTGACATTCCGTGTGTTGTCACTGAACGGAAAGCCGCCAGCCGCGCATCTCGCCGGCGGCAAGGACACCATTCTGCTCGACGGTCCCGCCGAGTTGCTCATGCAGTTTACGCAACCGGCGACGCGGCAAGCCCCCTTCATGTTCCATTGCCACATTCTCGAGCACGAGGATCGTGGAATGATGGGCCAGTACGTCACTATCTAGCCAATAGACTCTAGCAATTGAGCTCTATCGACTGACCGCCTGCGGCGATAGGTTGCCCCTCGATCCGATCACGTCAGAAGTCGTGATCTGGCCCAAAGCGGACAGTTACGACCATGTGGCGCGCTCAGCCGCGTGAGATGTAATGCTCCAGGCCAAAGCGAATTTGCGGAATGACGCCGTCCTCGCCGCGCCGGCCGGCGGCGAGGACCATCACGATCACTGCCGCCCCTGGCAGACCAAGTAGCCGCTTGAGCTTGGGCTCGTCGAACCCTTCCATTGGGCACGAATCAAAGCCGTGCGCGGCGAGCGCGAGCATCAGGTTCTCGCAGGCGAGGGCCGCGGTTTTGACCGCCCATAGCGCTTGCTGGTGACGACCCAATGGTCCGCGCATGACGGGTTTAAACCAGGCACGGCACCAGAGGAGAAAACGCTTCAGTGGCGCCAAAATGTGAAGCGGCCCATCCTCGAAGAGGAGTGGAATGAGCAGCCGGTACTTCTTTTCGAACAGCGGCAGGAATTGCCGCACCGCCTGGGGGAGTGTTGGATCGCTTTTCACTTGGTCGATCCGTTCAAGCATCATCGCGCGGCCGCGTCGCCACAAATCGGGACGCGCCACCGCGACGATTAGGTGCGGCGCAGTGACCGCCGCCGACTGATCGAGGCAAATGCGCCTCAGCGTCGATAGGCGTTCCGGGTCGCGCACATCAATCATCTGCCAGCATTCGAGATTGTGCGATGTGGGAGCAAGGATCGCCATGTCAAAGCAGGCGTTGAGCACGGTATCCGGGATCGGCTCCGCTAAGTAAACGCGAACAGAGCGACGCATGCGCATCACAGCTGCAAGCGCCGGAACGAGTGTCTCCGCTTCGTCAGTCGAACCCATTGCAAAACTCCGACCGGAAGGCCGACTTAGGCCAAAGCGGCAGAGCACACTTGATGAGGATCAACAGAAGTGGCGATGGGCGTCACATCAATGGTCGCTATGATGGAAAACCACGATGACCGCTTGCGGCGAGATCCAGACCTCGCCAAGGGATCACCCTGAAGGGCGCAGGTAGCCCATTGCTGCTCTTGGCGGAACTGGTTGGCTGTGTTCGCTAGAACCCGAGGCTGGCCAGCATGCCCGTGACACGTTCCCGCGTTGGGATGTCGCGAAACGGGAAGGCGCGCAGGAAATCTGCTTTCCGGAGATGCCCGGCGCGGGCGCGAGCCGATTCCGCCCAGGCTCTCGCGCGAGCGTCATTCCCATGAAGGCCGTGGGCGACCGCGGCGATCATTTCGATCAGCGCGTGCGCACCCGGCGAGTTGGCCGCTCGTTCCCCCCAGTCGGCTGCCTGTGCAGTGTCCTCGCGCGCAATGTGCGACAGCGCCCTGACGCCGAGCATGCCATAGACGAGGGGATCAAGCGGGCTAAGGGCGAGAGCGGATGCAATGTTTGCCTGGCTGGCGGCGGTGCTTCCAAGCAGGGCCTCCGCCCACCCCCGCGAGTATTTTGCCTGCGCATAATTCGGATTGAGGGCGCTGGCGCGCTCTAGCCAGGGCAGGCTGGCTTCGAGTTCGCCGCGCAGCCAGTGCGCCCGACCCATGGTGAAATGCCCGAATGGATCAAGCGAATCCCGTTCGAGGCATTGCGACGCATAGTGTTGTGCGAGCTTTGTCGCTTCTGAATTGTCCGCGTAGCCAAGGAAGGCGTTCTGGAAATGAGTGAATGAAAGTCCGGCATAGGCGCGTGCAAATCCGGGGTCCATCGCGACAGCGCGTTCAAACAGGCCAGTCGCCGCATCGTTGTCCGACTTGTTGAAGCGGTACATGTGATGCAGCCCGAGGTGATAGGCTGACCACGCATCGAGATTTTCGGGCGAGCGCAGCAGGGCTCTTTGCACCTCGTTGAACGGAATCCGGACTTCCACCGCGCTTGTCACCGCGTTGACGATCTGGTCGCGGATCTCGTGCACCGCGCCTACGTCTGCGCGAAACCGTTCGCTCCAGACGACGCCGCGGTCCTGCGTGTCGCTGAGCTCGACCGAAATGGACATGGTCTTGCCGAATATCTCGACAAGCCCGGTGAGGCAGTACTGGACGTTGAGTTTGCTCCGCACCTCGTCGAGCCTTGCGTCGCCCCCGCGAAAAAGGAATGACGAGCCGCGCGCGATCACAAACAGCCAGTGCAGGCGCGACAGCTCGGTGATGAGATCGTGCGGTAGTGCTTCGGCGATAGGGAATCCTGGATCACCTGCCCCGATCAACCGAAACGGCAACACCGCGATGCTTGGCCGCGCGTTGGCGCGCGGCTCGACGCCGGCCGTCTCGCGGGCGGCGGCGAAGGACACCGCGGCACGCGTTTCAACTTCTGCGACGAAGGCAAAACCGAGGCCGTGAACGGTTCGAATGATTGCCTGCTGACGGCCATCGTCGCCGATCGCCTGGCGGGCGGATTTCACCCGGCTCGCAATCGCCGAGTCTGAAACGATCCGGCCATTCCATACGGAGGCTACAATCTCGTCCTTGGTGACCATCCGGTCACGGTGATCGATCAGGAACCGGAGAAGGGCGTATACCTGCGGCTCCACGGCGACTGAGACGCCGTTCTTGCGAAGCTCGACGCGCTCCGTGTCCAGCTCGAAATCCTGGAAACAATGGATCATGGCCTGAACCATAGCTCATGGGGCGCCAATCTCCAGAACTTCTCCAGACCGTCTTCAAGCATAACCGGGCCTGCTGCCGTATGCCTTCGCTGATCAAGCCGTCAGTTGACCGCTGGGTTAACGACAAAAGGAGGGTGAAATGAACGACGCCAGAGCCAAGGGACTTGGACGAGCGGTTGTCGCCTTCGCATGTGCTTTCATGTCCGCATGCGCGACGAGCAGCGCTCAGGTTGCCACCGGGCCCGCTATCACGCGCACGGTAGGCTCCGACCTGCAGTGGGGGCCGTGCCCGCCGATCTTCCCGGCGGGATGTCAGATCGCCGTGCTGCATGGCGATCCTGCGCGGCCGAACGCCGACGTCTTCCTGCGTGTGCCGGGCGGCTATCAGATTCCGCCCCATACCCATAGCTCGCCGGAGCGCATGGTGCTTGTCGAGGGCCAGCTCAATGTGCGCTACAAGGGGCAGACAGCTGAAGTGCTGACGCCAGGCGAGTATGCCTATGGACCGGCGAATAGGCCCCACGGGGCGTCTTGCCTTGGCGACAAGCCATGCACCCTGTTCATCGCCTTCGAGGGACCGGTCGACGCTGAAGCGTTCGCTGCGTCCCTCGAATAGTCTGCTGGCCGACGAGAGCCGCTGAACGATATCGCGGTCGCCCAATCCTGGGCGCGCGCGCTGAAAAAATGGGGATTCAAAATGAACCCGAACAAGATGCTGTGGGAAAAGGGCGATTTCACCCGCATCGCTCAGTGCATGCGCGAGAGCGGCGAGGCGCTGGTCGGCCAGCTGGGCATCACACGAGGATTGAAGATTCTCGACCTCGGATGCGGCGATGGAACAACTGCCCTGCCGGAAGCGAAGCTTGGGGCAGACGTGCTGGGCGTCGACATCGCCGCCAACCTGGTTGCAGCGGGAAACAAGCGGGCGGCCGAGCACGGGCTTGCGAACTGCCGGTTTCAGGTGGGCGACGCGTCCAATCTGGAAGGCATCGAGAGTGGTTCGTTCGACCGGGTGGTCAGCATCTTCGGCGCCATGTTCGCGCCAAGGCCGTTCGACGTGGCAAGGGAAATGGTGCGGGTGACGCGGCCTGGCGGTCGGGTGGTGATGGGCAACTGGATCCCCAACGATCCAACTCTCGTCGCGCAGATCCTGAAAATCAGCTCGTCCTATTCTCCACCGCCGCCGGAAGGGTTTGTCAGTCCGATGACGTGGGGCGTGGAAGACAATGTCATCGAGCGGTTCGGAAGCGCCGGAATTCCGCGGAAGGACATTTCGTTTCTGAGGGATACGTACACGTTCAATTTTCCAGGCGCGCCGTCCGGTTTGTTGGAAGCCTTCAGGACCTATTACGGTCCAACCATGAATGCATTTGAAGCCGCCGACCGCAATGGCCGCGCCGACGCGCTGTTCGGGGAGCTGGAAGCCCTGTTCGCGAGTCAGAACAAGAGCAGCGATCAGGGGAAGACTGCGATTCCGGCAACATTTCTGCGAGTGACTGTTGCCGTTGATTGATCGGCGCTTGCGATGACGGGTCGGGCGGTCGCTAAAAACCTACCGCCGGAACGACCATATGGACGCGGACCTCGGCAACCGGCGCAAGCCTTCGGCTAATTCGGGACTCCAGCGTCACCAATCGGCGACATCCGGACTCGCCGGAAGATCAAATCGAAGGGGTCAACGTGGTCCGAAGCTGCCATTCGCGTTGCGCTTGGTTCGACGCTCCTGGTGCGGGTCAAATCCACTGCTCGACATACCAATGACGAGGCCACGATCCTCTCCATAGCCAAAGCGGCGGCAACCTACAGCGGAAGCGCAGTCGTTGATTTGACCTTTTTCAGTGGGATTTCGGTGACAACGTTGCTCACTCCCACTTCGCGCGTCAGGTGCTGCATCTGAAAGCGCTGGTACTCTTCGAGATCTCTGACAGAGACCTTCAAGAGAAAATCATACGTCCCGGCCATCAGATAACATTCCATCACCGCGGGAGCCGCCGCGATCGCTTTGGAAAAGCGATCGACGCCGGTCTTGTCTTGCCGTTCGAGCGCCACGCGAACGAAGATGATCAGCGGAAGACCAACATCTCTGCCATCAATCAGCGCTGTATAACCCGCGATCACCCCCTCGGTTTCTAGAATTCGAACCCGGCGGAGACATGGAGAGGGCGACAAGCCAACCTTCGCCGCAAGCTCAGTGTTTTGGATCCGCCCATTCTCCTGGAGCGCGGCAAGGATCTTTCGATCCATCATGTCTATTGTGATTGGCATTAGAGTCCACAAAAGCGGCTGATATGCATTCCAGATGCCAACAGTAGCCATTTTTCCAGCACACAACGCAACCCGGAACCTTGGTTTTTGATTACAGTCGGTTTTCGTTTTCCCCAATTATGGGCTGGTCGCCGGTTGATTTTCCAGGCTCGAATACTGCCTCGACGCATTGGCGCGCCACCATCCGCCGCGAGAAGCGCTGTCAACAGACGCCACGCCACGTCGCGGCTAACCAAACCGTGAGCACGTTGCCCGGCCCTGAGTTCTTGCGCGCTTGTACGATCCTTGCGGCCGTTCGAGGTAGCGCCCATCCGGCCAGCTATCGCGACCCGCAAAGCAGCAAAGGAGTAGGCGCGTGCGGAAGCCCTTGATGATCGCTGCCTTCGCGTTGATGTCCTTGGCCAGTCCCGCGCCGAGTTGGGCGCAGCACGCGATGGAGGCGCCGAACCCAACCGCCGCGATCGCGTCCACTACGCTGGCGGATGCTCACGAGCTTACGCAAAGAGACGTCGATGCATGGCTTGATGGTTTCATGCCGTACGCGTTGCAACAAGGTGACATCGCAGGCGCCGTCGTCACAGTGGTGCGCGATGGTCAAGTGCTGACAGAGCGCGGATTTGGATATGCAGACATCGCCGCCCATGTCCCCGTCGATCCCGAGGCGACTCTGTTTCGCGCCGGCTCGATCTCGAAATTGTTCACCTGGATCTCGGTCATGCAGTTGGTCGAGCAAGGCAAGATCGATCTCGACGCAGATGTGAATAGGTATCTCGATTTTCGAATCAAGCCGTTTCACGACCAGCCAGTCACCATGCGTCAACTCATGACACATACGGCGGGCTTCGAAGACGCGTTCAAAGGCGGGATCACCGAAGGAGAAAACCCGCCGCGCCCATTAGGTGAGGTCGTGCGAGAGTTGCAGCCCGCACGCGTTTTCGCGCCGGGCTCAACGCCTGCCTACTCAAATTTTGGGGCGGCCCTGGCAGGTTATATTGTCGAACGCGTATCCGGTACGCGCTTCGAGGACTATGTGGACCAGCACGTATTTCTTCCACTCGGCATGAGCCATTCGACTTTTCATCAACCCGTCCCGGCGACATTACGCGCATCGGTGGCGCGCGGCTACACGACCGCCCATCAGGCGCCAGGCGCGTTTGAGCTGATTTCAGTTCCGCCCGCAGGTTCGCTGTCGATAACCGGAGCAGACGCTGCCCGCTTCATGATTGCAATTCTGAATGGCGGGCAAGGATTGCTGCAACCCGCCTCAGTGGCGCTCATGCAAAAACCCGCAACAGAATTCGCGCCGGGCCTCAACCGGATGGGGCTTGGCTTTTATCAACAGCGCGTCGACGACATTGTGGCTGTCGGCCACGCCGGCGATCTTGTTCGCTTTCACAGCTCCCTGTGGCTCCTTCCCGGTCACGATGTAGGTGTGTTCATTTCGATGAATAGCGCTGGCAGCGGCGAAGCGACTTCGCAGTTGCGCCGGTCCCTCTTCGAACAATTTGTCGACCGCTATTATCCCCCCGCGAACCCGACCCCGCCGGTTGAGCTTCCTACGGCTCGGGCACATGCGCGATTGCTGGTTGGCAATTATTTCACCAGCCGTGGGACGTTCACGAACTTCGTCGATTTCGGCAACCTGGTCGGTCAAACCCATGTCGGACTCGACGACGCTGGTCGACCTCTTGTACCTGATCTGTTCGGAGGGCCGTCGCGTAGCTGGATCGAGGTTGCGCCGTTTCTTTGGCAAGAGGTTGATGGTCACGGACGTCTTGCCGCCGTGGTCGAGAATGGCCGTGTGACGCGCTGGAGCGTGGACGACGTGGCGCCGTTTATGGTCTGGTTGCCGATACCCTGGTATCGCGACGCGTCGTGGTTATTGCCGGCATGGGTTGGTGCGTTGAGCATCGTCGCGATAACTGCGCTTGCGTGGCCAGCGCGCGCAATCCTGCGACGCTACTATCGCGCCCAACTGGAAGGGTCGCCGTCTCGCAACGCGGCCACGCGTGTCACCAACGCACTCTGTTGCATCGTCATATTGGCGACGGGTGGGTGGATCGCCCTGTTAAACGCGTTGGCGGGCGGGCTGCCAGATGGCGTTCTATGGCTGACAGAGATTGTCGGGGCTGTCGGCTTTTTCGGATTGGCCGCAGCTGCAGCCTGGAAGCTTGTCCTGGACTGGACCCAACCGAGGGGTTGGGGAGAACGGACCTGGAGCGCCCTCCTGCTACTCAGTGCAGGCGTGATCCTGTACGTTGGGCTTATATTCCACATCGTCCATTTTGGCGTGAAGTACTGACGCGTCTCGGAAATCGAGCCTCGACTGTCTGTTCCATCCGGCATGCAGAACGCGGCACGACGAAGAACCATTGGAAGAGGTCTTCTAGTGCTCGCAGCCATGCGCTTTCGACGCTACGCCTTAGGCAACTTTTAAACGAAGGGCAGTTACCGGCGAGATCTAGACCTTGCCCGGGTATCGCCCAGAAGGGCGTAAGTGGCCCTTTGCGGACGCTGATGATCAGAGCCCAGTCGGGTGCGAAGACAGCCAGTCAGGGTGAGCCTTGCCCAATAAGGCAACCATCGACTGGATAGGTAAGAACAAATCAACCCCGCCGTCATACGGAGCGAAGATTGCGCCGCTGGTTGACGACATCCAGAGTGTTGATCCGGCCCGGTCTTCAGCGATGTCCCACAAGAGGCCGTCAAACTCGCCGGCAGTCCACCCGGTCAGCAGTGCGTGCACGTTCCAAAGCCTGTCCTCTTCGCCTTCTTCGGACTCTGTAAATTGAAAAGCGAATAGAAGTCCAAACTCCCTGGTTGCTCGAAATGGGTCGTTCGCGTCCGCCCTGTCGGCGAAACCAGCGGGAGTTACCCAATGTGTCTGGACCAGCCAGCACGGCTCCTCGCCAAGAACTTCCCTGGCCAACTCGTTCTGTCGCGAGAGCAGGATTTGTCTTTCCTCCTGCGTCTCAGCGTTTCTCTTTGACTCAGGCAGTGAGTGAAACCGGAGCCAATGTTCGGCACCGTCTCTTCGCAGCAGATAGCCGATAGGGCGAAGCCCAGCGCGACGATGGTTCCAATCCTCATAGAAGCCGCCCATTGCTCATCCCGCTCTTTTTTCCGGCCGACAACGATCTCGGCAACAATACACGCCAAAGAGCAGACGGCGACGTCGCCTTTCGGCGAGACGCTGGCGGTCCATCCGGATATGACGGAAGGTGCGATCTGGCCCAATTCAGCCGCTGGCCAATCCCGCCTGAACGCTTTGCGCAAAGACCGGGTTTTCGTCGAAAGGCCAACAAGACCGAGTTCAACTAGTGTAACAGCTCTCCCGGCCGATACGTCCTCTCGATGTGGCCGTCGAGCTCGTCAGGGTAGAAGTAGACGTCGCGGAGATCGCCTTTCGCATAGCGCTCGATCTGGTCGCTGAAATGTCTGGAGGCGGCATCCCCGCTCTCACCTCCCGCGCTCACCGCGCGAGCGCGGACGCGGGGGCCGAATTCGACAACCGCGACAAAGCTGTTTCCGTTGCTCCCATAGACCTTCCTGGTATTGGGATACCTCTGGGCGCCGAAGCTTGCGAGCGAGCCCCATTGTGCTGAAGTGAACGGCACCGGAAAGCTGGGCTTGGCGTCATCGAACGAGCCGGTGATCGCGCTGCTCAAACGCTGGAACCGATTGATCTCACCCCACTGCACATCCCAGCGGCCGAAGTCGCGTTTCAGCTTGTCGACTGCTTCTTCCAGCGCCGCGAGTTTCTCAGCCGGCGTAGTATTCGCGATCACGTCCTGCGCTACTCTCCGGCCCGCGCGGGCTTCAGGCGTAACCTTGGCCCAGGCAATCTCACCCCAGTTGACGGCAAGGGTCGTCGGCACGGATGTCGCCGACCATTTGAAGTCCCACCCTCGCAGAGCCGCAATCGGATCGGCGAGCTTCGCCTTTCGGGGATCGCTCGACGGCAGAGCGTCATGAGCGGCAACAAGATCCGGGACAAGCGCCGCGAACGTCGGCAGATAGGGATCGTATGCCGCGTCAATCAGACCCTGCGGAGTGAAGCCGCTGTGTCCATCGAGAACGCGCAGCGCGTGAGGCGTTCGGGCATTGGCCCCAACAGTATCAACATAACGCGGGAAGGCGGACTTCGCGGGGCTGCTCGCACCCGCTGCCCACCACGGCCCGTCATTGCTGTTATAGACCCAGCCATTCCGCGGATTGATCACCGATGGCAGCGCATCGAGCGGCAACTCGCCGCTCCAGTCCGCTGCCGGATCGGCGCCGTCAACCGGCTTGGTGTAATCGAAACGGTCATTCCGCTTCGGAACGAATTGCGGAAGGAGCAGCGCGACATTGCCCTTGTCGTCCGCGAACAGCGTGTTGTTGGATGAGTTGGCCGCCAGCGCCGCCACCTTGAGGAAGGCCGGCAGGTCTGCGGCCTTTGTGCGGTTGAACGATTGCGTCAGCGCCTCGACAGGCTTGTACATCAACGACGTGGCGATCCATTTGCCCGCATCGGTACGGACGATCGGTCCGTGAAGCGTCCGGCGAACATCAAACGTGCGTTCAGCAACTCCGCCGTTTGGCGTGCTGTATCGCAAGGTCACCGGGGTCGTTTCCACCGGGCGTGTTTCGGCGCCGTGACGGTAGAAGGCCTTTCCATCGCGCTCGACGATTGTCTCGGCAAACTCGTCGACCGAGTCGACGGTCGATGTCGTGTGCATCCACCCGGCATGTTCATTGAAGCCCTGGTAGATGAAGAACTGCCCCCATGTGGCGGCGCCATAAGCGTTCAATCCCTCGTCGCTCGTCATCTGCAGCTCGGAGCGGAAGTAGAACGAGGTATGTGGATTGATCAGGAGCAGAGCGTGACCGTCGCGCGTTATCGACGGGCCCAGTGCGACCCCGTTCGAACCGCGCGGTTCCTCGAAAAGCAGATTGTCGGCTTGAGCTGTCTGTTTCGCGGCAGGCGGCCCGTAGAAAGCCTCAAGCCCCTGAAGCGAGATGGTCGCGATATCTCCGCCGATACTCCCTTCCGAGAAGCTGAGCGTCATCCACGGCTCAAAGCGCTTGATGACGCGTGGGTGTGTCTCCGGGTGTGTGGACAGGTAGTAGTTCAAGCCGTCTGCCCAGGCATCCATCAGCTGCTTGAGGGGCGCTGGGCTCGCAGCATATCGGCGTTTCAGGTCATCGGGATCTATGAACAGCCGCTGGCGAAGGTCGCTCCAGATAGCGGTCTCCCCTTCCGCCTCCGCCAGCCGGCCGAGCGCCGTGAGGTAGTTGGTCTCCACCCGGTTGAAGTCGTCTTCGGCCTGGGCGTAGATCATGCCGAAGACGGCATCCGCATCGGTCCTGCCGCGAACATGCGCGATGCCCCAGTCGTCACGTGTGATCGAGATCTGCGCTGCAGTCGCCTCTAAGCGCGCCGGCTCCAGCTCAAACGAAGAGGCGCACGATGCGAGGCAAAGGGCGCCGAGCAAGCCGAGCAGGGCGGGGGGTGGTTTCATGGGCGGACAACTCGATATGAGCGACGGGTCATGCCGGTCAGAACGCCACGTCCCCGTTTCAATGTCCACGGGCTGCATGCGCTGGACGACCTGAACGGCCTCAACTTTTCCTGACGCGTGTGCGATAACCCATCTTTGCAGATAGTGACGAAGGTGGGTCGATGAAATTGTTCGGCAAGATCGCGGCGGGCCTTGTCACCTTCCTCATCGTAGCCTTCGCCATTGCCTATGTCGTCCTGCAGCGCCCGGACACTCCCTACGAGACGCTCGAAGCGCGCTACGCCGTACCGACCTCGCATTTCATCGACCTGCCCAGCGGCATACGCGCTCACTATCGCGACGACGGCGTTCCGAGCGAGCCGACCATCCTGCTTGTGCATGGTTTCGGAGATTCATTCCTGTCTTGGACGCAGTGGATCGACATTCTGTCCAGGAATTTCCGCGTCGTGACGGTTGATGTTCCGGGGCACGGCCTGACACGTGCGCCAGAGAGCTGGACGCCCACGGCAGCGGCCCAGGTCCAGTTCATCGACGAATTCGCAGCGGCAACGAAGCTACCGACCTTCGCCATTGTCGGCAACTCGATGGGCGGCACGATCGCCTGGCGCACCACCCTCGCGCATCCCAAGCGCATTCGTGCGCTCGTTCTTGTCGATGCTGGTGGCTTCCCGAATGAGAAACAAGCAGAGCGGCCTTGGGCGTTTCAGTTGCTCGGCACGCCCTTTGGCAGATGGGTGCTAGCGCATCTTGAGACGCACGCGATTACAAAAGCCTCGCTGCAGAACAGCCTGCTCAACAATCCACTCGTCACCGACGATTTCGTGACGCGCTGGATAGATGTGCAGCGCGCACCAGGCCACCGTCGCATCCTGATGTGGACGCCGAGCGGAGAAGGTGCGTCGGACGCAGCCTTCAAGTTCACGACGGCCGACCCGGCACAGCTGTCTGCTATCGGCGTGCCGACGCTTGTGCTGTGGGGCGAAAAAGACCCTCTGATTGAGCCTGCCTCAGCGCGCAAGTTCGGGGCGGCGATTCCAGGCGCGACCGTCGTCACCTATCCGAATGTCGGGCACATGCCTCAACTGGAGCATCCAGACCAATCCGCCGCGGACGTTGACGCTTTCCTGAAGCGGGCCTTGATCGAACGATAGGCGGGCGCGTTTCCGAATGTCCATTTTCGGCGGTGAGTTCAATCGGTCGGCGCAACACGTACCTTGATGGAAGGACGTGGAGTGATGTCGATGAGACGAAAGTATCGCAGGACCAAAGTTGCAGCGACTGAGAGCGCGGAGCTGTGGGAGCGCTGGAAGAGAGGCGAAGGGCTGCATGCGATCGGCCAGGCGCTGGGTCGGGGACACACCAGCATCGCCGCGCACATAAGGCCGAGCGGTGGTATCCGGCCAGCGCCCCGGCGACGCTCCGCGCGCACTTTGACGTTGGCGGAACGCGAAGAGATCTCAAGAGGCATCGTTGGAGGCCGGTCGGTCCGCGCGATTGCGCGTGAACTGGGCCGTTCCGCTTCGACGGTCAGTCGCGAGATCGGCCGCAATGGCGGATCCCGCCGCTACCGGGCGGAAGCCGCCGACGCGCTTGCCTGGAAACGGGCGCTTCGTCCAAAGCCCTGCAAGTTGGCGATCTATGGTCAGTTGCGGCAAGCTGTGGCTACCAGGCTTGAGATGAAATGGTCGCCCGAGCAGATCGCGGGATGGCTCAAACGGTCCTACCCAGGGAATGAGGCGCGGCGCGTGTCGCACGAAACCATATATCGCAGCCTCTATGTGCAAACGCGGGGCGTTCTGAAGCAGGAGCTGATGGCTCATCTGCGATCACAGCGGGCCTTCCGCCGCTCACGCCATGCGACGCAAAAGGGAGGCAGGAACGGCACGATTGTAGATGCAGTGTCGATCAGCGAACGGCCGGCCTCGGTCGAGGATCGCGCCGTGCCGGGCCACTGGGAGGGCGATCTGCTCTGCGGCTCGAAGAACAGCTACATCGTCACGCTGGTGGAGCGTCACTCGCGCTACGTGATGCTGGCGAAGATCCAGAGCCGGCACACGCAAACCGTGATCGATGCCTTGATACGGCAGGCGAAGAAGCTGCCGGATGAGCTTTACAAATCCCTGACCTGGGATCGCGGCAAGGAGCTTGCCGACCACAAGCGCTTCAGCATGGCGACGAACGTCGACGTCTACTTCTGCGACCCTCAGAGCCCCTGGCAACGCGGCTCGAACGAAAACACCAACCGCCTGTTGCGTCAGTACTTCCCCAAAGGCC
>Ga0075163_10000117_pt1 | contig 89358 bp, 57 predicted proteins | sample JI1023141ADNA_FD_71478 | JGI IMG/M metagenome (GOLD analysis project Ga0075163, IMG submission 71478) | Wastewater effluent complex algal communities from Wisconsin, to seasonally profile nutrient transformation and Carbon sequestration -... | ecosystem: Engineered > WWTP > Effluent > Algae... | reverse complement strand
TGGCGGTGCGGCTGGTTTTTTAACACGAAACCGATGGCCAAAGATATTTTTGTAATGGGCGACTTCGCGGCTTGCACATGTTTTTCTCGCGCACGCGAAGTCACGTTACAGCACATCCGCTACCGAGGCACTTCATAGGTGATGCAGTTGCTTCTTGAGCAACATTTAGGTGAGATAGGTCGGCTGACTTCTCCAAGCCGCCGAACAAGTCATGAACCTGGCGGTGGCATCGCGGCGAGTCAGGTCCGTTTTCATGGTAGCACGCGGACCTTGAGGTTGCGGTAATGGACTTCGCTGTCGGGATCGTGACCTTGCAGGGCGAAGGTGCCGTGTGCGAGCCGGCGGCCCGCGAAGTTGGCCGGCGGCGTCCAGCCTTCGGGCTCGGTAAAATCCGAGATCACCTCGCCATCCACGCTTACCGTGATGTGTTGGCCCTCGACACGGATGAGCAGTGTGAACCACACATCATCCTTCGCGACGGGGCCGAAGTTGTCCTTGATGCCGTAGAGTCCGGCGGTGCGCTTGAGGTCCTTGTTGCTGTTATTGACCTGCACCTCATATCCCTTGGCTGGCCAGCCGGCGGGCTGCATCTCGGTGTGGAAATACACACCAGAGTTCGCCTTGGGCCTGGTCAACACCTCGAGCGAGAGCTCGAAGTTCGTGAAATCGTGGTTTGCCACCGGCCCAGTGTAGAAAAGATGGCAGCGCGGGCCCTTCACGACCAACTGGCCGTCGGAGACGGTGAATACCGCCGGTGATTCGTTGGGCGTCCAGCCATCGAGCGACTTACCGTCGAACAGCAGACACCAGCCGGCGGCCGACTCGACGGGGGTCAGGGAGTTCACTTCAGCGGCGGGCAGGGCCGCGATCAGGCTGCAGCATGCGGCAAGGAGGAGGAGTTTTGATTTCATGGATTGAGGAAATAAAGTCTCAGGATAGGTGGCCTGCTTGAGCCCCTCAGCAGGGGAACCGTCGAATGTTGCGAGAGACGGAGAGGGGATGTTGCGAACCGCATTTCATTACACTGCACAACAAAGATTTCCGCAGTTTTATCGGCATGCCTATCATGAGACCGCCTCAACGACCTATCCTACGCTCTTCCTCATGTTCTCCCCGCCAGAACGTCATCAATTTGGCGCGCAATTCATCCACCACCAACCGATTCTCCGGCCGGTGGGACAGGTTCTCCCTCTCGTTCGAGTCACGCGTATGGTCATAGAGTTCCATTGCATAAGGCTCCGCATCCGGGTGCCGCCGATCCACCCATGCAGTGAAACGATATCGGTCCACACGCAGGCTATAACCCATCAAGTGGTTGTTAAATATATCCGCGTCGTAACGCTGACCGTGTTCGCGCTGGAGTTGGGCTTCCACCTCGCCGATCAGCGGCCCAAAGAACGTCCTCCGCATCGCATTCCCGAGCGGTCGCGCCGCCCATTCGCGCAGAGCCGGCGAAGGAAACTGACTGAACGCAGCGGGCTTTCCCGGAAGTTCCGGCGCATCGAGCAACCGCCGAAAACTCTCCCCCTCGAGGTGCGGCGGCAGCGGCAGGCCGGCCAGATCGCAGAGCGTGGGATACACGTCGACGAGTTCCACCAGCCCCCGCGCACCCTTGCTGCGAGCCTTCGTCTCCGGCGCGCTGACGATCAACGGCACACGCGTCGCGATCTCGTGATTGGTCGCCTTGCCCCAGATGCCAAACTCGCCGAGGTGCCAGCCATGATCGCCCCAGAAGACCACGATGGTGTTCTCCCGCAATCCGAGTCGATCGAGTTCGTCCAGCAGTCGCCCGACCTGGGCGTCGATAAAACTCACACAGGCGGCGTAACCGTGCATCAGCCGCCGCGCCGTCGCCTCGTCGATTGGGCCGCTCGTGGGCACACCGGTGCGCGTACGCAGTTCAAACGAGCTGTGTCGCGCGATGGTCGGCGCATCCGTGGGCGCGCCGCGGAACTCCGCGAGCGGCAGCGTGGCCGGATCGTAGAGATCGAAATACTTCTGCGGCGCCACGAATGGCAGGTGTGGCTTCAGGAAACCCACGCCGAGGAAAAAGGGGCCGTCCTTGATCTCGCGCAAGGTCGCGATCGCCGACTCGGTGGTGCGCCCGTCGGGATACGCGTTGTCCAGCGCCTCCGCGGCTTCGCAAGCCGGTCCGCCGCCCATGCCCTGCATATCCGTCGAACCGTAGCGCTTCAGGGCGTCCTCCCGCCGCTGCTCCACGATCGCCCGGCTCTCCGGGAGTTGGTATTCGCCCTGTGCCGCGCTCGCGCGAGTGGGAGCAGGCGTGGCCGGCCTAGTCCAAGAATTGGCGTCGTCAGTCTGCCGCCCATGAAATATTTTTCCGGTATAGACCGTCGTGTAGCCGTTCTGCCGGAAATATTGCGGCAACGTTACAACGTCCCGGACGGTATCGCGAAAGAAGGTGTCGATATGCTCGATCTTGAGCGTATCGGGTCGCAGGCCCGTCAGCAGGCTCGCACGCGACGGTCCGCAGATCGCATATTGGCAATATGCCCGCTCGAATCGCACACCGCGCTCCGCCAGCCGGTCGATGTTCGGGCTCTTGATGTAGCTCGCTCCATACGTCCCGAGTTCGGGCCGCAAGTCGTCGACCGCGATGAAGAGCACGTTGGGTTTCGTTGCGGCATACGCCGCTCCCGAGAGCGCAACCGTGACGAAGAACCAGACCAGGAGAGCGGAGGCCGCGTTTTTCCACGACACCCGCTGACCGCGGAAGCCACAGAGGGAGGCAAGCGCACTCATGCGATCATCTCCTTGATGACGTGGCCGTGCACATCGGTGAGGCGACGTTCGATCCCATTATGGTAGAAGGTAAGACGTTCATGGTTGAGTCCGAGAAGATGGAGCACGGTGGCATTGAAATCGTAGAGGGTCGCGGCGTCCTGTACCGCCTTGAAGCCAAAATTATCGCTTGCGCCGTGGCTGAATCCAGCACGCACCCCGGCGCCGGCCATCCAGCAGGTAAACGCGTCGGGGTTATGATCCCGGCCCGTCCCGTTGGCCTGGAGAAACGGCATGCGGCCAAACTCGGTCACCCACACCACGAGCGTATGATCCAGCAGCCCACGCTGCTTCATGTCGGCGAGCAGAGCGGCGGTCGGCTGATCGAAGATCTCCGCCTGCATGGCATGGGTCTTTTCGATATTGGCGTGCGAATCCCAGTTACTGATGCCATTGGCCTGCGCATCGGAGCCGTTGCAGAGCTGCACCACGCGCACGCCGCTTTCGAGCAGCCGGCGCGCGAGGATGCAGTTACGCGCGTAGCCTTTCTTCAGGTCGGTGCCGGTGTCGGTGCCGTAAAGCGCATGCACATGGGCCGGCTCGGTCGAGAGATCGGTCACCCCGGGCACCGACAGTTGCATCCGACCGGCGAGCTCGTAGCTCGCGATCCGGGCCGCGAGATCGGTGTCGCCGGGAAAGCGCTCGAGGTGAGCGGCGTTGAGCCGGGCGAGCAGGTCGCGCGCGCCGCGATCCGTGTCCGCAGCGAGCCCGGCCGGGCGCGCCAGGTTGGCCAGGGGCCGCGCTGCGTTGAAGTCGGTGCCCTGATACGCCGCAGGGAGGAAGCCCGGCCCCCAGTTGTTCTTGCCCGAACGCGGCTTGCCCCGGGGATCGTTGATCGCCACGAACGCGGGGAGATCCTGGTTCTGCGTGCCCAGCGCATAGGTCACCCAGGCGCCCATCGAGGGAAAGCCCTCGAAGGTAAAGCCGGTATTGAGAAGATTTTCACCCTGCGGATGCGCGCTCGTCTTGCTCGTGAGCGAGTGGATAAAGCAGAGTTCATCCGCGTGCTGCGCGAGATTCGGCATGAGTTCGGACATCATCTTCCCGCAGCGGCCGCGCGGCTTGAATTCCCAACGCGGCTTCGCGATGTTGCCCGTCGGCCCCTCGAACGTCGTGGCGGGAATCCCGGGTGGCTTCTGGCCATCGTATTTGAAGAGATCCGGCTTGTAGTCGAAGGTGTCGACGTGGCTTACCGCGCCCACGCAGAAAATCACGAGCACCTGCTGTGCCTTAGCCTCGAAGTGCGGCGCGCGCGGCGCATAAGGGTGCTGGGGATCGATCACGGGCCTCGTGGGCGGTAGGGGCGAGGCAGCCAGCAACGAGTCGGCGCGGAGCATCTGCGTCAGCGCGAGGGAGCCCGCAAGGCAGCCGCAATTCTGCAAGAAATCGCGACGATTCAGCAGACGACGACCCAAAGGCGTTAGCGAAAAAGAGGGATCCATGGAGAGCTTGGGTTGATTCGGTCCGAAGACGACTATTCGATAAAGATGAACTCGTTGCTGTTGAGCAGGACGCGCCCAAGCGCCGCGAGGCCGTGCTGCCGCACGAGGTCCTCCGACGCGCGACTTTCCTCGACGCCCGGGGCCCGCGTGAGCGTGAGCGCAAATGCCCTCCGCACTTGCGCCACAACATCCTCCCCAGCTTCACGGCGGACCCGCTCCGCCAGCTTCTCGGCCTGCTCCAGCAGGAAAGGGCCATTGAGCAGATTGAGCGCCTGAAGCGGGGTCGTGGACGAGGTACGCTTGGGTGTCACCTGCCCACATTCCGGCCGATCGAAGGCGGTGAACATCAGGTCGTCGATCCCGCGCATCCGCTCCTGGTAGATCAGCCGGCGCCAGGTGCTGGGCCCGTGATTGTCGACAACCCGCCATCCCTCATAGCGCTTCTTGTCGCCATGGATCCGGAAACCTGGACCACCCATCGTCAAGTCGAGCGTCCCCGCCACACTGAGCACGCCGTCCCGCAGGACCTCCGCCTCGGCCCGGCGCGGGGGAAACCGCCAAAGCCAGCGCGCGTCCGCATCGAGCTTCGCGGCGGCGGCATCAGGAACCGACGACTGCCGGAAGGCCGCCGACGTCACCATCAGGCGGATGAGCTTCCGAGACGACCACCCCTCCTCGATCAGCCGCTGCGCCAGCCAGTCCAGCAACAAGGGGTGGCTGGGCGGCGAGCCGACTTTGCCGAAATCACCCGGCGTATCCACGATGCCGTGACCAAAGACATGGAGCCACAGGCGATTGGCCAGCACGCGAGGCGTCAAGGGATTCTGCACGGGATTGGTCAGCCACTCCGCAAACGCCACCCGGCGCGCCCGGTCGCCCGCCGCTTCCGTCAACCCGAGGTCGCCGCCCAAAGCCGACAAGGCGCGAGGCGCCACGAGTTCACGCGGATTCATCGGGTCGCCCCGGCCCAACAAATGAGTGGGAGACGGAGGCCCGAACGAGCCGGCAAACAGAGTGGGCGGCAGCTCGGCGACGTATGCTGCGGCCAGCCGGTCCAGATTGCGCAGCGCCTGCCTCCGCTCCTCCGGCAGCGCCGCCTGGCCGGCCGTCGATTCATCCACTTGCGCGATCTCGCGCCACCGCCCACTGGCGTCCCGCGCCTCGACACGAAACTTCCTCGGCCCGCTCGGGACTTTCTCAGTCAGATAAGCGGTCGTGGTCAGGGTGTTCCGATCCGTGCTGATGATAAACTGATCGATTAGTTCCTCCGACGGCAGTTCGATCTCGAACCAGGCCGTCTTCGCCGGATCGGATTCCTCCCGGGCGCGCCAATTATGGTAGCGGTCGGCGATGCCGTCGATAAGCGCCGATACCGGGCGCTGTTCGTCCTCCTTCTGCTTGTGCGAGCGAGCGAAGGCTCCCCCGCGCGCGAGCGCGAGGTTCCGGGTGCCGGTGGCGGGACCGAACAATTCGACCTCATCCACTCCGCCAGCAAATTCCGCCGGGAAGGAAAATCGCAGCGTCCGCGCGCGGACAGGCGGGAAAAAGGTCTGCAGCACGGTCGGCCAATCCTCGGTCCAGGTGGCGCCTGCGGCCCGCAGCGGCGCACGAGCGGCGGCGAGTTGCTCGGCGAACCCTGCGGCGCGTGCCTCGTGAACCGCCGCATCCGGTCGCGTCCGCCACGGCCGGGAACCGTATTCGACGCCGGCAAAGACCGCCGCCAGCGAATAGTAGTCCTTTTGCGGGATGGGATCGAACTTGTGGTTGTGGCAACGCGCACAGCCCATCGTGACTCCCAGCATCGAGGCACTCACGCCCTGGATGGTTTCCTCCAGCCGGTCGGCGCGTGCCTGCCGGATCGCTTGCTCCTCGCGGCCCACGGTGTCCGCCGTCACAAACATCCCCGCCACCAGGAAGCCCGTCGCCTCGTCGACGCCGAGGGCGTCGCCCGCGATCTGCTCCCGGAGAAAACGATCAAGCGGCAGGTCCTGGTTGAAGGCCCGGATCACATAGTCGCGATACGGCCAGGCGTTGACCCTGTAGAGATTGCTCTCGGAGCCGTTGGTCTCCGCAAATCGCACCACATCCAGCCAATGCTGGGCCCAGCGCTCCCCGAACTGCGGCGAGGCCAGCAGGCGGTCGGCGAGCCGCTCGACCGCGAGGTCGGGATCGCGACGATGCTCGGCCTCGAACGCGGCCACCGCCTCCGGGCTTGGCGGCAGCCCAGTGAGCGTGAGATGGAGCCGGCGGGCCAGCGTACGCGCATCCGCTTCCGGGGAGAAGGTGAGTTGGTGGTCCCCGAGCGTCGCCAGCAGGAACCGGTCGACATCATTGCGAGCCCGGCAGGTTGCCTCCGCCGGGAGTTGAGGCACCTTCGGCGTCGTCAGCGGAAGGAAGGACCAAGGCCGTGTATCCGTCGCCGCAAGAGTGCCACCGTCGTCGGGCCAGATCGCGCCCTGGTCTATCCAGGCGCGGATGAGCCCGACCTGCTCCGCAGTCAGCGGGTCGCCCTTCTGCGGCATCTGCAAATCCTCATCGAGTCCCGAGATCGAGTGCAGCAACGGACTCTCGACCGCCTTGCCGGCCACAATCACGGGGCCAAAACTGTCGCCTCCGGCCAGTGCATCTGCCCGCCGATCGAGCCGCAGCCCACCCTTCTGCCGATCCGGGCCATGACATTTCACGCAGGCGGCTTCGAAGATCGGCCGGATATCCTTCACAAAATCCACGGGACGCTCCGCGGGCGGAGGCAGTTTAGCCGGGTCGATTGCGGCGCTTGCAAACGGCGCGATGAGGAGCGCCAACGCCAGAAATGCGGTCGCCGGCTTCACAGCAAGCAGGCTACTCCATTGCGGCCAAGCAATCGTGGCTTTGGGAATAGAGTGATGCTGGGCATCGGGTTCAGGTTGGACTGCATTATCGGGGAAAGCGGGGTTCTGGCGTGGAGCCTGCAAGGCCAACGGATAATTGCCGTTCATCGCGATATCTCACTCGCGAACATCCCTCTAAGGGCACCCGAGCTTCATCGGGTGCGGTGCTACAGTCTAGTCGTTCGGAATCCGCGAAAGGATGGATTTTTTCTCACGCCAGCTGGATTTTTCAAGCCACCCGGTGGCGATGTCGGTTTTATCCAGCGAGTGCCGCTGTTCGTCCATTCGTTGGCGTTGTCCTCGCGCGTATGCTCCTGGCACCCCCGCGCATTCGCTCCGCGCAAACGCCCCTCTACCCGTCTCTATGCTGACCAGCCGGCGTGCTGCCATTGCATCGTTCGTGATCGCCTTAGGTGCCGCTGCCCCGTGCGTGCCTCCCGCGCTCGCCCGCCCTTCTGGCTCCGGCATCGCCTTCACTTGGCCCGTGACCTCGTTCCCCGGCGCCGAGGATGCCGCCTGCGTGCGGGTCCGACAGTATGTCGTGAAGTGGAGAGCCATCGCTCCCTCCACCGCCGCCGCCGCATCGCACTACGCAAACTACCAATGGGACGAACTCGACGCCGAGATCGCCGCGGCAACGGTCCATAACCAGAAGATCATGGCCCAGATAAACTGCGGGCCGCCCGCTTGGGTTTTCAAGCATGTGGCCCAGGTGGGATTCAGTCGGGGCGAAAAGGCCCCCCAGTATTGGGATCCCGATTATATCGACGATTACAAGACTCTGATCACGGCATTTGCCGACAAGATCAAGAGCCTGCCCGCAGCCCAACGCACGCTCTTCGTCGGGGTCCGGATGCAATCCAATGCCTTCAACACCGAGATAAGCCACTGGAACGACATCCCAGGCACGGAAATCGGAACGAGCGCCAACGCCAGGATGCCCATCATCGTGGTCGACGGCCGGAAGACGGGGGATCGGACCAAATGGATCACCGCCGAAGGCGACACGCCCTTCGCGCCGGACCTGACCGCCATGAAATACCGCGAAGGCGCATATGACGTCAGCTATCAGGAGGACTACCTCCGGCAGATGATCGAACACTACTACACTGCGTTTACGACGGGCGTATTAGCGCCGCCCAACGGTATCAACACCGCCCTGCGCACGTTTGGGCTCTCCAAGCACATCGACGGCGGCTACTTGGGGACCCGCTTTGTCGATTACCCCTTCACCATGGCGCTCGATACCGGTGGGGAGGCTAGGCATCATCGATGAAGCGGGCGTCAAACGCCGGCGTTATGATCTGTTCCGGGAATCCTGCCGCCATCCCGGCAAGCCGGGCAACGCCCGCGGCTATTGGGAGGATTTCAAGGAATCCTTCACCCGCGCAGACGGCCACACGGCGGTAAATGGAAATGAGAATCAGGAGTTTTACTGGCGCCAACTTGCCAAGCTGGATGCCGGGGCGTGCTACGGGGCCGTTTACGGCAAGGATTTGGCTCGCTGGAACGACGGCGGCGCCGCCTACGCCGGTTACACACGAGGCATCGCCTTCTTCAACCGGTATGCCGGCTACGTCAACGACCCGGCCAACTCGCCTGGCGCCTGGATCGCGTTTGTCGACGTGCCTGCCATCGCCACCGGATCGAAGCCAAGCGACGCGCGCACCAAGCTCGGTTTCTTCATCAATCACCTCAATGCCACCGATGCCGGCGTCACGGATCACCGGAATGTCGGCGTCGGAGTGAACTACGCGGGCATGTATTCGCGCCGCTTCGGCAGTTCCGACACAGCGAAGTTCTCGATCCTGCCCGCCTTTGCGAGCCAGTTGAGTTCCGGCTATACGATCGAAGTCACCTGGTATTCACCCACGGCGGCAAGTTGGGATCTCCACGTCCGCAACGCCGCCGGAACCCTCGCGCAGGTCGGCTCCACCGTCACCGACGGCACTGGCGGCTGGAATACCAAGACCTTCAGCGACGTGACCCCGATGCCGGCCGGCGGCGGCACGACGACCACACCAGACTTCCAGATCACCAACGTATCCGGCAACGCCTATTTTCACCTGATCGAGATCCTGAAGTAACCCACCGCGCCGCGGCGCCCCGAACCGCTTTCCCTCTCCCACGCCGCCCAGGCGTAATTTCAACATTTTTTCTCCCATGAAACCGATACCATCATATACCCCTCCGAGGGCGCTCGCTGCGCGTGCCCTCGTTTCGCTCGGCTCCCTCCGCTTCGCTGTGGCGATCCTCGCCGCGGTCACGCTGCTCCCGTCACTAGCCTTCCCAACCACAACCTTCGTCGCGAGCGCCGTCGATGGAGGCGGATTCCAAAACGTCGTCGCGGTTGATCCCTTCGACGGAAACCACGTCATCCTTGGCTCCGACACGTCGGCCATGTTCGAATCGTTCGACAAGGGCGCCACCTTCAATCCACAGGAGCTGAACGCCGCAGGCACTCTGCCCATGTTTGGCAAAACGCAGAGTATCTCCGCGGTAGCCTTCGGCCCGACCTCGGACGTAATCTATGCCGCCTTCGGCTGCAGCTACAGCGGCATCACCGATACGTTGAGCGGCGGCGGCTTTCTTCGGTCGACGGATGGTGGCGATCGCTGGGAACTCATGAGCACCGTGCCCCAGACATGGGGCAGCAATCAAGCGGACGAACAAACTGGCGCCACAACCGAACACCCCCGCAGCACGGGCAAGCTCATTGCGCACAATACGACTAACAACCTCTTCATCGGCACGTTCCGCGACGGCGTGATGCGGTCGACGGTGGCTGACGGCGGCGCCAACTGGGAAGAGGCCGGCACCTCGGGCGGCGCGTTGGGTGGTAAGTTTATCCGCGGCATCTGCGTGCCCTATACCGCAAGCCGCGCCAATGTCATGCTCGTGGCCGCTTGGGATGGTTGCTACCTGAGCACAAATATAAACACCGCCACCGCCGCCAATATCGCGTTCACCAAGCAGACCGATGCCCCCGCCAAGGTCGAGGAGATCGTCTACCTCGGCAACGACGATCGATTCTACGCCGTTTGCAACGACAACGGCGTATATCAAGTTACCTACAACGGTGGCAGCGGCGCCACCGCGACCACCTGGACCAAGATCGGAGGCACAAGCGTGCCGGCCTCCTCTCGCTGGGCTTCCATCGACGGCTTCGTCAGCGGCTCGAACGTGACCCTTTACATTGGCTGCGATGCCGCGAGCGACGACGGCAGCGGCAACTTCCGCTCGGTCATGAAGGCGACCAGCAGCACCACCACCTTCACGTTCTCCAACGTCAGCCTCACCCCGGCCGACCCCTACAACAACTCGCAGACCGGCGTGCACTACAACCTCGCGAGCTCAACCGGCGGCACCACCACCCCGTGGTGGTTCGTCGACCAGAACCAGGGATTCATGCTCGGTAAAGGCACCTTCGTCGGCGCGCAGATTATCGTGAATCCATCTAACACCCAGCATATCTATGTAGCCGGCCGCTCGGGAGCCTGGCGCTCCCTGGATGGCGGCACCAACTGGTGGCCCATAGTCAAAGGCCTGCAAGTCACCTATAACCGCACGGCGGTCGTGGATCCGAACGTGGGCTCGGGTAACCGGGTCTATATCGGAAACACCGACTGGGAGTTTATTGCCTCCAATGATGGCTTGGTGACCGCCAAACGCTTCGTTCAGGGCGGCCTGGCGGGCAACGTCGGCCCGGGCATCACACTCGATTCCTCCACCGGGTCAGGCACTCCCTCTCATGTTTTTCTTTGCTCGACCAATCGCGACCAGGTCGGCACCCCTGCGCATCGCAACGGCGGCGAGGTCTACTGGTGCCCCGATCCGTTTGGCACATCCCCCACTTGGACCGACCTCGACCTCGGCGGCAACACCTCCGACCGCGGAGTATTCGCGATCGCCTTCCGCAAGATCGGTTCGACCCGCTACCTACTGGCCGCGACCGATGGCCAGGGCGTATGGCGGTCGTCCTGGACCACGGCCAACCCTCCCGGCAGCATGACTTGGAACCAAGTCAGCTCCACCGCCATGGGATCTCCGCGCAAAGCCATCCAGACCGCCATGGTGTGGCCGATTGATGGCGCCGTGTTCCTGCTGGATCGTCTCACCGGCTTGTGGCGCAGCACCAACCAAGGCGACACCTGGACCAATGTCTGGAACGATTCGGATATGACCACGGGCGGCGGCGGCGACTCCACCGGTTACCTCACCGCACAAGTCCCCAGCGCGGGAGTCGTCCGTCTTTTCATTTCGATGAATACCAAGCTCTGGCGTGTGGACAATGCCCAGACGGGCAATCGCAGTTCATGGAGCCCGCTCGAGATTGGCGCGGGCACGCTTAATAATCCTGGCCCGATCTCCGTCGCCAATGGGACTCTCTTCATTACGGACAACAACAATCCGCCGCGTTTCTTCAAGGCCACCAATCTCTCCAGCGGTTCCCCCACCGTCACCCAGGAAGACAACGGCAGCACCAGCTTCTATTCGATATCGCCTGCCGCTCTGACTCCCTCAGGCCTCGCCACCTACTGGACGGGCAGCGCCTACAAGCACTACGTGGTCGGCAACGGAGTCATCAAAAGCCAATGACCTCATGGTAAACAAATAGCGATCCTTGTTTCCCCAACAGGCCCGCGCCCCCAGCGCGGGCCTGTTTATTCATAGATCAGCAAATGTCGCGCACACAGCGGAAACCCAGGTTGGTGGTCGCGCTGTCAGGGGTATTGGCGCTGCGCGCATCGACCCGGTAGCGATTGCAATAACTTGCATGGCAAAGATAGCTGCCCCCGCGCATGACGCGCCGCTCCCCGGTGCCAGGACCAACCGGACTCTCCACCGGAGAGTGTTGGTAGTAATCCGGGCTGAACCAATCCCAGCACCATTCCCAAACATTGCCGGTCATTTGGTAGAGCCCGTAGCCGTTCGCTTGGTAGCTCCTGACCGGGGCCGGGCCGTAATGGCCGTCCGCCTCGGTGTTTCGGGTGGGAAAGGTCCCCTGCCAGACATTCATCCTATGCCGGCCGCCCGGCTCCAGTTCATCGCCCCATGGAAATCGATTGCCCGGCCCCAAACCACCGCGCGCCGCGTATTCCCATTCGGCCTCGGTCGGCAGGCGCTTGCCACTCCAGACACAGTAAGCCTGCGCATCATTCCAAGACACTTGCACCACCGGATGCGGCCAGCGTTGCTTGATGTTGGAGCCGGGCCCTTCCGGGTGCCGCCAGGCGGCTCCTTCGATGCGACACCACCACTCGCTGCCCTGCACAACCTGCCGGACAGACCTAGCCCGCTGCGCTGGCGTGAGATGACCGGCAAACACAAACGACCAGCCAAATTTCTCCGCCTCCGTCTTGTAGCCCGTGGCGTTCACGAATTCATTGAACTGCTCGTTCGTGACTGCGGTGGCGTCGATCCAGAACGAGGTCAGTTTTACTTTGTGCACGGGGCCTTCGCCATCGGCGGGAAATCCGTAGTCGCGTTCATTGCCCATCATGAAGTCACCGGCTTCAATCAATCGCATGCCCTCGGTCTTGCCGGTTGATACCCGGGCAAAGGCCGCTGAGGCCGATTCATTCGGCGCCACGATCCGCTCGGGCGTGCAACAAGGTTTGTCGTTCATTCTCAGCTTATTTTACGTGAAGCGATACCTGGCGTCGAAGTCTTTCCGGAGGGCGGATACATATTTCAGATAGTCATCGGGCGTGTCGATGTCGGTCGCGCCGGCCAGTGGCACGGCCGCAACCGAGGCGGGATGTTCATGGAACAAGTCCCTGGCTCCCGCGTCGCCCCGCAGGGCGAGAAGCCCGGAAAACCACCGAGCCGCAAACAAGGCCGGAGGTTGCAGCACGCCGCCACTGCTTGAGGCAATCAACGTGCGTCCCGTCTCGTTCCAAGCGGTGATCAGATCCTGCAGGTGCCCCGGCGAAACGTCCGGTTGATCCGCCAGGAGCACGATGACCGCCGGCAAACCGGGTCGGAGATCCAGGGCGGTTCGCATCCCAAAGCGCAACGATGAGCCGAGTCCTTCCGCCCAATCCTGGTTGATTGCGACATGCACCGGCAGCCCCGCAAGCGCGGTGGCCATGGGCTCAGCTTCCGACCCGAGAACCACGACCACGGGCGAGGCGCCGATGCCCGACGCGACCTCCGTCGAAATCCGCAGCAGCGGGCGGCCCGCGACCGGCAACAATTGCTTCGGCCGGCCCATCCGCCGGGACGCACCGGCCGCTAGAAGAACGATGCCGGGTTGTCGATTTTCATCCATGCACCGGACCTGCGCGATCGCGCAGGGAAATCGCCGTGCGGTTGAAAAGCCGCGCCTGCACTTCGGCCAGCACCGCCAGGGCGATGGCTTCGGCGGTTGAGCCGCCAAGATCGAGGCCCACTGGCGCGTGCAGTCGATTGCGCATTCCTGCGGTGATTTGAAATCCATCGGCCTCGATTTCCGCCAGCAGGCGTTCCGTGCGCTTTCGCGGCCCCAGCACCCCAACATAAGGGGCAGCCGTCAGCAGGAGCGCGCGGAGAATATCACAATCGTCGCGATAGCGATGGGTCATCACTATTGCGGGGGTGCGATCATCAAACCGGGCCTGCTCCACCCCCGCCGGCGGCCGCATCGTCAGGATACGCGCGGCGTCGGGAAATCGTTCCGGGGTAGCGTAGGCCGGCCGCGTATCGACCAGCGTCAGCCGCCAGCCCAGCTCACCTGCCATGGTGGCCAACGGTTGGACATCGTCGCCCGCCCCGAACACCACCAGTCTCTGGGGTGGTGAAACGACATGGTGGAATGTGCCGACCGGCACTCCTCCTACCGCGGCCAGGCTCGTCCCCAGCGCCTCGCCCTCAAACGCGCTCCAGAGGATGGTCGTTTGATTCGCCTCATAATTGGCCCTGAGCCGGATAATCCAATCCGGCCGGTCGATCGGAATACGCTCCAGCAAAAGCCTGACGCTTCCCTCGCAACCGGTGCCGGTGCCCCAGACCAGATCGTTTTCGTCCGTCGTGGTGTAAACAAGCACCCTGGGCCTGCCGGTTGCCATGACCTGGCCAGCATGTTGAATAACGTCCTCCTCCAGACAACCGCCGCTGATGGACCCGCATCGCGTGCCATCGGCAAACCACAGCAACCGCGCCCCCGGCTTCCGATAGGATGATCCCGTCACCTGGACCAATGTCACCAGCACGGCGGGAAATTCCCGCCGCTTCGCGAGGAGCATGAGGATTGATTGAATCTCACGCATTAGGGAAGTCCGTCCGGCGGAAATCCGCCCGATCCGTCATTAATTGCGCGGGCAATGAGAATACGGTAAAACATGCGGTCAATAGCCGGCATCGTGCAGTTGAGCCCGCAGGTTGCCAATGGCCGGCGCCAGCTGATTGGGCAAATCGGTCCACACTGCCTCAATGGTCAGACGTCGGTCATAGCCCGCGACGCGCAAGGCACGCAGGTAAGGGCGAAAATCCTCACCATGCACGCCCGGAGCCGCCCGATCACGATTCTCGGCGAGATGCGCGTGGCGGATCAACGAGCCCACCGCGATGATATCCTCTGGAGTCTCCTCGTTGCGCAGCATGTGGAAAAGATCGACAAGCAGCAGGACCGAGGGGCGATCAACCCGGCGCACGGCTTCGGCGCCCTCGCGCACCGTGTTAAGAAAATTGCATTCGCCGCGCTGCAGCGGTTCGACCACGAGCGTGAGTCCGTGCTGTTCGGCCAGCGGAGCCAGTTGTCGCAGGACCTGCACAAATTGCTCGAAGGCGGCGGCGGCGGGATACCCTGGAGGCGCGGAACGCGCCCCGCCGCTGCCGATAACCACCAGTCCGATGCCGCACGCTTGCGCGCGCCGAAAAACCGTCGCCGCATGGAGATCCCGGCGCGCTGGATCAACATCCCGACCAGTAAGCTTCAAGTCGGGTGGAAACAGAAAATTACATGCGGGCATGCGCCAAGTGCTGCGATCAAGGGCGGCCCGATGTTCTTCGAAATCGGCTTCCGATTTGTGTGGAACCAGAAACTCCATCACCAGGCCTTCAATGTAATCGAAGCCTTGCCCAGCCGGCAGGTCCGGCAGCGAGGCCAGTTTGGCAGGATGAAGGCAGACGCCTATTTCCATGGCACAGGGTGGCAGCGAGGCATTGATCCAACAGTCAGAGGCAAGCGGCGGATGATTCCCTTGGATACTAACCCATCCTGCGGCTGACTCTATGGACCTTTCCCCGCTGAAGATGGAGAAATGCCGCAACCGCAAAGCGTATTGCACGGCTCCGCTGGCCACGCCCTCGCCGCCGCTTGGAGACGGAAGTTCGGATCCACCGAAAGTCCATTGCGCCCGCTAAATCGTCTATGTCCCAGGACGGTTGCCTGTGATAATGTAGCGAGCTTCCTCCCCCAATCTTCGTCCCTGGTGGAACCTTTATACCCTCTTCCCACGAGCCAACCCAGCTTGACGCACCGAGTTTACCACGGTTTCAAGCTGGCCGTCATCCTCGCTGGCCTCGTTGCTTTCGTTTCCGGTCACGGCCAGCCAGCGGGTCCCGGTGCCTCCTCCCCGCGCGACTATGTCCTTGCCGCCCCGGTTCCCCGGGCGCCGCGCCTCAATGGCGCCCGGATTTTTGGCGTCCGACCGGGCTCCCCTGTGCTGTTCAAGGTCGCCGCGTCCGGCGAAGGCCCGTTGGTTTACCGCGCCGATGGACTCCCCACCGGCCTGGCGCTTGATTCCGCCACGGGGATCCTGACCGGGCGCCTTGACCGGCCCGGCGAATACCCCGTCCAGCTTCATGTGGCCAACGCGCACGGCACCACCTCCCGCGAACTGCGCCTGGTGGTGGGTGATCGGCTCGCGCTGACTCCACCGATGGGCTGGAACAGCTGGTATTGCTGGAGCGAATCCGTGAGCCAGGAAAAGGTCGCAGCCAGCGCGCGCATGATGGCCAAAAAACTCAGCGCCCATGGCTGGACCTATGTCAACATCGACGACTGTTGGCAGGGAGTGCGCGGCGGCGCCTTCGGAGCCATTCAGCCCAATGAGCGATTCCCCGACATCGCCCGCCTCGCGGATGAAATCCATGCCCTTGGCCTGAAGTTCGGCATTTATTCCACGCCGTGGATGGGTTCTTACGCGGGCTTTATCGGAGGCTCGGCCGAGAAGCCCGAAGGCGGCTACACCACCGCGCTCGTGATGCCCGAAGCCGAGCGCCCCCAACCCACCCAGCTTTTCGGCCGCCATCCCGGGTCCGCGTTGCGCGGAGCCCAGGTGATCGGGCCTTATCAATTCACCGATCGCGATGCCCGCCAATATGCGGCCTGGGGCGTCGATTTCATCAAATACGACTGGCGGAACAGCGTCCTCCACCACACGCCGCTCCAGCCGCCCGTCAAACGCACGGATTATCCCAAAATCCCCGAAAGCATCGCCCGCCTGGCCCGGGAATTGAAGGCGACCGATCGCGACATCGTGCTGAGTCTTTCACCGATCACCGATTGGGAAAACCGCGCCGATGTCGTCGAACACACCCAACTCTGGCGCATTACCCGGGACATCAAGGCCAGCTGGGCTTCGCTGGACCACGTCTTTGATCTCGAGGACTGGTTTGCCTGCACCGGTCCCGGTCACTGGGCGGATCCCGACATGCTCCAGGTCGGCTCCATGGGAGTGGTGAACGCCGAAAACCGCACGTTGCGGCCGACCGCGCTTACCCCCGACGAGCAGCTTACCCAGATGAGCCTCTGGTGCCTACTCTCGGCCCCGCTTCTCCTGAGCTGCGACCTCACCGCCTTGGACGACTTCACGCTGGCCTTGCTGACCAACGATGAGGTGATCGACCTCGACCAGGATGCGCTGGGACTGGCCGCCCGCCGCATCAGCCGCGACGGGAAGACCGAAGTTTGGGTCAAACGATTGGAAGACCATTCGCTCGCGATTGGATTCTTCAATCGCGGTGAATCCGCCGCCACCGCCCGCGTCTCATGGGCCGATCTCGGCATTAGAGGAACCTGGATTGTGCGCGACCTCTGGCGTCGCACGGATGTCGCCGCGGAACAGGATGCCTTTGTCACGGAACTGCCGCCCCATGGCGTCCGGCTGGTTCGCCTGCGCCCCCGCCCCTGATTTTTATGCTCCACCGCCAAACCCTACTCCCCCTCGTGTCGTGCCTGCTGCTCACTGCCGGTCTGCGTGGCGCCATCGCCCCCGAAGCGCCGCAGACTGAACTGCGGCTTTTCACTCCCGCCTGGCGCAACATCGGCGAACAGACCCCCCAGAGCGTCGCCAAGCGCTTCACGGTCATCATGGGGCACCTGCCACCCGCCCCATTTCACGAGGGCAACACCGAGGCGAAATGCCTGAAATACATTCTGGGGCCTTACGTCGACCAACAGGAGCTTGAACTGATGAAAAAGGAGTCGCCCAGCGCGCTTGCCTACGATGCCCAGGGCGGCGTGGTGAAAGCCCGCGCCTGGGTCAACTGGCTCGTCACTCCCGATGATCCCGCGTGGCTCGCCTATGTGACGAAGCGCACGACCGAGCTCATGTCGTCCGATTTCGACGGACTGTTTGTCGACAGCATGGGCACGGCGCCCGTCTCGGAGAATTACACCAACACGCTCGCCATCAACCCCCATACCAGGAAGCCCTACACCAAATCCGAATGGCTCGCCGCGGAGGGCATCATGCTCGATGCCATCCGCCGAGCGGTTCCCCCCGGAAAACTGATCACCCTCAACGGCCTCGGACCGGGAGCCCGCTACTGGACCGAACCGGAGTCGGCGAGCCCACGGGTGCTCCTCCCTTACGTCAAGGGCGCCATGTCCGAGCGCATCTGGCGCGATCCGCCCCAGCCGCTGGACCGCTGGCCGACCGCGGAACACTGGATGGAGGACGTGCGCATGGTCCAGGACGTCGAGCGCCGCGGCCTGATGGGATTTTGGTGGACGAAATGCTGGACCAAGAATGGCACCTCGCGACACGAGCCCAATGCCGAGGTGCTTGTCCCTCAATGGCGGCGCTTTTCACTCGCCTCCTACCTGCTGGCAGCCGGCCCACACAGCTATTTCAACTTCGACACTGACCGCGACGACAAACCGAAGAGCAACGCCGCGGAATATTTTCCCGAATACGACGCCCCACTCGGCCATGCCATATCGGAAATGATCCCGCTGGGCGATACCGGGGCCTATGCCCGTCGTTTTTCCAACGGCGTCGTGCTCGTAAATCCCACCGCTCAGGCCATTCTTTCCGTGAAGCTTCCCTGGCCCGAACTCGCCCAAACCAAGTTTTTTTCTGCCGGTGAAAGCCGCACCCTCTCCGGGGAGTTTACCCTGCCGGCGCACACCGGGCTCCTCCTGACCCTTGAGCCTTGAGGAAAACCTTATTCCCCGGGCCCGTTCATCAACTCACTCTGATCGATTCTCACCGCACTTTCAGCCGGCGCAAATACGCCACTGAATCGGGAATGCAGCGCAATGGTGCGGGCGTCTCGTCCTCGATGAAATAGTGCCTGACACCGATCCTCTGCGCTTCCCGGAGAATGGCCGGCCAGTCGATCTCGCCTTCGCCCATGGTTACGCGGTCGGAGGGATCGGCTTTGGCCGTCCCCAGCCCCTTTACTGCGCCCTTCTTCATATCTTTCAAATGCAGCATGGCCCAGCGATCAGGATATTTCGCGAGTAAGGCGAGCGGATCCCCGCCGCCATGCACCACCCAGAAAACGTCCATTTCGAAACATACCAGCCTGGGGTTCGTCTCGCGCATCAGCACATCGAAGGCAACCTCGCCCCCTTTGGTCGCCGGCGTTGTGAATTCGTATCCGTGCGTATGATAGCCGAACTGCAGGCCGGCCGCTGCACAGGCCTCGCCATAGCGATTGAACTCAGCCGCGATCCGGCGCGCATCCTCAGCGGTGAAGCCATGGCCGTGCGGCACCCAAGGGATGATCAGGTAGGCCGCACCCAGGATTTTCGCCTCGCGGATTGCCGCGGCGAAATCCTTCCGTGCCACGTCGTAATTCACATGCGCACTCACCACTCGCAGGCCCCGGAAATCCAGTTCGGCGCGGAACTGGCCGGCGCTAAGCCCGGCCGTTCCGGCAGTCTCCACCTCGGCAAAACCGAAGTCCTTCGCCAGGTTGAGCGCGCCAGCCACACTTTCCTTCATCTGCACACGCAGGCTCCAGAGCTGCAAACCAAGGTGCTCGTGAAAATCGACTACCGGCTCCGCGGCGGCAGGACCCAGCAGAAGCAGTGAAAGCAGGACAACGAGGGGTGGTTTCATGGGGATGGTTGGCCAAAAGATTTTAAACGAGATGTCGCTCGGGGACTGGAATTTCCTCCAGTGTCGGATCAGTTGCTTCAACACGACTCACATGCGAGAGGAAGGAGCCTAGACAAAAATCTCCGGCAGCTACATGGACAAACCGACTGCGCCGCTGGAGATTCAAATGTTTATGCCGGGGGGCTGGCGGCACGATCACTGGAATCTCCATGCATATCGTCATTTGTTCCATTCCCAGGTCCTCCGTCAGGCTCTAGGCTCGTTGCCCGACTTCCCCATGAAATCAACCTCCCATCTCATTTTCCTCGTCGCTTGGAGTCTGGTCTCGGCCACCACGGCCTTCGCGGCGCCGCGCACGCTCCAGCCGAATCAAGTCTCCCAACTGCGCACCCTGGCGTGGGACGGCACGGATGACCGCCTCGTGCTTCAAGTCGATACGGTGATCGAGGCGCCCAACTGGACACCCGACGGCCAATGGCTCATCTACAATTCGAACGGCCTGCTCTACAAAGTCCCGGCGGACGGTTCCACCCCCCCGGTCCAGATTCCGGTCGGCCTCACCAACGTGAACAACGACCATGTGTTGTCCCCGGACGGTTCCACCGTCTATCTCAGTGCCAACGGCCACCTGTTCGCCGCGCCTATCACTGGCGGCAAGCCGCGTAAAATTTCCAACGACCATGCCCCCGAACGCAATTTCCGGTATTTCCTGCATGGCGTCTCCCCTGACGGAAAGCTGCTCGCTTACGTGGGAGCTGAAAACGTCGGCACGGATATCTGGGGACGCCTGGACCTTTACACCATCCCGGCTGCCGGCGGCCGCGATGTGCAACTCACCAACACCCCGGCACCGGACGATGGCCCCGAATACTCGCCGGACGGCAAATGGATTTACTTCAATTCGGAATTGTGTGCCAAGGTTGCCGGGCATGCCCAAATCTTTCGCATGCGGCCCGACGGCTCCGGCACGGAACAGCTCACCCACGATGAACGCATCAACTGGTTTCCGCACGTTTCACCCGATGGCCAGTGGGTGGTCTATCTCAGCTTCCCTCCCGGCACCGTGAAGCATCCCGCCGACAAGGAAGTGCTGCTGCGGCGCATCCGCCCGGATGGACGCGACCGCACCGAGCTGGCCGCTTTCCTGGGCGGCCAGGGCACTTTCAACGTCCATAGTTGGGCGCCGGACAGCCGGCGTTTTGCCTACATCTCCTACCCCATCCTCGGGCCCGGCGAGCGCAAAACCCAATGAGGGTTGGCCTCAATTCCCCCTGACCTGATCGGCAGAGGATTCACACCACTCGGAGATCGCCGCCCGCTGCTTCTTGGTCAGCCGGGCGTTCCAGTGCACCCAGGTATAGCTGTCCAGCGGCATGGAACCCTCCTCCACGGCATCGGCGATCATCTCCAGTTTCGTTATCTGCCGCGCGGGCGAATAGTCGCCAAACGCCGAGAAATTGACCTCGGCCCGGCCTTCCCGAATGTGCGATTGCAGCCACCACGCGGCCGGCTGAACCCGCGCATACCAGGGATAGCGTGTCTCGTTTGAATGACAGTCGTAGCAGGCCGCGCGCAAAGTGGCTGCCACGGCAGGCGGCGCGGGATGCAGCCGCAACAGGTCACCGCCGCCCGCGACGTGGCCTGTTGTCCGGTCAACCGGAATCAGTTGCAGAAGCGAAAAAACGACCAAGGCCAGTCCGCCGAATCGCGCGATCGTTTTGGGGCGTGGCCAGTTCAATTTCATCAATTGCCAGTCGGAAGCGGACTATAGTGCCTAAAGGCGAACCGGGACATGGATAAATCTTCACGGGGCCTGCACTATCTTTTATCGGCCGCCTATCAGCCAGCCGGCGATGACCGCCTCGCCGCAATCTCAAAAAAGCAAATAATGCAGACGAATGGCGTGAGATCAGTGGATGCCCGGCGATTACGCAATGTCGGAAGCCCCATCTATCCCGTTCCCCATGCTTTCCTTCCCCCAAGCACGGCCCCTCGTTGCCGCGCCACAAGCTGGCGTCGCGTCAGGGCACCATCTGTCTCCCACCGTCCTTGCACCGCAGGCATTCTCATCCAATGACCCCACCGGGAGCGCCGGCTGTAACGAGCAGAACATCCCCGGTTTCGAAAACACCCGGAGGCTCGCCGCAGAGCGCTCTCAATCCCTGCCCGCCCATGTGGTGGAGCATATCAGCCGGCAACCCATCAGCGCGGCGCTGTTTACCCACTACCTCAGTTTCGTGCCGAGGGCGGCCGGGCGTTCCGTTCAGCGCCCCGAGGGTGACTGGTCTCACATTTTATGCCTCTGCCTGTCGGGCGTGGGCCACCTCACGGTGGCAGGCATCCGCCGCAGGCTGACCCGGGGCAACTTTGTGCTCTTGAAACCGTTTCAGCCGCACAGGTATGAGGCCGATGCCGAGGACCCCTGGTCTTACTATTGCGTTCACTTTCACGGGACCCTCGCCGCGCACTACGGTGACGCGATCGAAGCCGCGCTGCAGCGAACCCCGGTATCAGTGGGCAGCAACGTGCGCTTCGTTGAAGCCTTCGAACGCATCCTCGGCATCTTCTCCAATGGTTACTCCCAGCAGAACCTGACACTCGCTTCGGTCGCCACCCATCAGTTGCTCGGGGAGGTATTGTGCCTGGCCCAGGAAACCGGGGAGCCGCAGCAGACCATTGCCGACCGGGTCGACCGCACCCTCGAGGTCATTCATCGCAACCCCTCCATGCATGCGAGCATTCCTGAACTGGCCGCGCACGCGAACATGTCGCGTTCGTATTTCGTCGCCCAATTTCACAAACGCACGGGAACGAGTCCCCGCAACTACATCAACCGGCTGCGCATCGTCAAAGCGTGCGAGCTGCTGCAGTCCGGTAGCGGCAAGGTGGAAAGCATTGCCCAAGCATTGGGATTTTCCGATCCATTCTATTTTTGTCGTGTGTTTAAACAGATCGTCGGTCGCACTCCGAGCGAGCATCGCCAAGCCGGTGCGCTGCCGCAAAATCTGGCGTCGCCGCGGCGGGAGCGGCAACGTGCAACGTCCGCGGATATGCAGACACCCGCGGCCATCCGGTCCGCCTGAAATCTGCTTTACGTCGGCTTGCCTGTTGTGGTGTCAGGCAAGTTCGCTGCATAAATTGGCGGGCAAATCCGGTTTGCAGGACCTGCTTGCAGGCGATTCGAGATTCTCGCTTACGGACGACGCCCTGAATCGCTTGTCAACAAGCTCCTACCGCTCGAACCGTGGTCGTGAAACAGGTCACGAACCTGCCTGACACCACACTAGCGCTTGCCGGCCTGATACCCAGGATAACCCGGCTGCCGCTGGCCAAACGGTTGGACGGGAGCGTCGATGAAACGCGGGGCCGGCTCGCCGATCTCGCCCATGCGGCGAACAAGTCGCGCCCGCAGGTCAGTCACGATTTCACGGTAGGGCGTCATCCCGATCAAGTTGGTCAATTCCCAGGGATCGGCTTCGAGGTCGTAGAGGAATTCGTCAGCGTAAACCTCGGAGCCGGCGGACGCCTCGACCGGCTCGAGTTCGGCCGGGCGCCGCACACTGTATTTCCAGCGCCGCGTCCGCACGGCCCGGCCGGTCTGCGTCTCGCTGATCTGCACGAACACCTCCTCAGGCCAGACGGCGGCGCCCCGGCCTCGCAGCAGTTGGCAGACCGAGTTTCCGGCCATGGCGGTCGGCACAGCGATCCCGGCGGCATCGAGCAACGTGGGAGCCAGGTCCACTGTGCTCACCAGCTGGGTCAGCGCGCCGCCGCCATCAAATCCGGGACCGCACAGCGCCGCCGGCGTGCGGATGGACGCCTCGTGGCACGACCGCTTGTATTCCCCGTTGCGCGTCTTGAAGTGACAGCCGTGGTCCGAAGTGAAGAGCACGATCGTGTCGTCGAGCAATCCCGTGCTGCGCAAGGCATCCAGCAGCCGGCCGAGCGCCTCGTCGAGGCGCTTCACCATGCCGCAATAGCCCGGCCAATGCTGAGGCGCCGTGCCGCCAAGCGCCGCGAGATCGGGCGGCAGCCATGCCCCGACCTGGCGTTCCGCATAGCCGGTCGGAGCGGGATAATCATCACGGTGATTTTGGTGATGGGGCTCGAGGAAGGAAAGGAACAGAAAGAACGGCTCCCGCTGGTGCGCCTCGATGTGTCGAATCGCCGCATCCGTGAGCGCATCCACCCGGTAGCCCGGCAGCTTGTGTTCACGCCCCTCCTCATCCCAGAGCCGGGTATCGTAGGCGTCCGATACGCTCTCCAGGATGTTCGCGGCTAGCCAGGACTGGTAGCCGCCACGAAATTCCCTCGGCACGGGCCCGGTATAGCCGAGCGGCGCCAGATGCCATTTGCCGATGTAGCCCGTGTGGTATCCGGCATCGTTGAAGCACTGCGCCAGGGTCCGCAGGCCCGGAGCCGGCGTGAGATCGTTCTGCCACACGCCGGTCTGCGTCGCATACAGGCCGGTCTGCAAACAGGCGCGGGCGGGCGCACACACGGGTTGACAGGTGAAGTTGTTGACCAAATGCGTGCCCCGCGCCGCCATCCGGTCGAAATTGGGCGTGAGCCCGAGCGGACAACCGTGCGCGCCGGTCGTATCATGGCGCTGCTGGTCGGTGAAAAACACAATGACGTTGGGGCGGTGGCGAGACATGGCGGGAAGTGCGGGCTATTCCAAGGGAGCGGAAGCGGAGCCGCGCGATGAATCCGGTTGGTGGCGGGCCAGCTTCGCCGCGGCCCGGCGCGCTTCGTGGCGCAAATCCGGAATCGAGGCCGCCACCAGGGCGGACAGCACGCCGAAGACCAAAGCGAGCATCCAAATGACGCGGTAGTCGTTGCCCGCCTGCGAGACGGCCCAGCCCGCCCCGATCAGCGCGACGATCCGCCCTGTGGCATAGCAAATATTGTAAGCGCCGGTGAGTTGCCCGGTGATATCGGGCGGCAGGTATTCACTGAAGAAGGGCTTGATCGTCACCTCGACGACCAAATATCCAAAACCAAAGAACAGCGCGATGGCGTAAAAACTCACCGCGTCCCGGGCAAGGTAGCCGCAGACACAGCCGATGAGTGAAATCGAAAACCCAATCACCAGGGCCCATTGTTTCGGCAGCCGCTCGATGAAGAAGCCGAGAGGGACCGCACAGATCAGCGCGAGCAACGCCTGCATGCTCCAAGCCGCGCCAAATTGCGCTTTGCTAATCTCCACGGTTTGCACGGCGAACAGGATGGCGAAACCCAGGACAATGTTGACGAAGATGGAATAGACGAAGCCAAGCAGGGCAAAGCGACGGAGGATCCTGTCGCCCAGCAGGTCGTTCACATAGCGGCGCACCGTCAAGCGCGGCCGGGGCGCCGGGGTGACCCGGGTCTCCTTGAGCATGAGCGCACAGATCGCGATCAGGACGACCTGCGCGGCCGCCGCGATCCGATAGACGGCCGCCTCGCCATACCGGTCCATCGCGTAGCCGATGCCGAATTTCACGAAAAGAAATGCGCACAACTGGCCGGCCGCCATCATCCAGCCCTTGACAAAGGTGCGCTGCGGCCCGGGCACCAGGTCGGTGATCAGTGGATGATCCGAGCCCCAAAGCAGGGCGAGGAATAGCTGGAAAAGCACCACGACGACCACGAACCAGCCCAAGGTTGGCATGTGCGGCATCACCAGCACGCACAGCGCGGCCAGCGGCGCACACGTCACGAGGAAAAAGGCCCGCCGCCCCACCGGCGTCCATATCCTGTCACCCAGAATACCGACCACGGGCTGCGCGATAAAACCGAAGAGGGGGTGGATCGCGAGCACCAGGCCGATCAACGAGGCGTTTTCAGTGAACCGCCGCAGCGCGAGCGGCAGCACGTTGTTCGAGAATTCCTCGGTCAGCTGCAGACCGCCGAAGATCGCGCAGAGGAGGACGATCGTCTTGAGGGTGGCCTTCGGTTGGGCTGGGACGGTGGCTGGCATCTTAGCCAAAGCGAGGCAAGAGGAGGTGGAGCGCACTGCCCCCAGTGCGCCTGGCTTCGCTCGCGCCCCGAACCGGCGCGCTGGGGTCAGCGCGCTCCTCCTTTCGATATGGCCACGTCCGGTGGATGCGCGCTTCCACAGCATCATTCCGGTTTAGGTGAAGGGGAGCATCACCCGCCTTCCCCGGCAGACGCCGCCCACGCCCGACACGGCAAGGACCGCATCCAAGGCTGGATAACCGGGTTGGTTCCCACCAGGCGGGAGCCAACCCGATTTGAAGTGCGAGCGGACCTGGCATGCGGAAGCTCAAAACTCGAACGTGGTGGTCGCCACGTAGCTGCGCGGCTGCACATTGCCATAAACGGTGGTGGCGCCCGTCCCCAGCAGGGTGCGCTGGACCAGCACATCCCTGTTATCGAGCAGATTGTTCACGTTTAATTGAATCCGCCAATTGACGTTCTTCGCCACTTTCCGCTCATAGCCCAGCAGGAGATCGGCATTGTTGGTCGGTTTTCCGAAAATCGGGCTATCCAGCGAAGAGGCAATCACGGTCGCGGGGGCTCCGGCAAACGCAAAGGCATTCGGCACCGAGGCCGCCATGTAGCCGACCACTGATTTCGAACGATACCGATAACCGCCACCGACAAACGCCCCCTTCAACCTGCCCTGGGAAAACATATAGCGCGTGACGAAGTTGACCCGCCACTCGCGGCCCGCCTCCACCTTTTTTCCCGAGCTTTGCTGCATCTCATTCAACGTTTGAATGATTCCGAGGTAACGCTGCCCGATCGTCAATTTCGTTGCATCGCCATCCGTGCCGAGCAAATCGGAATATTGCTGCCACACCGCCGCCCGTTCCTGGACGAGGTTGATCCAGGCTGTGCCGATGCCGGATTCCATGGACGAGGCTTTGGCCCCGTTCAAGGTCATGCGCCAGTTGGCCGTGGGATTGTAGACCAGTTCGAACTCGTAGCCCATGGATTCCTGGTCGGATACCAGCGTCCAATCCGCAAACCCCGCATCTTGGGAAGCCACATAGTGGGCCGGGGCGGGGATTGCAGCGGTCACGGTGCCATCGTCCTGCCTTTCCCGCAGGGTTGTTTCAATCGCCCGGACCGGGAGAATGATCGCCGCACGATATTTCTCCGAAACACTCGGTCCGGTGGTCGCATGATACTTGTCCAGGCGAAGCGACAGCCGGTCATTGAACAGACGCACCATGATGCCGTAGTCCGTGCCGATTCCCGTGGCTCCTTTGATCAGGGAGCCGTCGTCGGGGTTGCGCGCCGACGAGGGCGGATTCCAAGTGTTCGACTGGTTCCAGTAGATCGAAAGCCACTTGAACACATGGCCCACCGCACCGACGGATTGCGTTTGCCCGCTTTGATACAGCGACCAGTCCCTCGGGGTCGCGACATCATAGATCGATTCAAAGGCGTAGTTGCCAGTCGTCGTGCCCGTGGGGAATTTACGGGCCGTGGCGTAGGTCGCCGTCCTGGACTTGTCCTTGCGGTAACCCAGGCTGGTGACCAGACGGTCCTTCAACCAATAGCTTTGCATCGCCCCCACCTGACTGTCGACGAGCGAGTTGACCAGCGTCGCGGTCGCGGTGGCGCCAAACGGGTTGTCGATCCCGTAGTAGGTCGATCCATCCGGCAACGTCCAGCTGCCGGGACGCACGGGATCGAAGGGAATGTTCAGCGAGTAAATGCCGTTCGATGCACCGCTCGCCGGGTCACTCAGATAGGCGCGAACCGCCAGGGTGTTGTAAAGCGCACCGCTGAAATTAGCGGCCGCCGTGTCACTGGAGACTCCCGCCGGAACCAGCCGGGGCCCAAATTCCTGCTGGTTGCTCATGGATTCCGTCCGTTGCAGCATCGCCGCCATCTGATGGCGCCCAAGCCACTTGGTCCAGTCGGGGCGGTTCCGCAGATCCAGGTCGTAGGAAAGCATGGCGCGCATTTCCTCCCGTTCGCTGCGGGAACTGAATGCCCGCGGCTGGCCTTCGACGTAATATTTCCCGACGTTGGGGTTCAACGTCACCCGGTCCGGCAAATACTGGTTCGCATCCGCCCGGAGGCTGGACTGGAGGCCGCGCAGAAAGTCGGCGACATGGTTGATCCCGCGCTCGCGATTGTAGTCCGCCTGAAAGAACAGATCCTTGGTGAAGCGCTGCTCGAAGGAACCGCCCCAAGTCCGACCCAACAGGCGGTTGCGGGTGCCATTGCCATTGATGCTGATGTCGATGGGGCTGATACTCCCGTCGTTCGGCAGGCTGTAGGTATATTTGTCGGTTCCAGTGGCATTGTCGCCCGGCCCATTGGTCGTCGCGGAATAGATGGTGCTGGCCGTTGCGGGATTGGCGGTGGCGGGCGAGCCCCAGATCGCGTAGCCATTATAGGTGCTATCGCCGAGGATATACACCGGGCGCGTATTGACCGTGTTGCGGGTGAAGAGGGTGTTGTTCGTCGCATTGATCACGGTGAAGCCGGTCAACCCGTTGTTGAATACCGGCCGGCCCGCCGCAATCCACGGCGTCACCCCGTCACCGGCCCGGGTGTTGCGGACCGGAGTGCGGTCGCTATCGACCCGCTCCGCATATAACCGCAGGGAAGTATTGGCAAAGGGCTTGAAGGTCGCAGTGCCAAACAAGCGCTCGTCCTTGTCCTTGCCCGGCTCGCGCCAGTGATTCTGGTTCGAGTCCAGCAGGGCGACTCGCACGGCCAGCTTGTCCTTCACAATTGGCTGGTTGAAGTCGGTGGTGACCCGCAACGAGGCCTCGCTGTCCGTGCGGAAACTCACCTTGTATCTCGCCCGCTTCAAGTTGGGCCGCACAAACGGCGTATCGACGATGCCGCCCGGATTGCCGCGGCCGAACAGAATGCCGTTGGGCCCGCTGGAAATCGTGATGCGATCAGAGTTGTAGGTATCCTGTTCGATAAAACTCTGGAAGAAATCGTGCGTCACTCCCGGGGAGGTCAGGCCGCGAATCCGGTTGGCGATCCGCCGGTTGAGCACGCCCGTGTTCAGATCCCCGTTGCCGGTGGTGGTGGAGAAATATTCGTCCTTATTCTCGATGTTCGCCGAATAGCGAAAAGCGTCCTCCGGGGTCACCGCCGCGATATCCCGCAGGAATTCCTCGGTCATGACGCTCACCTGGGACGGAGTATCCCTCAGGTTGGTCTTGAAACGGGTTCCCGAAAGCGTCTCGCGTGACGCATAACCCTGGTCGGCACTCTCGGTGACTTCGAAAGGACTGAGGACAATCACCTCCTCCTTGTCGGCCGGTTTTGCGGTCGTAGAAACGGGCTGGTTTAATTGGGCCAGGGCTGCATCAACCAACAAAAGCGCAAGCACGGCCGAGCCTGCGCAGAAGCGTAGTGTTCTTTTCATGGGGCATGGGGGAGAATCGCCGGCGAATGGGGACTGAGCGGAGTTGGGGTCCGGCGAACCTCGGCGAAATACTCTTAACGAAGTTTATCCTCGTCCTTCCAGACCCGTGAATCTTTACTCGTAAAGATAAAGTCGCCCCCTCCAGTCACCTTGCGGGACATCGCACAAAAGGCCGGCGTCAGCAAAATGACCGTGTCGCTGGCACTGCGCGGCCATCCCCATGCTTCCCCCGCCACGCGGGACCGGCTGCGCCGGCTGGCCACCGCGATGGGCTACCGGCCCAATCCGTTGATCACGGCGAGCATGGCACACCTGCGGGCGGGCCGGCACGCGGCTTACGCCGGCATGATTGCCTTTGGCGGTCTCGGCGCATCGCCGACCGGTGCGACCACCGGCCGGCAGATACATCGCACCTATGTCGGCGCCCAGCGCCGGGCCGAAGCCCTCGGTTACCGTATCGAGTGGTTCGCTTTGGACGACCCGCTGCTGGATGGGGCGCGCCAGAGTCAAATCCTGCGGGCGCGCGGCATCCTTGGAGCGATCCTGGCTGCCAATTGTGGGGTGCCGGCCCCCCGGCATCTCGACTGGGACAGCTTCGCCCTCGCGGCGATCGGTCGCACCGATGTGGGCCATGAAGTGCACCGCACGACCGGGGATTATTACGGCGCCGTGCGCAGGATCTGCCTGCTTGGCCGCACCCGCTCCTACCGGCGCATCGGCCTCGCCATCCCTGAAGAGCATGACCTCGCCCACCAGGGCCTGCATCGCTCCGCCTTCCTCGGTTGCCAGGCGGAATGGCCACGGCGCGATCGGGTGCCGGTGCTGGTCGCCAAGCAGTGGGCCCGCGCGCCCTTCCTGCAGTGGGTGCGGCAACACCGGCCCGATCTGGTGATCTGCGGCAGCGATGACCCGCTGCGCTGGCTCAGATCGGCCGGCATCCGCGTGCCCGGAGATATTGGGCTCATCCGCCCGCACGTGACGGACCGGTCCCTGGGCATCGGGGGATTCCTTTTCGACGAAATTGAAATCGGCGCCGCAGCCGTCGACCTGGTCGTGGAGCAACTGCACCACAACGAACGCGGACTGCCCGGAGTCATGAAGCGCGTGCTGCTTCCGGGGCACTGGTTTGAGGGCCGAACGCTGCGGGCGCCACCGCCCACGCCTTGAGACAGCGCCAGCCGGCCCGACGGTGGGAGAAAACTCAATCCGGTTTCTTGAATTTCCTGTGCCCTTCCTTCTGCTGGCTGGAAAGCTGGCCGACCAGTTCCACCGCCTTGGCGGCGTCATTGGCCTTCAGCGCCACTTCGAGGTCGTCCACCACCTTGAGCATCGCCTTTACACCTTGCTTGTAGGCGGCCACGAATTCCGGCTGCGCCTGAGGGGATTTATCCGCGGTCATCGCTGGTTCCCGGGTCATCGCCGCCTCCGTGGACTTGCGCAAGGTCGCGACCGAGGCCAGTGCGCCGGCAAAATCGACCGGATCCCGGACCTGCTTCTTCAGCGAACGAAAGGCTCGATTCATGTCGCCCATGGTGCGTTCCAGTTCGGTCTCCACCTTCTCCACCGCCAGGGCTGCGGTGAACACGGCAGAGCAGATCAGCAAGCAGGCAATTTTCTTCATCGGATGATTGATTAATTCTCATTGGGCGGAGATGCCGGTTGAGCGCAAACAGGCTAACTTGTTTTGCCGGTGGAAACCATGGACTTTGGACGGGCGGTGCTGGAAAAAATGCCGGTCACACCAGCAAGTCCCCCACCACCCGGCCCGCAACGTCGGTCAGGCGGAAGTCGCGGCCTTGCGAGCGGAAGGTCAGCCTCTCGTGATCAAAACCGAGGAGGTGCAAAATCGTCGCGTGCAGGTCGTGCACATGCACCGGGTTTTCCACCACGCTGAAGCCGATCTCGTCGGTCTGGCCGTAAATGAAGCCACGCTTCACCCCACCACCGGCCAGCCACATGGTGAAGGCGCGGTTGTGATGATCCCGGCCGTTGTCGGTGCCCTGCGCCATCGGCGTGCGGCCAAATTCCCCGCCCCACACCACCAGGGTGTCGTCGAGCATGCCCCGCTGCTTCAGGTCCGCGATCAACGCGGCCGCCGGCTGGTCCGTGTCGGCGCAATTGCGCTTCAGGCCATTCTGGAGATTGCCGTGCTGATCCCAGGCCTCGTGAAACAATTGCACAAACCGAACGCCCCGCTCGGCCAGGCGCCGGGCGAGCAGGCAGTTTCGGGCAAAACCCGGCTTGCTCACGTCCCCATACATTGACCGCACGGATTCGGGCTCGCGCGAGGTCTCCATCAGCTCGGGGGCGCTGGCCTGCAGCCGGTAAGCCATCTCGTAACCCTCGATCCGCGCCTGCGTGGCCGGATCGCCCGTGACGGCAAGGGTCATTTCGTTGAGGCGCCGGAGCGAATCGAGAGAATCGCGCTGCGCCTCCGCGTCAATGCCGGGAGGGTTGGAAAGATACAGGACTGGATCGCCGGTCGCACGAAACGGCACCCCCGCATAGGCCGCCGGCATGAAGCCGCAGCCCCAGTTCGCAGAGCCGGCACTGCTGCCCTTGGCGCTGCTCAGCACCACGAAGCCCGGCAGATTCTCGGTTTCGCTGCCCAGTCCGTAGAGCGACCACGCCCCCAGGCTGGGCCGGCCAAATTGCATCGAACCCGTGTTCATCAGCAATTGCCCCGGAGCGTGATTGATCGCGTCCGTCTGCATCGAGCGGATGAAGCACACATCGTCGGCCACCTTGCCGAGGTGCGGCAGCAATTCGCTGAGTTCCATGCCGCACTGGCCATAACGTGAAAAACCAAATTTCGGTCCCAGCAGGGTTGCATCAGGCTTGATGAATGCCGAGCGATAGCCGGCCAGCAACGACTCCGGCGGCAGCTGGCCGTTGCGTTTGGTCAGCTCGGGTTTGGCGTCAAACAAGTCGATATGCGACGGCGCCCCGCCCATGAAAAGGAAGATCACGCGTTTGGCCTTGGGCGCAAAATGCGGCCGGCGCGGCGCCAGCGTGCGTCCCGGCGCGGCCAGGTCGCCGGCCCGCGCGAGCAGCGAAGTCAAGGCAATGCTGGCCAGCCCCACTCCGCACTCGCGGAAAAACCAGCGGCGGGAGATGGAACGGGCGCTTTCAGCGCGGAGACCGGGGTTAAAATCCATGGCTCAACCTTTGGTGATGGTTTCGTCGAGGTTCAAAAGCACGCGCGCGACGATGGTCCAGGCGGCGGCGTCAACCGGAGTGGTTCCCGCCGGCACTTCGGGAACCACGGTGGAGCTGCCGGTCGCAATCTCCCGCGCGCCCAGCCAGCCGCCGCGCAGCCGTTCGCGCTGGACGGCGAGCAGCCGCTCCAGCTCCGCGATCTCGGCCTTCCTGGGCAAACGCGCGGTGCACAGGCGCCAGGCAAAGGCGATCCGCTCGCGATCATCGCGTCCGCCTTCGCGCAAGGTCCGCAACGCCAGCGCTCGCGCCGCTTCGGAGAAAACCGTCTCGTTGAGCGCGCCCAGCGCGGCCAGCGGGGTGTTGGAGCGGTCACGCCGCACGCAGGAAACCTCGCCCGTCGGCGCATCGAGGCTCGCCAACACCGGATCGGTCATGGTCCGCCGCCGGAAAACATAAAGTGAACGCACGTAGCGTTCGGCCCCCTCGGCGATTTTCCAGAAGTCGACCTCCGCATAACTTTCCGCAAACGCACTGGCGGGGATCGGGGCGAATACACTCGGACCGCCGATGCGCGTATTCAACAGGCCCGAGACACTCAGCGCGATGTCGCGCACCACCTCCGCATCGGCCCGAAACCGGGGGCCGCGCGCGAGCAGGTGATTCTGCGGATCGATGGCCAACTCCCGGGCGGACACCGCCGATGACTGCCGGTAGGTCTGGCTGGTGAGGATCGTTCGCAGCAGGCGTTTCTGGCTCCAGCCGCCCTCCATGAAGTCAACGGCAAGCCAGTCCAGCAGTTCCGGGTGCGCCGGCAAAGGCGCCCGCACGCCGAAATCGTCCGGCGTTTCCACCAACCCGTCGCCAAACACGGCCTGCCAGGTCCGGTTCACCGCCACGCGCGCCGTGGTCGGCGAAGCCGGGTCCGTCAGCCACTTCGCCAGCGCGAGCCGATCCGGCAGGGTATCGAATTCAGGTCGCAACGGGTGCAAAAAAGCGGGCACATGCGGCTCGACCACCGGGCCGGGATGATCCCAGGCCCCGCGCTCGAGCAGGCGGGTGACGCGTTGTTCCCTCGGCCGGCGCGCAGTGAGGTCAAGCACGGTCGTGTGCGGCAACGGCCACCCGTCCCGCACCCGCTGGATTTCCGCGCTGAAGCCGGCAAACCGGGGCTGGCAGGCGCGCCACGCAGCGAAAAGCGCTGCGTTCTCCGCCGCCGATCTTTCCGCCGGCTTCCGGGCCAGCGCGGTGCGGGCATCGGCGGGCAGGAGGTCGGCGACCGGCGACGGCACTTGGGTGAGCGCCACGCGGATGCGTCCGGGGAAATTGGCGTCGAGACCGCGGATGTCTGGCCCGCCGTGGCCGGCCTTCACGGTTGCGCGCAGTTGCGTGCCCTCGGGCAGGGTGACCGGCTCGGCAAACTGCACCACCGCCTGCAGGTCCGTGTGCCGCAAGGCGGGGCCGCGGTCGGCGGTCCAGGCGGTCTCGTCGGAGCCGTCGGCCAAAAATGCGACCGGACCCTGCCGGCGCTTGTCCCCGCCGGTTTTCTCCCGGTCCTTTTCCTTGGCCGGGTCGCGAAAACGCGCCTCCAGCGGACGCTCGACATCGGCAAAATCCGCCGTGGCGTGACACAATTCCAGTTTGCGCCAGGCTTTTGCCCCGGGCTCCCGCACTTCCACCACCAGCTCCGTGATCGCGAATGTTCCAAGGTGGTTCCGTCCCGGCCCGCCGAGGGCAAGGTCAGGATGCGTCAATGTCTCCAGGCGCAGGCCGGTCACCTGCTGCAGGGCCGGCTCGCCCGTGATAAAGAGCTCACCGTTGGGCACGCGGTAGCCGAGGGAAATGACGCTGCCATCCGGCAGCAGATCCGGGTGGGCCGAACCATCGACCCATCCGAAATCCTTTGGGGACATCACGGTCCAGGGAATCGCGGCCCGGCGTTGCTCCGCCGCCCACGTTTCCACCTGGCGGGGCCAGTCCGGCTCGGCGGATTTGAGCTGCTGTTCCAACATGGCGACCTGCGTCTCCAAACGGGCAATCAACGCCTTCTGCTCCGGGGAATACACCGGGTCGGTCCGTTCGTAGGTGTTGTTCAAGGCGGCGAACAACCCATAGTATTCCGTGTGCTTAATCGGGTCGAATTTGTGCGAATGGCACTGGGCACACTGCAGCGTCAGTCCCAGCACGGATTTGCCAAGGGTGTCGATCCGGTCTTGCACGCCTTCGATGCGGAACTGCTCGTTCACGACGGCACCCTCCTCATTGATCATGCCATTGCGGAGGAAGCCCGTGGCGATGCGCTGCGCCTCCGTGGCTCCCGGCAGCTGGTCTCCGGCTAGTTGCTCAATGACGAACTCGTCATAGGGCAGATCCCGGTTGATCGCGGAGATCACCCAGTCCCGCCAGGCCCACTGCTGGCGTGGCAGGTCCTTTTCGTAACCGTCGCTGTCCGCGTAACGGGCCGCGTCCAGCCAGTGTCGCGCCCATTTCTCCCCATAGTGCGGCGAGGCGAGCAGTGCATCCACCGCCTGGTTGACCGCACCTTCAGGATCACGACGATACGCCGTATTGAAGCGGTCGAGCTCAGCCAGGGTCGGCGGCAGCCCGGTAAGGTCGAGATGCAGCCGCCGGCAGAGCTGGTCGGCCGAGGCGGCCGGGGCCGGCTTCAACCCTTCGCGCACGAGTCGGGCGCGCACAAAAGCGTCGATCGGGTTGCCTCGTCCCGGCGGCGCGAGGCGGCGGGGCGAGCGAAAGGCCCAGTGTTCCCCGTATTCCGCCCCGGCCCCAACCCACGCCCGCAGCAATTCGATCTGCGCGGGAGCAAGCGCATGTTTCCGGGAGACGGGCGGCATGATTTCCTCCTCATCCGTGCTGGTGATGCGCTCGATCAGGGCGCTCTTCTCCGGGTGGTGCGGCACGATCGCGGGTTCCCCCGTCTTGCCCCCTTTCAGGGCGCTATCCCGCTCATCCAGCCGCAGGTTCGCCTTGCGCGATCCCTCGTCCTGGCCATGGCATTGAAAGCAATTGTCCGCCAGCACCGGGCGGATGTCGCGGATATAGTCCGGCCCTTTCCCTTCGGCCGCCCAAGCGGACACCATGCCGAACAAGCTCATCGCTCCGGCCCGGCATGCCCGCCGGGCGCGCGGGGAATGCGCCGACTGAACGCCCCGCTTTCGCCGATCATAAAACATGCGCTGAAAATCCTATAGGTTAACCGGGGCCCCGAACATGGAATTTTGCGCGGGATATCTGGATTTTAGGCCGGGAGGGTCGGAATTCCACCGCTAGCTCCATTGCAGGTTGGTGCGACTCAACGGCCATCGCCGCACGCGGTGCCCGGTGGCGGCGAAGATGGCGTTGCACACCGCCGGGGCCAGCGGCGGCAGCGCGGGCTCGCCCAGCCCCGTGGTCGGGAAATCCGTGCGCAGGAAATGCACCTCGATCTTCCGCGGCGCGTCCGGCATGCGCAGCAGCGGATATTCGTGGAAATTGCCCTGGGGAACCCGACCGTTGACGATATCGATCTCCTGGCCCAACAACGCGGAAAGCCCATCGTTCACCGAGCCCTGCACCTGGTTTTCCGCGCCGCTCAGGTTGACAATCTGCGCGCCCACGTCGCAGGCGACCACCACCCGGTCGACCTTGAGCCCGCCGTCGCGCGACACGGTCACATCCACCACCTGGGCGCAGTAGCCGAGGTAGGAAAAATGAAACGCCACTCCCCGCCCACGACCACGCGGCAGGGCCTTGCCGGTCCAGGCGGCCTTTTCCGCCACGAAGCGCAACAGGGTGCGCATCCGGGCCACACTGTAATCAGGCTTTTTATCCACCGTCGAGGCCTTCACGTCTCCGTCGCCCAGCAACCCGAGCCGGAACTCAACCGGATCACGGCCCGCCGCGTGGGCCAATTCATCGACAAACCCCTGGATCACCCAGGCAAAGACATTGGCGCCCGGCGCCCGCCATGATCCCATGGGAAAGCCGGTGTCGAAAATCGTCTGTTCAATGCGGCAGTTCGGCACCCAGCGTGCGGGAAATTCGTCCGGACCGAGCTCCGCGCCATCCGCCGGCTTGCCGCCATAGCCGAAGGAGAAAAAGCGGTTGCGCCACGCGATGACACGCCCCTGCTCATCGAGCGCCGCGCGCAGGAAATGCAGGCCGCCCGCCCGGAAATGATCGTGCTGCATATCATCCTCGCGGCTCCAAGTCAGTTTCACTGGCACATCAAACCGCTTCGCAATGACCGCCACCTCCACCAGGTAGTCGTTGCCAAGCCGGCGCCCGAAACCGCCGCCGGACCGCCTGATATGCACGCGGATGTTCTCAATGGGCAGGCCGACCGCCTTCGCCGCCAAGGCGCGTCCCATGCCGGAATTCTGCGTTGGCGCCCAGATTTCCAACCGGTCCCCTCGCCAATGAGCGGTGCAGTTCTGCGGCTCCAGCGTGGCGTGACCGAGGAATGGATAGCGATACTCCGCAGCGATCCGGCGCGCCCCGGCCGCAAACGCCGCCTCCTCGTCACCGTCACTCCGCAGGACTTTTGCCCCGGTCGCCGCAACCGTCGCCTCCTTTCGCGCCTGATCGGCGAAGGTGTTCCAACTCTGCGCGGCAGCCGGGCCTTCCTCCCAGGTGACCTTCAGCGTTTTTCGCGCGGAAAACGCCGCCCACGTCGAATCGGCGACAATGGCGACGCCTTCGGTCAGCGTAGTGACCTCCGCGCCGCCCTCGACCACAAAGGCCGCGCGCACGCCGGGCAGTTTCCGGACTTCATCCAGGTTCGCACCCGTCACCTTGCCACCAAAGACCGGACAGCGCGTGTAGGCGGCATACAACATGCCTGGAAGATCCACATCCAGCCCGAAAAGAGGCCGGCCGGTCACGATGGCTGCATTGTCAACGCCCCCCACGCGGGTGCCGAGCAACTTGAACGTCGCCGGATCCTTGAGTCGCACCGTCGCGGTGTCGGGCACCGGCAGCAAGCTCGCCGCGCCCACCAATTCACCGTAACCAAGCCGGCGCCCGCTCGGTCGGTGCACCACGCTGCCCAACACCGCTTCGCAGGCGGATTCCGCGACCCCCCAGGTCGCGGCAGCCGCCGACACGAGCATGGTTCGGGCCGTCGCTCCCAGCACGCGGAATTTTTCGTAGTTGCGCGGCGTCGCGGTGCTGCCGCCCGCCGCCTGCCCACCGAGGGCGGGATCCAAATCGGCTTGCTCGACCGTCACATCCTTCCAGTCCACCTCCAGTTCCTCCGCCAGGATCATTGGCAGCGACGTTTTGACGCCTTGGCCAATCTCGGGCTGCTTCGAAATCAAGGTCACCTGTCCGCCCGGGGCAATGCGGATAAAAAGGTTCGGGATAAATTCACCGGCGGCGTTTCGCAGTGCCGTCGGCGTCACCGGTGTATCCGCCGCCAGGGCCACGGCACCCGAGCGGGAGCAGAGGCCCAACAGCAGCCCGCCTCCGGCCATCGAGGAAATTTTCAGGAAACTGCGACGGTCGATTTTCGCGGCCATGTCGATCAGGCGCGCTCCGGGGATTTTGGCGCGGCCAGTTCAACCGCCCGCTTGATGCCCGCCCGGATGCGCAGATACGTGCCGCAGCGGCATAGGTTCCCCGCCATGGCCTCGTCAATGTCACTCTCCGTCGGAGCCGGGGTGTTCCGCAGCAAGGCCGCGGCCGTCATCAGCTGGCCCGGCTGGCAATAGCCACACTGGGGCACATCGAGTTCGCACCAGGCCAGCTGCAAGGGATGCCGGCCCTCCGCGTCGAGGCCCTCGATGGTCGTGACCTCCATGCCTCCGACCGCCGCCACCGGCAGCAGGCAGGCGCGTGCCGGCGAGCCGGCGACATGCACGGTGCAGGCCCCGCACTGCCCCACGCCGCAGCCGTATTTCGTGCCGGGAAGTTTCAGGGCATCGCGAAGGATCCACAAGAGCGGCGTATCCGGGCCGGCCTCGACCGATCTCGCCTGACCGTTGATTTTGAGATGGAATGTGCTCAATGGAAACGAGAGGGTCGCGCATCGTGTGATGCGAGTGCCACGTTACCCTTTCCCTCCCCGGTCGGTAATGGACAAAACGGGCAAACAGTTGCAGTTTTTGCCGGCCTCACGCGACCAGGCTTGCGGCCCTTTCACGATCGCGGCATCCACCCTATCCATGCATTGCCCGCCCCGTTGGTTGGCCTTGTCCACCGCCCTCTGCGCCGCCGGCGCGACTTCGACTGCGAGCGCCGGAACCGTGCGCTTTGAAAAACTCGTGCTCACGCCCGACTATTGGGCCGACGGGATCAATGCGGCTGATTTCGACCGCGATGGCCAGATCGACGTGGTCGCCGGGCCGTTCTGGTATCGCGGGCCCGATTTTCGTGAACGGCACGAGATCTACACCCCGGTATATGTGGCCCCCGAAGTTTCGCCCACGAGCAGCCTGTTTTCCCATATCGGCGATTTCAACAGCGATGGGTGGCCCGACGTGCTGGTGATCGGCCGGATCAACAAACACCCGGCGCGCTGGTTCGAAAATCCCGGCCGGCGCAGCGGACCCTGGATCGAACACCCGGTGGCCGCCACGCTCGTCGGCGAGTCGCCGCCCTTCATGGATGTGGACGGCGACGGCCAGCCGGAGGTTGTGACCCATGTCGATGGCCGGTGGGGCTGGCGCGCCCGCGACACGGCCCATCCGGAGGCCCCCTGGCCCTTCCATCCGATCACAAAACCGGCAAAACGAATGCCTTTTTACCATGGCACCGGCATCGGGGACATCGACGGCGACGGGCGACCCGACCTGGTTTTGCATGAGGGCTGGTTCCGCCAGCCCGATACGCCGGCGGTCGAATGGACCGAACACCCCCAGCCTTTCGGCCATGCCGCCGGCGGCGCGCAAATGCTCGTCTACGATGTTGACGGCGACGGTCGCAACGATGTGGTGACCGCGATCGACGCCCATGGCTGGGGCCTGTCCTGGTTCCGCCAGCTGCGTGCCGCCACCGGGGAAATTTCCTTCGAAGAACACCGCATGATGGGGGACCGCGGTGAGGAGAAAGCATTCGGCGTCGCCTTCTCTCAACCCCATGCCCAATGCGCCGCCGACCTCGATGGCGACGGCCTGGTTGACGTGATCACCGGCAAGCGCCGCTGGGCGCATGGCACCGACGGCGATGTGGAACCCGACGGCACGCCGGTCCTTTATTGGTTCCAGTTGCAGCGCAACCAGGCCGGCGCGCATTTCGTGCCGCACCTCATCGATGATGCCTCGGGCGTCGGCACGCAAATCGTCACCGTCGATCTCAACGGCGACGGCACCCCCGATATCCTGACCGCTTCAAAGCTGGGCGCCTTCGTTTTTTTCTCCCACCTCCAGTAGCGGCAGGTTCATTCCGGGGCCTGATCCTGCCGTTTGATGCACTGCAGCAGTTCCTCGCGAATCCGATAGAGCATCTGGGAAATGGCGCCGACCGTGCGGTTTTCCTCCCGCGCCAGTTGTTGCACCGATCCCTGCGGGGCATAGCGGCGATCGACCAGGCTGCGGCTGCGGGGTGGCAGCTTCTCCAGGCACTGCCGGAGGATCAGGAATCGCCGCTGCATCCGGCCGGCCTCATCGCCGTGACGCTCGGCCAGCGCGTCGAACACGGAGTCGTCCAGCACCAGGAGGTCGCGGCCCATCCGCCGGCGCGCGCCCAGCACCTTGAAATAGGCCACCCGGCACGCCCAGGCGGGAAAACTGGATCCCGGCCGGAAGTCCTTCATTTTTTTCCACAAGGTGATGTTGGTTTCCTGCAGCACATCCTGCGCCGCCGCCCGGTTGGGCAGCAACGAATAGACGTAAGCATAGATCAATGGCTGCGCCGCCGTCAGTTCCCGGATGAATTCTGCGTGTTCGGATTGAGCCATCGAAGTGCGCCAAACACAGGGTCATCCCCGTTGCCGCTCAGGCAGGTTCGACGCTGTCAGCTTCATGCTTTGGCAGGATTGATATGTCGTGGTCAGCGTGGAATTGGAATCGGGCTGATAGGGGCCGGCCCCTTCGGCTCCACGGTCGGAAACCGAAGGCCCGACCGACAACGCGGGCGACAGGCTTTCGCTCAAGGTGCGGGCACTCCCCGTGTAACCTCCACCATGTGCAGCGTGATGTCCCGCCCGGCACATTGCACCGTGATTGCCGCCCCGGCGGCATCCGGCACAAACCGGCAGCGGGGCAGTTCGAAAGACGCTGTCTGCCAGCGCTGCGTGCCTTTCATCGCGATGTCGAACAACTCCCCTGACGCCGCGACCGCAACCGCCGCCTCGGGGTGGTCGTCAAAATAAACGATTTTCAAGGTGGCCGGCTGATCGGCGATACTGGCCGCAAAACGCCTATCGAGCACAAAACGCATCGGTTCATCTTTCGGCAGCACCCTCGCCCACCCGCCAAAACGCTGTTCCGCCGGGCCGACCTTCACGGCCCCTACGCTATGATCCGGCAGCCGGCGGATGAGGAACTCGCAATCACTGGTGATCGATGATTTTCCGGCTGTCGCCTTGAGTTCGAGCTGCCTCAAGCCCACCCACGCGCCGGGCGAAACTTCCGGGCAGCCGAGGTAACCGGCGTATTTCGCGGCGAACTCCATCGCCGCGCGGTATTCCCCCTGCAGCCCTTTGAAATCGCCATAGGCGCTCGTGCCATCCGCCGCGATCTGGAGGTCATTGGCATAGTAGGCGATGAAATCGATGCCATATTGCAGGTCCACGAGCGTGCGCCAATAGTTGGTCTGGGCACCGTAGCTCGCTCTCTCCGCCGCCGGGGTGTGCCGCCCGCGATGTCCCATGGCGTCGCTAATAGGTTCGGCATAGCCCAACGTCTTCCCGGTGCGACCATAGTCGGCGAACGTGCGATAGACGCGCTGCCACCATTCATCGGCGGGTTCCACCGGCTGCGCACCCGTGTGAAACCAGCCCATCTGCCCCCGGTCAAAATAGGGCAGAAAATCCTCGCGGGCGGCCAGCTCGGTGTGCGTCCGCACGAACACAAAAATTTCCGGAAGAAAATTCCGCACATACTCCGCCATGACTGTTTTCTGGTAATCGGTGGTGATATCCGGTGTCCAGGGGCGCAACCCGTCGCGGCTGACGCCCGATGGCACGACCCATTTCGTCAGGTCGGCCCCGGTGGCGCTGGCATTCAGCGGTTCGTTGCCAATGCCCGAGAAATTCATCCGCATCCCGAGGATGGCGCCGCGGTAGGGCGAGGCTTTCAGGTGGGCCGCCTGCGCGGCAATGAAGCGCCGGTAGGCCTTGATGAATTCCGGATGCCAATACATGGGCGTGCCCTGCCGGTTTTCCACCTGGGGCAGGGCCTTGGGCCAATAGGGAATGCGCGTGAACATCCACTCGGGCTTCAGATTCGCATTGATCTGCACCGTGCACTTGCGGCCCTTGTCGTGCAGTTTCTTCAGCTGGGCATCAATTTTCTCCCAACGGTATTCTCCTTCGACGGGTTCGATGTCGGCCCATTGCGCGAAAACCTGGCCGCCACGGATATACGGCAAATCCAGCAGGTTGTCCCGGCCCTGTTGATACCAGATGGCGTAAACGCCCCGGTCCGGATGCGGGGCTTTGATTGACGCGGGGGATGGGGCCGCGGCTTGATCCGTTGCCGGCGCATTTCCGGCCTGCGCCAGGCACAGGGCGGACAAGACCAGGATCAGCATCGCGATGCGGCTATTTTTTCTCATGAGAGTCGGAGCGCTGGCATAAGGATCGGGGTGAGCAGGACAGCCGCCGGCTAAGGACCCACCTGGATCTGGCGGCGCATGCGGTCGAAGTCGGCGCCGGCCGGCAGTCGGTAGATGGCGGAGTGACGGCCCGCGAGCGTGATGCGGCACCCGAAGGCATCGCCGGTCTCCCCGGCTTCGCCGGCGATCCGGTCCGTTCCGGGCGGCAGCCCGTCCAATCGGTATTGCCGCGGCCCATCCGACCAGTTGAAGACCGCGAGATAGACCGAGCCGGCGGCGGCACCGAGCATCACATGGTAGGCATCGTCGCGGTTGCGCGCCCGGGCCCAGAAGTCCAGGGGGATAAACCGCTCGCACGATGGCAACGCCACCGCCTGGCGGAACAGCTCCTTCCGCTCCGGCCGCAGGGTCGGCAGATTGTCGCTGTTGATCTTCGAGCCCCCAAACAGGCCGACATAGTGGGTCCACATCCCGGCTTCATTGGCCGTCAATTTGCCTTTCTTGCCTTCGGCGGTCGCCACGGACTGATCTTCGTCCGCCGCCGCGCGGACCACATGGTAATCGGCATCGTTCCAAATCACCCGCCCTTGAAACTGAAAAGCCCCGGCCGTCGCCTGCGCGCAGCGCCGGGCCTGCTCGAAGTTTGGTGATATGTCGTAGCCCGACCGCAAACCATCGGCCAGACCGAACATCGGGCCGTAGGGCGCCGAGCAGGCCAGCAACCAGGCATCGTTTCCCATGCCTTCGCGCCAGGCGCGCATTCCGGCCCGCAGGCGCTCGACGCTGGTCATCCCGGGATCCTGCGGGGCGAGCCGGCGCGCCGGGTCGTTCCTGAAGGAGGCACCGCGCACGTTGGCCGCGATACCTGTGAGCAGGAAATCGATCTTGATGTAGTTGAAACCCCACTCGCGCCTCATCTGGCGCGTCACGTCCCGCATGTAGTCCAACGCCTTGGGATTTGAGAAATCAAAGAAGATGATGCCGCGGTCCGGATCGGCGTTGGCCCGGCGCGGACCGACCACCGCACCGGTATCATCGTGCATGAAATACTCCGGATGTTCCCGGGCGACTTTCGCGCCGCGATCAGCCCGCATGCCGTCGAAGTGAATGCCCGCCGTCAGTCCGCGCTCGTGAATGGCCGTGGCGAGTTGCTTCATGCCGTCCGGTTTCAGGTTGTCCCGCAGCAACAGGTAATCACCCCGCTCCTCCCACCAGCCGCCGTCAATTTGCACCAGGTTCCCCTCCGGCACGAGCTGTTGCACGGCGGCGAGGTTGTCGCGCACGTTTTGCGGGGTCCATTCGCGTCCGAAATAGTCCCAGGTCGACCAGCCGACATAATGGGGCTGGGGCTTCAGCGTGATGGCCTGCTCGCGGGCAATTTCGTCCGCGCTGTGCAGGAGCAGATCCTGCCAGTCCGGGCCGGAAGCCAGCCAGATTTTTTCCAACGCCACGATCTCACCCGGCCGGATGCGGCGGTCCTCACCGTCCACCCGCACGCCCGCGCGCGTGCCCTCACAAACCAGTGTGGACCAAAAGGTGCGCCAGCTCAGGAACGCCGCGATCGCATATCCCCCGGCCTGTTTCGCCAGCAGGTAGGTGCCGCTGCCGCGCTTCGCGCTGGCGTCGGCCCCGGGCTCACCCACCTGCGTGGGCCAGGTATACATCGTCGTGCCGCCCGAAGCCACCAGCGCCGGGCTGGAATCCGCCTCAAGCCACGGGAAGCCAATCCGCGCCTCTCCGAGCGTGATGTCGCCGCCGGACTCGTTGCGGAGCGTGACTTCGAGGTATTGGCTGCCCGCCGGCCCGGGCGCAAGGCGCACGATCGGCGTGAGGGCGGCTCCGGCCGGGAGATGCGTGGTGGCGACCGCCACCTCCGCCGGCGCAAGCGGGACGGCGGCGGCCGGGATCACGGGCAGCAGGAGGATACCTGCCAGGCATGCTATTTTCATAAGAGTGACGGGGCCGGGTTGCATGACGGTTTTCATTGTTGCGCGGGATGTGCGTCGGGTGGAGCGCCGCGGCGTTGCTGAAACGGCACGCTCTCCACGATGCCCTGCACCAAGGTGTCGAACCGATCGCCGTCGGCTTCAAGCCTCTGCACGATCCGTTTCACCGCCGGCCGGTCATAAGCCTCGACGCCGCGCCCGAGCGCATATGTAAGCATCTTCTCGACGATGCAGCGCAGAAAGTCGCCCCGGCGCGTATCCGCCAGGACGGCGCAAAGTGCTGTCGCGCCGGAAAACGTGATATCCCCGTTGAGCACGCCGGAGGCATCAATCGGGTTCGCTCCGTCCTTGTCGCGCCAGGCACCGATGGCGTTGAAGTTCTCCAGCGCAAAACCGATCTGATCCATCTGTTCATGGCAGGACGCGCAGGCCGGATTGGCCCGGTGCTGCTGCATGCGTTCGCGCAAGGTGCCGGTAAGCGCATGTTTTTCGTCGTCGAGCGCGGGAATATCCGGCGGAGGCGGCGGGAGCGGCGCACCCAGGAGCGTTTCGAGCACCCATTTGCCGCGTTTCACCGGGGAAGTGCGCGACGGGTTGGAGGAAAGCAGGAGGACGCTTCCGTGCGTGAGCACGCCACGCCGCGGGGTGCCGTCGAGTGAAACGAGACGGAAGTCAGCCCCTTTCACCCCCGGGATGCCGTAGAAGGTGGCCAGGCGCTCGTTGAGGTAGGTGTAATCGCCCGTGAGGAAATCCATGAGGCTGCGGTTCTCCCGCATCACCCGGGAAAAGAATTGCTGCGTCTCCTCCCGCAGATCGTCACGGATCCATTCGTTATACTGCGGGAAAATACGTTGGTCGGGATAGATCGCCTCCAGGGTGCGGGTCTGCAACCACTGGCCGGCGAAGTTTTCCGCTAGCGCGATCGACTTCGGCGAAGCGAGCATGCGGCGGACCTGCGCCCCGAGGTTCTGGCGCAGGCGGCCGGCCCGGGCCAGGTCGAACAACTCCTCGTCCGGCATGCTGCTCCAGAGAAAATAGGAGAGCCGCGAGGCGAGCGCGAATTCATTGATCGGGTGCACCCCCACCGCGGGATCCCGTTCGGATTGGGCTTCCCCGCGAAAGAGGAAATCGGGCGAAACCAGCACGGCCTTGAACACGACTTTCAGACTCTCGCGAAACCCTAGCTTCTGGGCCGAAGCCCGTTGGTAGAGGCCCAGGAGGCGGTCGGCCTCCCCCGGAGTCACCGGCCGCCGCCAAGCCCGGAACGCGAAATCCGTGAGAATGCCTCGCGCTGCATCAGGGGAGGCCGCGCCCGTTCCGCCATGCCGGTCGAACAACCGCTGGATCGGGGCCGGCATGGGCGGCGGCTCCCATCTGTCCGTGAGGTTCACCGTCTCGATCGAGCGGACGATCAGGTTGCGGTCGCGCAACGAGGCGAGCGGCGCCTCGGGATCCTCAAAGTCGTTGATGAAGGCCGCGGACAGCGTGTGCTGGCCCGGCTTCATTTTCAGCCGCGTCTCGTAAATCTGCGGGCGCGGCAACAGCCATGTTTTTTCGAAACGCAGGCGTTTGCCGGCGACCAGGGCCGCGTAACCCGGCGCACGGACATCGAAGGTGTGCACGGGCTGGCCGTCGAGGCGCAGTTCCAAGCGCACCGGATCAGCCCCCGCCTGGTCCCCGAAAGCGTCGATGCGCACGATGCAATCGGTCTCATGGGAAAATTGCAGGGGCAGGGAAACCTCGGCGGGGCCGCGCAGGATCCATGCGTGGTTCTCGTAGGGCCGGGCCTCACCGGTGGCGGCCAGGCTCGCCGCGGGATAACGCCGCAACACCCCGGGAACCGGCCCCTCGATTTCGACCCACTGCACGAACAAGACGCTCTGCTGCTGCTTGCCGACCCGGCCGTTGGCCACCACCAGCTCATTGCGCCCGCCGCGAAGGCGCGGGTTGAATGCGCGGATGCGGTGCCGCCCGGCCGTGAGGCCGAGCCGCGCTGCATAAACCCCGGGGCTTTGCTCGCCGGCCGTCACCTCGAACGTGGCGGCCTTGGCGTCATCGACCGATACCGTCATCAGCGGGGACGGGTCCGTCTGGTCCGGTTCGCCGGCGCGCTGGCTTTCAACCATGTGGAAGACCCCGCCCGTCGGCTGCGTAAAAGCCCGCACGCGCACCTCGTAGTCACCGGGCGACGGGATTTCTATTTCAAAGCCGGCATCGTCCTCCTCGAGGCTGACGAGTTGGAGCCAGCCATCGCCGCGGTCACCTTTGGCGTTAAAGCCGATCTCCAATTCCTTCGAGGTGTAGCGCCGCTGGATCGGCGGGGCGGGCTCCGTGATAATGGCCCGCTCAATGACCTGGTCGGCCGCCTCCAGGTAACGTTCCATCAGCATGGGCGGCAGCATGAGCACATCGCCGATGTTGTCGAAACCGTAGCCCAAATCGTCGGACGGAAAACCGTCCGCCGGAGAAAAATCAATCCCGACAAGGTCGCGGACCGTCCGGTTGTATTCGGTGCGGTTGAGGCGGCGAAGGGTCACGGCCCCGGGGTCCGGGTGCGTGGGGTCGATCGGAAAGACCAGCTCGTCGATCAGGGTGGCGAGCTGATTGCGTTCATGCACGGGCAGCTTGTGGTCGGCGAGGGCCGGCGGCATCCGGTAGCTGCGCAGGTTTTCGAGCACGGTAGTCCAGGTCGCCCCGTCTTCCCGGGCATCCCGGAGCGAAGCATAGTCGCTCAGCGCTAGGCCTCCCTTGGGCTTGTCCCCGGAATGGCAGCCGTAACAATACGAATCAAGCTGCGGCAGGACCTCTCGGGTAAATTGCATCGCCGCCGGGTCAGCCGCCGGCGATGCGGTCGCGGCGAGCGCCCGCCAGGCAAAAAGCACCGGCAAGCACCAGACGTCGCGAAGCCGGATGCATAGGTTGGGCAGGATCCTCAAAACTCGGGGTAGTTCTCTCCGAAAGCTACCACCGGGGTGATGGGTGAGGAATGGAGAATTGCCCGCTTGTCATGGAATTTTTCCTGGTGGGGGTCCGGCCGGAGCCAGCGCGGGAACCGGCCCGGGTTGGAGCGAAGCACTGGGAAGATCGGTGGCGGCGAGGTCGCCCAACGCATACTGGATGCCCGCGAGGTAGTGGCGCAGCACGATGGGGTTCCAATAGATCTCCAGGTTGTGCCCCAACGAGGAATAGAACACCCGGCCCCGGCCCGCCCGTTTGACCCAGGCGACGGGAAAATCCCCCGGCATCGGGCCAACCGGCTTCACGGAACGGTTGTGCGCCTGCGTCATGTCGAGGCTGAGCAACACATGGTGGGTGTCGCGCGAATAGGGCGTCGTGAGCTCGTAGATCTCATCATTGATCCAAAAGCCGCGGCCGTGAAACGGCGCGGTCACGGGATGCCCGGGATCGTCAATTTTCACGGCCCAGGTGCCCCGGCTGCCCCACGCGTGCGAGGCGAACTGCGCGCCAATGAGCGCGCCGCCGTCGGGCCAGTCGGCAAAATTATCGGCGGCGGCGTGGATGCCGGCCAGCCCGCCTCCGTTTTGCACGAAATCGAGCAAGGCGGCTTTCTGCGCCGGGTCCTTGATGACCAAGCGCGTGGTATTGTTCAACACAATGGCGTCGAAGGCCGCCAGGCGCTCCGGCGTGAACATCGCGAGATCGTCGCTGGCCACCGCCGCATAGGCGCCACTGGAGCGACCGATCTCAACCAGCGCCTCGACCGCCACCGGGATGCACCGGTGAACCCAGCCGTCGGCCCGGCTGAAGATCAAGACATGGCGTGGACGCAACGGCTTGGCCGCCTCCCCGGATCCGGGCGCAGCCGCCGCAATCTTCTGCTTTTGTTCGGAGGTGACCGGCGGCAGGTCCGCCGCCTTGGGCGATTCGGCGGCGGAAATTGGCGCAGCCGCCATTACAATGAACGCAAGACCGAGGAGCATCCGGAGGAACGTAATGATTTTCACGGGGCATTGAACGGGTGGGATTGCCAAAACAGGAAAGCAGGCAACGGTTCTCAATGCCCGACGCGCCGCAAATCTCACGTCGGCCTGATCAGCGGGTATTCGCCGAAAAGACAAAAATGCAGGGAGTGCCCGGGAACGTCCATACCAGCCCCCGAGCATTCGAGATAGAATTCACGCCAGCTTGGCCCGGCATGGCGGAACGCTGGCTTTCGTCGTGTCGGATGGGTGTCAGCCCAAATCCCCGATGAACTCCCCCACCCCCTTGCACCGCCGGACATTTTTGCGCGGCCTCGGCACCGTGATGGCCCTGCCGATGCTCGAGGCGATGATGCCTCGCCCGCGCCTCCTCGCCGCCATGACTGGCCTCGGCCAGCCTTCGGCTCCGCGGCGCATGGTCTTCGTCTACTCGCCCAACGGGATGAACATGAGCCAGTGGACGCCGGCCGCCGAGGGAACGAATTTCGCGCTGCCCGCCATCATGCAGCCCCTGCAGGCCCATCGCAACGACCTCACCGTGCTAAGCGGACTCTCCCTCGATCCCGCGAATGCCCACGGCGATGGCGGCGGTGAGCATGCCCGCGGCCTCGCGGCATTCCTGACCGGCGTGCACCCGAAGAAAACGGCCGGGGCCGACATTCGCGCCGGCGTCTCGGTCGACCAGATCGCGGCCCAGCACATTGGAGACCACACGCGGTTCAGGTCGCTGGAGTTGAGCTGCGACAAGGGGCCCCGGGCCGGCACCTGCGATGCGGGCTTCAGTTGCGCCTACCAGTATAACATCGCGTGGCGTTCCGAAACCATGCCGGTAAATCCCGAGGTGGATCCGCGCGCGCTGTTCGACCGGCTGTTCGGTGATCCCGACGCCGGCGTGGCCGCCGAAGCCCGCGACCGGCGCCGGCTGCTGAAAAAAAGCGTGCTGGATTTTGTGCGGGATGACGCCCGCTCCCTGCAGGCCCGGCTTGGCGTCACCGATCGCGGCAAGCTCGACCAGTATTTCACCGCCGTGCGTGAGATTGAGCAACGCCTGGATCGCGCCGGACAATTCCCGGTCCCCGCCATTCCCGCCGGGATCGAGCGCCCGCCAGCCCTGGGTGACTTGCTCTATGACCAGCACCTCGGCCTGATGTATGAGATGCTGGCGCTCGCGCTGCAGTCCGACCAGACGCGCATCAGCACCTTCATTACCGCCCATGAAGGCAGCAACCGGCCCTATCCCGTGATCGGGATTCCCGACGGGCACCACGATATCTCGCACCACGGGAACGACGAAGCGCGCCTCGCAAAGCTGGCGGCGATCAACCGTTACCACGTATCCCATTTTGGGAAGTTCCTCGACCGCTTGAAATCGATGCAAGAGGGGCAAAACACCCTGCTGGACAACTGCATGGTGGTCTTCGGCAGTTCCATCAGCGATTCCGACAAGCATTCCCACATGGGATTGCCGGTCCTGATGGCGGGACGCGGCGGCGGCACGATCACCGCCGGACGCCATATCCAGGTGAAAAAGGATACCCCGATCACCAATCTCTATGTCTCCGTGCTCGATCGCATGGGCGTGGAAGCCCAGAAGGTGGGTGACAGCAACGGTGCGCTTGAAGTGATTGCCTGAGCCGGATGCCGGAGTTCGCGAACCGGCGCCTTGAACTCAAGACGTTGGTTCGGGAGCGGATCGGGCCCAGTGCGTCGAGGTCAACGCGCTCCACCCCTTGCCGGGGGCATTTGCGAGCAAACACGAATCTCGACTGAATAGTTTCAGCTTATCCAAAGCTGTTACACCAAAGCCGCAAAGAACGCAGAGAAATATCCAAGCACCGAATCTGCTTCGCGGCCTTGGCGAACTCGGTGTAGAGCGCAGAAGCTCAAAGCGATTGATATAAGGCGTTGCCCCACGACCCGCCAAGCCGGCTACAAGAGAATGTCCCGCACCACGCGGGCTTTCTCCACCCCGATGAGTGTTTCCGTGCGGCCTTCAAAGTCGTAGGTCAGCTGTTGGTGATCAAACCCGAGGCGGTCGAGCACAGTCGCGTGGAAGTCGGCCACCGTGACGGGATTCTCGGTCGCGCGGTAGCCGAAATCATCGGTGGCCCCGTAGATCGTGCCGCCTTTCACGCCGCCACCGGCCATCCAGAAACTGTAACCAAAAGGATTGTGATCGCGGCCATCGGTGCCCTCGGCGACCGGCAGGCGACCGAATTCGCCCGTCCAGAGCACCAGGGTTTCGTCAAGGAGGCCGCGACCCTTCAGGTCCTTGAGCATACCGGCGATGGGTTGATCCGTCTCCAGGCAGGATTTGGCCAGTTTCTTGGTCAGGTCACCGTGATGATCCCAATCGTTGCGCATGACGTGGACGAAACGCACCCCGGCTTCGACCAGACGCCGGGCAACCAGACAGCGTCTGCCAAAGGAGTCCGTGGGCTTGCCGGAGCCAATGCCGTAGAGTTCGCGCGTGGCGGCAGTCTCCTTTCCAATGTCAACCTGCTGCATTGCTTCCAGCTGCATGCGGGCCGCCAGCTCGTAGTTCTGAATGCGGGCGTCGAGTTGCGAAACCTCCTCCCGCCCGGCCATGTGCCGGCGGTTCAGCGCCTGGGTGAGGCGCCGGAATTTCTCCGGATGCTCTTCGGTAAACCTGGCATCGAGGTCGGGGTTGAGGAAGGAAAAGGGCGTCCCCCCGTCGACATTCATCGGGGTGCCTTGATAGAGAGCCGGCAGCCACCCCGAGGACGTGGCGTTGCGCACCCGTTCCGAGGGACCGTCGGGCATCGACACGTAAGCCGGCAGATTTTGGTTCTCGGAGCCCAGGCCGTAGGTGATCCAACTGCCCATCGTCGGGAAGCCGGAAATGGGGCGGCCCGTGTGCATCATCAACAGGGCTTCCCCGTGATCGATGCGGGTGGTGACTCCCGACCGCACCAGGGCGAGATCGTCCACCACTGTCGCCGTATGCGGCAGCAGTTCGGAGACATCCATCCCACACTGGCCGTATTTCCTGAACGAAAATGGGCTGGCCATCACCTTGGCCGCGCTGTGCAGATCGCGCTGCTCGATCGCGAAAGGCGACCGCTGGCCGTCGTATTTTTTCAACAGCGGCTTGGGGTCGAACATGTCGAGGTGGCTCGGGCCGCCCCCCATGTAGAGCAGAATGACATTCTTCGCCCGGGCGGGAAACTGCGGCAGCCGCGCCGTCAGGCTCGGCTGCCGGCGCGACGGCAGCGGGTTCGCCGCGAGATTCGCAAGCCCGAGTTGCGACAACAGGCAGGTCAGCGCAATACCCCCGAGCCCACCCGCGGACTTGAACAGCATCTCGCGGCGGGTCATGAGATCGTTCGAACGGTAACGGCCCGAACAGGGAAACATCCCATGATGGGGAGGATGGTTGTTCATGTTTAATCGATGTAGATGAATTCGCTGGAGCCGATGAGAGCATGCGCCACCGACCGCCAGACCGAGCGTTCGTCCTCCAAGCTCAATCCGGCCCCGTCAGCCGGGACCAGTTCGGTGAAGAACCTGAGTTCGTCGGGGTGCGGCGGGCGGCCGTAGCAGATTTCGAACGCATGCTCGATCCGCTCCGTGTTGCGGAACCGTTCCCGCAAAATGCGGCCGGCCAGGGCATCGGCACACTCGATCACAAACGGATCATTGGCCAGGGCCAGCGCTTGGGGCGCGATGGCGGAATCATGCCGCTCGGGCCAGTTTGTGTCCATGGACGGGGCATCGAACAGCTGCAGCAACGTGGGCAGCTGCGTGCGCCGGGTGCTGAGATAGATGCTTCGCCTGAACCGGGCAGGCTGATCCTGGGGGATGGTGTAGGAACCGTCCTTCTGGGCAACCGTCGGGATTGACGGGCCGTAGAGCTTCGGGTCGAGGAGCTGACCGACCGAGAGCATGGCATCGCGCAGCGCCTCCGCCTCGATCCGGCGCCGGGGAAACGCCGCCAGCAACTGCGGGGACACCTGTCGCAAACGTTCACCCAGCTCGCCCGCTGGCGCGCTCGCCTGGCGATAGGTGGATGAATTCAGGATCAACCGGTGCAGGTGCTTGATCGACCAGCCGGAGCGCACAAATTCGGTCGCGAGCCAATCCAGCAATTCCGGGTGCGAGGGCTTGGCGCCACGCGTGCCAAAGTCGTCGGGGGTGGACACGATGCCGGTGCCAAAATGAAACTGCCAGATCCGGTTGACCATGACCCGCGCAGTCAGCGGATGGTCGGGCCGCACCAACCAGTCGGCATAAGCGAGCCGCCGGCCGGTCGTGCCCAGCTTCGGATCGACCGGGGGCGCCTTCCAGGGTTTGTCGGTGCGGTCGAGCGTCTCGATGATGCCGGGCTCCACCACCGCCCCCGGCGTCTTGAAATCGCCGCGCCGGAGCAAATGCACCGGCGTGGGATCGGTGGAAACGTCCCACACGCCCCAGATCACCTGGCCGATATCGCTGCCCTCGTCCGCGAGCCGGCGTTGCTGCTTCTGATTTTCCGCCTGCTCCCGGACAATCTTCGGGTAGAGCCCCTTGATCCGTTCCGCTCCAAGATCGAAATCCTTGGCGGCCAGATAGACAATCGACTTCTCTTCCGGCGTGCGCTGCCGCTCCTCCTTGGTCAGCGCCACCGTCAGGAGCGCCCGGTTGAAATCAGCCGGAAGCGCGTCCATGTGCTCGCGCACATATTGGTCCCGGTAACGATTCGGTATGCCGTTGTCGCGCTGGTAGCTCAGTTCCGCATTGCGGGCCCCGAGTGCCTCCATCCGCTCGTGGAAGGCCGCGCGGCCGGCCTTGTCCGCCACGGGGATCACCCGCACCGGCCCGGCGCCGAAGGTGTTGACCATGCCGGGCAGCCACTTCTCCAGATCGAAGGCCGGGGCAAAAACCGCGATCGTCCGGTAATATTCCTTCTGGGTGATCGGGTCGAATTTGTGGTCGTGGCAACGCACGCAGTTCAACGTCAGGCCGAGCAAGGCCTTGTTGGCCACCTCGACCGCGGTCTGCTGCGTCGCAAAACGCTTTTCCTCCTGTGTGATCAGCTGGTTGTCGGTTCCATCTGGCGTGGAGCGCAGAAACCCCGTGGCGGTCAGCTTGTCGATCATGTCCGGCGTGAAGGTATCCGCGTTCCGCCATGCGGTCATTTCATCCCCGGCGAGTTGCTGTCGCACAAAGTCGTCGTAAGGCAAATCACGATTGAGCGCCTGGATCACCCAGTCGCGATAGGCCCAGTAGCCGGGCCGCACGAAGTCCTGGATCAGCAGGGTCGATTCGGACCAACCGGCGACATCGAGCCAATGCCGTCCCCAGTGTTCGCCATATTGAGGCGATTCAAGCAGCCGGTCCACCAGTCGCTCCCACGCATCCGGACGGTCGTCGGCAAGATACGCCGCGATTTCCCGCGGGGTCGGCGGCAGCCCGATCAGGTCGTAGGAGAGCCGGCGAATGGCTGTCCGCCGGTCGGCATCCTGACTCAGGTGGTGGCCCTCGCGCTCCAATTTCGCCAGGATAAAACGGTCGACGGGTGTGCGCACCTGCTCCACCGCCTTGACCCCGGGCAAGGGAGGCCGCACCGGCGGATGAAACGACCAGAGCGTCTTCGCCCGGTCGTGCACGGATCCGACCGCCGCCTTGGCGATCTCCTCCGGGCTCGGAAAGCGTGCGCCATCGATCCACGCGCCGATCTTCTTCAATATCTCCTCTGGAACGGGATCGGCGTCTTCACCCGGCATGTCGCCATCCGCCACGAGGGTATACATCGGACTCTGGGCACTCCGGCCAGGCAATATCACCGGGCCGTTGCTGCCGCCCTTCATGACCGTGGCAAAGGAACTGAGGTCGAGTCCTCCCTTCATCTTGCTGCCGGGGCCGTGGCATTCGAAACAGTATTTCTCGAGGATCGGCCGGATCTCATGGCCGAACAGATCGTCGGCAGGGATCGCGGCACCCGGTTCGGCCAGTCCTTCGCAAGCGGCGGCAAGCGCTCCCGGCAGCAGGAGGAGCCGGCCGAGGCGGCCGCTGTTCGCAACCAAGGAGCCCACCAGGGGGGAGAGGGGGTTGTTCGGGGAAATCATCAGCAAACTCAGTGTAACCTTGTATTTCCTCCGGTGGCCCAATCTCACGGATTTCATTCCGACTGCGGAAAGCCGATTGGGACGGCCGGGGGGCGGGCCGGAACAAGTAAAGACCCGCGGGGTAAGCTCCGGGGGGATCAGACCCACGCAAATGAAGGCTTCGCCCGTCCGACCGGCCAAGGCGCGAAACCCGACCCGGAATCCGCCGGGCAGATTACCACGTGGCCAGACGGGGAGGCGTTGACGTCGCCCGCGTTCCAGGGCCTGCGGCAACCGAAATTGCCGGAACTTCGGTCCCGAGTGGGGTAACGGCGGCCCAGCTTGTGCCGTATCTTATTTCGTCCAATTCCCAACGACTGCCGCCTTCTTCATTCACCGAAGGGATGAGCAAATCCATGGCGACATCGAGTTGCAGCGGACGGCTGACGATCGTCCAGCGCGCGGTCTCGTCCGGCTCGATTTTATCGCCCTGCTCGTAGATCTTCATGAAGAGCTGGTCGCTCTGGTCGCGCGAAGTGGTGATCTTGCAGACCACCAAACAGGGCCGGCTGGTATCGATCAGACGGGAGGAACCGCGATTGTCACCATCGGCGATGATGAACGGTTCGTTAGCCGAACTGATCGCAAAACCGATCCAGTGGCTCCAGTAGTCGGTCTCGCTGCGGAAATTCATGACGAGACGGCCAAGCGGGTTGTCGGCACCCGGATTGCGGACAAAATCCGGGCGCCGCACCAGAAAGCTCACGTAGTAGATGCCGTCCGAACCGAAATCGATCGGCTTGGGCAGGCGGCGCAGGCGCCACTGCCCGCCGCCGTCAAAAACAAAGTGCCCCCCTTGCGCAGGCTGCAGGCCGGCGATGGAGAGATTTTCCCCCGGCCGCAGTTGCATCTGCGGGTCCTGGTCCACGGTGTCCGACGGCACGTAACGGCCCCGCCAGGGGGAAGTCCAACCGGTGCCGCCGTCGAGCGTGCCGGCCGGGGCGCGGGTCGCCGCATAATCAAAGGGCTCGTAGGCCAGCAATTGACGTGCGGCGGCATCCCGCGAGGTGGCCGGCACGAAGTCCTCATAACGACGGGCGCTGCTGGCGATGACCTCGGAATGCCCCTGCTCGAAACGCCGGGCGTTGCCCACCTTGAGCAAAGCAATCCGGCGGTCGCCCCCCTTCGGCTGCCACTGCACGGCTCCGGAAAGCACATCGCACTCGGTTTTTCCGTCCGCCCCCACCCCGACGACAAATTCAGTGCCGAGATCGACCACGGTGCCTTGCGGCGTGATCACCCTGAATCCGATGGCCTCCTCGGGGGCATGGGCCGCGATCCGCCCCCGCACCAACCGGGCACTGCCCGCCGAATCAATCGCCAGTTCCGCCGGAGCCATCAGCACCAGCCGCGCTCCACCATCGAAATTGATCAAGGCGTGCCCGCGATTCAGGCGGATGGTCCCACGCGCCAAGCGCTCTCCCAATTGCAAACGAGTCTCGGGCGACCACTCGCAATCCTGTCCACCCACCAACGTGGCGACAAACTCCCGGGAGCCCCCGTTCAGGGGCGCCGGGACCGTGAGGCGCCGGAAAAACGGTATGACATTTGCCAGCAGGGCTAGGGCAGCCGCCACGAGCAGCGCCTCCCGCCACCAAGCCCGCACAAGTGAACTAGCCCGCCCCCACATCGGCTCCGGAGCCAAGGCCGGTGTCGTCCACAAGTCCGGCGCAATCCCCTGGTATGCGGTGGCGTCGAGCTGCGCATGCACCGACAGGCGGGCAAGGTAGAACTCCCGCGCCTTGGGATCATCCTTCAGCAACCGGTTCAAACGTTCCGAGTCCACCGACGAGAGCCCGCCATCGATCACGCGGGCAATGAGGTCCGCTAACTCTTGGGAAGGTTGTTCTGGAACATGCATTGGGTGTGGCCGACGGGGATGAATCGGCCGGCGAAGCACTCCTGCCATCAATCAGGATGCACCGTCAACCGCCTTCACCCTACCGATAAATGCCCCTGCCGCCTGTTTTCTCACCAGGAAATCCGGAGACCGGTCGTCCATGTCGCTCAAAATTTTAGAATACCGGCCGAACCGGGATTTCCACCGCAGGCCGGCTTGCCCCGTAAAACACCCCTTCGAACCATGTAAACTTGCGCCCGCGAAGGGAATGCCTCTCTCAAGGGCGTGCGGCTTTCGGTGCAAGCGGGCGTTCGGGGTCGAAGTCCGGAGCTTCGAAATCCGTTTTCTCCACCCAGAAGGCCTTGAGCCTTTCCCCCTTCATCCACCGGTTGTAGAAGTCCCGGTTGGCTGAAGCGTGGGGATAGCGGTCAAAGATATCGCCCCTGCCCTCCATCCGCGGATCCCGCTGGCGTTTCAATTCGGCAAACAACCGGTCGCGCATCGTATCGCGCCGGCCCGCAAAAAGCGGATCCGCCGCCAGGTTGAACATGCAGTCGGGATCGCGCTCCAGGTCGTAAAGTTCGTCGGCCGGTTTGCGGTCGAAATTCAGCACCCAGAGGTGGTGATTCACCCCCCGGCGGTTTTGGCCGAGAATCGCGGTCTTGGTCGGCCCGCCGTCGGTATTGAGGTAGCCGGTGATGGGATCGCACATCGGCCAGCGGTCCGGCTCGAAATTATGCACGTAGAGAAATCCATCCGAGAACAAACCGCGGGCCGGATAACCCACATCGTCCGGCCGGCCCAGATCGTGGCGTTCCTGTCCAAAAACGAGCGAGTCGCGTCCCGCTTCAATTTGCCCGGGGGATTCATTGCGGAAGATTCCGGCCAGGCTTTTCCCCTCGACCGGGGCCATGCCGGCGGCTTCCGCCTCGAGCCCGGCCAACTCGAGCAAGGTCGGGGCCACGTCGATAAAACTGACATAATCCTGCACAACCCGCCCCGGCTGGACAACCCCGCCCGGCCAGCGGATCGCAAATGGCATGTGCAAGGAAGCTTCATAAGTCGTGCCCTTGATGCGGGGAAAGGGCATGCCGTTGTCGGAAGTCACCACAATGATGGTGTTGTCCAGTTCGCCGGTCTTGGCCAGCAAGTCGAGCATGCGCCCCAGCTGCGCGTCGAAGTATTCCACCTCGAGGGCATAATCCAGCAGGTCGTTGCGGACGGCCTCCGTGTCCGGCCAGAATGGTGGCACGCGATCAATCGAGCCGGTTGATTTGCCGCCGATCTTCACACCAGAACCATAGGCGTAGTCCCGGTGGGGCTCCTGGGAGCCATACCAGAAACAGAAGGGCTGATCCGCCGGCTTCTTTTTCAGAAATTCGGCCAGATTCGCGGCGTAATCAGTGGGTGAAATATCCGTGGTTGGCGGCTTGGTGGTGACCGCGTTAAAGGCCGGGCCGGTCAGCTGACGTGGTTTGCCATCCACCTTGCCGGGATCACCGGGGGCCCATCCCTTGCCGGTAAAGCCCGTGAAATATCCGTGCGCACCGAGCGCCTCCATGAACGTGCGATAGCCGGCGGGATAGTAGCCGCCATGATTGCCGGCCGACTCCAGCTGCCAGCTGTTGCGCCCGGTCAGCAAGGTGGCCCGCGACGGGGCACACTTGGCATTGGGCGTGTAGGCGCGGGTGAACAGCAGTCCCTCGCGCGCCACGCGGTCAAAAGCCGGGGTTTTCACCCAGCTGCATCCGTTGGCGGAGAAATGCTGATACGACGCGTCATCCGCCAGGCAGATCAGGATATTCGGGGCGCGGGAAAAACCGAGAGGGGCGGCAGCGGCGACGACCAGCAGAAGGAGGGATGGTTTGGTAGGCATGGGATGACCCGTTATGGAGCACTGCGGTCAAAGACGGCCGACTTCGACCAGATGCAGAATCAAGGGAGCGGCGCCGGCCGATACTTCGATCTGACGGTCGGGAGCAGCGGACGCCAGGACGACGGCCGGGAGGAAAAACTCGGCGGTGACCCAGCGGCCGGTGCCGTGAAAGGACAATTCACCCAAGGGAGCGGAACCCGCGGGCGATGGCACGGCAACCACGGCGGATGCGGTTCGCGCTTCATCGAGATAAATGACCCGCACCACCGCCCCCTTCACCAGGGAACGACGGAATGCCTCGTTCAGCTTCAGGCGCGCGACGCCGCCCGCGGCATAGCTTCGGGCAAAGGCTCCATAGCGTTGCTCCGGCGGACCGACCGGACCCACTCCGGCCGAGCCGTCACCGTCGAGCCGTTCCATCAGAAAAGAGTAGTCTCCGGCGAACCGCGTCAGTCGCCAGGCTTCGGGAGGGGCGTCGTTGTTCCTGGCCTTGATCTCACGGTTGTCCCGGAATGCCACCCAGGCACCGGGCGTCTCCTCCGGCCGGTTGTGGCGGCCGACATAGCGGTCGGCCCAGGCGTAAGCCGCCTTGAATTCCTTCGCCTGCTCCTCCGGTTTCACCGTGGCGCCTGGCGGACCGGCGTGTTCCGCCGTGACGGCAAAATGCAAATTCGCGTAATACTCGCCGATGAACGAGACGCCGCAATGCAGGTTGAGCAGCAGTGTCCAGTAATTCCACTGGCACGGGCTGCACCAGCGGGCGTCAAGCTTGCCCCCGTGCTCACCCCACGCCGACGCCCAGGGCTCCGCATAGGCCACCGTATCACCGGAACGCGCATAATCATTGAACAAGCCGTAACGCCGCTCGATGGCGGCGGTGCGCGGCTCCGCCTCGCTCCCGGTGTGGAACAGGCCCAGATTGCCCGCGCGGAAATCCGGCGCCAGTTTGGCCAGCAGGCCGCCTTCAACCTGATTGCGGACAAACACCACCGTCCACCCCGAGAACTCACGCTTGTAGGCCTCGATCACCCGGTCGAGATAAGCCTCGCGCACGGCCGGCGTGTAGGCCGACATCCGGCCGGGTTCAACTCCGGCCGGGCAGACCCAGCTGTCGGGATTGCGCAATGCTTCCGGCACCTCGAGTTGCTCCGTGCCCACGGCATTGAAATTCAACCGGATGCCGAGCAACCGATCGCGGTGCGGATTGGCGCGGAGGTGGGCAGCCAGCGCACGCAGCATCGCGAGATGCGCCGCCTCGAAACGCGGGTGCCAGAACATCAGCGTCCCTTCCGCATCCTGCACCTGATGGTGCAGCTTCCGCGGGATATGGGGCACCTGGGAGAACAGCCACGCCGGCTTGCGATTGCCGTTGACCTGCACGGTCATCCATTTCCCGCGCTCCGCCAGCCAGGCGATTTTCCGGTCGATTTCGGCGAAATCGTAGGCGCCCGGCTTCCGCTCGACGTCCGCCCATTGGATGGTCACCTGCCCGCCACGGACAAACGGCAGCTGCAGCAGTTCCTCCTGGTCGGCGCGGTTCTCCGCCCAGAGCAAATACATTCCCCGGGCCTCGGTCTGCAGGCGGTCCACCGTGCGGGTTGCCGACCCGGCCAACAGCTGGCCCGCCCACAGCCCACCCGCCAGCACGGCGAACCGGAGCCGGCGGCGGATCACGCGTTCAGTATTTATCATACTCGTAGCGGTCGATCACCTTGCCGGTTTCGTAGAGGAGCGACTTGGGATAATAAGCCTCGTCAAACGGCCGCGGCCGGGTCGGTCCACCCCACGTGGAGCATTCGCGCTGGCCCCACAGCCGGCGACTCCAGTGCGGCCCCCTCAGCGGGTCGCGCGTGCGGTTCATCCAGGCGATGATTTCGCCGTGGAGCCGGTCGCGCGCCGGAGCGAGGGCGGGATCGTTGATCCGGTTTTTCATCTCCAGCGGATCCAGGGCGAGGTCATAAAACTCGTCGGTGTCCAGCAGGCTGATGACGAGCTTGTAACGGCCGTCGAAAACGCTGCGGATCGGCGCAAAGGCGCCGAAGCCATCGTGGTCGATCTCGAAACGGTTGAACTCCGCGAAGACAAAATCGTTCGTCCGGTGTGCCGGATCACGGATCTGGGCCAGAAGCGAGCGGCCTTGCAGAAGGTCGGGCACCGCCACGCCGAAGAAATCCAGCAGCGTCGGCACGACGTCGATGTGCGAGACCGGATCGCGGGAAACCGCGCCCGCCGGCGCCTGGCCCGGCCAGCGGACGATAAAGGGTATCCGCACATTTTCCTCATACATGCACGGACCCTTGCCGTGCAGCCGGTGGCTGCCAAACATGTCGCCGTGGTCGCTGGTGTGGATGACGAGCGCGCCGGGCGTCTCGGCGTCGATGACTCCGAGCACACGCCCCACCTGGGAATCCGCGAAGCTGTTGCAGGCAAAATGATGCGGATGCCGCAGGTAGGCCTGACCGTCCCTGCGCACCATCTGGTTTTGCGAGCCTTCCGTGTGCCGGGCCCATTCGAACTGGGCGCGCGGCTTGTCCGCCAGCGGATCGTCGGCATTCGGCACCGGGAACAGGAAGTCCTTGAACGCACTGACATAGGGCTCGGGGGCGATGTAGGGGTGATGCGGTTCGTCGATCGAGACCACGAGGAAGAAGTCCTGGTCGCGGTGACGGCGGATGAATTCCTGCGCGCGATCCGCGATGCGCCAGGCGTGCGTGAACTCGGCCTTGATGCCGTGGGCCGCGACTTCCGCGGGGCCGAGCACCTGCCGCGACAGCGCGCGGGCCTTGTCGTCGGGGAGCGAATCGAGGTAGTTGCGGCCATCGAACCAGATGGATGGGTCCCAACCCGGCGGGCAGCGGCCGTCGCCAAAATAGTCGCTGCCATCGAGGTGCCACTTTCCGACGTAACCGGTCGCAAAGCCGGCGCTCCGCAGGCGCTGGCCAAGCGTCGGCAAGTCAAGGTGCGGGGCCATGTCGTTCCCGAGAACGCCGTTGCTGTGCGGATAGAGACCGGTGAGCAGGGCGGAGCGCGCCGGGCCGCAGACCGGCGCACAGGTATACGCCCGCTCAAAACGGACGCCGTGCGCCGCCAAACCATCGATATGCGGCGTGCCGAGCGCCAGGTCCGGGCGGTAGCAACCGACGCAATTTGCGCCCTGGGTGTCGATTATGAAGAGGATGGTTTGTCTTTTCGTCATTGAAAGGTTGCCGGGCCAAAGTGCGGTGGACGGCAGGAACCCCGTCGGACGCGTCACTCCAGCGCGAGCGGGTCAGCCGCCCCCGGAAGTCGAAGCGAAGACCGGCGAAGGCCCCGGACCAGGCCGGTGGCTCTGTCGGTAGATGGTGGGAGACTGGCCGGTGAGGCGGCGGAACAGGCGGCAGAAGTAGAACGAGTCCTCGTAACCGACGAGATGCGCGATGCTCTCGACCTTGGAACCGGTCTTCTCCAGATATTCGCAGGCTTTCGCGATCTTCATCTTGTTGAAGTAACTCCGCGGGCTTTCGCCGGTATGCCGCCGGAACTGAAGGGCATAATAGGCGTGGGACATGTTCGCCACCCCCGCCAGTTCCGGGATGCTGAGGTGCATGCTGAGATTGTTCCGCATCAGCAGCAGCGTGCGTTCGATCCTCGACACGACGGTTTCCTGCGTCGTGCTGCGACTGCACACCTGGCCGTACAGATCGCCGAGCAACTGGTGCAGGGCGGAGGAAGCCTGCACGAGCATTTTGTAGGCATGACCCTCGTGGTAAATATTCAGGATCTTCTCAAAGCTCTCGATGAAGCGCTGGTTGGATTCGATCCCGATGCAGGTGTTTTTCCCGCCACTGGTCAGGAGCTCGTAATATTGCTGGGCCATCGTTCCGCTGAAATGAATCCAATAGTAGGACCAGGGATGGTGCGCGTCGGCTTCATAGGCGTGGAATTCGAACGGCCGCAGCAAGGCGAAGGTGCCACCGGTGAGGCGATGCCGGCTCTGGCTGACCTCGAGCATGCCCACCCCATCCAGGCAGAAAAGCAGGGTGAACGCCCAGTCGCCGTTGGGCCGGGTGACCTTTTGACCACGCGCCTTGGGGAAGTAGCCGATCCGGCCCGGCAGCAAAGCGGCGGTCAGCGGCTGGCGATTGGCAAATTCCAGCACCTTGGGCGGCAGCTTGCACAGGCGCTCACCGGGGAAATCCTCGCGCCCGAGAATGGACACGAGTTTGCGTCCGTTGAAATTGAAGACGCGCGTCTTGTCATCGGCCATGTAGGCCTCGAGGGAGAAAGCCGTCGGGTCCAGCGGCGGCAGAACCCGGTTCCGCCGCTTGGCCGCCTTGCGGGGTTTCACTGCTTTGGGCGTGGTGCTCATGATTTCAGGCTAGGACGATCGGGCCAGAAGCCACAGGGAAAAATAAAGCCCCACCGCGAGCAGGGCGACGCCGATTGAAGCCGGCCGAATGGCGCTCCAGGGGGTAAGATCCATTCCGGCAAGCGGCATGGCCGGCGCTTTCACCACAGTCGCCGGCACCGGAGCGGGCGCGAGCTTCGCCGTCAGCAGCATGAAGACACAGAGCATCATGGTGTTGACGGCGGCGAGGTGAAGCCAGTGGATGCTCACGCCGAAGTTGCCGCGCCCCAGGAGCCAATCGAGCAGGAAATAAGTGAGGACACCGCCGACCAGGGAGGTTTTGGCCGCCCAGGCCGGCACGCGCCGGACCATCATGCCCATCACCACCACGGCAAGGAGCGGCAGCTTGAACGCCGCCATGATGCGCTTCATCAACGTGAAGACGCCTTCCGCCGAGTCGCTCAGGAGGCCGCTGACCAGGATGGCCACAACGCAGACCACCACCGCGAATAGCTTGCCCGCCTTCAGCATCTCCTTCTCGGTGGCGTGCGGGCGAATCCAGGAGCTATACAGATCCATGCTGAACAGCGTGGAGGCGCTGTGCAGCCCTCCGTTGAAAGCGCTGATGATCGCGCCCAGCAGGATCGCGGCGAAAGCGCCCACGCAGTAGTCCGGCAGCACCACCTCGACCAGCTGGGCATAGGCGAGGTCGCCATTGCCGATCGCCGCCGCCCCAAACATCTCCGCGGCGATGATCCCCGGAAAAACCAGGAAGAACGGCCCGATCAGCTTGAGTCCGGCCGTCGCGATGATGCCCTTCTGCGCCTCCGCGAAGGAGGCGGCGCCGAAGGATCGTTGCACGATGATCTGGTTCGTGCACCAGTAGAACAGGTTGATCAACAGCATGCCGGTGAAGAGCGTCGAAAAAGGCACGTTGGAGTTCGCCGCTCCGATCGGGTTGATTTTGGCCGCCTGGTGGGAGAGGACCTGGGACAGGCCGGCGCCAAAATCGCCGTGTCCCAAATGCCGCAAGCCAAACACCGGGATCATCAATCCGGCGATGAGCAGGCCGGCGCCATACAAGGTGTCGGAAAGGGCGACGGCTTTCATGCCGCCAAAGATCACGTAAATGCATCCGATGATGCCGATCACCCAGGCCATGATCGTGAACGAGTGCGCAGGCGTAACCCCGAGGTGCTCGTGCACGCGGAAAATACTGCTCATCGCCACTCCGCCGGAATACAACACGAATGGCAGAATATTGAACATGATCGTGATCAGGAAAATGACACTCATCAGACGGCGGGTCGTCTGGTCAAAACGTTGTTCCAGAAACTGCGGCACGGTCGTGATGTTGCCCGACCAGTAGCGCGGCAGGAAATACCACGCCATGGCGATCAGTGCGAACACCGGCACAATCTCCCACGCCATCACGACGGCCCCATGCACCGACGCCGCACCATTCAGGCCGATCAACTGCTCGGTCGACAGGTTGGTGAGCAACAGCGCTCCCGCGACCTGGATCCAAGGCAGCCTGCGTCCGGCCAGGAAGTAGGTCTGGGCGTCGTGGTTGTCCACCTGCCGCGTGCGCCACCAGGAGATCAGCGCCACCAGCCCGGTGCAGGCAAGGAACGAAGCCACGGCCAGGGGAAGATTCATGGGAAATAAAATGCCCGGACAGGCGCGCGACGCAAAAGTCGGGCCTGTCCGGCCGGTTCAGCGCAAGGGTTAGAAACTGATCTTACTGGTCAGCAACCACTCGCGCGGCGGGTTGAATTTGTAGAGCTGCACTTGCCCGGTCGTCGATTCCCGCAAGCGCACAAAGGCGTCGTTGTTGAACACATTGTTCACGTTGAGCTGCAGGGACCACATGACGGCCTTGCCCAGGGCCTTGAATTTCCGCCGGTAAGCGACATTCGTGTCAAAGAAGATCTGGTCGGCGCCGCGCCGGATCTCCCTCGTGATATTGCCGGAAGAATCTGTCGAAGTGAAATATCCGATGAGCGGAGCGCTGGTGTAGCTGACACCACCGCCGATCGAGACCCCCTTCATGCGACCGGACGAGAAGTCATAGGTGGTGCGGAGGTTGGCCTTGTGCTCCATCTGTCCCAAGGTTTGTTTGCCGTCGGCCAGAGTGTAGTTCGAAAGTATCGCTTTATCGACCGCGGTGGTCTGGGTCCCGACCGTGCCGGTGCCCCCACTGAGGGGGATGGCTGCATTGGTCACCCATAAAGGGCGCCAAAGCGCGAGATACGCTTTTAGCTCGAGCCCGATGTCCGCGCGCGTAACCACACCGTGGTTGTAGTTGGCAAAGATGCGCCAGTTGGGAGTCGGGTTGGCCGTCAACTCAACTTCAACGCCGTGTGCCTTGCCCGAGAAAGTAGCACCGTTTGTTGTGTCGATGAGGCTCGGCGTGGTGGCCACGGCGGAAAGGGACGGGTCAAAGGTATAACCGGCCGGAGGTGGCACACCGGCGGCCTGCAGCGCAGTCCAGACCTGATTGATTTGGTTCGCGATGACCGGATTGAAGTCGAAATCATCGACGTCGGAAGTCTTGTAGACCGACGCCGTCAGGAAAATCTTGTGATCCCAGAGGTCCAGCTTGAAGCCAACATCTTGGCTCTTGCCACGGGGAACCGGCGGCCGCTGGTTGGGAGTTTTGCCGTCGGCCGACCAGATGTGACCGGTGAAACTGGGCAGCGCGCTGTTTTCCGACCGGCTGTAAGTCAGGCCAAGCCAGTCGGTGAGGTGATAGACCCCACTAAAGGACAAACTCCTGGCATGACTGGCCAAGCCGACCTGGCTGCGCACCGGAACCAGGAGGCCACCGGTAAAGCCCGGGAGCGGCGCAGCGCGAGTCTGGGTGCCCAGAAAATCCGTGCGCTCGTTGTAGCTCGCGCCTGCGACCGTATGAAGGCGGTTCTTCCAGAAGGAACTTTGCAGCATGCCAATGACACTCGTGCCCTTGAAGCTGTTCAGTTGGGTATTCGCATTGAACGGAATGAAAGCCGTGGTGTAGGCGATGCCGGTAATCGGATCAACCAGGCCGCTGATCGGCTGCTGGGTGAAGTCCTTCATGACCAGTCCGGTCGACGGGCCGGCCAGATCCACATAGGTGCGCCGCCGGACCTGGTTGTTGGCGTTCTCGGGCGTCACCACATTGGGTGCATTGGCCGACACGACTGATTCACGTGTCACATATTTGCTGGACTTGCTCCAGTCCGCCTCGCCGACCGTGGCGAAGGTATGCTTACCCCAAAAGCCGAGATCCTTCGTATAGCTGATGACCATACGGACAGCGTCATCCCGGCCCGCGTCGGCCGTGGCTTGGGTGACCGACTCAAGATAAGGCTTGCCGGCGTTCGGATTGGCGGCGCCATTGGGCAACGTGGTGTTGGTGTCGACCTTCAGGTAATTCTGGGGCGGACCCTGGGCATCGATGTTTTGGGTGGTGCTGTCGACCCGCATCGCCGCAATTTCCAGGTTCAGGTTCCGCGTGAAGGAATGCGTCAGGTAGGCGGACATCCGGTTGATATTGCCACCCTGATTGTAGCCCGGACCGTAGAAAGTCGTTTCTTCCGGCACCAGGTTGAAATCGGTGAGTGGCAGGGCGGCACCGTCATTGGTCGTGCCCAGCGCGGAGGAGGTCTTGTTGACCCAATTGTTGATGCCCCCGGTATTCGCGTTGAACACAATGTAGGGAACATTGGCGGCCGCCATGCGGATGATTTGCTGGCCCGCGGGAATGGTGGTGGCGACGGTGTTCAGGTTGCTGCCGGCGGCGACCCAGTTGGTGTAGGCGTCATAGCCGGTGACCGTCCGCTTGGTCTGCTTGAGGATGTTCGCGCGCTCCCCTTCGATGTTGAGCTCGGTCTTCGGGGAGATGCGCCACTTCAGGGTGCCGAAATAACGATCCTCGTTGTTGAACTCGTAATTGCGCCAGGTGTTGGTCTCGTTATTCACCGCCGCCACCCGGATGGCGACGCTGTCACCCAACGGTTGATTGAAGTCGATCTCGCCCCTCGTGCCGTCATAGGAACGGGCGCCCAGGGTGATCGATCCCGCCTGCTTGCGCAGGATGGCCCGCTTGGTGGTCACATTGATGATGCCACCCGGATTGCCCACGCCGAAAAGAACGGAATTGGGGCCTCGTGATTGGTCGATCCGGTCGATGTTGAAAGTGTTGAGCCGGAAGTCGGCCTTGAAAAAGTTCACCGAATAGGTGCCACCCGCGAGGCCGCGCACCCGCACGGGTTTGTTCAGCGTTCCGAGGCGGTTCTGGCCGTTCGCCTCTTCGCCGAGATCGTTTTCGGTGCTGAGCATGAACTTCGTCAGGTCATCCGTGTTGGTAATCGCCAGGTCTTCCAGAAACTGCGAGGTGAATGCGGACGTGGGCGAAGCGATATCCTTGAGGTCGGTCTTCAACCGGGTGCCACCCAGCGAACTCTGCGCCTGGTAACCGCGGTCTTCCGAGGCGTTGACGGTGAAGGGCGCCAGTTCGATCACGTCGCCCAATTGGTTCTTGGCATCGTTTTTCCCCTTCGAGACCGCTGGCGTCTCCGCCGGCGGCTCCCCTTTTACCTGGGCGCGTAGGAGGGAGACTGAAGATAAGTTCAACAGCAGCGCCAGGACGGACATGGCGGCGAAGGTGCGGCGCCCGGAGCGATTGGCGGCGGTGCGCGCGGTTTGGGAGTAGGTGTGCATAGCTTGGGATGACCTGGGGTTGGGGTGGGGAAAGAAAACTGCCTGACTCAATCCATGATCTTCAGGTTTTTGCGCAACTGGTCGAAATTCGATCCGGCCGGCAGCTTGAAAACCGCAGAATGTTTGGCCGCCAGGCTCAGGCGCAGGTTGCCACCGGACTCGTCAGCCCGGGTTTCGCCACAGACCGGCTGCAGCGCAGCCTTCGGGCCCCCGGCGATGATGTAGGTGCGATCCGCATCCGACCAGTTGAAGACGGCTAGGTATACGGCATCACCGGCCTCGCCCAGCATCACGTGGAATGCGTCCTCCCGGTCACGCCCATGCTGCCAGAAATCCAACGGCACGTAGCGCTGGCAGGCAGGCAGCGCCACCGTATGCCGGAAAAGCTCCTGCCGTTCGGGCCGCAGGGTCACCAGGTTGTCGCTGTTCAATTTGGTCCCGCCAAACAAGCCGACATAGTCGGCCCACATCTCCGCTTCATTCAGGGTGAGCTTCCCCTGCTTGTCGGCATTGCGCACCAGGGTGTTGTCCTCGTCTTCCTTGGCGCGCGCGACCTGGTAGTCGGCATCATTGTAAACCACGCGACCGTGCAGGTAGAACGCGCCGGCGGTGGCTTCAGCGCAGCGCCGGACTCCGTCGATGTGGGGTGAAATATCGTATCCGGTGCGCAAGCCGTCCACGTGCCCGAAGACAATGCCAAAGGGGGCGGAACAAGCCAGGAAGAAGGCGTCATCTCCCATGCCTTCACGCCATGCCGCCAGGGCGAGATGCATCCGCTCCACGCTGGTGAGATGCCGATTGAACGGAACGATCTGCCGGTCCGGCGTGTCCTTGAACGCCGTGCTGCGAATGAGGCTGTTGAGCCCGTTCATGAGGAAATCGATCTTGATGTAATCATAACCCCAGGACCGGCGCATGTTACGGGCAACCTCCCGCATATAGGCCACCGCTCCGGGTTGGGAGAAATCGAAGAACGTGTGCATCAGCTGGTCGCCATCGTTCTTTTGCGGCACGCTGATGATCACACCCTTTTCATCCTTCAGAAAATATTCGGGGTGCGCCTTGAGAATGTCCGACTGCAAGTCGCCCCGCATGCCATCAAAGTGGATCCCCGGGGTCAGCCCCGCCGCGCGAATTTTCCCGGCGAGCACTTTCATCCCGTCCGGTTGCAAGTTGGCCCGCACTTGCATGAAGTCACCCCGCTGGGGCCACCAACCGCCGTCAATCTGCAGGAGGTTTGCCTGCGGGGCGACTTTGAGCAGGGCGGCCATGTTATCCGTCACGTTGGCAGCCGTCCATTTCCGGCCATAATAGTCCCAAGTGGACCAGCCGACATACGCGGGCCTGGGCTTGAGCGTTATCTTCAACTGGCGGCTGATCTCATCCGCATAGCCAAACAGCAGATCCTGCCAGTCGGTGCCCTCGGCGAGCCACAACTTTTCCAGGCGGATCGTTTCACCGGCCTTGACGATGCGGTCTTCGCCGTCCGCCGTCATCACCACCCGGCCATTTTCATAGGTGAGCTTCGACCAGAAGGTATTCCAGCTTAGAAAAGCGCAAAGGCTGTATCGCCCGTCATGCCGCGCCAGCAGGTAGGTGCCGCTATGTGCGGGTTTCGGCCGCGGCTGCGCCGGGTCGATCACCTGGGTCGGCCACGACGCCATCGTGGTCCCACCGGAGGAAACCAAAAACCTGGGATCCGAGGTTTTCAACCAGGGGAATGCGACCTCGACCGACGCGAGCGACACATCTTTGCCGGATTTGTTCGTGAGGGCCACGTCGATATACAGCGTCCCCTCGGCACCGGGAGTCAGCTTGATCGCCTGCTCCAACCGGGCGGACTTCGGCGCGAGGTCGACTGTAATGGCAAGGTCGGAGCCCTGCAGCGCGAACAGGCGGGAGCCAAGGAGCAAGCCGAGGACAAAGATTAGTTGGGTTCGTTTTTGCATGACGTAAATTCAAACGCCGGCGGCGCCGGCTGGGGAAATCAGGAAGGGTGACTGTGGCCGCTGGGCTAAAAGCTTGGGCAGCGAGGCCGGGGTAAAGTGTTCGCATGATAGGTAACAGGTCCGTGGGGTGACATAGATAAACCCGTCATCAATCTGGATATTTCCATGCTTCCCGGTTTTCGGACACGCTTCGCAGGAATCCTCCTTTCCCTCTACGGAGGAGCCCGGCCGCTGGTTCCGGTTCCTGGCCAGCATCGAAAAATCCAGCTGACATGACAGAATATCTATGGCTCGCGCGTGCGCAGCCGGCTACTCTCTTTTTATTTCGTGCCGACCGACCCCAGTTATACCGGTTGGCTCTTCCCCGTTCGATACAACCCACCGCGTTCCCCCTTTGTGCCCACCAAAACCCTTGGGCCCAACCGGGACCGCCCGACCAGCCATGAATGAATCCCCCGCCCGTCTCCTGCTTGCAGTATTGTTTGCACTGGCCGCTTCCGCCGGTGGCGCCAAAGCAAGCCCGCCGGATGAGCAACTCACGCGCCTCCGCCTCTGCACGCCCGCCTGGCGTAATATCGGTCCGCTCACCCCGCAGGAAGCCGCGCGCAAATTCCCGGTTATTTTCGGACACCTTGACCCGAAACCTTTTCACGAAGGCAATCCGGCGGCCAGTTGCTTCAAATATATTTTGGGACCGTATGTGGCCAAGACGCAGCTGGACGTCCTGCCCCGCGAGGCCCTTGCCAGCGACCGCAACCACGATTTTGTCAAAGCCCGCGACTGGGAAAACTGGCTCATTGTCCCGGACAACCCGCAGTGGCTCGCCCACGTGCGCACCATGGTAACCAAGCTCATGGCGTCCGATTTCGACGGCCTGTTTGTCGATAGCATGGGCGTGGCCCCCGTCGCCTCGAATTATACCCTGACCACCGCGCTCAATCCCCACACCAACCAGCCCTACACCAAGGCCGAGTGGCTTGCGGCCGAACTGATCATGCTGAAAGCGATCCGCGCGGCGATGCCCGCCGGAAAAAAAGTCACGCTCAATGGACTCGCCCAAGGCACCCGGTATTGGGCGGAGCCCGAGGCCGAGAGTCCGCGCGTCCTGCTTTCGGCCGTGGATGGAGCCATGTCCGAATCGGTCTGGCGTGACGCCAAGTCCGGCCTCGGCGCCTGGCCGACCCCGGAACGCTGGATGCTGGACGTCCGCATGATCCAGGACGTGGAGCAGCGGGGCCTGATGGGCTTCTGGTGGACCAAATGCTGGAGTGACGGCAACACCTCGAATAACGAACCGAATGCGGCGGTCCTCGTCCCGCAGTGGCGGCGCTTCGCCCTCGCCTCCCACCTCCTCGCCGCGGGCCCGCACAGCTACTTTAACTTCGACACGGTGAAAAACGACAAGCCGAAGAGCAACGCGGCGGAATATTTTCCGGAATACGACGCCCCGCTCGGCCATGCGGTCTCGGCGATGGAGCCAATCGACCGATCCGGCATCTACGCCCGCCGGTTTTCCAATGGCGTCGTCGTGGTCAACCCCACCGGCGAATCCTCCCCGGAGTTGTCCCTGCCCTGGGCCGACCTCGCACAGGCCACTTTTCAAGTCACCGGCGAAAACCGGACCACGAGCGCCCGCTTCGTCGTTGCGGCCCACACCGGGCTGATCCTGACCGTCCAAAACGAAGCCCCCGCCAAGTGATCCTGCACCGCTGCACCCTCCCAGTTCACCGCGGCTCCATTGGCATGCGACCATTGCTCCCTAAAAGACATTCCGTCGCGCCTATTCTCCTGTTCGCCCTCGGCCTGGCCTCGTTGGCCGCCGCGCCTCTGCCCTACGAAAACCCGGCGCTCCCCGTCGCGCAGCGCGTCGAGGATCTGCTCGGGCGCATGACACTCGAGGAAAAGGTCGGCCAGATGTGCCAGTATCTCGGACCGTCCCGCCTGCCAAAAAATCCCTCACCGAAAAAAAGCAAGGCGGACGACGCTTCCACACCGGACACCTACGCGGGTTTGACCAAGGCCGACATCCTGGACCAAGTCCGGCGCGGCGAGATCGGCTCTTTTCTCAATTTCTACGCCGATCCAGTCACCGAGGGCAATGAGTTGCAGCACGCCGCGGAGGAAAGCCGTCTCCGTATTCCGCTGCTTTTCGGCGCTGACGCCATTCACGGCCATGCCATGGCGGCCGGCACCACTGTGTTTCCCGTGCCCATCGGTCTCGCCGCCACTTTTGACGAGCCTCTGCTGGAGGCCGTCTCGCGGGTCACGGCGGTCGAGATGCGCGCGACCGGCTTTCAGTGGGCCTTCGCCCCCAATGTCGAGGTCGCCCGTGACATGCGCTGGGGACGCATCGGCGAAACCTTTGGGGAGGACCCGCTGCTGGTGTCCCGCCTAGGCGCCGCCACGGTGCGCGGGCTCCAAGGCGACTTGTCGAACCCACGCGCGGATGTCCTCGCCTGCGCCAAGCACTTCCTGGGGGGCAGCCAGCCCATCAACGGCCAGAATCACGGCCCGGCCGATTTTTCCGAGCGCACCCTGCGCGAAGTTTTTCTGCCACCCTTCGCTGCCTGTGTCTCCGCGGGCGTGCATTCGGTCATGGTCGCGCACAACGAGATCAATGGGGTCCCCGCTCACGCCAACCACTACCTGCTCACCGATGTCCTGAAAGGCGAACTCGGCTTCCCGGGACTCTTGGTGAGCGACTGGCTCGATGTCAGCCGGTTGTGGACCCTGCAGCGAGTCGCCGCCAGCATGGATGAAGCCTCCGAACTCGCCGTGCTCGCCGGCCTCGACCTGCACATGCATGGTCCCGGTTTCTTCGCCCCGATCGTGGCCGCGGTGAAGTCCGGCCGGATTCCGTCTGCCCGCGTGGACGATGCCGTGCGCCGCATCCTGCGAGCGAAGTTCGCCGCCGGCCTCTTCGAACACCGTTACACCGATCCCGCCCTGCGCACCCGCAACGTCGCCACTTCCAAGCACTCCGCCCTCGCCCTCGAAGCGGCGCGGAAATCCCTCGTGCTGTTGCGCAACGCCGACGGCTTGCTCCCGTTGCGCAGGGATATCGGCCGCATCTTCGTCTCTGGCCCCAATGCCAACAATAGCAGCGCACTCGGCGATTGGTCCGCCTTCAGGAACGCGGACCGACTCGTCACCGTGAAGGCCGGGCTGGAGCAGGTCGCCGGCTCCGCCAGCCAGGTCGACTATTTCGATTGCGGCCGCATCGAGGACCTCGACGACACGCGGATCGCCGCCGCCGTCGAAAGGGCGCGCGGCGCGGCGGTCGCCGTGCTCGTGGTTGGCGGCCATCCCTTCAGAGGCGGCGGACCCGGCGTTGTCACCGAAGGTGAAAACACCGATCGCTCCTCCCTCGACCTGCCCGGCCGGCAACTCGAACTGGTCAAGGCGGTGCACGCGACGGGCGTGCACACGGTTGTCGTGCTGCAGAACGGCGGGCCGGTCGGCAGCCCCTGGATTGCGCAAAACATCCCCGCCATCATCGCGGCTTTCTATCCGGGCCAGCAGGGCGGACGCGCCGTCGCCGAGGTCCTTTTCGGGGAGGTCAATCCTTCCGGAAGACTGCCCTATTCCGTCCCGCGTGATACCGGCCATCTTCCCTCCTATTATTACCAGCGTCCCGGTCATTTTTCCCCCCAGGGCAAGTTCGCCGCCGAAGATCCGGCGTTCGCCAAATACCCGCTGTATCCCTTCGGCCACGGCCTGAGCTACACTCGTTTTGCCTACTCCAAGCTGACCGCCCCGGCCACGTTTGTCGCCGGCCAGGATGTCGAGGTCAGCGTGGACGTCACCAACACCGGCCGTGTCGCGGGCGACGAGGTTGTGTTGCTTTACATCAGCGACCTCTATTCCAGCGTGACCATGCCCGTGAAACTGCTGAAGGAATTCCGCCGCGTGTCTCTCGCTCCCGGGGAAAACCAGACGATGCGGTTCCATTTGCCAGCCGACGCGTTCGCCCTTTACGACGCTCGCATGCAGCGCGTCGTGGAACCCGGTGACTTCACCATCGCGGTCGGCGGATTGACCGCGACCGTCAACGCCAGCCGCCCGTGAAGCGCCTCACGACCGCACTCCTTCTGTTGCTGCTGCGCAGTGGCTTGGCCGCGGAGGAACCGGTCGATGCCTCGGGCGGATGGATGGCGCGGACGCTGCCCCCCTCCCCGCACATGCGGCTCGAGCAACAGGCGGGTGCCTGGTGGCTGGTGACCCCGGCCGGCCATCCGTTTATCGGGATCGCGCTCGCCCATGGAAACCGGCCACCCCCGGCGCGCCGCCTGCCCGGGGACGGCACGGCCGCACTGTTCGGCGATTCCGCGTCCGCCTTTGTATCCGATCGCGAACAGTGGATGCGGCACGCAGGCTACAACGCGTTCAGCTATACGACACCCGAAGACTCCAGTGTGCCGTTCCCTTGGATCGCGACGATCAACCTACTGCCCGCTTTCATCAGCAAGGGCGCAGCCAGTCCCGATTTTTACAGCGACGACTGGCGCAATTCCGCGGCGGCCCTGATTGCGCGTGATGCCCCCGCACTCGCCGCGGATCCCCGGGTCATCGGCATTTGCCTCGGCTATCCCGTGCTGGCGAGCCCGCACATGGTGCCGGAGTGGATGTGGGCGCGGAGAAACGAGGCTCCCACCAATCTGCTGAAGACGCTGAAATCACGCCCCGGCACATCCCCCGGCAAACAGGCCTATCTTGCCTTTCTTAAAAACCGTTATGTCGATGTCACGACCTGCTGCACCGCCTACGGATGGAGCCTCGCCTCCAGTTGGGAGGAACTGGCCGACCGCGACCTCGGCGCCGCGGACGATCCGTGGGTGCTCCGTCCCGAAGATGCCCCGTTTTATGAACAGTTGTGGCGCGACACCGCCAGCTTCCTCGCCGGAAAGTTGCGGGCGGCCGCCCGCGGGGTGATCGTTTTCTCTCCCCGCATCATCGGCCTGCGGAAGTGGCCGGACCCCTGGGTCGAGGCGTGGTTTCGCGGGGTCGGTCCAGCCGTCGACGCATTTCTCCCAGAACTCTACGGCTCGAATCCCGCCAGGGAGATTATCGATCGCATCGGTGATCTCACCGGGCGGCCCAGTTTCATCGCCGACGGCATGCGCCGGCAGGAGTTCAACTATCCCGGCGAAGCCACGGACGAGCAGGAGGCCGCGGCTTACGAAACCCTTTTCCGAACCCTGATCGGCTCGCCCTGGTTCCTGGGTTGCACGACCTGCGAATATCATACCCAGCGGTCCGAGTTCCCCTGGTATGCCCGCCAGCCCGAGATTGGCCGGCTCGGGCTGCGCCAAGCCGATTACTCGGACCGTCCCGTCCTGCTCGCCACGCTTCGCCGGCTGCACGCGATGAAATATGAACTGCGCGCCTCCCTGCTCAAAATGACGTCAACCCCCGGCGCGCCTCCTCCCCTCCCATGAAAAATCCCCTGGTCCGGACCGTGAAACCGCTGCTCACTTTTGCTGCGCTGGCCATCGCGGCGATGGCGGCGCCGGAAAAAAAGCCCAACATCATTTTCATTCTCGCCGACGACCTTGGCTACGGTGACCTCGGGGTGTTTTACCAGAATGCCAGGCGCGCGGCCGCCGATCGGGCCGCCCCATGGCACTTCACGCCAAACCTTGACGGGATGGCCGCCGCTGGCGCTCGCTTGACCAATCAATATGTCGGCGCCCCCGTTTGCGCCCCTTCCCGCTCCACGCTTCTCCTCGGCGTGCATCAGGGCCACGCCAATGTGCGGGACAACCAATTCGACAAGGCGCTCGAATCCAATCACACGCTCGCCACCGTGCTGCATCAGGCCGGCTATGCCACGGCGATCATCGGCAAATGGGGCCTGCATGGCGTAAGCGACGACAATGCCAACGCCCCCGCCCACCCCTTGAACCGCGGCTTCGACTACTACTATGGCTACCTCCGCCATGTGGATGGGCATGAACACTATCCCAAGGAGCAGCTTTATTTTGCGGAAAAAGCCAAGGCCCGCGGGCCGATTCGTGTCTGGGAAAATCGTTCCGACGTCACGGCCCTTCTCGATAAATGCTACACCACCGACCTTTTCACCGCCCGCGCTAAAAAATGGATCACGGAACGTCAGGAGCAGGCTCCCGGCCAGCCGTTTTTTCTTCTGCTGGCCTACGATACCCCGCACGCGGCGCTGGAACTGCCGACCCAACCCTACCCCGCCGGCGGCGGCCGCACGGGTGGCATGCAGTGGCTGGGCACCCCCGGCCACGCCATTACCACCGCGTCGGGCAAAATCGATTCATGGACGCACCCCGACTACGCGGACGCCACCTACGACCACGACCACAACCCCGCGACCCCGGAACAGGTCTGGCCGGAGGCCAACCGCCGCTACGCGACCGATGTCCGCCGGATTGACGACGGCGTGGGCGATCTCCTCCAGTTGCTCAAGGATCTTCAGATCGACAACAACACCCTGGTCGTATTCGCCTCCGACAACGGGCCGTCGATCGAATCCCACGTGGGTGGCAACATCACCCCGGAGTTTTTCGCCAGCTTCGGCCCTTTTGACGGCATCAAACGCGACTGCTGGGAGGGAGGCATGCGCACCCCCACGATCGCCCGCTGGCCGGCACGGATCCCCGCCGGACGGGTCATCGACCTGCCGAGCGGGACCTGGGACTGGCTGCCAACTTTCGCCCATGCGGCGGGCTTGCCCGCCCCGGCGCGTTCCGACGGGATCTCCCTCCTGCCCGCCCTGACGGGTCGCGGGACACTGGCGCCGCGCGAAGCATTGTATTTCGAATATGCGGTCAATGGCCGCACTCCGAATTTTCCCGGATTTGAAGCCAGCCGGCGCAATCGCGAGCGCGGCCAGATGCAGGCGGTGCGCATCGGTGATTTCATGGGCGTGCGCTACAACATCGCCTCGGCCCGGGACGATTTTGAGATCTACAACGTCCGCACGGATCCAAAGGAAGCAACCAACCTAGCCCAAGGCGCGAGCAGCCAGCGCCACCCGACCCCTGCCAACGAGCTTACACCCATCGATACACTCCAGACCCGCATGAAGGAAATCGCCCTTCAATCGCGCCGCCCTGAGGCCGATACCCGCCGGCCCTATGACCACGATCTCGTTCCGGCCAATGCCGCGGTGTCCACGGTGCCCGGCGTGATCTCCCACTATTACGAAGGCTCATTCCCCTGGGTGCCGGACTTTGCCCCGCTGCCTGCCATCGCCCGCGGCATTCAGCCGATGCCCAATCTCGCTCCCCTCCGCCGCCAGATGGACAGCGGGCTGATGTTCAGCGGCTATATCGATGTGCCCGCAGACGGTGAATACACTTTCCATCTACGCACCGATACCGGAGCGGAGCTCCGCATTCACGAAGCCACCGTGATCGACGCCGACTATGGGTATGAGTCGGGGACGGAAAAGGCCGGCTCCATCCGCCTCAAGGCCGGGCTGCATTCATTTCGTCTTTCCTATCGCCGGGGTGCAACGGGCACGCCGCTGCTTGAGTGGACTTGGAGCAAGCCGGGGGCCTCCCCGGAGGCCATTCCCGCTTCCGCCTTTGCGCACGCCGAGTCCGTGCCCGCGCCCGGCTCCCCGAACGGATAACGCAAGCGGCGCTCGCTTTTCCCGAAGGCCCGTGAAAGTCCTGCTTTTGGCGGGATAAGTCCATGCCATCCCCCTCCTCTCGGGGATATGGTCATCTCTGCTCATTCCCCGCCTACGGCCAGCGCGGGTCGCATGACATTCGAACGCATTTATTTCGCCAGTCAGGAGCAGTTGATGAAGCTGATGCGCTGGCGCGTGTGGCTCCAGGAAAAGCTCGAGCCCACGGAGTGGCAGGTCACCTTGTTTTGGGCCGCCGCCGCCGGATTCCTCGGGGCCATGGCCGCCATCCTGTTCACCGGCCTCACCGAGGGCGTGCACAAACTTCTCACCGGCTCGCACGCCGGCGTGGTTGAATCCATGCGTTTGCTGCCCTGGTGGGCGGTGATCATGGTCCCGGCGCTGGGCGGGTTGCTCGCCGGCTTGATCCTGTTGCTCGGAAAGCGGCTCGTCCCGGGCCAGAGTTCCACCGATTATATGGAGGCGATCTCGATCGGGTCAGGCCGGATTCCCGTGCGGGCCAGCCTGACCAAGTGCACGGCCGCGTTGTTTTCCATCGGCTCCGGCGGCTCCATCGGCCGGGAGGGCCCGCTGGTGCAACTGGCCGCCCTGATGGCTTCGCTCGTCGGTCGCTGGCGCCAGTTGCCGCCCGTGCAACAGCGCCTGCTCGTCGCCTGTGGCGCTTCGGCCGGCATCGCCTCAGCCTACAACGCGCCCATCGCTGGTTCATTCTTCGTGGCCGAGATCATCCTGGGGACCATCGCCATGGAAAGCCTCGGACCGCTGGTCGTATCCGCCGTGGTCGCAACCCTGACCATCCGCGCCCTGGCCAATGCAGCGCAGCTCTATGCCGTGCCCGCCTTTAAACTGAACTCCCTGTGGGAAATCGGGCCCTATGTCGCGCTCGGGCTGATCGCTGGGACCATGGCCCCGTGGTTTCTTGGTTCGCTGAAACGGGCCGAGGGGTTCTTCGTCGGCCTGCGATTGCCGCCAGCCCTGCGGTTGATGCTGGGCGGGTTGATTGTCGGCGTCATTGCCACCCGCGTGCCGGAAGTGTGCGGCAATGGGTATACTGTCGTTGTAGGGATCCTGCAAGGTGACTATGCGTGGATCGCCCTGCTACTGATTCTTGTCTGCAAATGGCTGGCCACCGCCGCCTCGTTTGGTTCAGGCGCACCCGGTGGCGTCTTCACCCCCGCCCTGTTCATGGGCGCAAGCATCGGATTTTTTTTCGGCACGGCAGTGCATACCGGCTGGCCGGCCGGCGCGGCCGACCCGCGGGCCTTTGCCTTGGTGGGCATGGGCGCATTTCTGGCCGCCGTCAGTCACGCTCCGCTCATGGCCATCATCATGTTATTTGAGATGACGCTGAGCTACGACATCGTGCTCCCGCTTATGTTATGCAGCGTGATCTCCTACTATACGGCGAAGGGGATACGAAGCCATTCCCTCTATAGTGAGTCACTCAAACGCAAAGAGGCCGAGAGTCTGGCCGAGGTTACTCCGGGAAACGATCTGGTGGGCGACCTCATGAAGCCCGATCCGCCTGCCGTGCGGCAAAACGCCTCCTTCGCGGAAATCGCCCGGCTCTTTCTCTCCATCCGGGTAAACAACATCTACGTCACCGACGAACTGCAGAGATTCATTGGCGCAGTCTCCCTCCATGACATCAAGCCATTCCTCAGCGAACCCGGCGTTGCGAGCGTCGTCATTGCCAGCGATATTCTTCACGATGATTTTCCCCGTGTCCGTTCGGATGAAACCCTCGGCATGGGTTTGGAGCGGTTCTTGGGAATCGCCGTCGAACGCCTGCCCGTGGTCGATCGGGAAGGGCGATTGATCGGCAGTCTCGCCAAGGGCGACGTGCTGCTCGCCATGGTCGAGTTGCAAAGAAAGCCCGGCAAGGGAACCAGAGCCAACGTCGGACAGCCCCTTGAGCCCGGCCTTGCATCGGAAGCCAGGCGCGCCTCCTAAGCCTTTCCCTCCATCCAGACTGTTCAACCAGCCAAAACCCTTCCCCATGACCCCATCCCGCCTATTCAAGGCCAGCTGCACTGCTCTCATCGTCACCGCCATGAGTTTCGCTCTCCGTGGCGCGGCCGTTGGCGACTGGGTCGCCGAGTTCCGTCTTACCAACGAGCAGGCCGGCTGGATCAACGGCACTGCTTTCTGGGGCTTCACTCTCGCCATGGTTTTTGGCGGGCCGCTCGTCGACATGCTAGGCATCCGCCGCATACTCGGCCTGGCGTTCGTCGGCCACCTCGCGGGTATTCTGCTCACTGTCCTGGCATGGGACTATAAAAGCCTTTTCACCGGCACTCTTCTGTTCGGCATCGCCAACGGGTCCGTGGAAGCAGCCTGCAATCCTCTCGTCGCCACGCTTTATCCCCAGGACCGGACGACCAGGTTGAATAACTTCCATGTTTGGTTTCCCGGCGGCATCGTGATCGGTGGCCTGCTCGCTTTCGCGTTCGGCAAGCTCGGCTTCGGCTGGAAAGCGCAGTTCGCCACCATGCTCGTGCCGCTCGCCTCCTATGGTTTTCTGTTTCTCGGCCAGGAATTCCCGCAAACCGAATGCGTCCAACGCGGCGAGACCGCCGGTTCAATGTTCAAGGCCTGTCGCTCCCCTCTTTTTCTTCTGATGGTTGCCTGCATGTTCCTCACAGCTTCGACCGAACTCGGGCCCAGCCAGTGGATTCCCTCGATCCTCGAACATGCCGGAGTCTCCGGCATCCTGGTCCTTGTGTGGATTACCGGGCTGATGGCCGTAGGTCGTCAATTCGCCAGCACCTTTGTTCACCGGCTATCGCCCATCGGCATGCTTATTGGCAGCGCCGCCCTCAGCACAGCCGGACTCTGGGCCATGGCGCATTCCACTGGTCCCGTTTTGTTTGTCTCAGCAACCTTCTTCGCTTTCGGCGTGTGCTTCTTCTGGCCGACCATGCTTGGCTATGTCAGTGAAAACTTCCCGCGCACCGGTGCGCTCGGCCTCGCCATCATGGGTGGCGCCGGTATGTTGAGCGTTAGTTTCGCACTGCCCGTGATCGGCCGCTGGTATGACGCCGGAATCGCCTCCCGCACACCTCCGGCCGCCACGCTTACCGCCGGGCAACTCGGCAGCGTGCAGGCCTCCGCCGGACTGGAGGCCATTGGCAAGATTGCCCTATTGCCGGCGATTCTTACCGTCATCTTCACCCTGATAGCGCTCCGCAGGAAATCACTGACTGCCTGAGCCTCGACCGCTTTCGCCTGCCCCACTCCAGTCCGTGCCTCGTATGCCTCGCCCATCACACAGCCGCCGGATGAGCATGAGCGAGCGGGTCCACCAACGATTCCGAATCGAAGAACGGTGGCTCAGCAGCCTCCAGTCTCCTACTATTCGGCCAGAGCGATAGCCAGTTTTTGCCCAACGCGGTCACCACCAGGACACAAGAAACGACGCTCGGTGTTCGGATGCAGCCGGAGCGGTGAGCTAGACCTGCGTTATCGGCACGGTCATCCCGCCGACCCGCCGGGTTGTTTCCGGGCGGGGCTTGTGCCCCACCCTTCTCCAACCGGCGGGACTGCTCGGCCGGTCTGGGCGCTCAGGGCAGCCAGCGGCTCGCGTTGCTCGCCGCCTGCTGCCCTGAGCGCGCGGTGTTTCTATTGGCGTGCCCGACCGGCCTCGTCAGTGGGCTCTATGCGGATGTCGGTGACGAGAGGGCCTAAGAATCTGTCGCCATCTGTGAAACTGGCCGAGTTCCCAATGCTGATTTGCGCAGCCTGTCCTTGGCTGACCGCCAGATATACCTCACGCAGGTGACGACCACGCACGCTCACCTCATAGGTGGCGAAGCTGAGCAGGCAATTAGTCGCATCCTCGGATAATTCCGCGCGGAGCAGGAGCGCATATGGCAGCGCAATTTGCTGCCGGTGGGATCGCAGCCGAAGGCAGACCGCGGGGACATCCTGCGTGACAAGGCAGCCGGGATTACGGGGCTGATCTGTGCCCGCGAATTTGGGTTTGAGTCCGCTCATAGACGCATACCCGCGCCCTGACTTGGGGCCTCGGAATGGTGGTAACTGGGAGAGCAGCCCTCGGAAGCGAAATCGGGTGAGGCCCGTTCCGTGATCCGCACGGGTATGCGATGAACTTCCGACGGCGGCAGGAACCGGACGCCCGGATGACCGGCAAGGTAGGCGCAGGCCTGGGTGCGCACTTGCCGGAGGTAGCCCCACGCCCGGGCCAAGTGCGAAAGCAGCCCCTCCCGGACACGCAGGTGGCGTGCGAATTCCAGCGCACTCGTTCGGGCCTCGCTACGCAAGCCGGCCGCATCCAGGAATTCACGCCGGTCCGGCACGAATATCCGAACCGATTCCCGGCCCCTGGTCGCCGAAACATACAGTCCTTCACGGGACGCGGCACCGGCCAAGAACACCTTGTCCACCGTGACGCCTTGGGCGGCATGGGAAGTAAGCGCGTAACCGTAGGCCACTTGTCTTGTCAGCAACGTGGATTTATCCGCCAAGACCGGTTGACCGGCGGCGTTGACGGAGGCGACCGTCACCGTGGTGCCATTGGCCAATCGGCGGATTTCGCCGGCGGGGGTGAGGACGTGGCCAATGACGCGCAAACGCAGGCGGTCGCCCGACGCCACCGGAATTGATCGCTCCTCGCAAACGGTCCACGCCAAGCCCGACTGCCGGGCTGAAATCGAACGCTCACCGGAAGAATTCGAAACCACAAGTCGGCTTTCGGTTTTGCCCACGACACGCAATTCCTCGTTTTTCTGAAAATGCTTCGTCGTTTTATGAGCCACCAGCACATCGCCCGGTTGGTAGTTGCGAATGTCCTTTTGCTGGGCGCGGGTCCAGTCCTTCGCGCGCAGGGACACGAACGATTGCTCAACGTCCGTGATTTTCTTGTCCGCCCGCAGTTGGCACCGGGCAATGATGTTCAGCTGGTCGATCTCTGCCCAGGTGGGCGCGACCATCAAGGCCGACTTAGCGCGCTCAATATGGCCGGAGACGGCGCGCACCTGCTTGGTTTCCTTCTGCACGTTTAACCACTCCTCGACCATCTGCTGGCGCCGTTGGGCGGGAGAGGCGATTTCGACGACGGCTCCCATCCGGTCCAGCTTCTTGAGCCCGGAGGCCAGGCGGCCCGCCGCCAGATCCTCGGCGGCGGCCTTGTAGGCCGGGTTCACGGCTTGCCGGTGGACCTCGCTCAAGGTCACGACCCGGACACGGGATTCCCGTTCGATGATGCGGGCGGCGTCACCGGCTTCGACACTCCTATGCTGGCCGGAATCACCCACGAGGAGCAGCCGGGCTTTCTGCTTTTCGACGATGTTCACCAATTGCGCCAGTTGGCGGGTCGAGAGAAGGCCGTATTCATCGACGACCAACACGCCATGCTTGAGCGATTGCTGGAGAGTCTCATCTAACAGCAGGCGCTGCACCGTTTGGGTGGAAGTGAGCACCTGGCCGGCGTTGGAGCGACCGGCCGCAGCCTGCTTCCGGCCGTCCTCACGGAGAATGTCCACGGCCTGGGTGCTGGGGGCAAAGCAAGTGACGTGGCAGTCGAACCGTGCGACCCCTTCGATCAGGGTGGCCAGGGTCTGGGTCTTGCCCGTGCCGGCCCGCCCCCGGAGAACGGTGACGGAGTCTTTTGAATCCAGCACCCGGTCAACGGCGTGGCGCTGTTCGGTGCTCAAATGACCTCCCCCGCCGAAGGACACGAAGCCGATGCCGCTGTCGTGACTGCCCACCCCGGCATTGAGCCGGGCGATCAGCCCGCGCTCGAGATCAAGCGCCGCTTGCGTGGAAACCTGCCCCTCGGCGCGGAGCAATCGCCCATCCGCAGCCAGAGCTGCTTTCACTTCGGCGAGCGAATATCCCCCATACACCTCCCGGAGCACGGCAGAGGTAAATTCCTGCTCCGACACGACGGTCCGGCGCTCAAAGAGATGCTCGGCGGCGCGGCCAATGGCATCGCTCAGGCTTACGACCTCGTGGAGCGCGGAATGCCGGGCCCCGGACTTGAGGGCCTGCAGTTGCCCAAGTTCGCTTTCGTCAACTTGGGCCAGCTGACGTTGCCGGACCTCATCCGGGGTCAGCTCGTATTGCTTGGCCGCGCGGTTTTCGCGCACGAGGAGGGCGATTTCATCGCGGGTGAGTTCGCGGCCGAGTTCGGTCTCGCGGACCTTGATCGCGGCATCGCGCGCCTGGGCACGCTTCGAGAAGCGTTCGAGCAGGCCTGTGGATATTCCGGTCAGTTCAAAACCGTGCCCCCCGCGTTCGATGGGGTAGCCCAGTTGCTGCACCTCACGGGCGAGGGCGTTGCGATAAACTTCCGTTAGGTAACGGGTGTTTTCAAAGATGGCCAAACTCTCCAAAGCCATGAGCCGGCCTGCGGAATTCTGGGTCACATTGAAGATGAAGGCATGCGAATGCAGATGCGGGTCCAAGGCCCGGCTTTCGCCGTGCCGGAAGATAGCGGCGGCTATGCCGCCGGTGGCGACATGGCGTTTGTTTAAGCCCCGGCCGGTCTGGTGCCGGGCGAAGGACTCCAGTTCTTGGAAGGCTTCGCGGACGGCTGTTTCATGCGCGGCAATGAGCCGTTCGTCGCCGCCCACGAAGGCCTGGATCGAGACCGACTTAGGGGCGTTGAAGACGGCGTCGTAACCGGCCCGCCGGCCGGCGGCCATGCGCTCCGTGAGCTGCTCGCCCGACAAGGCATGGCGGTTAGCGGCGATTCGCTCAAAGGCCTCATCGGTGATGGCCGCGCCTTTGGCCAATCCTACGGCGGCGCAGAGCTGTCCTTTGCAGTGGCCTTCGACCTTCATGCCCTGGGCATAGTAGTCGGCCTGACGGAGGTATTCCCCGAGCGCTTTGCCGAAGCCTTTTACCATGCGGATTGTCAGCATCCGCCACCTCCTGAAAACCAATCCAAATTACTCCAACAAGAACCTCTCAAAACAGATGAACTCAACCACTCAACAAACCCACCAAAGATAAATAACACCCAACCCAAACCAACTGAACCAACAAACCAACCCAACCAACTAAACCTAAAATCAACGAAGTAACCTGAAAGACCAACCAACCGATCAACCAAAACCAAAAGAAAACAATGAGGAATGACACCAACGTCCAAGCGTTGCCGCTTAGATTGCGCCCGAGGCGCTCCCCTTGCACCACCCGACCACCACGCATACTGTGCCCCATCCGCTCCCATGTCGCTGCCCATCCACTCCCCACTCGCCACCGCTCGACCAACCACGCTGACCCAGGCCGTGGCCCAGGCGCGACACCCGCGCAACCGCGCGACCGCCCAGTTGGAACCGCATCGCGAGGAATTGCGGCGGCTGGCCCAGGCCGGCGAATCGGCCGAGTCGTTGGTCGGCGGCCTGCGCCTGATCGGCATCGAGATCGGCCGCGAAACGATGCGGCGGTGGCTCCAGCGGGAACTGGGCCGCAGACCGACCAAACGGTCCCGGCGGCAAAAGCCGGTGAGAGGATCGCGGATCGGTGCCATCTCCACGCCGACGAACCCGGTTGCCGCAGGACCAGTATTGGCCTCGCTGGCACCAGCAGATGCCTCCCCGGCATCTCCGGTTACTACGGTCGCACCGCACCCCGGGCCAAGGTCCGGTGGCGCCAATGATCCAGTGCCACAAGGCACGAGGTTTATTCGCCCAGGTGAGACGCCGCTAGAGGCTTGGCGCCGGCGGCAGGCCGAGGCAGGGGCTGCGATGAGCAGACAGGAAAAGGGAGTCGCCACTCCACCAGCCTAACGAACGCAAACTCCGGGAGGAGCCCGCACAGCGAACATCAGTTCAATCCGTGTTCGCTCCAAGCGAGCATGGACCGGCCATCCGGGGACGGCACGGACCATGGATCGGCTTCGCGGAGCCGTTCTGTCAGGGCGGCATGAAGCGAGACCCGCACGGTTTGGTCGGACAGGTAGCCGGGGGCGGTCGAGTTGACCCATCTGATCAGTTCCTTGGCCTTATCGCGGGCCCGATCCGACAGCACCCGGTAGTGGGGCTCTTTCTTGGCATACCATCCCCATCGTTGCTGGTTGGTTTCCCACCAAAGCGCCACAGTTCCTTCCAACTTCAGTTTGGATCTCTTGCTGGCCTCGCGGCGCAGGCCGGGCAGCACGTCGTGCAGATACCCCTCGGCCGGATGACCACGGGCAAAGGCCTGTTGCAAGCGACGGTGAAAGGCACCCCACCATGGCGGATGGATGCGCGCCATTCGAGCGGTGGTCGCGTGCATTGGCTCATCAGCAAAGTAAGTGTCCGTGACTACGCGCGGGTTGCGTGTTGCCCAGAAAGCCCTGGCCGTTTCGCGCCGGATTTTCTCCACGTCAGATTCGAGCAGCTTCCGCATTTCATCGAAGTCGGCCTGTAATTGCTTCATCCTGCGCTGGAGCGTCAGGACGGCTTCCGATTCGTCGGCACCTTCTGACCGTTGGGCGCTCCATGTTGAACAGTAAGCGTGCTGGGCAGACTCCATTTCGGCCCGGAGCGCATGGTAGGCCGGGCCACCGGCCTCCTCGAAGGCGGGTTCGGTCACCCGCTCCTGGGCGAAGTCGAGCCGACCGACCCAGCGGTGGAGCTGCCGGTGACGAATTGCCGCGCTGATCTCGGTAACGAAGGGTGCCGCCAGCTCCGGACGATCTTTGAGGCAAGGCGGAGTCTTTGTAGCCAGCCAAACACGGCTCACCGCCCAATCCGCGAGGACTTGGGTCCAGGAGTTGAATCCTCTGGGCAGCTTGGGTTGCAAAAGGTCGGTAATATACCACAGGAGACGCTTTTTTCCAGTGACGTGCGGGCCGGCACTTGGAACACCCTCCCGTCGGACTCCGCGCGGGGCGCTGCGTCCTCCGGGACCGTGTTCCTTCCACGGCCGGCGATGGCCCGGGAACGACTGCGGGAGGTCGGGGCTCGGCCCGCTGACGCTCGCGCCCGCCGCACCTGCGGTGCTTGGGTGCGGCCGACCCCGGCCACCCGCAGCTCGCCCGGGAGTGGCGGGCGAAAACGCCCGAGGCTCGTATCCCACCCAAAGTTTGCCGCGGTTTATTCCTTGGCGCTACTGGCCAGCACTACTGATCATGGCGGCACGATAATAAGCCAGGTGAAAATTTGTAGGTGAACACCGTTCCCGATGCCTCGCTCGTGAGTTTCTCGTTGCTGGGGACGGGGCTGGTTGGTGGGGTGAGCGGACGTTTTGGCGAGTCGCCGGAGCTCCGCGCATCGGCTTCCGATGCGCTGCCACGGCGTGTCCGGCCTCGGGGCCGGCACGCCTATCTGGGGGCTCCAACACCGCCCCCAGCCCCGTCGTTTGGCTGTGCCCCGCCCACCCGTGATGAAGTGACTTGCGGCACCCCGTTTGACCAAGCGCACACTACTGGCCTGAGTGTGCGCTCCCGGTTCTGGCCAAGACGCCTGGACAGGTCATCATGGAGGCCAATCCCAGCCTTCCGTCATGACCTATCTTGCCCCCAAGCCCGCCGCTTCCTATCCGACCCAACCGCAAGTTTCTCTCCTCCGCCGGCTTCTGCCCCGACGCGCCCCGACCGGGATGAGCGTTGACGGGAGGGCCGTTCCGACTACCTTTTCCCCTGTGAAACTGCGTCACTTCATCAGTAAACTCCGCCGGCTTGATCTTACCCAAGCTGCCCGGGAGGCTACTGCCTTGAAGGACGAGTTCCGCCGGGAAGATCGGGAGCTGCTCGCCCAGGGCCGTGGGGATGAAATCGCGGCGCGGAACCGCCGCCTGATGGGCATCCGCGAAGGGACCAAGGGCAAGCTCGTCGGCTTCAACGGCGTCCGGTTCGAGTGACCCCAGCCAGACCAGAAACCACCCCGCACGACTATCGCGTCGTGTGCCAGTGGGAACCAGCCCCTACCGTGGTCGGCGGCCAGGCGGTGAACCTGTGGGCCATCAACTACCTGCCCCAAGTCCCAAAATCCACTCTGGTCAGCAAGGATCTCGATATCGTGGTGGGGGCGGACAGCACGCTTAGCCTGAAGCGGATCCCGGGCTGGCTCTACGAGCCGAACAAGACCAAGAACTGGACCGATTCGCGCTTGGGGTTTCTGAAGGGCACGAGCCCCGACGGACGACCTTTGCTCGTCGAGGTGTTGCACTCGGTGCATGGCCTCGACAAGTCCGACCTGAAGCATGCCGCCTACGTCAACATGGACGGCGTGCTCTATCGGGCGCTTGATCCGGTCACGATGCTGAAGGCCAAGGCGGCGAATGTCCGGGACATCAACCAAGAGGGTGCCTCGCCGCGGCATGACCGGCCGCACCTCCAATTGATCGCCCGTTGTGTGCCGCTCTACCTTCGCGAAGTCCATGCGCTGGCCATCGAGAAACCTGAACTGGAGAAGGAATCCCTGTCCGTGATCAGCCGGGCCTTCAAGACACTGCAAGAGGCGAAGACGGCGCAAACTTTGCGGGCCGAGGGTATCGCACCCGCCTCGCTGATTCCGGCCGAGCTCGCCGAATCCACGCTTCCGCGCATCCGTGCCGCGTTCGGTTGGCAATACCGTCTGCTTGCGCAGCCGGAGAAAGAGATCCACTCGGCACCGTCGCCGAGCGTAGCCACAAAGCCCGCCGAGCGCCCGCCAGGCCAAGGGCCGCGGATGGGAATGTAAGCGGGACCGCCTGGAGGCCTGGCCGTGGACTACCTCGATACCAAACGCTTCGACCGTCTGAGCGAGGAGGAGGTGCTGGACCGCATCGGCGCCTTGCTCGCCATCGCCATCGGGCGCAGCGAGGAGCAGCGGCGGCTCAACGCGCTTGCTGGCTCGTCGCAGGCCGTCCTGGGCGGTGATGCAAGCCTCGCGGCTCTCGATTTCACCCAGCTCGTAACCGACCCGCTGGAGGCGCGGATCATCAAACACCTGCGCGTTGCCGGCCGCGCAAATGCCCGTGAGATGGCGGCGGCCCTCGGGTTGAACGCGCCGGTCGCCGCCCAAAAGCTCGCGCGGCTGTGCGCCGCGGGTCTGTGTCGGGTCGAGGTCCGCAGCCGCCCGGCGTGTTACCGGCTGCGGTCCGAATACAGCGCCAACTAAGCGGTGTTCTCCAGCGCGGCGAAGCGCAGGAGCTGTTCATCCGCGGGTAACTCCGCCAAGTCCTTCATCCGATTCAAACTGAAACGGCGCATCTCTGCCGGAGTGCTCAAATTGAGCAGCCTCTCCTGAATGGCAGGCACCAGCTGCAGGAGCTTCATGCAGTGAGTGATCGTGCCCGGCGTCAAACCCTCGGCTTTCGCCAAGTCGATCCGCTTGAGCTTCGGCTCGGCTTCCAACCGGCGCTGCCACGCCCGGGCACGGTGCAGCGGATGCTGGATTGGCGTCGGGGCTGGTTTGGGGGCCGCCGCCCGTTTGGACGTGAGTAGGTTTCGGGCAAAGGGGCTCAGGAGTGCCACGCCACCCGCCTGCCGCACGGCGACTTCGGTTTGCAGGAGCAGCGGCCGGGTAGCCGCGACGGCCGGCAAGGCCCCGCGGTCGCCCGCATCGATGACCAGCCTTTCCTCCATGCCCTCGATCAACCGGTGCACCCGCACCTTGAGCCGCAATTCGATATGCCGTGCGCAGGCATCCGGCGCAGGCTTGATTGCCGGCCGCACTTCGACCCGCTCCAGGAAAAGAAGCAGGAGGTCGCGTTGCTGCTCGGGCGACAAAGTCGGCATCAGTTCGCCAAACCGGGCAAGCGAGCGGCGGATCCGCTCTGGATCGAGCGAGCGCTGTTCGCAGGCGGCCAGATCCTGCCGCGCCTGCTCACGCTCCACGAGGAGAGTTTGTTTTTGCTGGTGCAGGGCCGCGGCCTCCTGCCGGAGGGCGTCACCCAGGAAATCAATGCCGCCGTGTGCGATGGCCTGCGCGCAATGCCGCAGCTGCTGGGTCAGTTCGGCTAAGTTGCGGTCCAATTCAGTCAGCTTCGCGCGCAGGGGCGCCCGCTCCGCCTCCGCCCGGCGCTGGGATTGCAGGGAAGTCGTGCGCAGCACATCGGGATGCTGGCTGCATTCCGCGAGAAAGCCGATGACGGCGGCCTCGAGGACGGAGGCCGAGACGTGGCGCACCGGACAACGCGCGTCCGTGCGATCCTTGTGGGCATGACCGCAAGTGTAGTAACGGTAGAGCTGGCCCGAAGGATCGCGTTTGCCACTGGCGTTGGGAACCATCGCCCGGCCACAGCGGCCACACAGGACGACCCCCTTGAGCACATGGAAATGCTTGTCCTGGGCGCGCAGCCGGCAGCGGGCCGGCTGGAGCGTTTGGGTGATCGCCGCGTTCGCTCTTTCCCACAGTTCTTGGCTCACGATGGCCTCGTGCTGGCCGGGGTATTCGATGCCGTGCATCCGCACCCGCCCGGCGTAGAGCGGACGCATGATCAGCCGCCGGAGGATGTCCGTCCGGAAGCGTTTCTCGCCGACGAGATACTTGTGGCCGTGCCGACTCCGCCAGGAGCGAGCCCGCGTGCGGTGCCCCGCTTCGTTGATCCGCTCGGCAATCTCCGTCAGCGGAACCAACCGGGCGGCTTGCTCATAAATTTGCCGCAGCACGGCCGCTTCCTCGGGCCGGGGTTTCAGGCCCTGCAGCTCTTCACAATAGGTGTAGCCGTAGGGCACGTTGCCCCCGGTCCACATCCCGCGCTTGGCCTGCTCGACCAGCTTCAGGTGGATTTTCTCGGCCGTGTTGTCGCGCTCATACTCGTTCACGCTCATCACGATGTTGTTCTTGAGGCGCCCCGAGGGCGTCTCATCCGAAATATCCTCCGTCGCACTCACCAGCCGGCAGCCGTGTTTCCGGAGGAAGGCCCGGAAGGGCACCCATTCGTGCGTGCTGCGCAGCACCCGCTCCAGCTTGAAGATCAGCACCACTTTGATGGCCCCGGTCTCGATGTGGTGCATCAGCGCCTGCATCCCCGGACGGTTCATGTTGGCCCCGGAGTAAGCCGCGTCCGTGAGCGTGATGAACTCGTGCCAGCCCTCAGTAGCGGCGTGCTTATTCAGGTAGTCCCGGCACATCACCGCCTGGCTTTCGCAGGAGTCGAAGCGTCTGCCTACCTGGTTGAAAGTGGAGACGCGGGCATAGATTCCGACGGGCAGAGAGCCGGTGGAAACGGATGCAGCAGAGGCTGAAATCGCAGGCATATTTGTTCTCCTTTATACGTCGGAAAACCGGCGGCCTGATCCGATTTGATGCGACGTTTTGCTTGGCGGAAATTGTCGCAGACCGAGCGCGAAAATCAACGCGCGGATTTTAATGGCAGCGCACGCGGCACTCGCGCGCGTGCGATTTTCTTCCTCGTTTTTCCTCAAAAATCCGAACCTCGGCCAGTCACGCCGAAACACGCTCGCTCGCGTGCTCTCTCGCCCTCAGCGACTTGCGCCGATTTTAATGATCGGGAGCTTGGTTCGCAAAAATATGAAAGTGGCGGAG